>Ga0207641_10005242_pt1 | contig 11086 bp, 7 predicted proteins | sample KBSSwiS62_FD_184306 | JGI IMG/M metagenome (GOLD analysis project Ga0207641, IMG submission 184306) | Switchgrass rhizosphere microbial communities from Kellogg Biological Station, Michigan, USA - KBS Switchgrass S6-2 (SPAdes) (version 2) | ecosystem: Host-associated > Plants > Roots >... | reverse complement strand
ATCGGCGACGGCGTCGATCATCCCGAATCCTCATCGGCTTATCGGCTGTCGCAGGTCTTGTTTCAACTCGTCAAGTCGGGACAGGCAGCTGCTGATCGTGTCGAGCAGCTTGTCTCCAGTCTGGATTTTCTCGCTGCCAAGACGGCGCCGGAAAGCCTCGCGGATACCATGGAAGAAGTGTCGCTGCTGCGTGAACGCGACGCTTTCGATAATTCGGTGATTCGTGAATTTTGCACGCTTCTCGTGCAGGAGCGGGCAGCGTTGCAGGCAGTGGAGACCGATGGCCGGAGGCGCGCCTATCTTGCGCAGACGGTCGATGCCATGTTGCATTCCAATCCTTTGCGGATCGCTGCGCACCGTGCAGCAAATAGCCCGGGTCTTGCCTCGATACGCCAGCGTTTCGCATCGCCCAGGCTATCGGGTATGGCGCCGGTTGATATCGGCTCGGTTGGCCGCGGATTTCTGAGATTCCTTTTCGACGACGAACTTGCGCTCGTGCAGGACAACGGATCCATCGCAATCATTGGGTCACGATACGGCGAAGTGCGCCGGCGGTTGCCTGGACATCCGGTCGCATCGTATAGCGCACCCGGCATCGACGGTATAAGGCTTGCCGGCAACCGCTTGCTCACGTGCGGCGCCGATGGCGAGATCGCTGTGTCGAGCGTGTCCGCCGGTCGGGATCTTCGCCGCATACGCACGGGCGGTCCGCCGATCCAGAGCGTCGGAGTCTCGCCCTCGGGCCGAATCATCGCCTCCAGCCATGGCGCGAGAATGTTGTACAGGTGGGGTGCCGACGGAATTCCCGCGGGAGAGATCCACATTGAGAGGGGCTCCGCCCTAAACTTTGTGTTGTCCGACACGGGCCTTGAGCCCGGTTTGGAGATGCGCCGGGATCTGTTTGTGCCGATGACGACGCTATGGGCAAACGAGTACATGCCCGCCTTTCGGTCGTTCTTCCATGTGCTCGACGACGACCGCGTTGCCACAGGCGGAATGGGTTCGCTGGCCGTCTGGTCGTTCGCAAAGGACGGGCCCGAAATTCTAATCAATCAGATTCTTCGGCAGGAGTGGATGCCCAAATACGTCGTGCCGGGCGCACAAACTCTGACAATCGTGAGCAACAACGGAGGTGTCGCTCGGCTCCACATCGACGAACGCCGCGCCGAAATTTTGAGCCCCGCCGCGAAACACCGAGGCGGTGCGGATCCATTGGACGAGGAGCACCTCTTCTGCTGGTCGCTTCGCGACAGCGGAACCGTCGATGCTCTGATCATTCACAGGATCACCGGCGAAATTACGGGCCGGCATGAGCTGCGCGCTGAGAATCCCCAGGCATTGCAATATTTCAGGGGCGGCGCGTCCAACGTACCTCGGGGTTTACTGTCGATGCGGGACCACATCCTCGGCTGGTCGGGCTACGGCTGCGAGGCAATCGATCTCACGCGCGGCCTGATCACGCCGTTGAACCATTGGGAATTCGACGAATACGCGACGCACGCCGCCAAGGTTGGCGAAAGCTCGGCACTGCTGATCAAAGCCGGCAGACCGATCGTTTTCGATTCGAGCCGCAACCGCCAAATCTTCGACCTCACCGACTTCACAGGAGAGATCGAGGGCGTCAATGATTTGGCTGGCGGGCGGCTCATCGCGTTTCCTCCGTCAGGCGGGCGAACGTTTTACTGGGACGTCTCCGAAAGTTTGAAATGGATCGAAATGCAGAATTGGTCTGAACTGGGCCGCCAGCCTCACGCGGTAATCGACGCGCAATTTCTCGTCGACGGGCATTTCGGCGTCAGAAGCCGGGCAATTGATGACTCCGCCAAGGACTTTTCCCTTTGGGAAGTGCATCCAGGAAATGTGCAACAAGTGGGAAACGGCGGGCAGCGCACCTTCGCGGGATCGCGCGGCGAGGTTTACTTCAGCGGGATCGGGCCGTTGATGCTTACCTGGGGCGGATCACCTCCATCCGTCAACATCACCGGCGCGCCGACCGAAATTCTGTTTTCATACGAATTCGAGCAGCTCGACGACCTGTGCTTCTGTGTGCCGCTTATCGATGAAGATGGCGATTCTCCCTTCGTGGTCTCGGCCATCGTTTGTGCCGGTAAACAGCGACTCGCGGCAGTCGCCGTCGAAAGCCGGACATCCTGGTCATGGCCGAATCCGGATGGGACGACGATAGTCGGCTTATTCGCAGCCGGCGGCAGCCTTGTCGTTTGCACCGAAGCGGCGGTGTGGCGCGCCGAATTCGACGCGCTCGTCCCGCGGGATCCGCGATATGTCCAGCTCGTAACAGCCGAGGCATTCGCGACGGAAGGCATGACGGTAAGTTGCACCGACGTGATCCACCCGCCGCAACAACAAGTCGGCCTGGCACTGTTTCATCGCAGGCCAGAGGCGCAGTCCACTGCGACTAACGCCAGGCAAACTAACGACGACAAAGTCGAACGAAATATCATTGCCGCGGCCTATGATCTGGAAAAAGGGCTCCTTTGTCACGCCGTCCTCCCGGATGCGGTGGACTGGACACCGTGCGCCACCGGCGTCGTTCTCCATCTCACCGGAGGTGGTAACTTGCACGTTCGGTCCGATGCGAACGGCGATAACATCGATGCCCTTCTGCTAAATGAAACCGACCTTGTACAGCCGGCTTCGCGCGCCGGCAGTTTTGGCGCGGGCCCGTTGTTCGGCGAGATCATCCGGAGAGCGCGACCTCTCATCAGCCTCCGACACCACGCGTATTTTGAATGGTTGCCTTCGAGCGGGCGCGTCCTGTTCGAACCGCACGCTGTGCATTTCGACTCATCGGACGAAAAAGAACAGGAGTGGTTGGCTCCTGACGGCTACAAGGTCCTTGACCTTGACGAGGCAAATGCCCGCGCCCTTCTGCTGACGGAACGAGGACAGTTTCAGATTCTCGAGTTCGGACAGCATGTGGCGGATGTGCTACCACTGCGGCTCGATGCCCGCATGGATGCAACGGGAGATCCGATTTTGTATCGGCTCGTGCGACGAGCCGGCCGCCCGGAACTGGCGGTTCGCAGCGTCCAGCGAATACTCAATAGTGCTGAAGCCACGGAATTAGATGCGGAGACACGCGCCTGTCTCTTTCTCGAGCTGGCGACCGGCGCCCTGGAAGTCGGGGACGCTAACGCTGCAGCCCGATTGGGCGCGCAAACGGAGTCCGTAATCCTCCGCAGCCCGCCGCCGGAACAGACAGCGGCGTTTTTGCGCCTCGGTCTGCAGTTGTTGTCGATCAAGCTAGCGATCCTCAGAGGTGATAGAGACTACTGGAGACGTGAAATCTTTCAACAAAATGTCCCGAACCCCGCTCAGACCGAGGTCTATGCGCGATTGTGGCTCCTCGCCGCGATTGAACTCGTTCGCCGCAGTCCGGAGCGTCTCGCAATCCTCGGGGCTTTCAGCCGGGAACTGGAAGCAGCGCTGGCCAAACTATCGCTGAACCACGGGGAAATCATTTCGGCGGGCCTTCTGGATCTGTCGATGCTAATCCGTGCCGCGCAGCCCCCGAAAGCTGAAGATCCCACTACCGTCGACTGGCGCGCATTGCTGGGCCCGAATCATCAAGCCATGCTGTCGGATGCAGAGGCGGGGAACGCGGGCGCGTGCACGAATATAGGAGTTCTGTTCGGAGTCGGTAAAGAGGTCACGCGGAATCCGCTTTACGCCGCCTACTGGTATGGCCGCGCCGTCGATCTGGGAAGCGACATTGCCGCGTTCAATCTCGCGCAGATGTATCGTCATGGGGAAGGTGTCGGCAAAGATCCAGTGCGTGCCTACCAACTGACCAGGCTCGCTGCCGAACGCGGTTCGGTACCGGCCAAATGTAACGTCGGGCTAATGCTTCTTAATGGAGAGGGATGCGCCGCCGACCCCGCAGAGGCGCGAGTGTGGCTCAAGGCAGCCGTCGATGAAGGCGACACACTTGCACCGATTCCGCTGGCGATGTTACTGGCCTCTGGACGCGGCGGGCCTCGCGATGTCGACCGCGCGCGCGCGTATCTGGCTCCGCTGGTGAAGCTGGGAAATCCCCGCGCGCTTCAGTTGCTCGCCTTGATCGACAGAGGCCTCTAACTAAATCTGCGACGAACAGTGCGATAAAAGCCCGGTTTTCGCCGGCGTTTACATCGCTCGAACTTCAGGTCGTCATCACCACGGCGGCATTCGGTCGAAACCTTTGCCTGGCTGGATTTCTTTCTGGAGAGTGTCGAAGACACCGCATCGAACGCGGTTCGAACCGCCCAGAGTCTTGTACTTCTCTTCAAGGAGGATGCGGCGCGGGTCCAGACCGCGAGCCGCGGCCCTTGGATGACATTGCGGGTTTTCAATGCCCTGCCCTACGCACTCGTCCTATCACGACAATTAGTGACGTCGGTCGGCGTGCCGGTCTCTCGTTCGCTGCCGCAACAAAAGGGATCGAACGTCTCGTCGACTTGGGGATCGTCAAAGGAGCGCACTGGCGGACGCCGCAACCGCGTGTTCGCCTACGACCGTTACCTGGTGCTATTGAACGAAGGACTGAGCCCCTATGACGCTGACTGAATCCCAAAGGCGCGCAATTGAGCATAACGGCCGGCCCCCTGCAGTTAACGATGGCGGTTTGAAGACGACCGTGTTTCTCGTGACCAACGCCGGAAGGGCCTTCCGGTTCATGACGTTCATCGGGAAGTTCCACAGGCTGATGATGCCTGCAACGCCCCAGCGGAGCGTAGGAGTTGAGGTTTGTTCCTGGGACTCCAAAAGAACTTTTCGAAGCGCCAATTGTCAATGCCTGTACTTACGTTCGAAAATAGGTTATTCCGTGACTGCCGACGGGAAAGCGTTCCTGGCCAACCTGGCCGCCGGGCCGAACATCTCAAGACCGATCAACGTCGTTCTCAACTGGCAATCCGCGTTGCAAAACTAAAGCCGCCTTGGAATTTTCACGTCCGCGGAATGTTAGCCGGTAGCGGTCCGGCTATTTCTTGAGTTCCTTGTAGGCGGTTTGAACATTGCCGGCCATGCCACCAAAGAAGTCGACCACTCTGTAATCTTTGTACCGTGCCGGCAGTTTGTATTCGGCTGCAGCCGCTTCCGCAGTCTTGCCCGCCTTGATCTCGGCTTTGACCCAGTCGAGGAATTCCTTGTTGAAATCGGCATATTCCTTCAAGTCGGCAGGTTTCATGAGCGCGCTATGGCCGGTGATGATGGTGTCGATGTCCTTCAAAGTCGTGGATGCTTTTTCGATCGTTGCCGCATATTCTGCGGCGCTTCCCCCGTTGGCAGTATCGATGAGCGGCGTGTTCTTGCCCGCGAACGCGTCACCGGAATGAGCCGTGCGCAGCGCCGGAAACACGATCCACGCGTCGCCGCTTGTGTGCGCCCTGCCGAAGTAATAAAGATCGATACGATCCTTTCCGCTGCCAAGCGTCAGCTTGTCCTTGAAGGTCTTCGATGGGATGAACTTCGCGTTCCCTCCGCTGAATTCGGGCATCTTCTGCATGTTCGCTTTGGTGTTCTCGTGAGCGACGAATTCGATGTTGCCTTTGAAGAAGTCGTTACTACCGGTGTGATCCTGGTGAGTGTGCGTGTTGATGATCGTCGTGATGGGTTTTTGAGTGACGGTCCTGACCTTATCGAGGATCGATTGCCCGTTGCCCGGCGTCTTCGTATCCACAAGAACCACACCGCTTCCTGTGATGAAGACGGCCGTGTTACCGGCGCCGTAATCCGGCGTGACGATCATGTAGAGGTTGTCCTTCACCTTCTGTATGTCGAGCGGCGGGGGAGCTTGATTCTGAAAGCCAACTGCCGCCAACGAAAACAGGCCCAGAGATAGGAGAATGCTCAGCGTTAAGACTCGTTTCATCGTTTACTCTTCCAGAGAGGCAATATTCGGACGAAGGAATTCTAGATCCAAATGCTCAACGATGCATAGTTGTCTGAGCTTGATTGTCTGAGCTTGCTCGCGCCTGCCTGGGCGAATATGCTATCGCTCCTGTTTGACTCAACCTTACAGCTGGAGCCGACAGCGGTGTCGCGACGCACAGTCCATTTCATTCTTTTGACAATCGTTCTGATAGCCGCGGGACTTGCTGGAACCCGGATGACTGCTACTGAGCCCGAACCCATAAGAATTGACGCGGGCCTCATCTCAGGCGTGTCCGGTGAACACGACGCCGGTGTTCGAGTATTTAAGGGTGTTCCGTTCGCCGCGCCACCGTTGGGCCCACTTCGCTGGAGGCCACCGGCACCGGTACAGCACTGGGATAGCGTTCTCAGAGCAGATCGGTTTTCGGCTGTTTGCCCGCAACCGCCGCGGACCGCCAATTTCGCATTGGCTGGAACGTTGTCGTCGTGACGACGAATTACCGATTAGGCATCCTCGGGTTATCGCGCATTGTGATTTGACCCCGGAATCCGATCATCATTCATCGGGCAACTCCGGACTCCTGGACCAGGTGATCCGAATAATGTGACGATTTTCGGCCAATCCGCGGGGGCGACCATATCGCGCCACAGCAGGTACCCTCCAAGAAAAGTCAAAGGAACCACGACGAAGAGCGACAAACCGTAAAACGACTGTCGCAATCCCGAATCCGCAGCGGCCGTGGCGCCGGCTTCGGGAGGAAGCTCGACTTTCAATTCATGCAGGCGATCTCCCAGGGACTCGCCGGTCTCGCCTCCCGTCGTGATTCGAAACGCGGTCCCCCCGTGGCCGCTACGGTCCGTCTCGACGCTCCTTCGAACTGCTTCCGCGCGAACCACGACAGCGAGGGGCAAAGACGCGGCGCCTTTGGGTGTGCGTCCCACAAGCCAAAGTTCACCGCCAGGACCCGGATAGGGTTTCCAGATGCTTTCGGTCACCCGCATTGACGCGAAGTCTCGCTGCAGGTCGTGCGCCTCCTTGAGAGAGCGCGCCTGGGCGAGGTTATCCATTCGAGAGGACAAACGCCCAAGGGCTGCACTCACGTCTTGTCGAATTGCTTTATCGTTCGATGCACTAAGGGTTTTCAGAACGGACTGGAGTTGCGCTGCTTGACTCGCGTTCAACGCGTTCGGCGATTCGAGATCCCGCTTCGCGCGATTGAGAACGTCATTGGTTCGGTTCATCCGTGTCAATCCGACGGCGGCGTACATCGCATACGAAATCCCAGAAGCGTCGGTGACGCTCCATGAGAGGTTGAGCACGTCACGCAGAATCGCGGTGGCTTCTGCCTGCAATCCGCTTTGTCGCAGCGCGCGCGCGAGGCCGAGGCGCTTCTGCGCGCTGCGCGTCGTTCCGGGCGGTGTCGGCCAAGGTTCGATAGAGCGCGGCCGCGCGCTCGTAGTTTTTCTCGCCCGACTCAATGCGTCCGGCATCGCGCATCTTTTGATCGAAATCGGGATCTTCCGCGTCGTGAGCAGAGATGTTTGGCGAGTCCTCTTCCCAGGGCCAGACCAGTTTTTCTCCATCGACTTTGCCGATAAGAACAACGGCTTCGGGATCGGAATACTTTCCCGGTTGTGGAATCGCGGCCGGGCTGTTGGCCATTTCCTGAAACTTGATCCGTTCCAGCCGGTCGTACAGGTCATGCCCGATTTCCGCGGCAATTCTCTTCCGAATCTCCTGCGATTGTTTCTCGGAGCGGCTTCGATTGAGGTCGCGCTCTTGATTGACGAGTCTCCACCCCTGCCATCCGAGAGCCACAGCCGGAAGGACTAGAACGAGAAGGAACAGGAAAACTTGTCGGCAACGCAGTCGACTCATCGTTTTCACGGCAGCAGCGTATTGCGGACCCGCAAAGCGGATGTCAGAGAATTGTCAAGAAACCGCAAGATGTTCTCAAATATGCGGCTCCAAGAAAGACCCCTCCACTTTGTTGGTGCTGAGCTGCCCCATGATGAACGAAGTTGCCGGCAAATAGAATTTTTTAGATGCCGCCCTCTTCAAAGCTCTTTGGCGCAACACGGAGAGGGTCCGATCTGCAAGGATCAAACGGAGGGGCCGGTTTTGAGCGTATGGGCCGACTATAACACCCTGTTCAAACCGAATGCGTCGGTAAGTTAACGATTCCGAACTACTCGAACTCCGTGTTCAGTGAGACATCGCGTAGATCATGAAGTTGATCCCAAGGCGGAACCCTTCCACAGAGGGCTTCAAGGGGTACCTTCCATCGTCAATGTAGTCCCAGAAGTTCTCGAGGTCATTGTTGTACGCTGCGATCAGGCCGATCTTTCCCTTGGAGTTCCGCAACGCATAAAAGACCGGATCGCCTCCCACCACATAGGGGGCCACGACGTTGAGCCGGTCGATGACAAAGAAATTGTGAAAGACCGGATCGTCAAGAGTGAGTGTCTCCAGTTCGCGGTCCGGGAAGGCCAGCTTCAGCGTGTGGCGAATCACGGAAAGATCTGGCTCGCCATCGAAGTCATCCATGAGCACGAAACCGCCCCGGTCGATGTACTGGCGGAGGTTCTCCACTTCTTCCGGGGTCAGGGCCAGTTCACCCGGCTCCGACACCACTGCAAACGGATAGCGGAAGACTTCAGGAGACCCGAGATCCACGATTCGATAAGACCGCGAGTTGACGTCGATGAGTGTCGACTCCCCGAGGACCTGGACGAAGTGCGAGTCCGAACTCGGATAGTTGTGCGACCAGCCCGTACCCCGATACTTGCCCATCGCGGTGTAGCGCCAACGGGCGATGACAACTTCAGTCTTGGGGGGATCGTTCTGACCGATCTGGCGATTGAACCGCTGACCGAACAGCCAGCCCGCCGCGCCAGTGAGTGTCAGAAGAGTCAGGCACAACGGCTTCAAGAATGACCTTCTCCGCTTCCACATGCTTTGCGCAGTCTAGCGCAGAAAAAGTAAGAACTTTTAAGGAAGGATCAAGGGGACGGCTCTAGACACTGCCAAGACATTGAGAGCACAATGCACCACGCCGTCAGGAAATATGCGTATGAAAGGAATTGGAGTGAAGCCGCGAAGAGCGATCTTGATACCTGTCCTTCTGGTTGTCCTTGCTGGGGTATCTTTTGCTATCCCGTTGAAGGGCAGAGTTCGCCCGTCTCGTGCATGACGACCACAGTACGGTACGCGCCGCCGTTGGCAGACAACGCGTGTCATTCGACGTGGATTTCGGGTGTTATCGGCGGATTCGCTCTCGATCGGGACGCGAATTTTTATGTCAGCAGCAGGACACACAATCAGGTGTACTTCGTCAAGAATGGGAGTGTACGTCTCCTGGCAGGAGTTGGCGGCTCCAGCGCGGGGCGGGCCGGGACGGGCGATAACGGTCGCCAAGGCAACCTTTATATTGCGGCGCCGGTTACAACCGTGTCCGCGAGGTAACGCCGAGCGGGAGAGCGAGTAGTCACGTCCTCATGTGATGCCGCATAAGGGCGATTCTGTTATCGAGGCACGACTTGGAACCGAAAGCGGAGCGGCTCGCGAGACGCCGTTTGAGTGGTGGGGGACACCGTCACAAACTCCCTTCCGTCCGGCAGGAGATCGTAATCTCTGAAGGTCGGACGAGTTAGGCGCCTTCCGTGGTCAAGCGGCGAATCGCAGTAGTTCGGTTCACTCCATTTACCTATCTGGACATCCAGTTGAGCACGACCGTAATTGGAGAAGGTGAAGATGGACTTGGCGCGCGGAGGAAGAGAAAGCGACCATCGGGAGCGATGTCGTAAGACGGAGGTTGGGACGAACGCGTGAATTGGCCCTCGAACAAGAGCGCGGCAGGTTTGAAGTTAAAACCGGCTCGCGTGTCGACGGCGACGGACATGACTCGATTGGTTTCCAGGTAAAAGAGTTCTCGGCCATCTCGCGCCCACACGGGCTCGACGCCGCCGTCCGGCGATACGCGGACAGCCGCGCCCTCCCGGCCGTAGGGACGAACCCAGATTTCATTTTTTTCCCCTCTCGAAGCCGAAGCATAAGCCAGCCAGAGTCCATTCGGAGAAACGGCCAAGCCGTTTTGCCCTTCGTTCGCGGGCGTCGCAACGATCGGCTGCAGCTCTCCCCTGGGATCCGGTGTGAACCCGACGATGTCGGTCGTATTCGATCCGGTGTATTGAGTGACTATTAGAGCACGCCCATCCTTTGACCAGCCGTATGGATGAAAGTGTCCCGCTCGAGAAGCCGGTTCAGGATTCCCGCTGCCATCTGCAGCGAAACACGCGATTCCCGTCGCGCGTTATACGTTAGACATGGCAGGCATGCCGGCGGGCCGGCACAAAGTAAAGATCGATTTGGTAGATGCCAACCATGAGGTTTTTCCCGGCCAGTCGAAGACAGAGACGTTCACGATCCCCAAGGGAGCGTCTCACTCTCACTGATCGGGAGAACGGCGAGCTCGGGGCACATCAACTCAACACTTCAGCGCACGCGGGGCAGCCCGGCAATCTTCACATCATGCCCCGCACCTAAGACTTCAGTCCTCGATATGTACCCTTGTCGGACTATGCGATTGAGCAGCTTCGGTCGCTAGTTCGCGTTGTTGGGTGTCCCTACGTTTTCGCCCGACTCGACACTCACAACCGATGGATTAATCCGCAAGGACCGTTCGACGCTGGACGCAAGAAGGCCAAGTTGGAATGGATCGGCTTTCATGACCTCCGTCACTTCCAGGCAAAGCAATGGGTCATGCGTGGAATCGATCTACGCACTGTCCAGGAATTGCTGGGACACAGCGACATCACCACAACGATGCGCTATTCACACTTTGCTCCCAGCCACGCAATGCGTTCGATAGCCGAGGTTCAAAAGGCCGAGGCTGCGGATGTCGAGAAGGCGCGGGCGACAAATGGGCGACAGGCAATAGGCTCAGAGGGCGCCGGAGAGACAAGTCCCGTTAACTTGTTGATTGCAGAATGCCGAAAAGAGGACTCGAACCTCCACCCCCTTGCGAGGACTAGAACCTGAATCTGATTTTGAAAACTGTGATTTGTTGAGCAACGTTTAGTAAACAAAAAACTTCCTCGGGCCTTTCGCCAAAGACCGAGACGAAAAATTACGGTCTATTGAGCTTTGCCATAGGCGAAAAACAGGAGGCGAGAAAGCCGGTACAATCCGAAGAAACGATCGATCCCCGCC
>Ga0207641_10005240_pt1 | contig 11087 bp, 12 predicted proteins | sample KBSSwiS62_FD_184306 | JGI IMG/M metagenome (GOLD analysis project Ga0207641, IMG submission 184306) | Switchgrass rhizosphere microbial communities from Kellogg Biological Station, Michigan, USA - KBS Switchgrass S6-2 (SPAdes) (version 2) | ecosystem: Host-associated > Plants > Roots >... | reverse complement strand
TTGCAAGCCGGCCTCGATCAGGCGTTCGCGTAATTCACGCTTGGTGTACTGGCCGGTGGCGAACCACTCGAACGCCAGGGTGATGAGGTGTGCCCGCTCCGGATCGGGGGCGATGGTGTGCACCAGCTCGCCGTCGAAGTGCTCTCCCACGTTGATGTACCCAATGCGGGCGTAGCCGGGCGTACCGCCGATCAGCGCCTTCTGAGTCAGCTTGTAGCTGATGTCGGCGCGGCTCTTTTCGGACTGCCAGCCATTCATGATGCCAGGAAGCCACGCATGGCGCGCTTGTCGGCGTCGTCGTCGTCGAGATCCTCGGTGGCCGACAGGTAGCGGACGCCCAGACTTCGCAGCGTCAGACCCATGACGGCGTCTTCTTCCCAGTTCCGATTCATCCGCGAGGTGGCGTAGACGATGACGAAGGAGATCGATGGGTCGGCGTGTATCCGCTCCAAGACCGCCTTATAGCTCTTGCGCTTGTCGATGCTGGTGGCAGTGACGCCCGGCTCGACGTACTCATCAACGATCACGCGGTTCATCTCGGCTGCCCGTTCGGCGCACTTCCGGCGCTGCGCTGGCAGGCTCAGACCCTCCGAGCCGAATTCGGTGTCGACCTGTCCGGGTGTGGAAACCCGCAGGTAGCTAATGCCGGTGTTGCCGGTGCGCCAAGCAGTCTTCTTCTGAGCCATACCGTCTACCTATCCTGCGAGCAGATCGTTATCGAGGGAGTCGAAGCGGAAGTAACTGGTGATCGAACGATCGGGCTCGGCATCGACGTAACCGAGGTAGGTCAGGCGTTTGTTCATGGCCTGCAAGCTGACCTTGAACAGGCCGGCCAGCGCCTCTGGGTCTTGCAAGCCGTGCGTCCAGGCGCGGCGGAGCCAGAACTTTGGCATCAGGTAGCAAGCCGCAAAGTAGTCGGCGATCTGTTCCCGTTGCCGGGGGTTGATGTCGCGGTAGGTGATCTTGTCACGGTTGCCATCAATGGCGTGTTTCAGCTCGTGCGCCAGGGTGAACCGACGACGAGCGTGTGGATTGCTCTTGTTGACGCCGATGACCCAGCCGTCGTCGGCCGTCCACTTGCAGATGCCCGACAAGCCTTCCATCTTCCAGCGCGGCAGGGTGACAACGGTGATGCCCGGCGTCTTATTTGAGGCCAGCCACGCCAGATCGGCGGCTGGCGCCTCCTGCTTGAGTACCCGGTGCAGCCGGGTGGCTTGCGCCTCGGCCAGGGTCAGGTGCTCGTAGAGCCGCAGCGCGCGGGCTGGCATCAGCTTGCGCAGCTCGGCGAGCACGTTTGGCTGCGGTGTCTCTTCGATAGTCTTTAACGGTTGATTCATGGTTCCCCCTTTCAAAAATTAGTGCGTGTCATTCGGCTGATCGCCTGCGTGCTGCTGTCGACGGTGGCGGCGCGCCAGGCGGTCGATGGTCTGCTGTACCTCGTCAATCGCCTCAGGTGACAGGTCGTACTCCGTGCGCAGCATGACCGGCAGGCTCGGTAGATCGTCCGGCAGCGGGATACCCGCCAGTAGAAAGAGATCACTGGTACGCAGTTCGAGCGCGGCGGCCAGGTTGGCCAAAGCTACCGGCGACGGCGATTTGTACAAGCCATTCTCAAGCTCGGCAATCACGGTCTTGGCAACGCCGCTCTGGGCAGACAATTGTCGTATCGACAGTTCAGCGGCTGCACGGCCAGCCCTTAGCGCCTCAGCCAAGTCGTTCGGCGGCGTTTGTGCTGTGTTCATATGGTCTCCTGCTTACTGCTTTTTACTATACGCCCCTCGTACTGAATCCAGTACAGTGAAATCGACAACATATATGCGAGACGGCTACCAGCGTCGTGGGTCGAATACCCATATGCCATCGAGATGTTCCACGACGGTCAGATCCCGCTGTGCTACCTCGATCAGCCGCTCAAGATCCACCATGATGAACGGTTGCATGCTCTCCGGCAAGCGTTGCAGTCGTGCCATCCAGCCCGACTCGTGCACAAAGTCAGTAGCGAAGGCGGTGGTCGATGGCCACTCGCCCACGTACGACGAATGAAACCGAGCCGGTTCGGCAGCGATGCTGTCGGCGCCAACTGCTGCCACGAGGCCAGCATAGGCCAAACCGTGTTGCAGAATGCCCCGAGCGACCTTGTTGATCGCTTCCAGATCGTCATTGCCGCCCGGCTCCCAGAGACCAAAGCCGCGTAGTTCGTGCACCGCCCAGTCCGCCGATAGATCGGGCGGCGTTCGGTCGACAACTCTCCGGATATCGGCATTGAGATCCTCCGGCAGCTGCCCGGCGGCAACCCAGCCACCGAATTGACGCTCAGCGTTGTAGTCATCCGCCGTGCCAATCCAGATCTCCGGCGGCTGACGCAGCTGCTCGGCCACGATTTCCGCTGTCGCTGCCGGACTCTTGGTTTCTGGCTGTTGTGTCATATTCAGCCCTCCTCTCTATTTAGTTGTTCTTTATCCCGTTGTCGGTCAGGGTGGCGGCCGCGCGGCAGGCACGAAGGTCTCGGCGAACAAACGAACGCTGATCAGTGCTGGAGCGGGCTCCGGCAGCCGACCGAGCAAACCGAGAATCGCTTCCGCTCGTTGTACGGTGGGCACGGTGACCAGCACGCTCGGCACTACGCCGCCAGGCATGGCGACTCCGGAGGTAGCGACCGAGATGTAGAGCGCCAGCTTTCGGGCGAGCGTCGGTAGGCTTTCGGTCGCTCGGTCAACTTCAATCCAGTGGTGCTGTGCTGGGCACCTGCTCAGAACCCGAGCTCTGGGTTAGGGTCTCGTAAGCAAGAAGGATGTCAGGCAGCTCGTTGCCGGCAATCGCCTCCCCGTTCGGGGCGTAGCCGGTATTGCCGGCACGTGCCATAAAGACAGGTTCGTCGTGGCTAGATGCATCAGCCCGGGGCTCAATACGCTCCAGCAGCAAAATACTTGTGTCGCTCCGACCGCCGTAGGCTTCGAAGGTCTCCGGGTTGAGGCCGATCACCGCGTGCACTCGGGTGTGCGTCCGGATGTAGTCCCTGACGTACTTCATACGGCGGTTGTTGAGAATGCCGTCGATGACGACGATGCCGATTCGACCACCGGGCTTGACCAGGCGGATGGCGCGCTCGACTGCCAACACCACTCGATCCTGGGTCGTTCTACCCGTACCCAGCTCGTAGTCCGCCAGGATGGCAGCATCATTTTCCCATGAGCCGAACGGCGGATTGGTAAGGCAGAGGTCGAAGCTGCTTTCGGTAATAGCGCCAGGAACGTCCACGAGACCGTGATGCTTGAAGATGCCAGCGCTGCCGTCGCCGTGCACGACCATGTTCATCTTGCAGGTCTGTGACGTCCGCTGGCTCCAGTCAGTTCCGTACAACGAGCGGTTGGAGAGCTCCTCGCGCCAGCGCAGCTTCTCTTCGTCGCCGAAGTCCTGGAGCCGGATCTTCTCGCTGACAACCTCGAACGCATGGATAAGGAAGCCACCAGTGCCGCAGAACGGATCAACGATGCGTTCGCCGATCTTCAGGTTCAATGCATCGGCGATGAAGCTCACAACATTCCGCGGAGTGAAGTATTGTCCCAAGCCGCCGGTGAACGTATCGCCCAGAAAATATTCGAACGCCTCGCCCTTCACATCGAAGGCGGTCAGCGACAGGTCGGTGTTCTCGAACAGGCTGACGATGCGCCGAAGCGTACGGTCTTGCAGCTGGATCTTCTGCGTAGGCTCGAAGAGCCCGCTGTAGCGCTTGTCCTTGATGGTCTCGGCGAAGATTGCCTGCACAACATTGACGCCGACTCGTTCCAGCATTTCGTCGAATACCGAGACCGTGAAGCGATTCGCGCCGCCATGCTTTTCCTCATACATCTTGCAGAACAACACCTTCGACAGTTCGTCAAAGGCCTCCGTCGGGTCGTAGCCCTCGTTGTTGCGGATCTCGTCGTGGCTGGCTTTAAGCAGTCGCTTGAAGGTCTGGACATCGTCGATGATGAAGAGCTCGTGCTTCGCCTCAGCTCGGAGCGCGTCGGAAATGCTCTTGCTGAGCACCAGTTCGACGATGCCCTTGTCGAAGTCCTTGCGGATGGGGATTGCCGGTAGCCGCGTCTTGTCGAGGGTCTGGAAGACCTGGACTTGACGGCCGTTGGTAAGCACCGTAATCGGAGCGATCTTGGGCAACAGCCGCGCGTAGGAGATTGCCTGCTCACGAGCTGCGCGGTCAAGCGGCTGATCGGGCGCCTTCGTCTCACAACAAATGAGAGGGGCGGTGCGGCGTGTTGATCCGTAAACGATGACATCAGCAAAGATCGTCTTCCGCCGTCGACCTTCGTGAACTTCGACGGCCTTCTCGAACTCACAGTGCGAAGCCTTGTACCCCAGGCTCTCCAGCAACGGCAAGAGGAATTTGACCTTGACGTCCTCTTCGGTGTGGAGGTCTACCGACATGCCGTACTTGCTCCATTCCATCGATTTGCGCAAGCAATATGGCGCCGTGTCGTACACGCTGAGCCTACGTTCTACAGGATCTCATCCACGGCCGACACAAGCAGAGCGCGGCAACGAGATGCAGCCGTCATCGGCCAAGTCGGTCAGCGTCGTTGGCTGGCCTGAGGCGGACGTGAGTTCCTCGAACATAAACGAACGGTGGCCGTTTCGGTACACCGGCACGGTCGAGCGTGGACAACACCGTGCTCTTGGAGATGCCAAGCACGGCGGCGACATCACGGCTCGACGCCCCAGTCGCGTAGCGGCGTATCACTTCGTTGACTAGCTGTGCCGTCATCCGCGACGGCGGCCGACGCGAGAGAGGTTTACGGTGCCCTGAGTCGCTCGAAGCGGCCACGAGCCCGACCTTTGCGGCCTGCTCGTGCAACGTGGGCGGTGCTTGCTCGAACGAGCCCTTAACCCAGCTGTCAGGCAACGGTAGGGAAAGGTTCGAATAGCCGAGCATCACTCCGACCAACGCAGTCCAATCAATATGGGCAGTATCAGGCCCGATTTCCTATAGGAAATCGGGCCTGAGTGCCTATCTGAGTGACTACGGAATTTGCGCCGGGTTGTGCGCCCGGGTACCGGTCGCCGCTAGGTCCCATTTATCCGGTTCTTCGGATTTCAGCGGGGTCGCTAGGTGCCGGGAAGTCGCTGGAAGCCATCGACTACGTCCGCGTTTGGTGGGAACCGTTTCACCCGTTGACTTCGCGTCGTGTGACCGTGAACGTGTATGCCGTGGCGAACATCGTGAATGTCGAAATGGCGAAGGCGTGGGACGGCGCCGAAGGTGCCTACTGGGCCGATAACGCGGCCTCGTACGAACGCACCACGCGCCGCTTCTGGGGACGGCTGCGCGAGCAGGTTCCGATTGCCGAGGACGAGCGGGCGATCGACATCGGCTGCGGCAACGGGGCGAAAACCTGCGACCTCGCCCGAGCCGCCCCGTCCGGTTCCGCGCTCGGCATCGACCTGTCCCGGCCCATGCTCGAGAACGCGCGCCGGCGCGCTGCAGCGAACGGCGTCACCAACGTGCGGTTCGTGCACGGCGACGCGCAGGCCTACACGTTCGAACCGGGTGTCGCCACGATGGCGACCAGCTCGTTCGGGTGCATGTTCTTCGCCGATCCCGTCGCGGCATTCCGCAACATCGGAAACGGGCTCTCGAGCGGCGGCAGGCTCGCCCTGCTGGCCTGGCGCGAATTCTCCCGCAACGAGTGGATGAGCGCGATCCGCGGAGCGCTGGCACCTGAGCTGCCGCCACCGCCGCCGGTGGGCCCGCGCTCCTGGGCGGACCCGGATCGGGTCCGCAACCTACTGTCCGCCGCAGGATACGCGGACATCGAACTCGCCTCGGTTGACGACATGGCCGACATGGGTGCTGACGCAGACGCCGCATACGAGTTCCTGAACTCGGACGGCTTCGTCCGCGGCGCGCTCGAACAGGTCGGCGACGAGGGACGGGAGGAGCGGTTGGCCCGCATGCGTTCGGTGCTCGACAGCCGCGCGACCCCAGACGGCGTCCTGCTGCCCGCGTCCGCGTGGCTCGTTACCGCCCGGAAAGGCTGACAGTCGCTGGTTACTGGTCCGCGAGGATGTCCTAACCCGGGTGCCACGGGTCCGGGATGATGCACTTCTCTGTCGGGCTCGGCGGCGGATTCGTGTGGTGCGTCAACGAGGACGGCGCCAGCTTGCCGCACGCATGCGAGCTGCTGCTCGCCAGCGGCGATTCCGCCGTGGTGGACGTCGAACCCGCCACCCCGACCAACAAAAAGGGCGACCAGCCCTCAGCGCCTGAGCGCATCGAATTCCGACTCGTCCATCCGGCGGGGTTGGCATCGCCGCTTCGCGAAACTACGGTCGGCCTATGGAAACCATCAACCTCGGTAAGGCGGACGGGCTTCCGCCAGTGGATTGGTCCCGCATCGTCGAGAAGCTGGACGCCGGTTCGGGACCCGCCCCGGACGCTCTGAACTCACGAACCACCTGGTTGAGCACTGTCAACGACGACGGCAGTCCGCATGTGACGGCGGTCGGAGCAATGTGGTTGGACGGCACGTTCTGGTTCCAGACCGGAAGCGGCACTCGCAAGAGGCACAACGTCGAGCGCGATGGACGGTGCTCGATCGCCATGTCGATCAAGGATGCCGACGTCGTGTTCGAAGGTGAAGCGACGCGCGTCCGGGACTCCGACGCCATCGCCCGTCTCGCGAAGGCGTATGCCGACAAGGGCGGCTGGCCCGCCGAACTCGACGAGAGCGGTGAAGGTCTGACGGCTCCCTTCAACGCGCCCGCTCAGGGACCTCCACCGTGGAACGTCTACCGGATCGAACCGCGCTCGGCGACGGTGGTGCTGTCCGAAGAACCGGGTGGCCTGACCCGCTTCCGCTTCTGAACCTCACGGCGGCCCAATTGTGCGTTCAGGCGTCGGCGAACTTGCGGAAGTACTCGATGGTCTGCTGCAGACCCTGCTCCAGTTCGACGGTCGGTGACCAGTCCAGAACCGACCTGGCCTGATCTATGACTGGCCGGCGTTGGGTCGGATCGTCCGTAGGCAGCGGCCGAAACTCGATCGCACTGCTGCTGGCCGTCAGCCGGATCACCTGCTCGGCCAGTTCGAGCATGGTGAACTCGCGGGGGTTGCCGATATTGATCGGACCGGTCACCTCGTGCTCCGTCTTCATCAACCGAACGAGGCCTTCGACCAGATCATCGACGTAGCAGAACGAACGGGTCTGCGTCCCGTCCCCATAAACCGTGATCGGCTCTCCGTTCAGGGCCGACATGATGAAGTTCGAGACCACCCGACCGTCATCCGGACGCATCTTGGGGCCATAGGTGTTGAAGATTCGGGCCACCTTGATCGGCAGGTCGTGCTGGCGGCGGTAATCGAAGAACAGCGTTTCCGCACAGCGCTTGCCCTCGTCGTAGCAGGACCGCGGACCGATCGGGTTGACATTGCCCCAGTAGCCTTCGGGCTGCGGATGAACACTCGGATCGCCGTACACCTCCGACGTCGAGGCCAACAGCACTTTGGCCTTGATTCGCTTGGCCAAACCGAGCATGTTGATCGAGCCCACAACCGACGTCTTGGTCGTCTGCACCGGATCACGTTGATAGAACACCGGCGAGGCCGGGCAGGCCAGGTGGTAGATCTCGTCCACCTCGACGTAGAGCGGGAATGTGATGTCGTGCCGCAGCAGCTCTAGGCGTGGATTGGCAAGGTGGGCTTCCAGGTTCAGGCGGCTCCCGGAATAGAAGTTGTCCACGACCAGCACCTCGTGGCCGGCGTCCAGGAGCCGGATGACCAGATGGGATCCGATGAAGCCCGCTCCACCAGTGACCAGAATTCGGCGGTCGGTCATGTGGGGCTTCCCAATCTGCTCGGCGTGCGCTGTGCGGTGCAGCTCAGTCTGTACGTAGAGTGCTCGCGTGGACAATATCGATCAGCAGAGCGACGAGGACACGACCCGGTCTTCGGAACTGCTCGGCGACACCGTAGCCCAATCCGAGGTCCTGGAGTCGCTGGCCTCGGCCGTGAATTACAACCGCTGGCTCACCGACCTGGCCCGGCCCCATCTCGGCGACTCGCCGATCGAGTTGGGCAGTGGGCTCGGCGACTACGCGCAGGCTTGGCTGGATTCCGGTGTCCCGCGCATCACCACGACGGAGATCGATCCGCACCGGCTCACCCAGCTCCGCTCGCGTTTCGCCGACGATCCTCGAGTAGAGGTGGCGGAGATCAACGTGATCGATCCTCCGCAGCGACGGCACTCGTCCTACGTGGCCTTCAACGTTCTGGAACACATTCCCGATCACGTCGCCGCCCTGCGAGCCGCCCACAGCCTGGTTCGGCCCGGCGGCGCGGTGGTGATGTTCGTCCCCGCCTTCAATTTCGCGATGAGCCGCTTCGACCGGTTGGTCGGACACGTTCAGCGCTTCACCCGCGCCAGCCTGACCCAGGCTTATGAGAGTGCGGGCCTGGAGGTCGAGGACGTTCGCTACGTGAACCTGCCCGGGCTACCGGCCTGGTTGGTCGGCATGCGCCTGTTGCGGATGGCTCCGAGTGAGGGGCCGTTGCTGTCGCTGTGGGATGGCCGGGTGATCCCCCTAGCCCGGCGCTGGGAGAATAACCACCGAATTCCGTTTGGTCAATCGGTGTTTGCCGTCGGGCGTGTTCCCTTGACGGCAGTATAGTTCCGCACCGTGAAGCTCTCGATTCTGATGCCGGTGTACAACGAGGTCGCGACGTTGACCATGGCCGTGAAAAGGGTCTTGGACGTCCATTATCCAGTGGATATCGAGCTGTTGATAGTTGACGACGGGAGTACCGACGGTACTCGCTCCCTCTACGCCGATTGGGAACACGACGAGCGCGTCACCGTTCATCTGAAGGAAAAGAACGAAGGAAAGGGCTCGGCCATCCGCAAGGGCGCCGAACTCGCGAGCGGCGACTACGTCATCATGTGCGACGCCGACCTGGAGTACTCACCGGAAGAGATACCGTCCCTGCTGCAACCAATCCTCGGCGGTGAGGCCGAGGTCGTCTACGGAACACGCACGTTCGGTAGCCACAACGCCTATTCTTACCTGTACGTACTCGGGAACCGGGGCGTCACAACCGCCGCGAACATCCTTTTCAATTGCTACATCAGCGATCTCGAAACCTGCTTCAAATTGATGCCACGTGAGCTTTATCGATCGATGAATATTCGGTCGGCCGGCTTCGGCATGGAAGCAGAAATCACCGGCAAGATCTTGCGCCGCGGTATTCGTCCCTACGAAGTCCCGATCACCTACGCTGCCCGCAGTCGAGAGGCCGGAAAGAAGCTGACCTGGCGTGACGGAGTCGAAGCAATCTACATCCTCATCAGACAGCGACTCGCCCCCAAGCACAGCTGACACCGAAGACCCTCTCGACCAACTGAGCAAGGATTCATCCTCGCTCATCAGACGGCTCATCGATCCAGGCCTGGCCGCGCTATGTTTCCTCGCTGCATTCATCGTTCACGACGTGGGTTACATGCTGTCCAAGCCGTTCTGGGTGGACGAGACCTGGGTCGCGGTGTCGACCCGACTCCCGCTGCGTTCCACCCCTGAGGTCAGTGCCGTCACGCCGCTGGGATGGACGCTGCTGCTGAGAGCGATGGTGTTCGGAGGCGAACACGGCCTGCGGATGCTTCCACTGCTGTTCACGGCCGCGACCGGACCGACCGCCTACTATCTGGGCCGCTCGCTGGCCTGGAAGTCCATCGGCTGGTCGCGGTTGGCGGGGATCCTGACCGCGGCGGCCGTACTGCTCACCCCGTCCGCACTCGCCCGTGACGATCTCAAGCAGTACACCGCGGATGCCTGCCTCACGTTGATCGTCCTGCTGCTGGTCTCGCGAGTCGAACGGAACTGGACCCGTACCGGACTTGCGGCCCTCGGGGCGAGTGCCGTTGTCGGCATCGGGGTCAGCGCCGTCAGCATGTTCGTGGCGTCCTCAGCCTTCACCGCTCTGGTATTCGTCCAACTGGCCAAACGCGACTGGCGACGGCTGCTGGAAGCGGTGATCGCCGGCGCGATCACCGGCGCCGTCCTGCTGGCCGAGTTCGCGATCGTGTACGCGCCCCGGATCAACGATGCGCTGACCGCGTACTGGCGCCCGTTCTATCTGCCGGTCAACCATGGCTTGGGAGGAGTGCTGACCTACCTGCATCGGCGCGGCGCGCAGATGGCGACCTATCTGGGCGCCGGACCGCTGCTACTAGGTGGAATCCTGATGATCGTCGGCGTCGTCGTGCTGTTCCGGGTGTGCCGGCCAGCGGTCGCCGCCACGATTCCATTGATGCTGCTCCAGGTGGTGGCCCTGAGCGCCGCCAAAAAGTATCCCCTATTCGACGAACGGACCTCCCATTTCCTGACCACTTCGTTCGCTGTTCTCATCGCCGTCGGAGTCGCCGGGGTCTGCTCGATTATCGCCCGGCGACAGGTCGCGGTGGGCGCGGCGGTGGCGGTGCTGGCGGCGAGTGCGTTCGTGTTCAACGTGCACACCGACATCCGCGAGCATCCCATTCCGCGCGAGGATGTCTACCATTCCACCCGCCTGGTCAGCCAGCAGCGGCAGCCCGACGACGTGATCCTGCTCAACTCCGCCTCGGGCTACGGATTCGGCTACTACTGGCATCACGACACCCCCCAATGGTCGAAGCTGCCTGGGAACGGAATCGGTTTCGCGGTCACCTATCCCACCAGTTCGGGCATTGTCGTGGCCAGCGGACGAGACGACCCGACCATCAGCCAAGCCCTGGACGTGGCGCAGCGTGAACTCCAGGCCCGCGGCGGGACCAAGATCTGGCTGGTGTGGATTCACCTGTCCGCCGCGGAAACTCGGGCCTGGAAGGCCGAACTGGTCAAGCACCGCCTGACGTCGACGCAGATCCTGCACTGCCAGTTGATGACCCTTCAGCCCGCGACGAGCGATCAGGATGCCGCCGACGAACTCGCGGGCATGCAGTGCCCATCGGGGTAGCGTCCCGGCCGGTTCGGGCCGCGATCCGGATGATTCTGGTGCTCGTGCTCGCTCTGGCCATCATCGCCGGATCGGTATAGGGCTACCTCTCGCTGCGAGACGAACG
>Ga0207641_10005235_pt1 | contig 11094 bp, 11 predicted proteins | sample KBSSwiS62_FD_184306 | JGI IMG/M metagenome (GOLD analysis project Ga0207641, IMG submission 184306) | Switchgrass rhizosphere microbial communities from Kellogg Biological Station, Michigan, USA - KBS Switchgrass S6-2 (SPAdes) (version 2) | ecosystem: Host-associated > Plants > Roots >... | reverse complement strand
CGGCCAAACGGATGAAAGCCGAGCTTCTCCGCGACGCGCAGCGAAGCGCTGTTGGCCGGGTCGACGATGCACACCAGCCGCTCTGGCTCAAGAGCAGTGTTGATCCACTCGAGCATGGCCATCGCGGCCTCGGTGGCATAGCCATGGCCGTGCACGTCGCTGGCGATCATCCACGCAAACTCGGGAAAAGGATCGAAGTCCGGGCCTAGGCCGCGGTGGAAGTCCGCGAGTCCGACCTCACCCACCACCCGGGCTGTCGCTCTCTCCTCCACCAGCAGCACGCCATAGCCCAGCAGAGCCCAGTGCCCCACGAAGCGAAGCATGCGGTTCCACGTCTCTTCGCGGCTGAGCGGCTTTTCGTACACCATGCGAACCGCTTCGGGATCGGACGTCAGGAAGCAGCAGGCGTCGAGATCGCTCAGTCGGTGCGGCCTCAACGTCAGCCGCGTCGTTTCGAGGGTGGGCCCGAGGTTCATTCGACGATTTCGCCGGCGTCGACCCCCCAGATCCTGTCGACCTGGACATAGCCTTTGCGGCCACCGACGTCGAATAGACACCAGCTGTCCTCACACTTGCTGATGTGACCCACCACGCCGGGCTCCGCGCGCCAGTTGAGCGCGGCGCCGGTGCTAGGCTCCGCATACATCGCGGCCGGGCTGTTGCCGGTGACCACCGCCGTGCGCTGGATGCTCAGCAGGGTCGAAAGCAGCCAGCCCTCGGTACCATCCTGCTCGCGCACGCGCCGCCAATTGCCATAGACCTGCAGCACGCGGACCGGCAAGTCGCGCCGCCGATAGCGCCATTTCGCCGGATAAGTGCGCTCCGGCCCGGTTCGCATCAGCGCATCACCCGTGGCGATCGATGCCCAATAAGGTACCTTGCGCTCCTGCGCTTCGCCGGGAGCCGTGACGAGCAAGGCGGCCACTGTCAGCGATACCAGCTTTTTCAAACTCTTTCCCTCTATCCCCTCGCCGGCAGCATAGTAGAGCCCCCGCGTATCGGTTCAAGAGACGAGGCAGCCGGGTTGCACTCGCTGCGCGGGGGAGCTAGCGAAATCGTCATGGCCCAGCCGGAACGCCCCAGACGCCCAAAGCTGATCGTGACGCGGCGCCTCCCGTCTCAGATCGAGGCGCGCATGAGCGAGCTTTTCGATGTCGAACTCAGCGAGGATGATCTGCCGCTCGGCGCCAAGGCCATGGCTGCGGCTGCGGCGCGATGCGACATACTCGTGCCCACGATCAGCGATCATGTCGATGCGGCGGTGATCGAGGCCGGCCGAGGCAGGCTGCGCCTTATCGCCAATTTCGGCAACGGCGTCGATCATATCGACCTTAAGACAGCGCGCGCCGCCGGCATCATCGTCACTAATACGCCCGGGGTGCTGACCGAAGACACGGCCGACATGACGATGGCGCTCATCCTGTCGGTGCCGCGCAGGCTGGCCGAGGGCGAGAAGCTGGTCCGCTCTGGCAAATGGACCGGATGGAGTCCCGGGTCGATGCTCGGCCATCGGATCAATGGCAAACGGCTGGGCATCATCGGCATGGGCAGGATCGGTCAGGCGGTCGCGCGCCGTGCGCGGGCCTTCGACCTTTCGATAAGCTACCATAATCGCCACCGTTTGCCGGACGTGGTGGAGGAGGAACTCGCGGCGCGCTACGAGCCCGATCTCGATCGGCTGCTGGTCGACAACGATATTATCTCGATCCATTGCCCGCACTCGCCTGAAACCGAGAATCTGATCTCGGCGAAGCGGCTCGCGCTGCTTTCAAGCCATGTCTACCTGATCAACACAGCGCGTGGGCCGATCATCGATGAGCAGGCACTGATCGAGAGGCTCGAGCGGGGGGATATCGCCGGCGCGGGGCTAGACGTGTTCGCTCATGAGCCGGCCATCGATCCACGCCTTCTCGCCCTTGATAACGTCGTGCTGCTTCCGCACATGGGATCCGCGACTATCGAGGGGCGCGCTGCCACTGGCGAGCGCGTGATCATGAATATCCAACAATGGATCGACGGTGATCGGCCCCGCGATCAAGTGTTCGAAGGCTGGGTTTAAATCGGCCGCATGACGGGTGAGGTCAGGCTCCGTTCAGCAACGCCGCCCTATAAAAACAACGTCAGATGAACGCTGGAACATTAGATTTCCGATCACGTTCTCAGGACAGGTTTTTAGGGAAGGAAAGTTGTCATGCGTAGCAGCAATTTCATCGCGGCGGTCGTGGCGCTGTCCGTTGCCGGTAGTGCCCCCGCCTTCGCTCAGAGCTCGGGTCACATCCTCCGCGGTGCCGGGATCGGTGCCGCCGGCGGCGCCGTCGCGGGCGCGATCATCCCTGGCCTGGGTGTCGGAGAGGGCGCGCTGATAGGCGGTGCCGGCGGCGCTGTCATCAATGCGCTCGATAAGAAGCATCGCTATTATCGGGATAGCTACGGCCGCAAATATTATGTCGATAAGCATGGGCGTCGCCACTACAAATAAGGCGATGCAGCCGAAAATACGGGCCGCTCGGATTTCCGGCGCGGCCCGTTCCTTTTCACACCTGGGGTTGAGCAAGGCTCTACCGGGCGATCAGGGGCCGGTATATAGCTTATCGATGCCGGAAGCGGGCGCGCTGTCTGCCTCATAAGCCTGCGCGGCGTCCTCGCCCAGCGCTACCCTCACCATGCGCTCCCAGATAGCGGGATCACCGGCGCTCGCCATGGCTGCATCGGGTTCACGCATCGTGCGCAACACCTCGGACGCGTCGTGAAGATGTTCTCGCCAGGCCGCATCGACCACCGATGCCGCAGAGGGATTGCTGCCGCTCGCGTTGGAGCTCAAGCGCTGAGCGCACAACACCCGCGCGATGCGATGGACGAGGTGAGTCTCTGAAATCGGCACAGGCATTCTCCTTCGGCAGTTGAACGCTCCTTCCACCATTTCGGTTCGCGCAGGGCGACGCGACAAAGCGCCAAAGCGCTGCTCGGTCGGGCAACCATCGGCGCCCGATGCGTTCTGGTGTCCAAGGAGACATGCAATGACGTCGGACGGTTCAGCGAGCGGCAACGAGCTCAATCCCGGTGATCAGGCTGCACCCGGCACACCGGGGACCGGCGAGGATATCTGTCCGCGCTGCGGCGGGGATGGCGAAATTGATGGCCAGGAGTGCGAAAACTGCGGCGGCACCGGCCGGATTGTCGTGGGTATCGGCGGCGCCTGAGATCGAGTTTGTTCAGCGTTATGGCTGGCTTGCCCGAAACACCGAACGGAGCCGCATAGCGCGCGCGCGTCGGGGCATCGGTCCCGCAAAGCGATGGTGGCACTTTCCCAATGACTGGCCTCGATCCGGCCGTTCGACTAGCTCTTTATCTTCCATCCACGATCGAGCAGCGCATAGTTTAGCCAGGCGAGCAGAATGTTCAGCACGAACAGCCCTACCGCTCCGATCAGCACAGGCGAGTCCGACGTCCCCAGGAAACCGAACCGAAATCCGGATATAACATAGAAGAAGGGATTGGCGTGGCTGATCGCCCGAAAGCCCGCATGCAGGCTTTCGATCGAATAGAATGTCCCTGACAGGAGCGAGAGAGGGCCAACGACGAAGTTTTGCACCGCCGCCGCATGATCGAACTTGTCCGCCCAGATCGACGTCAACAACCCAACAAGGCTCAGCAGGGCGCTGCCCATCAGGCCGAACCAGATCGCCACGAGCGGATGCTGCGGGACGACGTCGACCCCCGGCCAGAACAGCATGGCAGCCCAGAGAGCTGCGCCCACGAGCAGCGCGCGCGTGATCGATGCGCCGGTCAACGCGGCGAGCATCTCGCCCGTCGAAAGCGGCGGCAGCAGATAATCGATGATCGTGCCCTGCATCTTGCCGGCCAACAGCGAAAAGCTCGAATTGGCGAAAGCGGCGTTCATCATGCCCATGACGATCAGCCCCGGTGCGACGAAGGTTGCGAACGGATGCCCCATCACTTCGCGCCCGCCGCGGCCCAGCGCCACCGTAAAGATCACGAGATACAGCAGGGTCGTGAAGGCCGGAGCCCAGATTGTCTGAAGGTGGACCTTGAAGAAGCGCTTCACCTCCTTCACATAGAGCGCAATCATTCCTCCCCAGTTGACGAACGGGATTACCGGCTCGCCCGGCGTGGGGATCACGAGATTTTTGGGCTGGTGGCTCATGGGCATTTCGCCTATCGGCTCCCCGCCCTACTCGCAAGAGCCCGGCCGCGCCCGGGCTGGGCGAAAAGAGGTAAGACATGTCTTGGACCGACGAACGGATTGATCAGCTGAAGCGCCTCTGGGGACAGGGGATGACCGCCAGCCAGATCGCCGATGAACTGGGCGGCGTCAGCCGCAATGCCGTGATCGGCAAGGCCCATAGGCTCGGGCTCGAGGCACGCCCCTCGCCCGTCAAGGGTGGCGAGCCTGCGGCCGCGGCCGGCGCGTCGGCCAGCAGCACGCCCCCGGCCGCTGTGCAGCCATCGGCGCCGGTAAGCGAACAGGTTGCCGCAGCCCCGCCCCCCCGTCCCGCGCCGCCTCCTCTGGCGACCCCAGCCGCACCGCCTCCGGTTGCGGCGGCAGCACCGCCGCCAATCTTGCGGTCCATTGGACCCGGCGGCTTTCAGCGGCAGGCGCCCGGCGAACAAAGCGCGCCGATCACGCCGGCTCCGCCGCGGAGACTTGTCCCGGCCAAGCCTTCGGCGGAAATGGCAGGCAAGACGGGGCTGCTCGATCTCAACGACAAGATCTGCAAATGGCCGCTGGGGCATCCTGGTGAGCCGGACTTCCACTTCTGTGGCGAGCCGATCAACCCGGGCTTTCCCTACTGCCTCGAGCACTGCTCTGTCGCATATCAGGCGCAATTGCCGCGGCGCGATCGTCGCCCGCCCCCGCCCTTGCCCTTCGGCGGTCCGCGCGTCAGATAGGTCGCGCGTCGCAGCCCCGCTGGCAATGCGCGTGTGGCCAGTGGCTCGAGCTGCGCGTCGGGAGCGAAGGGACGCGCTGCTAGGCGCTGATCGGGATACCCAATCGGCGGACGGGGATGCGCGACCCGGCCATGGAGTCGTGCCACAGCCTCGGCATTAGAAGGAGCGCCTGATCGGACGAAGGTGAAATAGGGGGAGATAGGGAATATGAAGCCGGGTACCGCACTCATCGTTGGAACGTTGGCAACTCTGGCGGGCTGCGCGCCGGTTCCCCCCTCAGAGCACGGCCAGCCTGTCCCACCATCGACTGCGCCCGTCCCCGTCGCCTGCAATGCCAGCAGGGTCGAAGCCTTCGTGGGACGCGATGCGCACGCCTCCGCCGACGAGGCCCGCGCGGCAGCCGGTGCGCGATCGGTGCGGATCTATGGCCCGAACCAGGCGGTGACGATGGATTTCCGCGCCGATCGGCTGAACCTCGAAACCGATGCCGGCGGCAGGATCAGCACGGTGAAGTGCGGCTAAGGCCGCGGCCGCGGGCCTCGGCGGAGATGCCACCTTGCCTGTGAGCACGGTCGACGACGCGCTTATCCACCATTTTCTCGGCCCCAACCCTTTCCTTGGCGAACGCGCGGGACCTATAGACAGCCCTGATGTCCGATGATCTTTTCGCCTCTGCTCCATCGACCAGCTCGGGCAATTACGACGCGTCCTCGATCGAGGTGCTCGAAGGGCTCGAGCCGGTACGACGCCGTCCGGGCATGTACATCGGCGGGGTCGATGAGCGTTCCTATCATCATCTCGCCGCTGAAGTGCTCGACAATGCCATGGACGAAGCGGTCGCCGGCCACGCGACGAGGATCGAGATCTGGCTGCAGGCGGGCAATCGGCTGACAATAACGGATAATGGCCGCGGTATTCCCGTTGATCCTCACCCCAAATATCCAGGAAAGTCGGCGCTCGAGGTGATCCTCAGCACGCTCCATTCCGGCGGGAAGTTCAGCGACAAGGCCTATGCGACGTCCGGCGGACTGCACGGCGTCGGGGTGTCGGTGGTGAACGCGCTCTCTTCCGAGACGGTGGTCGAGGTCGCCCGCAACAAGGAACTGTTCCGCCAGCGTTTCTCGCGCGGACAGACGCTCGGCCCGCTGGAAAAGCTCGGAGGCGCGCCCAATCGCCGGGGCACCAGCGTCTCCTTCGTTCCGGACACCGAGATATTCGGCGCGGGTGCGCATTTCCGGCCGGGCCGTCTGATGCGCCTCGCGCGCTCAAAGGCCTATTTGTACGCCGGAGTGGAAATTCGGTGGAAGTGCGACCCGGCGCTGATCGGCGATGACACGCCGGCCGAGGCGATCTTCCAATTCCCAGGTGGCTTGTCCGATCATCTGCGCGAACAGCTCGGCACTCGGGAGTGCGCCACGGCGCAGTTTTTCACCGGCAAACAGCCTTTTCCCGAGAGCCAGGGTTCTGTCGAGTGGGCGGTCGCTTGGCCGCTATGGTCCGAGGGTTCGTACAGCTATTATTGCAACACGATCCCCACGCCTGACGGCGGCACCCATGAAGCTGGTCTGCGCACGGCGCTGGTCAAGGGCATTCGCGGTTTCGCCGAGCTGGTCGGCAACAAGCGCGCCAAGGACATCACCGCAGACGATATCGTTACCGGTTCCGAGCAGATGCTGTCGGTGTTCATCCGCGATCCGCAATTCCAGAGCCAGACTAAGGATCGGCTGACCTCACCCGACGCCGCCCGGCTCGTCGAAAACGCCGTGCGCGACCATTTCGACCATTTTCTCGCCGACAACATGGATCGGGGCAAGGCGCTGCTCGGCTTCGTGCTCGAGCGGATGGATGAGCGGCTGCGGCGCAAGGCCGAACGCGAGGTCAAGCGCAAGACAGCCACCTCCAGCCGCAAGCTGCGCCTTCCGGGCAAGCTCACCGATTGCGCCAACGACGATCCCGAAGGGACCGAGATATTCATCGTCGAGGGTGACAGCGCCGGCGGTTCGGCGAAGCAGGCGCGCGATCGCAAGACCCAGGCGGTGCTGCCGATCCGCGGCAAGATCCTGAACGTGGCTTCCGCCAATAGCGCCAAGATCGGCGCCAACCAGGAAATCGCGGACCTGATTCAGGCACTCGGCTGCGGTACGCGCGAGCGGTGCAACGTGGACCATCTCCGCTACGAGCGCGTCGTGATCATGACCGATGCCGACGTGGACGGGGCGCACATAGCGACGCTGCTGATGACCTTCTTCTTTCAGGAGATGCCCGATCTGGTGCGCGAGGGGCATCTCTATCTTGCACAGCCGCCGCTTTATCGCCTTACGGTGGGAAGCAAGAGTTTCTACGCCATGGATGACGCGCATCGGGCCAAGATCGAGGCGGGCGAGTTCAAGGGCAAGAAGGTCGACGTCGCTCGCTTCAAGGGACTCGGCGAAATGAATCCCATGCAGCTCCGCGAAACGACGATGGACCCGAAGACCCGTACGCTGCTGCGCGTGACCTTGCCGCAGGAATATGAGGAACGCGCCAGCATCCGGGATCTGGTCGATCGGCTGATGGGCAAGAATCCGGAGCACCGCTTCGCCTTCATCCAGGCCAATGCCGCGGCGGTGGACGAAGACGTGATCGACGCCTGAGGCGGAGGCGGCACGCCACTCGACGCCTCCTGCTGGAGCATGACAATCAGCAGGCGCGCGGAGTCAGCGCTTCGTCGCGCATGCCGCGCCACACCCGAACCGCCTGCAGCGTCTCCGCCACATCGTGCACCCGCAACAGTTGTGCGCCCATCTGCGCGCCGTGCAACGCCAGCGCGACCGAACCCCCGAGCCGCTGATCCACCGGTGCCTCGCCGGACAAGGCACCGATGATCCGCTTACGGCTCGCGCCCAGCAAAATGGGGCAGCCCAGGCCGTGGAACAGGGCAAGGCCGTTCAACAGCTGAAGATTGTGGCGCAGCGTCTTGCCGAAGCCGATCCCCGGATCGACGATGATGCGGTCGCGAGCAATCCCGGCCCGCTCGGCGAAGGCGACACGCTGTTCGAGCCAGTCATAGACATCGATCAGCACGTCGCGATAGCGCGGCTCGCGCTGCATCGTCTCGGGGCTGCCCTGATGATGCATCAGCACCACCGGGCATTGCCGGCCGGCGAGCAGCGGCGCCGCATCGGGATCATAGCTCAGTGCGGAAACGTCGTTGACGATCGCCGCGCCGGCATCGAGTGCCGCCCGCATTACCGCTGCCTTGCGGCTGTCGATCGAAACGACGGCGCCACCGCGGGCGAGCGCCCGGACGATCGGCTCGGTGCGCGCGATCTCGTCGCCTTCCCAGACCGGCTTTGCGCCAGGCCGGGTCGATTCTCCGCCCACGTCGAGGATGGCCGCGCCGGCAGCATCGAGCGCGAGGCCGCTCTCGATCGCCGCCACCGGATCATCGAGATACTTTCCCCCATCCGAGAAACTGTCGGGCGTCAGGTTGAGGATCGCCATGATCTGCGGCTGATCGAACCGCAGCACGCTCTCCCCCAACTGGAGCGGCGGCCGATTGCCGGTGATCCGCGCGACGGTCGCCCGCGCGTCCGCCGCCTGTTCGTTGGTCCATCCGGCGAGAAAATCTTCGATCCGGGCAACCGGCACGATGTGGCTCGCGATCCTTTCTCCGCCATCGATGGCGATCACCTCATAAGCGGAGAACCAGACGAGCCCTCCGGCGAGACGCGCCACCTCTCCATCGCGGCCGAAAGGAGACGCAACAAAGGCCGTCGGCAGGAGATACAGGCGGGCGTAGCGGCTGATCGTCATGGTGTCCGATATATCCGGGCATCGGCGGGAACATCCCGCCTTCTATCTAGTGTTGCTGGTCGAAGCGTTGGCCGGCGCCTGATCTTTAGCCGCCTTCAGCCGCGCGTCTATTTCCGCGAGCAGCGTGGCTGCCGAACTGCCCGGCGGAAGGTGGGGATCAAAGGCCAGCGGCGCGAGCGCGGCGCGCGCCTCGGCGAGCCGGTTGTCGGCCAGATATTGGTCGACGAGGCTCATCCGAACCGATCCGTCCTGCGGGACGAGGACGAACGCCCGCTCCAGCCCTGCGATGGCATTGGCCGTCGGCCTAATCCCCTGTTCCCGATAGGATTGATAGAAGAGGTAGAGCGGCCAAGCTGCATCCGGAACGATCGCATTCGCCTTGACCAGCCACTGCCGCACGGCTTTCCAATCAGCATCCCTGCCACCTGCCTGGCCAGCGCGGGCCATCAGCACCTGTGCCTTGTAGAGCATCCCATGGACATCCGCCGGATCGCGCGCCAGGGCACGGTCCACCGCGGCTTCCGCCACGCCAAGCTCATCAGCGTCGAACGCCGCCTCGGCAAGGATATCCTGCGCCCGCGGATCATCGGCATAGGAGGCGGCGATCCGCTGCGCATCCGCGGCAACGGCAGGAGCGGTTTCCTTGTTCACCCCCCGGTCGGACCGGATCCGGATCGGCATCATTGCCGCTTCACCGGCACTCAGCTGGCGCAGGCGGATCGCACCAGCCGGGAGCTCCGGGATGGCGATCGACAGGAACGGCATCCTCTTCTGCTGCACATATCGCTTCAATTCGCTTTCGAGAATGGCAAGATCGCCAAATCCCGATGTGGCCGCCTGACGCGCGGGCACACCATTGTTGATCGCCTGTAGATAGGCGGTGATCTGCCCGGTCCGCTTGGGTGAGAATGTCAGATAGTGGGTCAGCAGCCATGCCTGCGCATAGAAATCTAGCCGCTGGTCGGGCGACATCTTCGCCATGTCGGCCTCGAGTAGCGCGGACATCTTCATGATCGTGTAAAGCGAACCGCCCCGGCTATCGGCCGACAGCCCGATGCCGACCCGACCCCGCTCATCCAGCTTCGCATAGGAAACGAGTTCGGCGAAGCCTTCGACGTACCAGGCCGGGTAGACATAGCCCGAATAGCCCAGCATCAGATGATGGGCATATTCGTGAAACAAGATTTCCCGTGCATCCAGGCCACCGCTGGCCCCGCTGCGATCGGGAACAAAAGCGACGGCTCCCGAAACGCGCGTGTTGTAGAAGCCCTGAACATAGCGGCATTCCTTCGCTTCCGTACGTCCGCTGCTGCACAGACTTGCGACGGCGTTCGCACCGCCAAGCGCATAGACCGTCACGGGATTGGCGTCGTCTCCCTCGATATCGGCGTATCCGAGCATCTTGCGTAATGCCTGATCGAACCGTTCGAGATCGGATGCGAATTTCCCCACGCGCTCCGGCGTTCCCGCCGAATAGACTATGAAATGCCGGGACCGCGCTTCGTACCACGCGGCCATCGCTGGCGTGGTGGAAAGCACCACTAGAAGCGCGATCAGCCTTCGGAAATGGAACAGTATCCTGTAGGTCATCGCAACATCCTCGCGATGAACAGTGACCGTTTCTATTCCGGGATCACCGCAAGATGCCGCTGCCGGACCGCATCGATCGGCTCGAGCCCATGGCCGGTATCAAGGTGCCAGAAGCTCCAGCCATTGCAGGACGGCGCACCCTGCAGCTTCGCGCCCAGCGCATGGATCGAGCCCGTCTGTCCGTCAGGTGCTGCAAGCATGCCGTCGGCGCGCACGAGCGCGGTCCAGCGACGGCGGGCATCGGTGAGCATCGAGCCCGGCGCGATCATGCCGCTTTCCACGAGCAGACCGAAGGCGATGCGCGGCGTCGACTTCTTCTCCGGGATGGACATCATCGCGCTCTCGTCGAGCGGCAGGCTATCGGCGATGCGCTGGCGCGCGACCTTGATATATTTGCTCTCACGCTCGATCCCGATCCAGCGCCGCCCGAGCCGCCGCGCCACCGCGCCGGTGGTCCCCGTGCCGAAGAAGGGATCGAGCACGAGATCGCCGGGCTCGGTGCAGGCGAGCATGATGCGATAGAGCAAGCTTTCGGGCTTTTGGGTGGGATGCGCCTTGTGGCCGTCCTGGTCCTTCAGCCGCTCGCCGCCCGAACAGATCGGGAGGGTCCAGTCCGACCGCATCTGGATGTCGTCGTTGAGCGCCTTCATCGTGCGGTAGTTGAAGGTATATTTCGCCTTCTCCGCCTTGGAGCACCAGATCAGCGTCTCATGCGCATTGGTAAAGCGGGTGCCCTTGAAGTTAGGCATCGGGTTGACCTTGCGCCAGATGATGTGTTGAGGATCCAGAAGCCCTCGT
>Ga0207641_10005233_pt1 | contig 11098 bp, 11 predicted proteins | sample KBSSwiS62_FD_184306 | JGI IMG/M metagenome (GOLD analysis project Ga0207641, IMG submission 184306) | Switchgrass rhizosphere microbial communities from Kellogg Biological Station, Michigan, USA - KBS Switchgrass S6-2 (SPAdes) (version 2) | ecosystem: Host-associated > Plants > Roots >... | reverse complement strand
ATCATCAGGAGGGAGATTTCGGCCCGCGTCACGGGCCCATTGAATCACTTCGGCCCGCGCCAAAAAAAAGGCCCCGCCGCGCGGCGGGGCAGAATGCAGAAAGGAGGGTACCGTGTGACGGCGTCTGGCTTCGTGCTTCTGCCGATGGTGGTTGCGCGAGACCGGTCCTGCGGCCGCTCGACCCGGGTGTGCTGTATCTTGACTCCGGGGAATTCGACGAGCGGCATGGAGGCGGGTTTACAGAAGTCCGGGCCCCCGCGCGCCGGGTCGCGCCCCGGTTCGGTCCTCGTCGTCGGCGCGGTCCTCGCCCTGTTGTGGCGCGCGCTTCCGCTGCTGCGCGCTTACCGCGACAAGCTGACGGCGCTGCATGCGCCCTCGACTCTGGCCCTGGCGGCGGCCGGCGCGCTGTGTGCGCTCACGTTGGTTGCCGTCGGCCTGCGTCGGCGTCCGCGCCTCGCCGCCGGATTCCTGCTCCTGCTCGCCGCGGCGATGACCGTCGCGTCGGGCAATGCGGGGGCCTTGTGTGTCGCCGCCACCCTGCTGGCGGCGACGTTCGTCGTCGGGGACCTCGTGTCCCGCGTCCTCACGGGAGCCGAGCCCGCGGCGGGAGGCCTCACGTCGGCGTTCGCCGCAGGGTGCGTCGCGGTCGGCCTCGTCGTCCTGCTGCTCGGCGAAGCCGGGATCCTCTCGGCCGGGTCGCTGGCGGCCCTGCTCGCGGCGATCGTGCTCGCCCGCGCGCGGCGCCTCGGTGCCCTCGCGCGCCTCGCGCGCGCGGGTTGCCGATTGCCGTGGGGGGACGGCCCGGCGTGGATCGAGGCCGCCTGGCTGGCCTTGGCGGCGCTCGCGCTCTTCGCCGCGTGGGTGGGAGCGCTCTCGCCCGATGTGTCGTGGGATGGGCTGGCGTACCACCTGCCGGAGGCGCGGGAGATCGCCGCGCTCGGGCGCGTGGCGACGCGTCCGGATCTCGTGCCGCATTCGCTGCTCTGGCGCAATCACGACGCGTACCTCGCGCTCGGCTTCTTCTACGGGGGGGAACGCGTCCTCCGGTTGCTGCAGTTCGGCGTCGGCGTCGCGGTCTTCGGGGCGACCCTCGCGCTGTGCCGGCGGCTGCGGTTCGGAGGCGCCTCGGCGCTCGCCGTTCTGGCACTCGCGGCGTTTCCACTGGCGATGCTGCAGCTGCGCGCGACCTACGTCGACTGGCCGGCGGCGCTTCTCGTGACGGCCGCCGCGTCCGAGCTCGCCGGCGGCCGCGCCGGCGGCGGCCGGCTGCGCCTGGCGGGTTTCCTCTTCGGCGGCGCCGTGGCGACGAAGGTGTTCGCGGTCGGCGCCTTGCCCGCATTGCTCGTCCTGTTCGTGCGCGCGCGGCCGCGCCCGTGGCCGAAGCAGGCGGCCGGCGCGCTCGCCTGCGCGCTGGCGGCGCTCGGTCCGTGGCTGGCCTGGAGCGCGCGGCACGGCGGTTCCATCGCAGCGCCTTACGCGGCCTCGCCGGCGCAGCTCGTCGCGCGCGTGGCGAGCGGGCACTACTTCCAGACGTCGCCGGCGTCGGGCGCCGCCGCGCCGCCGCGCGCCCCGGGAGCACGCCTGGGCGCGCTGGCGACGCTCCCCTACGACCTCGTCTTTCACTCGAGCCGGTTCGAGGGCAACGGAGACGGTTACAACGGCATTCTGGTGCTCGTCCTGCTCGTCGGGCTGGCGGGATGGGACGCACGGCGCGCCGCGCTGTTCTGCGTCGCCGCGGTGCCGTGGCTCGTGCCCTGGTCGCTGCTCTACCTGCCGTCGATCCGCTATCTCTTCCCGATCTTTCCTCTCTACGTCGTCTTCTGCGCCGAGGGACTCCGGCGGCTGACGGGACGCTTCGCGGGTCGGTGGGGCGCGGCAGCGGGCGTCGCCCTTCTCGGCGCCGCGGCCGCCTTTCCGGTGCAGCTCGGATCGAGCGGCGTGGAGTGGAAGGTGGCCATGGGACGCATGTCGCGCGAGCAGAGCCTCGCCTCCCGCCTTCCGGGCTATGCCCTCTGGCCGGAGGTCGCGGGCACGGATCGCGTGCTCTTGGTCGGCGAGAACGACCGGTTCCACTGCCCGGCCGGGCTGGCGTGGAGCGCCGAATACCTGCCCGTGGCCGCGTGGGGCCGCGATCCGGCAGCGTGGCGGGCGGGGCTCGACGCGCTCGGTATCACTTATGTACTACACCGTACTGACCGGCGCCCGGCGGGGCTGCCGGCGGGCCTCGACGACCGGCTCGAGCGCGTCGGGCGCGATGGGGCGGCGGTGCTCTATCGGGTGCGGCGCGAGGCGCCCGGTGGGGTAGAATCGAGGCCTCCAGCCCAATGACGGAGCCGATCCGCTTCCGCGAAACGAGCACCGAGCCGGCCTCGGTCGGCGGGGAGCTGCGCGATGCGGTCGCTCTGCGCGTCGATCCTTCGCGGCGCGTGATGCTGCGGTTCCAGATTGCCCTCGCCGCCGACGACGAGATGGAGGCCTTGCGTTACGCGCGCCGTTCGATGATCCGCGAGGAACGCACCCGCGGCCTCGAATGGGACGAGCCCTCCATGGAGGATCCATCGCTCGCGGGCCACGAGATCCGGTGGTTCGCGCTCGCTTCGCAGGCCGCATGGTGCCGCCAGAAGGTCGCCGAGCTCGTCGAGCGCGCCAACCGCGCGGTCGCCGAGTTGCGGGCGAACGGGCGCTGAGCGGTGAGCGTTACCGCCGGTAACAGTTTCCCGGATCCGCCTGGCCCGGCCGGCACTCCCCGGGCCCGCAAGTCTCTCTGACTGCTGCCGCCTGCGGCGCGTCGATCCCCGCGGCACGCGCTTCGCACTGGAGAAGAGTCCATGGCCAGACGCATTGGATTCTCCGAGGTCGAGCAACCGTCCGGGTCCAACGCCTACTCGGCGGGCTCGAACGCCGCGCTGCTCGAAGAGGCAACCGTGACGCTGCGCTTCCGCCTGACGTCGACCGACGACGTGAGCCTCGAGGCGATCCGCTACGCCCGTCGGGCCATGCTGCGCGAAGAATGGACGCGCGGCGCGGTCGAAGGCGAGCCCTCTCTCGAGGATGCCGTTTTCTCGCCGTTCGAAGTGGTCTGGGAAGTTCCGGCGGAGCATGGCGCGCGCTGCCGCGGCAAGCTCGAGGAGCTCGTCGCCCGCGCCAACCGCGCGCTCGCCGATGCGTCCGCCTCGCGGCGGCCATGACCGTGCGCCCGGGACTTCGAGACGCCGTACAATCTTCGCAATGACCGGACGCCGCATCCGAAGGGTCCTGATCCTGGCGGCGATCGTCGGGGTCGGGTACTGGATCTACAAGGACCAGCCCACCGTTTCCGGTCTGGTCGACTCGATCGTCAATCCGCTCATGGGCTCGCGCGCGGCGGTCAAGAGCTCCGAGCGCAATCGCCTGACCGGCGACGCGACGGCGGCGATCTCGGAGCAGTCGGACGCGGCGGTCGGCACGGTCCACGAGGGAATGACCACGGCGGAAGTGCGTGATCTGCTGGGCAGCCCCGACTCGATCGAAGAGGAGAAACGCAAGCCCGGCGCCAAGGGGCCCCAGCGGCTGCGGTGGACCTACGGCAAGATCGGGCGCGTTCTCGTCGTCGAGGAAGGCAAGGTCGTCTCCATCATTCTCAAGTAGCCAGCGCGGCGGCCGCGGCTCCGTACAGCCCCAGGTTCGAATCGAGCACGACACGGACCGGGATCCCGGTGACGAGCTCCCGCATCGGCGCCTTGTCGTGGAGCGCGCGCAGGAAACCGGGACGCCGCAACGCGGGCAGGATCTTCGCGGCGATTCCTCCGGCGACGTAGAGTCCCCCGGTGGCGCGGTATTGCAGGGCCGCGTTGCCCGCCTCCGCGCCGTAGATCGAGACCCACAGATCGAGCGCGGCGCGGCAGAGCGGATCGCGGCGCGCGAGCCCATGGCGGCTGATGACGGCCGCCCCGTCCTCGGCGCCGGCGAGCTCGGCCGTCACCGCGCGGTTCGGGCGGGCGGCACCGTCGGCGGCGAGAAACTCGTAAACGAGCTCGAGTCCGCTGCCCGAGAGGATGCGCTCGCGCGTGGCCCGGCCGAAACGGGCGCGGAGGAACTCTACGAGACGCCCCTGTTGCGCTGTGCGGGGCCCGAAGTCGACGTGGCCCGCCTCAGACGCGACGACGACATCGCGGTCCCCGTCCGGCAGAACGCCGGCCTGACCGAGACCGGTGCCGGCGCCGAGGATGGCGACCGGTCCGCCCTTCTCGGGGCGTCCGCGCCAGAGCGTGGCGACCTGCCGGGGTCCGAGGTAACGCAGGCCGCGCGCATTGGCGCCGAAGTCATTCACGAGCGCGAAGCGCCGGATCCCGATCCGGCGCGAGAGCTTCGCCGCGTCGAGGTGCCAGGGCAGGTTGGTGATTCGCGACCTTCCGTTGCGAACGGGGCCGGCGACGCCGAAGCCCGCGGCCGCCGGGAGGTTCTTCTCGGCGGAGAGGAACTCCGCCAGGATGGCCTCGAGCGTGGCGTAGTCGGCGCTCGGATATCGCTCCTCGCGGAGGATCCGGCAGCGCCCGCCGGCGATCTCGACCGTCGCGATCGCGGTCTTGGTCCCGCCGATGTCTCCGGCCAGCACGCGCACGGCGCGAAGCTACCATCCTGGCTTAGAGTCGTCGCCACGGCGCCCCGGTCGGGACACGCCGCCGGCTCGATGGAATCGCCTGAATAAAAAAAGGCCCCGGGACGGGGTGGGGCCGCCCGGGGGGCGAAAGGAGGAGGTTGAGAAGTTCCTTTGCTCGCCAGACTGAGATTGCAAGTGCGCGGCCAGCTCGAGCCGCAATGCCAATTCATTCATTATCAACAGCTTGCGCGACGTTGGTGACGGCGGAGTGACGAGAATTGTCAGCGGATTTCGGTCAGGAAGGGCGACTAATTGCGTTGCCCGGCGCTCGCCCTTGCGTGTCTGTCTCGTTCTGGCGGTCGGGCTCTGCGGGCTGGCGCCGCTGCCGGGCTGTTCCTACATCTTCTCGGAAAAGCGCACCGTCTACCAGTACGACCCGGCCTACGGCGTCGACAGTCCCCAGTTCCTGCGCTCGCTCGACGGACTCGGCACGGAGATGGTCGCGGGCAACCAGGCGCGCTTGCTCGAGAACGGCGAGGCCATCTTCCCGGAGATGCTCGCGTCGATCGCCCGGGCGCGCGAGTCGATCAACCTCGAGATCTACATCTTCGATCACGGGGTGATCGCGGCGCGCTTCGCGGAGGCGCTGGCCGAACGCGCGCGCGCGGGCGTCGACGTCCGGATCCTCGTGGACGGATGGGGATCGGACCTCGGACCGCTCGAGCCCGCGCTCGTCGCGGCGGGCGCCCGCGTCCGCGTCTACAAGCCGCTGCGCATCTACTCGATCGACCGCGTCGGCAACCGGACCCATCGCCGCATCCTGACCATCGACGGCCGGATCGGCTTCTGCGGCGGCGTGGGCATCGACGATCGGTGGAAGGGCGACGCGCGCGACCCGTCCGAGTGGAGGGACACGATGATCCGCATCGAGGGGCCGGTCGTCACGCAGCTGCAGCACGTGTTCGCGCAGGATTGGGTCCACACCACGGGCGAGGTCTTGAACGGCGACCGGCAGTTTCCAGCGATCGCGCCCGCCGGGCCCGTGCTCGCGCAGGCGATCGCGGCCGCCCGCGCCGACGCGATCTCGATGTCGAAGCTCGTCCTCTACATGGCCATCCAGGCGGCGCGCCGCAGCATCTGGATCGAGAACGCTTACTTCGTTCCAGACCGCCAGATCCGCGAGGGCCTCGTGGAGGCCGCGCGGCGCGGCGTGGACGTGAAGGTGATCGTGCCCGGCGCGCACACGGATTCGCCCAACGTCCGCATGGCGGCGCACTACCACTACGGCGAGTTGCTCCAGGCGGGCGTCGCGATCTACGAGTATCGGCCGACGATGATGCACAACAAGGTGATGGTGGTCGACCAGGTCTGGTCGACCGTCGGCTCGATCAACTTCGTCAACCGCTCGATGAAGAAGAACGCCGAGGTCAACATCGCGGTCTACGACAAGACGTTCGCGGCCGAGGTGGAGAAGATGGTCCTTGCGGACCTCGCGCGGTGCGACGTGCTGACGCTGGCCGAGTGGAACAAGCGCGGCGTCTTCGACCGTGCCGGCGAGCTGTTCTTCTGGCTGTTCGCCGAGAACTACTAGTAGGATCGGGCGCGATGTTGGACAAGCAGCTCCGGCTCGAGCGTCCCCTGATCGTTTTCGACACGGAGACGACCGGGACCAATCCGCGCGCGGACCGCGTCATCGAGATCGCGTGCCTGAAGGTGCACCCGGACGGCCGGCGGGAGCAGTGGCTGCGCCGCATCAACCCGGGCATCCCGATCCCGCCTTCTTCGACGGCGATCCACGGGATCACCGACGCCGACGTCGCGGGGGAGAAGCGCTTCCGCGAGCTCGCGGCCGAGCTCGCCGCCTTCCTCGCGGGCTGCGACCTGGCCGGGTACAACATCGCGGGGTTCGACCTGCCGGTGCTGCGGGCCGAGTTCCTGCGGGCGGGCGTGGCCTTCGAAGTGACCGACCGGCGACTGGTCGACGCGCAGCGGATCTTCTTCTCGCGCGAGCCGCGCCACCTCGCCGCCGCCGCCCGTTTCTACTGCCAGTCGGAGCACGCCGGCGCGCACGGCGCGCTCGCCGACGCCGAGATGACGCTCCGGGTCCTCGAGGGACAGCTCGAGCGCTACGTCGAACTGCCGCGCTCGGTCCACGAGCTGCACGACCTCTTCTGCGCGGGCATCGATCAGGACATCGATCCGGAGGGCCGCATCCGGCTGGTCAACGGCGAGCCGACGATCAACTTCGGCAAGAACCGCGGCCGCGCGCTGAAGGACTTGAGCCGCGAGGAGCCGGGATTCCTGCGCTGGATCCTGAAGGGGGATTTCTCCGAGCCCGTCAAGACGATCGCGCGGAAGTACCTGCCCGAGGGTCCATAGCCAGTCAGCGGACTGCTTACTCTTTTACTTTTCCGTCTTCTTCCACCGCAGGGTTTCGCCGCTGTCCACGTTGCGCACGCGAACCATTCCCGGCTCCATCTCGAGGCTCCACTTGCCGACCGCGCCGCGCATCGCGAGCGCGCACGTGGCCGACCCGAGCGTGTTGCCCGCGAATCCGTCGCCCTTGGGGTTCAACACGAAGCTGCAGGCCGAGGTCAGCTCGCGCTCCGTGAAGCGGCCCGCGTCCTGGGACAGCGCCGTGACCGTCGGATTGAAGTGGGGGATGTACGTGAAATAGATGTCCTTGCCCTGGGTCTCGAGGCGGATCACCCCACGCTGGTTGATGTTGTCCTTTTCGAACGTGCCCGTCACCGAGAGAAAGAGATCGTAGGGATGCGCCGGCTCGAGCGTGACCGGCGAGAGGTTCAAGCGCAGGTGGTTGCCGGGCGTGGCGCCTTCGAAGGTTCCCGAGAGCATCGCCGAGACCTCGTAGATGTGCGACGAATCGGACTTCTGCGCCCGCGCGGCGGGAACGAGAACAACCGCAAGAAGCAGGGCGGCGATCAGGGGCCTTTTCATGGAACCTCCGGCAATCCCGAGGCTGCGATTCTCGTTCCAGCCGCGGAACGCGGCCGGAAGGGGGAGCGGATTGCATCCAAGCGTCCGGGATTCATCGGGTTACGTGCCGCCCCGGCCCGGGGCTTCGAGAGAAGGGGCCGTCCCCTGGCGAGGACGGAACGCTTCGATCGCGGGCAGCGCGCGCGACCCCGAGAGGGATGGCAGGGCGCGCAGTCCCTTGATCGTGCGTTCGAGCGAGGCCTGGAAGGCCTGGGTCAACGACTCTTTTTCGTTGTCGGAACCGCGGTAGTTCAGGCGCGACACTTCCTCGTTGGCCTCGAACTCGGTCAGCGTGCGGCCCTCGGCCGTGGTGGCGCGGACGGACCACTCGACGGCGGCTTCCCAGGATTCGACGTCGTGCACCGACGCGAAGCGGTGCACTTCGATCGTGATCGTGCCCGCGCCGGCCTCCGGCGACGCCGACCACCGGCATCCCGTGAAGGAGCTCTGGATGCCGTTGCGTATGGCGGCGGTCATTTTCTCCGTGGCGTCACGTTCGGCGCGCTGGTCGAGGATCTCGAGATTCCACCGGCTCTGCCCGCCGGGACAGGGCGTCGCGGGGTCCGAATAGGAGGCGGGCCGCACGGTCGCCGGCCCGCAGGACGCCGCGAGCGCGGCGAGAAGCAAGGCGATCGGGCGCAGCAGAGCCGTTCGCGTCATGGCGTCAACGAGAACGCGCGGGCCCTTGCCGCTTCTTCCGGGTTCCGCCGTCCCGGGACGCTTTTCCCGATGTCCGGGCGGCGCCGTAGAGCTGCGCCATGGCCGAGAGCTCGGACCGCAGGTCCGCGACCAGCTCCGGCGGGGACAGGGCCGTCGCGTGCTGGCCGTAGGCGAGGATGAATCGCCGGGCCTCGCGCAGCGACTCGGCGGGCAGCTCGAGGATCGCCTCGCCGCCGCTGCCGGTCTCGATCTTCTGCTGCGGATGCCAGACCATCTCGCGGATCTCGTCGGAAACTTCGGGCGCAAAGCGCACGCGGAAGCGGAAGGCCCGGCCCTTTCCCACGAACAATCCGAAGGTATTCCGAAAGAACTCTTCGGCGTCGAAGTCCTTCGGAATCGCGTAGCGCTCCTGGGTCAGCTTCGGGGCCTCGATGCGCGCGAGGTAGAAATTCTTCACGAGGCCCTGCGCCTGGTCTTCGGCGAGGACCATCCAGTCGCGCCCGGCGAGGATGAACGCGTACGGACGAATGACGCGGGGATCGCCGGGGCCTTCGCCCGGCCGGTGGTAGCGGATCGACAGAGCGATGCCCTTCTGCAGCGACTCGGAAACGGCCTGCCAGGTTTCCTCGCGGACGGGGCGGAATGCGGCGTTGCGCATCGCGAGCTTTTCGCGCACCACCTCCGGGCGCAGCCGGACGGCCGGAGGCATCAGCCGCGCGAGCCGCTCATAGCAGGAACGCAGGCTGCGCGCGATCGGCGTGCCGCCGAGCAGTGCGAGCACCTGGGCGGCGACGCCGATCGAGAAGAGGTCCTGGCCGTCGACCGGCAGAAACGGGAGCACGTAGTCGTCGCGTTCGTAGACGTAGCCGTTCTCCTCGCGGCGAAACTCGATCGGCGCCTCGAGCTCGTCGCGCAGGTAATCGATGTCGCGCTGAACTGTCTTCGTGGAGACGGAGAGCTCGGCCGCGAGCGAGCTCGTGTTGGGATGCCGGCCTTCCTTGATCTCGTGGTGGATCGTCTGGAGCCGTCGCCACAGAGGGCGGTCTTTGAATGCGCCTGCGCGACCCACGGTCGAGATTCTCGGGCCGGCCCCTCCCGGGCGCAATGAATGAGTGTCAGAAAGTGTCCTCGAAGTGGCGCACGACACAGGGTCACTTGTCATCGGCGGCGCGCCGGGGACGGCTAAGTCACTGAAAAGACAGGTCACCCGCGGATGCCCCGGTCGTGGCTCGGCGATTGCTCCACGGAGGGGCATCATGCAGATCCCCTACGACCTCGAGTTCGTCGAGAATCGGCCTGTCGCCCTCCGCGCGGTGGCGCTCAGCAAACCGGCGTCGCCGTGGGACGCCCTGCTGCACTGGGCGTTCCGCCTGATCCGCCGCTTCGAGCGTTAGGGCTCTCGGCCCTCGAGAACCCGAGCGGCGATCGCTCTGCGGGCGGGGCCGAGCCCCGCCCCGACTACTTCAGCGTCGGGAGGATTTCCTTGACGGTCGCGGCCTCCTTGCCATTGGGCTCGAGCTCGAGGTACTTCTCGAGGTGCTCTTTGGCGGACGCCTTGTGGTTCAGGTTGAACGCCGACATCCCCAGGTAGAACTGCGCGTTCGCGAAATCGGGCTTCGCGGCGACGGCCTTGGTCAGCGCCTCTTCCGCATCCTTCATCTTGCCCTTGTTGTAGGCCGCGATTCCCTTGTTGTAGAGGATCTCGGGCGATTCGGGATTCGCCTCGGCATACTTGGCCGTCCAGTCGGCGGCAGCCTTCTGGTCGCCCGTGTTCTTCGCGGCCTGGGCGAGCATCGGGTAGAGGTTGGTCAGCGTCGGATCGAGGTCCACGGCCTTCTCGCCGTACTCCACGGCCTTGGCCCAGTCCTTCTTCTCGTACGCCAGGCTGCTCAGGGCCGCCCAGCCGTTGGGCAGGTCCGGGTTCTTCGTCACGGCCTCGAGAAACTTCGCTTCCGCGCCGGCCTTGTCGCCGGCGTTGACCGCCTCGACGCCCGCGTTGAAGGCCACGACGGCCTGCTCGCTGCCCGACGGCGCGGGGGCGGCGTGCGCGGCGCCCGGAGCGGGCTTAGCCGCGGACGCGGACGCGCTGGCCAGCTTCGCGTCCACCGTGCCCATGTCGTTGATCGGGATCTTCTTGTCCTCGCCATAGGAGACGAAGCCTTCCTTCTCGATCGAGACGTGGTACGGCATCGTGCAGTCGTTCATGATCGTGCTGTACTTGCCCTTGGCGTCGGTCTTCAGGGTGAGCTTGAACGTTCCGAGCTTGGGGGTCGTGATGACGATCGCCGCTCCCTCGATCGGAGCGCCCGCCGTGTCGGTCACCGTTCCCACCAGGCGGCACTGCGCGCCCGCGTAGAGAAATCCGGCCGACAGAAACGCACCGAGTCCCGCGGCCATCCGCATCGTGATTCTCATCGTCTTCTCCTCCGGGGCGGGATTTCGTCCCGGTCTTCCGCCCGTTCGTCCGGATTCTATGAGAGTCCGGCCCGACAGGGAAAACCGGAAAAGTGACCCCTTGATTCCGAACCCGGCGCACTACGCGCGGGCGGCAGCCGCCGGAGCGCGTGGGATCGCCTCGAGCACCTCGGCCACGGTCCCGTAGCGGCCCATGGGCATGATGTGGATCCCCCTGGCCAGACGGGCGATGCCCGCCGCCAGCTCGCGGGCGATCGCGATGCCCTCGGCCCGCTCGTGCTCTTTGCCCTTCTCGGCGGCGCGCCGCATCCGCTCCTGGATCGCGGCGGGGACGACGATGCCGGGGACCTCGTTGGCGAAGAAGAGCGTCTGTTTGAGCGACAGCAGGGGGATCAGACCGACGAGGACCGGGATCGCCCGGGCTTCGGGGCGCGACAGGAACCGCTC
>Ga0207641_10005229_pt1 | contig 11103 bp, 9 predicted proteins | sample KBSSwiS62_FD_184306 | JGI IMG/M metagenome (GOLD analysis project Ga0207641, IMG submission 184306) | Switchgrass rhizosphere microbial communities from Kellogg Biological Station, Michigan, USA - KBS Switchgrass S6-2 (SPAdes) (version 2) | ecosystem: Host-associated > Plants > Roots >... | reverse complement strand
CGCGGTCTTCTCCTTCGGGGTGCAGGGCGGGCGGGAGGCGGGCGCGCGGTTCATCGAGTCCGTGCAGCTCTGCAGCCACCTCGCCAACGTCGGGGACGCGCGGACGCTGGTGCTGCACCCGGGCTCCACCACCCACCGGCAGCTGACCCCGGCGCAGCTGGAACACGCCGGGGTGCCCGAGGACCTGGTCCGGATCAGCGTCGGCGTCGAGGACGCCGACGACATCCTGTGGGACCTCGACCAGGCCCTGGGAGCGCGATGAGCCGGGAGAGCAGCGTGCGGAACGACCCATCGAGCCGGGAGAGCAGCGTGCGGAACGACCCATCGAGCCGGGAGAGCAGCGTGCGGAACGACCCATCGAGCTGGGAGAACCCGTCGGCGCGCGAGCGGCGGCGGATCCTGCGGGAGACCCGGCGGGTCGCGATGGTGGGGGCCTCACCGAACCCCGCCCGGGCGTCGAACTTCGTGGCGACCTACCTGCTCGACGCGAGCGACTACGAGCTGTGGTTCGTGAACCCGAACGCGGAGGAGATCCTCGGCCGTCCGGTGTACCCGAGTCTCGCGGACCTGCCCGGCGTCCCGGACCTCGTCGACACGTTCCGGCGGCCCCAGGACCTGCCGGGCGTGCTCGACGAGGTGCTGGGCATCGACGGCGTGCAGACCTGGTGGCTGCAGTTCGGCCTCTGGGACACCGCGCTCGCCGCCCGTGCCGAGGCCGCCGGGATCACGGTCGTCATGGACAGGTGCCTGAAGGTGGAGCACGCCCGGTTCGCGGGCGGCCTGCACCTCGCGGGCTTCGACACCGGGGTGATCAGCGCGCGGCGCAGGGCCCGTTAGCGGAAGATCAGGGTGTTGAGGATCACCGTGACGATCCGCAGCACCCAGAACGCCGGCGCGGCGAGCAGGAACAGCCGCCACAGCTCCGGCCAACCCCGCTGCCGGGCCGCGTACCAGGTGGGCCACGCCGCCAGCACACAGGCGATCAGGATCCAGCCGACCTGGATGAGCAGCCCCGTGGACGTGGGGGTCGCGCGGGACACCACCTGTATCGCGAACGCGACCACGCCCCACCCGAGCGCCCCGAACAGCGCGCGGTAGTAGGGAACCTGCTGCTCGGGGGCCTTCGCCGCGTCGCCCTCCTGCTTCGCCACGACGTGGAGGGTATCCGGCGTGCTCACCGCGCCTGCCCGTAGGTCAGCCTGCGAAGCAGCACCTCGGCGGGCCCGCGCCCGCCCGCCCGGTCCGCCACCGCGCAGACCGCGACCTCCGCCGACCAGACCCCCACCGCCAGCAGCGCGGCCTGCCAGACCGAGAGGACCGCGCCGAGCCCGAGGGTCCACGCGGGCAGCAGGGCCGTGAACACCACGGACTGGGCGAGGTAGCAGCTCAGCGAGCGACGGCCCGTCGCGAGGAGCGCGGTGGGCGCCCGGCGTGCGGCGACCAGCCCGGCCAGCGCCGCGTACCCGATCCCGCCCGCGAGCCCGCCGAGCGCGTGCAGCGCCCCGACCGCGGGCGCGAACGCGGCCCCGGGGGCCCACCATCCGGCGGCGGCCAGCCCGAGGGGCAGGCCGGCCAGGACCGCGAAGGTCAGCCCGAGCAGCGCGGCGCGACGCAGCAGCGGGCGGTGCCGCGCGGGGTCGTCGAGCAGCCGGTGGCGCGCCGCGAGGGCCCCGAGCGCCACCATCCCGACGGTGAGCAGCGCGGACCCGATCACCCCGCCGACCCACTCGCCGACGTGCAGGAACAGGGCCCGCCCGACCGCGGGCTCCGCGACGCTCGGCAGCGTGCGGGCGCCCGCGGGCCCACCGGATCCGGAGCCCAGTAGGAGGGTCAGCACGGCCCCGAGCGCCGTCACCGTGCCGAGCGTGACGGTGCTGCCGCGCACCAGCACCCCGGCCAGCACCACGAGCAGCAACCCGTACGCCGCGACGATGTCCCCCGGGAACAGCACCAGCCCGTGCACCGCGCCGATCACGACCATCCACAGCCCGCGCCGCCGCAGCAGCGGGACCGCCCGGTCGCCGTGCCTGCGCGCCGACTGCACCGCCCCGTAGCCCACGAGCAGCGCGAACAGCGGATAGGCGCGCCCGTCGACCAGTGCGAGCTGGGCCACCGTGACGATCCGGTCCGCGAGGTCCGTGGGCACCGGGTACCCGCGCAGGCCGGGTGTGCCCAGGAGGAACAGGTGCACGTTCGCCAGCGCGATGAGCAGGAGCATCGCGCCGCGCGCGAGGTCGGGCGCGACCGCTCGTGCGGACAGCGGCAGGCTCACGGCCGAGACCCTACGGCGCGAGACCTCTGCCACCTCGCCGATCGTGATCCGGACGCGGGGACTAGCCTCACGGCGTGTCCACTCCTGTCACCGTCACTGTCACCGGAGCCGCTGGCCAGATCGGTTACGCGCTGCTCTTCCGGATCGCCTCCGGGCAGCTCCTGGGGTCCGACACCCCGGTGAAGCTGAACCTGCTGGAGATCCCCCAGGCCGTCAAGGCGGCCGAGGGCACCGCGATGGAGCTGAGCGACGGAGCCTTCCCGCTGCTGGCCGGCGTCGACATCTACGACGACGCCACGAAGGCCTTCGACGGCGCGAACGTCGCTCTGCTCGTCGGCGCCCGCCCCCGCACCAAGGGCATGGAGCGCGGCGACCTGCTCGAGGCCAACGGCGGCATCTTCGCCCCGCAGGGCAAGGCGATCAACGCCGGTGCTGCCGACGACATCAAGGTCCTGGTCGTGGGGAACCCGGCCAACACCAACGCCCTCATCGCCCGGTCCGCGGCGCCCGACGTCCCGGCCGAGCGCTTCACCGCGATGACCCGCCTGGACCACAACCGTGCCCTCGCGCAGCTCTCGCAGAAGCTGGGCGTGCCGGTCTCCGAGATCAAGAAGATGACGATCTGGGGCAACCACTCCGCCACCCAGTACCCGGACCTCTACCACGCCGAGGTCGGCGGCAAGATCGCCGCCGAGCAGGTCGAGGAGTCCTGGCTGCGCGACGAGTTCATCCCGACCGTCGCCAAGCGCGGCGCCGCGATCATCGAGGCCCGCGGCGCGTCGTCGGCCGCGTCCGCCGCCTCCGCGGCGATCGACCACGTCCACACCTGGGTCAACGGCACCGCCGAGGGCGACTGGACCTCCATGGCGATCCCGTCCGACGGGTCGTACGGCGTCGCCGAGGGCATCATCTCCTCGTTCCCGGTCACCACGAAGGACGGGAAGTACGAGATCGTCCAGGGCCTGGAGATCGACGCCTTCTCCCGCGAGAAGATCGACGCCTCCGTCGCCGAGCTGGTCGAGGAGCGCGAGGCCGTCAAGGGCCTCGGCCTCATCTGACGATCCGCCGCTGAATCCCCATTATGGAACCATGATGCGCTCTGAGCCGGACGCTCAGCGCATCATGGTTCCATAATGGGTTGTGCTGGAGCGGTCAGTTCTCGAGGACCGCGATCGCGAAGGACTCCGGCTTCAGGGTGATGTCCGCGCCCTCGCTCGCGGTCGGCTCGCTCGCCAGCAGGATCCGGGTGACCGTGGCGGCGAGGTCCAGGGCGACCTCCTCCGGGCCCAGGTTGACCAGCACGCGGAGCCTGCCGCGGTGGATCACCAGGGTGCGGGCCTCGGGGTGCACGTCCACCGCGACCTCGTCCAGCCACGGGTCCGAGAGCTCCGGCCACGCCTTGCGCAGCGCGATGAGCTCGGTGTACATGCCGAGCAGCGTGGTGTGCGGCTCCTGCCCCTGCTCGGTCCAGTCGAGGGTGGAGTCCAGGAACGTGGACTCGGCGTTGGGGTCGGGGACCTCGACGTCCCCCCAGCCGTGCTCGGCGAACTCACTGGTCCGGCCCCTGCGGACGGCCTCGCGGAGCCCCGGGTCCGGGAAGTACGAGAAGAACTGCCACGGCGTGCGGGCGCCCCACTCCTCGCCCATGAACAGCATCGGCGTGAACGGCGAGGTGAACAGGATCGCCGCCCCGCAGGCCAGCACGCCGGGGGAGACGAGCTGGGTGAGCCGGTCACCGGTGGCCCGGTTGCCGATCTGGTCGTGGTTCTGCAGGTACGCGAGGAACCGGTGGCCGGGGATGCGCACCGTGTCGACCGGCGCGCCGTGCACCCGCTTGCGGAAGCTCGACCAGGTGCCCTCGTGGAGGAAACCCCTGGTCAGGACGTGCGCGAGCCCGGCGAGATCGGCCTCGGCGAAGTCCGTGTAGTAGCCCTGGGACTCCCCGGTGAGCACCGTGTGCAGGCTGTGGTGGATGTCGTCCGCCCACTGTGCGGTCATGCCGAGCCCGCCGCCGTCCCGCGAGGTGATCATGCGGGGGTCGTTGAGGTCCGACTCGGCGATCAGCGACAGCGGCCGCCCGACGTGCGCCTCCAGGCCCTGCACCTCCATCGCCAACTGCTCGAGGAAGTGCACCGCGCGGGTGTCCTTGAGCGCGTGCACGGCATCGATCCGCAGGCCGTCCACGTGGAAGTCCCGCAGCCACATCAGCGCGTTGTCGATGGCGTAGCGGCGCACCTCGTCCGACCACGGGCCGTCCAGGTTCAGCGACGGCCCCCAGATGTTCGAGCCCGCGAAGTAGGGGCCGAAGCGGTCCAGGTAGGCGCCGGAGGGACCGAGATGGTTGTAGACGACGTCCAGGACCACGCCGAGTCCGCGGGCGTGCGCGGCGTCGACGAACCGCTTGAACCCGTCCGGTCCGCCGTAGTTCTCCGTGACGGCGTACCAGCCGACGCCGTCGTACCCCCAGTTCCGCGGCCCGTCGACGGCGTTCAGTGGCAGCAGCTCGACGAGGTCGATCCCCAGCGCGACGAGGTGGTCCAGCTTCTCGATCGCCGCGTCGAACGTGCCCTCGTCGGTGAACGTGCCGATGTGGCACTCGTAGAGCACGCTCCCCGCCAGCGTGCGCCCGGTCCAGGCCTGGTCGGTCCACCAGAAGGCGTTCTGGTCGTAGCGGCGTGAGGCGGAGTGGACGCCGCCCGGCTGCCAGAGCGAGCGGGGGTCCGGCAGCGGGGTCGGGTCGTCGTCCACGAGGAACGCGTAGGCCGATCCGGGCCCGTTGTCCTCGACCTCGACGCGCCACCACCCGCCGGGGGCGCGCTGCATCGCGTAGGTCTCGCCGTCCACCAGCACCCGGAGCCTGTCCTTCTCCGGCGCCCACACCGCGTACTCAGCCACGATCGTGATCCTGCCGAATGCGGGGAGCCGCCGCCCGTCCGGGGCACCGGAACCCCCGGGTGAGTCGGGACCGCCGGTCGGTCGGGGGGCTTGAGGTGACCGGCGGTCCCGGCAACGAGGTACCGGAGAGGGGGGTGCGCCGGTCCTGCGCGTTGCGCCGTCGACTGTAGGAAAGGGGAACCGGCTCGTAATCGGCCGTTCAGCCGCACTTTCCCACAGATTTCCTCGGCGCCGAGAATTCAGTTCTCCGAAGTATCTCGCCGATCAGCTGGGCTCGAGGACCCCGAGGTCGCGGGCCATCCCACGGTCGTCCCCGGCCCGTTGCTCCAACCGTCGGGAGACCCGGCTCAGAATGTCCTCGAGCTCGGCCAGGACCGCCGGATCCGTGCCCTCCACGCCGCGCTCGACGTCCGCCCGATAGATCGCGAACAGCCGGCTCACGAGCTCCCGACCCCGCGTGGTGAGCGACACGAGCACGCTGCGCCGGTCCCGCGGGTTGGCCTGCCGGACGACGTGTCCGGCCAACTCGAGGCGGTCCAGCTGGGCGGTGGCGCTGGCCGGTGTGACCCCGACGCGGCGGGCCAGGGCGGTCGGGGTGCGCGGACCCTCCTGCAGCAGGTGCACCAGGATCGTGGTCTCGGGCACACCGAGCCCGAGCAGGCGGCTCGTCGTCTGGCGGTAGGCGTCCGCCGCCGCCGCGGCGTCGTTCAGTCGTACTGCGATCTCACTCACCGAGCTCCTCTCGTCCTGCTGGTCCGCCCCCGTTAACGTCCTGGTAACGCGCGGGGTTCCGCGGGTGAGCAGGGTCATCGAAGCTTGGGCGTCGCCAGGACGAGGTATTCCGCGGGCGCGTCGTCGGGTGGTGTTCCGCTACGCAGCGTCGGAGTTCGCCTCAGGGGCGGCTCTCCGTCAGGCGGGGCGGACCAGGAGGGCGACGGGGTAGCGCTCCAGCAGGCCGGCGAGGGCGGGGGTACTGCCCGCCACCGCGGTGTCGGTGATCATGTCGTGCCAGTCCGCGGCCCCGCCGGGCAGCGGGAGCACCGTGTCCCCCCACCCGCCTCGGGCCGCGAGGCCCACCGGCAACCGGGTCGCCACCGCGACCATCTTGTCCGTGCGGGCGAAGGCCACGGCGTGCTCAGCCGCGGGCCCCTCCGCGCGCACCGCCCGGTAGCCGTGGAACAGCTCCGGGCGGTAGCGCCGCAGCCGCGCCGCCGTGGTGGTGACGAGGAGCTTGGCGGCGCCCTCGGCGTCCACCTCGGGGAGCCAGCCCTCGTCGAGCCGGGCGAGGAGGGCCTGGCGGGCGGTGAAGTCCACCGGCCGCCGGTTGTCCGGGTCCACCAGGGAGTACTCGAAGAGCTCGGTGCCCTGGTACACGTCCGGCACCCCGGGCCCGGCGAGCTGCAGCAGCTTCTGCCCCAGCGAGTTCGCCCGTCCCGGCCCGGAGATCCGGTCGACGAACGCCTGGATCTCGGCGACGAGCTCCGCGTCCGCGAGCACCTGTGCGGGCCAGGCCGCGATCGCCTCGTCGACCTCCGGCACCGCTTCGGTGTGGGACGTGACGACCTTGGCCTCCTTCGCGGCCTTGCCCAGGTAGGCGGCGAACCGGTCGGCCGGGATCGGCCAGGCGCCGACCAGACACTGCCAGGCCAGCAGCTCGAGCGACCGGTCCGGCAGCGGGTGCCGCGCGGCCCAGTCCCGCATGAGCGAGGTCCACTCGCCCGGGATCTCCGCCAGCACGGCGAGCCGCGCCCGGACGTCCTCGGAACGCTTGGTGTCGTGGGTGGACAGGGTCGTCATCGTGCGCGGCGCGCCGGCCTCGCGGGCGGCGAGCGCGGCGTGGAACCCGGCGGGGGACAGGCCGAAGCGGCCCGGATCCCCGCCGACCTCGTTGAGCGCGACGAACCGGTTCCAGCGGTAGAACGCGGTGTCCTCGACGCCCTTCGCCATGACCATCCCGGACGTCTGCTGCACGCGGGTGGTGAGCTGCCCGTGCGGGTCGGCGAGCATCGCGGCGTGGATCGTCTCCAGCACCGGCGCGAGGTCGGGGCGGCGGGTGCGGGCCACGGAGACCGCGGTGTCGAGCGAGTGCCTGCCCTCGGGGAGGTAGGAGCGGTACACGGGGTACGCGCAGAGGAACTCGGCCACGGCGTCCCGCACGCGGTCGCCGGCCGCCCCGGGCTCCGCCTCCGTGGCGGGGGCGGCCTCGGGCACCGGCACCAGCGCGGCGATGCGACGGACCTCGGCGGCCAGGATCGTGTCCACGACCTCCCGGCGGCCCGCGTACTCCGCCGCGTGGAAGGACTGCTTGGCGCCGGTGTGCTCGGCGGCGAACTGCGTGAGCAGACCCGCGCCGGAGGGATCGACGAACACGCCCTGCACGTCGGCGAGCGCCTCGTAGCCCGACGTCCCGTCCACCGGCCACGAGACCGGCAGCTCCTCGCCGAGATGGGTGATCTTCTCGACCAGCAGCCACCGGTCCGGGCCGAGCCGCTCCCGCAGCCGCCGGACGTACGCGCCGGGGTCCGACAGGCCGTCGGGATGGTCCACCCGCAGCCCGACGATCTCCGGATGGTCGTGCACCCAGCGCAGGATCTCGCGGTGGGTGTCCTCGAACACCTCCGGCACCTCGACCCGGACGGCCGCGAGCGTGGAGACGTCGAAGAAGCGCCGGTAGGTCAGCTCCGCGGCCCCGCGCTTCCACGAGACCAGACGGTAGTGCTGGCGCTCGTGGATCTCCGCCACCGAGCCGTGGTCCGTCCCCGGCGCGAGCGGGAAGGCGTGCTCGTAGTACCGCAGCTCGCCGTCCTGCACGCAGAGCTGGGCCAAGGCCCCGGCCTCGTCCGCGTCCAGGATCGGCAGCAGCAGCGGACCCGCCGACCAGTCGATGTCGAAGTGCCCGGCCCAGCGGGAGGCCTGGCCGTGCCGCAGCACGTCCCACCACCACGGGTTCGCCCGCGGCACCTCGACGCCGACGTGGTTGGGCACGATGTCGACCAGCATCGTCATGCCGGCCGCGCGCAGCCGGGCGAGCAGCTGGTCCAGGCCCTCGATCCCGCCGCGCTCCACGGAGATCCAGCCGGGGTTGACGACGTCGTACCCGTGGTTGGAGCCCGCCCCGGACTCCAGCAGCGGGGACGAGTACAGGGTGGTGACGCCCAGCCGGTCCAGGTAGGCGACGAGCTCGGCCCCCGCCTGGAAGGTCTGGTCCTTCGAGAACTGGAGTCGGTAGGTGACCATCACACGGTCCGCTGGAGCACGAGGAGGGACCGGGCGGGCACGACGTGCCGCCCGCCCGCCGGGACGATCGGGGGCTCCGCGGCCACGACCCCCGGCTGCGGGGCGAGCGTGATCACCTCGCCCGCCGCCGTGTCGACGACGATGCCCCACTCCCTGCCGTACTCCGACCCCGGAAGGGTCACCTCGATGTCCTCCCAGTGCGCGTTGAACGCGAGCAGGAACGAGTCGTCCGTGACGCGCTCCCCGCGCGGGTCCTGCTCGGAGATGCCCTGCCCGTTGAGGAAGGCGACGACACATTTCCCGAAGCCCGAGTCCCAGTCCCCCTCGGTCATCTCCTGGCCGTCCGGCTGGAACCAGGCGATGTCCGCCACCGAGTCCCGCCGCCGCGGCGCGATCGGGCGGCCCTGGAAGAAGCGGCGGCGGCGGAACACCGGATGCGCGTGCCGGAGCGCCGCGACGCCCGCGGTGAACCCGACGAGCCCGGCGTTCTTGCCGAGCAGCGACCAGTCCACCCAGGAGATCTCGTTGTCCTGGCAGTAGACGTTGTTGTTGCCGCCCTGGGTGCGGCCCAGCTCGTCCCCGTGCAGCAGCATCGGCACGCCCTGGGACAGCATCACCGTGGTGATGAAGTTGCGCTGCTGGCGCGCGCGCAGCTCGAGGACCGCGGCGTCGTCCGTGGGGCCCTCGACGCCACAGTTCCAGGACCGGTTGTGGCTCTCGCCGTCGTTCCCGGCCTCGCCGTTGGCGTCGTTGTGCTTGTCGTTGTAGGACACCAGGTCCGCCAACGTGAAGCCGTCGTGCGCGGTGACGAAGTTGATCGACGCGAACGGCCGGCGCCCGTCGTCCTGGTAGAGGTCGGAGCTGCCGGTGATCCGCGAGGCGAACTCGCCGAGCGTGCCGGGCTCGCCGCGCCAGAAGTCCCGCACGGTGTCGCGGTACTTGCCGTTCCACTCCGACCACAGCGGCGGGAAGTTGCCCACCTGGTACCCGCCGGGCCCGACGTCCCACGGCTCCGCGATCAGCTTGACCTGCGAGATCACCGGGTCCTGCTGGACGAGGTCGAAGAACACCGAGAGCCGGTCGACGTCGTAGAACTCCCGGGCCAGCGTGGACGCCAGGTCGAACCGGAACCCGTCGACGTGCATCTCGGTGACCCAGTACCGCAGCGAGTCCATGATCAGCTGCAGGGTGTGCGGGTTGCGGACGTTGAGCGAGTTGCCGGTGCCCGTGTAGTCCATGTAGTAGCGCGGGTCGTCGTCCACGAGCCGGTAGTAGGCGTGGTTGTCGATGCCGCGGAAGGACAGCGTGGGGCCCATGTCCGAGCCCTCGGCCGTGTGGTTGTAGACGACGTCGAGGATGACCTCGATGCCCGCCTCGTGCAGGTCCCGGACCATCGCCTTGAACTCGTGCACCTGGGAGCCGGGGCGGGAGCCGCGGGTGGCGTAGGCGTGGTGCGGGGCCAGGTAGGCCAGCGAGTTGTAGCCCCAGTAGTTGGAGAGGCCCTTCTCCTGCAGGTGGTGGTCGTTGAGGAACTCGTGCACCGGCATGAGCTCCACCGCCGTGACGCCCAGCCGCTGCAGGTGCTCGATCATCACCGGGTGCGCCAGCCCGGCGTAGGTGCCGCGCAGCTCCTCGGGGATCTCGGGGTGCGCGACCGTCAGCCCGCGCACGTGCGCCTCGTAGATCACGGTCTCGTGGTAGGGGATCTTCGGCGGCCGGTCGGAGCCCCAGTCGAAGTACGGGTTCACCACGACGGACTTGGGCGCGAAGGCCGCGGAGTCCCGGTCGTTGCGGGACAACGGGTCCCCGAAGTGGTAGCCGAAGACGGCCTCGTCCCACCGCACGGGCCCGTCCAGCGCCTTGGCGTACGGGTCGACGAGCAGCTTGGTCGGGTTGCAGCGCATGCCCTGCGCCGGGTCGTAGGCCCCGTACACGCGGTAGCCGTAGCGCTGGCCGGGCTCGACGCCGGGCAGGTAGCAGTGCCAGACGAACCCGTCCACCTCGCGCAGCGCGAAGCGCTCCTCCTTGCCGCGCGGGGTGAACAGGCAGAGCTCGACCCGCTCCGCCGCCTCGGAGAACAGCGCGAAGTTCGTGCCCGCCCCGTCGTAGCTGGCGCCCAGCGGATAGGCGCTGCCGGGCCAGGGGCGGATGCTCGGCGCCACCTCAGCCCGCCAGCCGCGCGGGGAACCCGCCGGTGGCGACGGGCGACCAGCGGGTGGGCGTGACCCGGATCAGCGCCTTGCCCTGCTCGGTCATGGCCTGCCGGTACCCGTCCCAGTCCGGGTGCTCGCCGGAGACGGACCGGAAGTAGTCCACCAGCGGCTCGACGGCCTCCGGCAGGGTGATCAGCTCGGCGTCCCCGTCCACGTGCACCCACGGGCCGTTCCACTCGTCCGAGAGCACGACGACCGACGCGGTGCCGGTGCGGGCCACGTTGCGCGCCTTCGCCCGCTCGGGGTAGGTCGAGATCACGATCCGGCCCTCGGCGTCCACGCCGGAGGTGACGGGGGAGCCGACCACCGACCCGTCCTTCCTGGTCGTGATCAGGATGACCCGGTGGCGGGGGCGGAGGAACTCGACGAGCTCCTCCCGGTCGACCGTGGTGGTGGTGGCGAGCGTGCGGGGCATGGGTTGAACCTTAGAGGCGCGGGCCGACGCGTGCGCTACCGTCCGCCGTGATGAGCACCTTGTTCACGAAG
>Ga0207641_10005226_pt1 | contig 11107 bp, 19 predicted proteins | sample KBSSwiS62_FD_184306 | JGI IMG/M metagenome (GOLD analysis project Ga0207641, IMG submission 184306) | Switchgrass rhizosphere microbial communities from Kellogg Biological Station, Michigan, USA - KBS Switchgrass S6-2 (SPAdes) (version 2) | ecosystem: Host-associated > Plants > Roots >... | reverse complement strand
GGTCTCCATCTGGCGCATCGTATCGAGCATGACGCCGATCATGATCAGCAAGCTGGTGCCGCCGAAGAATTGCGCTGTGAGTTGCGGCACGCCGAGGTAGTGCTGGACCGCCGAGGGAAGAATGGCCAGGACGGCGAGGAAGATGGCGCCAGCGAGCGTGAGGCGCGTCATGGTGTAATCGAGGAAATCCGCTGTGGGTGTGCCGGGACGGATACCGGGAATGAAACCGCCGTTGCGCTTGACGTCTTCCGCAATCTGGGTCGGATTGAACATGAAGGAGACCCAGAAGTAGGAGAAGAAGAAGATCATGCCGACGTAGATGCAATAATACGCGGTGCCGCGATTGAGCGAATCGGCGAGATCACGCGCCCAAGGTGCCGTGCCGATGGGCAGGATCTGGATCATAAATGCGGGCACGAGGAGGATCGATTGCGCGAAGATGATGGGCATGACGCCGGAATAATTGACCTTGAGCGGAAGGAACGAGCTCTGGCCGCCGTAGATCTTGTTTCCGCGCACCTGCTTGGCGTACTGGATGGTGACCTTGCGCATAGCCTGTGTGATGGCGATGGTCCCGGCGATGACGGCGAAGAGGAAGAAAATCAACGGGATGATGAGCATCGGGCTGGCGCCTTCCTTGCCGGTATCGACACCGGTGATCATCTGGAAGCCCTGCAGAAGGGCGGCAGGCAGACGCGAGACAATGTTGATGGTGATGACCATCGAGATACCGTTGCCGATGCCCTTGTCCGTGATCTGTTCCCCGAGCCACATGAGGAGCAGCGTGCCTGTGAGCAAGCTGATCATGGTGGTGAATTCAAACATGACACCGGGATAAGGCACCAAGGGACCGTACTGATGGGTGACGGCGGAAATACCCGAGAGCAACTGGCTGTGCTCGGGATGCTCGAACTGGCCCGCATAGAAATAGCCCTGGATGAGACAGATAACGATCGTGGCGTAGCGGGTATACTGCGTGATCTTCTGGCGGCCGCCCTCTTCACGGGCGAGCTTGCCGAGGCTCGGCACAACGGCGGTCATCAACTGGAGCATGATGCTCGCGCTGATGTAGGGAATGATGCCGAGCGTGAAGACGGCGCAATTCTCAAGCGCGCCACCGCTGAAGAGATTGAACATCCCGATGACCGAGTTGTCCGCGTTCTTCGAAATGACCGACTGGAAGAACTTGGCGAGAATCTCAGTATTAACGCCGGGACAAGGGATGACGGCGCCGATGCGCACGACCACCACCACGGCCAGCGTAAAAAGAATACGCTGACGGAGTTCCGGAATCTTAAAGCAATTGGCGAAGGCCGAGAGCATGAGCGGGGCGTGGAGGGCTTAAGCCGGTAAGGGTTTAGGCCTTGGGCGCCTTGGCGGGCTTCGACGTCTTGGCCAGGACCTTCGCGCTGTTGCGAGCGGGATAGGACTTGACGGCAACGATCTCAATGGAACCGCCGGCTTTCTCGATCTTCTCACGGGCCGAGGCGCTGATCGCGTCGACTTTGAGAGAGAGCTTCTTGGTCAGGTCGCCGGAGCCGAGGATCTTGACGCCGTCCCAGGTGCCGTTGACCAGCCCGCTCTTGCGCAGCGCCTGTTCGTCGATGACACCGGAAACCGAGAGCTTCTCGAGATCAACGAGGTTGACCGGGGCATAAGCGATCTTGAAAGCGGTGTTGTTGAAACCACGCTTGGGAAGACGGCGGATGAGGGGCATCTGGCCGCCTTCGAATCCGAGACGGAGACTTCCGCCGGAACGGGCCTTCTGGCCCTTGTGGCCCTTGCCGCTGGTCTTGCCATGGCCGGAGCTTTCGCCGCAGCCGAGCCGCTTGACGCGATGACGCGACCCCGGACGGGGTTTCGAATTATGAAGTCGGATGGAGGAGGACATGATGATTTTTTTCGGTTAGGAAGCAAGGGCGGGATCAGACTCGCCGCTTTTTTCCGTTTTGACAGATTTTTCCGCCTTGGGCTTGCCCTTGGCCTTGCCGGTCTTGGCGGGAGTTTCAGCTTTCGCCTCTTCTCCGGCAACGGCGGTGGCAGCGGGGGCCGCGACCTTGACCGTCTTGCCGCGCAATTGGAAGATGACTTCCTTGGCGCGGAGTTGCTTGAGCGCCTGGAGGGTCGCCCGCACAACATTGGCGGGATTGCCCGAGCCGAGCGACTTGGCGAGGAGATCCTTGATACCCGCCGCTTCGACCACGGCGCGGACGCCGCCACCGGCGATCAGGCCGGTACCGGGCGAGGCCGGGCGAAGGAACACGCGGCCGCCGCCAAACTGGCCCATGACTTCATGGGGAATGGTGTTGCCGCGGAGCGAAACGGGTTCGAGATGTTTGCGGGCCGCATCGGTGGCCTTGCGGATGGCTTCGGTGACCTCATTGGCCTTGCCGAATCCGACGCCGACCTTGCCCTTGCGGTCCCCAACAACGAGGAGCGCGCTGAAGCTGAAACGACGACCGCCCTTGACGACCTTGGCGCATCGGTTGATGAAAACAACTTTTTCGAGGAGATCGGACTTGTTCTCATCACGATTGCCACCGCGAGGTCCGCGATTGCCGCCGGGTCCACGACCACGGCCGCCGCCGCCACGACCACCCTGCCCGCGGCCACCACCGCCGCGATGGTCCGTGCGCTGTTCCGTCGGTGCCACAACGGCAGCGACAGGCGCTTCGGGAGCTGCCGCTTCGATCACCGGGTCAACGACCACGGTCTCTTCGGCAATTTTCTCTTCAATGATGGGATCGGTCTTGGGAGGCATAGATAGTATAATTAAAATTGGAGACCACCCTGACGGGCGGCATCAGCGAGGGCTTTGACTTTACCGTGGTAGGTGAAACCGCCGCGGTCAAAGACGACCTGGGCGATATTCTTGGCCTTGGCGCGCTCGGCGACAAGCTTGCCGATTTTCTCGGCACCCTTGACGTTCGGGCGGACATCGCCACCGCCAAACGACTTTTCGGTCGTAAAGGCGCTGACCAGCGTCTTGCCGGCCACGTCGTCGATGACTTGGGCGCGGATATGTTGACCGGAAAAATTGACGGCAAGGCGGGGACGTTCCGGGGTGCCCTTGACCTTGCGGCGCACGCGCACGTGGGTGCGGATACGGGAAGCTTTGGAGGTGAGTTTGGCCATACGATTTCCTTACTTGCTTTGGGCAGTCTTGCCTTCCTTGCGGATGATTTGTTCACCGGCGTAGCGGACACCCTTGCCCTTGTAGGGCTCCGGGGGATAGTACGCGCGGATGTCGGCGGCAACGGCGCCAACCTTCTGCTTGTCCGCCCCGTCGATCTGGATGTTGGTATTGTCCGTCACCGTGATCTTGATGTCATCGGGAATGTTGAAGAGAATCGGGTGTGAGAACCCGAGGGCCAGGTTGAGCACCTTGCCCTGGACGGCGGCCTTGAAACCGACGCCCTGGATTTCGAGCTTCTTCTGGAAGCCTTCGTTCGCGCCTTGGACAAAATTGGCGAGGAGAGAGCGGGAGAGGCCATGGAGGGCCTTGTGCTGACGGGTCTCGCCCTTCTTCTCAACGAGAAGGGTCTTGCCGTCGAGACGCGCTTCGATACCGGAAGGAAGCGTATGCTTCAGCTTGCCGCGCGGTCCCTCGATGTTGACGAGAGGTCCCTGGATGGCGATTTTCACCTTCTCCGGGATGTCGATGGGTTTTTGTCCGATACGAGACATAGTATTCTTTCTTTTTTTGCTTAAGGTTTAGTAAACGGTCAGCAGCAACTCACCACCAAGATTTTGTTTCTTGGCCTGGTGTCCGGCCATGACGCCGCGGGGGGTGGAGACAACGGAGATGCCCATGCCGCCCAGCACGCGGGGAATTTCCTTGGCGCCGACATACTGGCGGCGGCCCGGCTTGCTGATGCGGGTGATCTGGGTGATGGAACGGCTCTTGCCGGTGCCGCGCAGCTTGAGGCGCAGGACGGACTTGCCCTTGGACTCCTTGTCGGAGACCTTTTCGACTTCGAGCACGTAGCCTTCATTCTTGAGAATGTGCGCGACGTCGCTGCGCATGCGGGACCACGGCACGAGCACTTCGCTCTTGGCGGCGCGGGCGGCGTTGCGGATGGTGGTGAGAAAATCAGCCAGGGGATCAGTTTGCATAGGGAGAGAGTCGGTTACCAGCTGGCCTTGGTCACGCCGGGGATTTCACCACGGAGCGCGAGTTCGCGGAACGCAATACGGCTGAGGCCGAATTTGCGCATGTAGGCGCGGCGGCGGCCCGAGAGCTTGCAGCGGTTGTAGGCGCGCGTCGAGAACTTCGGCTTCTGTTTTTGTTTAACGATCCAGGTGGTCTTGGCCATACGATTATTGAGGGGTTAACTTGCGGTCGGAGAAAGGCATGCCGAAGAGGGCCAGAAGCTCCTTGGCTTCGTCGTTCTTGCGGGCGGTGGTGACGATGGTGATGTCCATGCCGAGGTTGCGCTTGACCTTGTCGAGCTCGACTTCGGGGAAGATGGTCTGGTCCTTGACGCCGAGCGTGTAGTTGCCGCGGCCGTCAAAGGCGCGGGGATTAACGCCGCGGAAATCGCGGATGCGGGGCAACGCGGTGCGGATGAGGCGCTCGAGAAACTCGTACATGATCGCGCCACGGAGCGTGACCTTGACCCCGATTTCCTGGTTCTCGCGCAGCTTGAAGTTGGCGATGCTCTTGGTCGACTTCGTCTTGATCGGCTTCTGGCCGGTGATCATCTGGATTTCGTTGAAGGCATCCTCCAGCGCGACCTTGGTGTCGACGGCGGAACCGATACAGCAATTGACCACGACCTTCTCGATCTTGGGCACCTGCATGACGTTCTTGTAGCCGCGGCTGGCCTTGAGGGCGGGCACGACCTTTTCCTTGTACTCTGTTGCCAGGGTCGTCGGAACTTTGAGGGGAATGGCGGGAGCGGGCATGGCTTATTTCTTTCCTTTGGCAGCGGTCTTCTTGGCGGGTTTCGCCTCGGCCGCTTCGGTCTTCTTCGCGCCCTTGCGCGCATCGTAGGCGGAGGCCAGCATGATCTTGGAGATATGCAGCGCGCCTTCACGTTCGACGATGCCACCTTCGGGCTGGTTCTGGCTCTTGCGGGTGGACTTCTTGATCAAATTGACACCTTCGATAATCACGCGGCTGCGGTTACGAAGGACTTCCAGGACCTTGCCACGCTTGCCCTGCTGGGCACCGGACAGGACGACGACTTCGTCGTTCTTCTTGACGTGGAACTTGGCCTGCGGATTACGGGGCTTGTTGATGCGGAAAATGGACATATTACACAACCTCCGGTGCGAGAGAGATGATCTTCATGAAATTCTTTTCGCGCAGCTCACGGGCGACCGGGCCGAAGATGCGGGTGCCGCGGGGATTGAGGTCCTTGTCGATGATGACGACGGCGTTGTTGTCGAAGCGAAGGTAGGAACCATCGCTGCGGCGAATGGCCTGGCGGGTGCGGACGATGACACAGCGAACGACTTCGCTTTTCTTCACGGTGCCGTCCGGAGCGGCCTCTTTGACGTTGGCAGTGATGACATCGCCGATGCCGGCGTGCAGCGATTTCTTGCCGATGACACCAATCATGGTGGCACGGCGGGCGCCGGTATTGTCGGCGACATCAACCCAGGAGCGAATTTGAATCATGGCAGTTAGTGTTTGAGAATGGAGACGAGTTCCCAGCGCTTGAGCTTGCTCAGGGGGCGGGTTTCACGGATGAGCACGCGATCTCCGGCCTTGGCTTCGCTCTTCTCATCGTGGACATAGAATTTCTTGTGCACGCGGACGATCTTCTTGAACTTGGGGTGCGGGACGCGGCGTTCGACACGCACGACGATGGTCTTCTGCATCTTCGATGCGAGGACTTCCCCGGTCCGTTCCTTGCGGGCGGGCTTGGTTTCGGCGGGCGGAGTGATGGTTTCGGTGCTCATGTCGTTGATATCCTAAATTTATTTCTTCTTCTTGTCGTCGGCCGGCTTCTTCGCGGTGCGGCTTTTGACCGTGAGCTTGAGGCGGCGTTCGCTCATCACGGTTTCCAGCTTGGCCACGTCCTTGCGCAGCTCACCCAGGCGGCTCGGCTTCTCGAGCGCGCCGGTCTGCTGCTGGAGGCGAAGGTTGAAGTACTCCTGACGGGCGTCCTTCTTCTTGGCGACCAATTCCGAGTCGGTGAAATTACGAACTTCTGCAATTTTCATAAAGCTTAAAATCGTCCGGCACGGGTGATGAAGCGGGTCCGCACGGCCAGCTTGGTCGCGGCGAGCCGGAGGGATTCGCGCGCAACGGTTTCAGAGAGACCATCCAGTTCAAACAAAATGTTACCGGGCTTGACCACGGCAACCCAGTACTCGGGCGCGCCTTTACCTTTACCCATCCGGGTTTCCGGCGGGCGGGACGTGACCGACTTGTCCGGGAAGATGCGGATCCAGAGCTTGCCTTTGCGCTTCATGTTGCGGGTGAGCGCGACACGGGCGGCTTCGATCTGGACGTTCGTGATCCAGGCGCGATCCAAGGTCTGGAGGGCGTAGGAGCCGAAGTCGATGGAGATGTTGCGCGAGGCAAAACCCTTGCGGCTTCCGCGCTGGGATTTGCGGTATTTGACGCGTTTGGGAAGGAGCGGCATAAGTGTATGGGTTAGGCGTTAACAGGTGCGACTTCGTCCTTGCGGCAGATCCAGCACTTGATGCCGATCTTGCCGGCCACGGTCATCGCCTCGGCAAAGCCGTAGTCAATGTTGGCACGGAGCGTGTGGAGGGGAACTTTGCCTTCGCGGTATTCTTCCGTACGGGCGATTTCCGCGCCGCCGAGACGACCGGAACAACGGACGCGGATGCCTTCGGCCCCGGCCATGTCCATGGTGGTCTGCACGGCCTTCTTCATGGCACGGCGGGAAGTGATGCGGCGTTCGATCTGCAAGGCGATGTTTTCCGCGACGAGCTGGGCGTCGAGTTCCGGATTCTTGATTTCCTTCACGTCGACGAGGATTTCGCGGTCCTTCGTGGTGATGGCGCGAATCTCATCCTTGAGCTTGTCGAGTTCCGCGGCCTTGCGTCCGATGACGACACCCGGGCGGGCGGTGTGGATGTTGACGCGCACGCGGTTGGCGGCGCGCTCGATGGTGACCTTGGAGACGGCGGCGCCTTCGAGCTTCTTCTTGATGAACTTGCGGATCATCGCATCTTCGTACAGATAGATGGGGAAGTCCTTCTTCGAGGCATACCACATGGAGCGCCACGCGCGGTTGAAGCCGACGCGAAAGCCGATTGGATTAACTTTTTGTCCCATACGAGTTAGTTCTTAGGTTCTTCAGCAGCCGGGGTCTTGACGACCTTGGTCTTGCTCTTCTTGTCGACCTTGGCCTTTTTGGCCTTGGGGGCGACGGGTTCTGCTTCGGTCAAAATGATCTTGATGTGCGCGGAGCGTTTGTTGATCCGGGCGCCACCGCCGCGGGCGCGGGTGTGCATGCGCTTCATCGTCGGGCCTTCGCCGGCGACGGCGCTCTTGATGACGAGGTTCGTCCCGCGAAGATTGTTGTTGTTCTCGGCATTCGCGATGGCCGAGGCCAGGACCTTGCCGATGAGTTGGGCCGACTTCTTGGGGATGAGGCGCACGATCTCCAGGGCCTGCTCTGCGGGCAGTCCCTGAATCTCGCGCGTGACTTCCCGCACCTTGAAGGCGGAAATCTTCGCGTATCTGTGCTCAGCTTTTACGTCCATAAAATCAATCTGTTTTAGTTTTCTCTGTCTCGGTCAAAATTTGTTTACTGTCTCGTTCTTCTCTCATGGTCCGGTGTTCACCTGCGCCCGGTCGCCCACCTTGAGGGTGACCTTCGTCTTGATGTCCTGCACCATCGCCGCACAAACCAAATCCCGGGCCAGCACCACTCTCACCACTCCGACCTGCTGCGCGTCCTGGTAGAGCGCGAAGAGCATCCCCTCCTTCACTCCCTCCGTCTTGCCGACGTTGAGGATCACCACGTTCAATTCAGGATGAAGGTCGGCGATCTTCGCATCAGCGATCGAGCTGCCCAACGGAATCGACGACCCGCTGTGCCCGGCCAGGTAATCCCTGGCGGCGCGGGAGGCGACCTCGTAGTCGGCCCGCACTTTCGGGTCGAAATTCGGCGCGGTCTGGAGCAACTGCCCGGTCGTGTTGAGGATCTTGGAGAGGAGCTGGAGCGCCTCGCGGCGTTTCATCTCGCTCTGGTAAAGTTCCTTCACGGCCTGGACCAGCTTGTCCTCGAGCTTGCTCTCGTCGACGGTCAGGGCTTCAACCCCGAGGGCTTCGTCGCGCAAACGCAGGTCCTGCCAACGCTGGCGGAAAAACTCGGCCTCCGTGTTGGAAGCGGCGAGACTTTCCGACAGGGTCTTGACCCTGGCTTCGAGTTGTTCGCGGGTCAGGGAGGAGAGGTCGGTAATGGCGTTTTTATCGCCAGCCCCGGCTTTCGCCTGGTCCTGTCCCGGAGCGGTTGCGCTCAGCATGGGGGCTGCGCTGGTGGCCGCATTCAGGTTGAGACTTTTCAACGCTTCCGCGACCGCCGCAGCCTTGCTCTGGGGCTCCGTGCTTGGTTTGTCTGCATTCAAAGAACGATCCGGGGCCGGCTGGGCGACCGCGGTTTTTGGCGCATTAAACGCCAAAACGACAACGAACAGGGCGAACCCGGCTCGAAGTCGGTGGACCAGTCGGCTTGCGCCGGGCCGGTCCGATAATCTGGTAAATCTGGGTTCCGTTCGCGTCTCCGTTTATTTGGCGGCCGCTTTCTCCGTGTGCGCGCCATGTTTCTTGAAGGTCCGCGTGGGGGAAAATTCGCCGAGCTTGTGGCCCACCATGTTTTCCGTCACGAACACCGAATTGAAAATCTTGCCGTTGTGGACCAGGAAGGTGTGGCCGACGAAATCGGGCGTGATGAGCGAGCGGCGCGACCAGGTCTTGATCGGCTTCTTCACGCTGGCGGAGGTCATCTTCTCGATCTTCACCATGAGGTGATCGTCAACGAACGGGCCTTTTTTGAGGGAGCGGGACATAAATGATTAGTGTTTCTTGTTCTTGCGGCGCTCGACGATGAATTTGTTCGAGGGCTTGTACTTCGGACGGGTCTTGAGGCCCTTGGCCGCCTGGCCCCAGGGCGAGACAGGATGCTGGCGTCCGCCACCACCCTTGCTCTTGCCCTGTCCGCCACCCATGGGGTGATCGACCGGGTTCATGACCATGCCGCGAACGTGCGGACGGCGTCCGAGCCAGCGCGCGCGCCCGGCCTTGCCGAGGGAAACGTTTTCGTGTTCGAGATTGCCGACCTGGCCGATGGTGGCGTAGCAACCCGCGAAAATCTTGCGGATTTCACCCGAGGGCAGGCGGACCTGCGCGTAACCGGCGTCAACCGACATGATCGTCGCGCTGCTGCCGGCGGTGCGACCGATCTGGGCGCCGCGTCCGGGGATGAGCTCGATATTGTGGATGGCCGCGCCGAGCGGGATCTTGTCGAGCGGCAACGCGTTGCCGATGATCGGCTCGGCTTCCGGGCCGCTGTTCAGCGTGGTGCCGACCGCGAGGCCGACCGGGGCGATGATGTAGCGCTGCTCACCGTCGGTGTACTTAAGGAGGGCGATGCGGGCGGTGCGGCAGGGATCGTACTCGATCGACTCGACCACGGCCTTGACGCCGAGCTTGTTGCGCTTGAAATCGATGAAACGGTAGCGCTGCTTGTGTCCGCCGCCCATGTGGCGCGACGTGACGCGACCGCGATTGTTGCGGCCGCCGGACTTCTTGATCCGTTCGGTGAGCTTGCGGACCGGGGCGTTGCCCTTGGTGATTTCCTCAAAGCCGTTAAGCTGCGTGAAGCGCAGGGAAGGCGTGAGGGGACGAAAAGTTTTGAGTGCCATGGTAGGTTCCGGTTAGACGAGTTCGATCTTTTCGCCAGCCTTGAGCGTGACGATGGCTTTCTTCCAGTCATTGCGCTGGCCCATGTCGGCGCCGCCGTGACGGCGCTTGAGCTTGCCCGCGACCTGCATCGTGTTGACGCGGATGGCGGTCTTCTGGAAAAGCTGCTTCACCGCGTGCTTGATTTCCTGCTTCGTCGCGCTGGGGGCGACCTTGAGGACGTACTGGTTGTGCTTTTCGGCCAGGGCGGTGCCCTTTTCGGTCACGCGCACCGATTTGAGAATGAGGAGAGGATCGCGCATAAGGGTTATTTCTGGAGACGGGCCGAGATTTTGCCGAGGGCGCCGTCGGTGATGAAGACCTTGTCGCAGAGCAGAAGTTGCTCGGCGTTGACCAGGTCACCGGTGACGGTGATGAGGTGCGGGTGGTTCCGCGAAGCGAGGTAAAGGTTCTTGTCGAGGTTTTCCGTGACGATCAGCGCGGTCGTGGTCTTGTCGAGGTTGCCCTTGAGCTTGGCCACGAGGTCCTGGGTCTTCGGCTTGTCGAGGACGATCGGGTCGATCAGGTAGACTTCGCCGGCGTTGACGCGGGAGCTGATCGCCTTGCGGAGCGCGAGCTGCTTCACGTTCTTGTTCGTCTTCTTGGAATAATCGCGGGGATGCGGGCCGAATACGACGCCGCCGCCGGACCAGACCGGCGAGGACTTGTAACCGGAACGGGCGTTGCCGGTGCCTTTTTGGCGCCAGGGCTTCTTGCCGGAACCGGCCACAGTGGCCTTGGTCTTGGTCGAGTGCGTACCGGAACGGCGGTTGGCGCGGTAGGCGACAACCGTTTCGTGCAATGCCTGCGTGCCGATGCCGTTCTCGATGAGATCGACCTTCAGCTTGGACGCGGCGTCCTTGGTGGAGAGAGGGGAAAAGCTCATGGTGTTATCTCTTTATTTGCCGGCCTTGGAAGCCTTCATGGGGTTGACGGCCTTGGCGACAACGACCTGCTTGGCCTTGGGCTGGCCCTTGATGGCCGTGCGGACGACGACGTAGCTGCCGGCGGGACCGGGAACGGCTCCGCTGATCAGCAAAACGTGGTCGGCTTCGCGGACCTGGACGACGCGGAGGTTCTGGACGGTGACTTTCTCGTCGCCCATGTGACCGGCCATGCCGTGGTTCTTGTAGATGCGGCCCGGGGTGGAGCGGCAACCGATCGCGCCGTTGCGGCGGTGGGTCTTCGAACCGTGAGCGGCACCCTGCCCGTGGA
>Ga0207641_10005223_pt1 | contig 11108 bp, 8 predicted proteins | sample KBSSwiS62_FD_184306 | JGI IMG/M metagenome (GOLD analysis project Ga0207641, IMG submission 184306) | Switchgrass rhizosphere microbial communities from Kellogg Biological Station, Michigan, USA - KBS Switchgrass S6-2 (SPAdes) (version 2) | ecosystem: Host-associated > Plants > Roots >... | reverse complement strand
AACAGGCCGTGCGGCCGGATCGCCAACACGATCGCCATGAAGGCGACGATCAGCACCGGCGCGAGCTGCGACAGGAACTGCACGCCGTACGAGCTGAGGAGACCGAAGATCAGCGACACGACGAAGGCGCCCGCGAGGCTGCCGAAGCCGCCGGTGACGACGACGATGAACGCGTCCATCCCGACCTGGTCGGCGAGACCGGGAAAGACGGTGAGGATCGGCGCGATCGCGACGCCGGCGACGCCCGCCATCCAGACGCCGACGCCGAACACGAGCATGAAGACGAGCGGGATGTTGATGCCGAGCGCGTTGACCATGCCGGCGTCCGACACCGCCGCGCGCACGATCTTGCCGAGGCGCGTGCGGTAGAGCAGCAGCGTCATCACGGCGAGGATGACGAGCGCCATGCCGATGATGAAGAGGCGATAGACCGGATAGTCGAGGCCGGCGATCGACACCCGGCCGCTGAGGATCGCGGGCATCTTCAGCTGCAGGCTCTCGGTGCCCCAGATGCTCTTCACCGCCGCGAGGACGATCGAGCCGACGCCGAGGGTCAGGATCAGCTCGCCCATGTGGCCGAAGGCGTGCACCCGGCGCAGCAGGAAGCGCTCCATCGCGACGCCGACCAGGGCACTGCCGAGCGGCGCGAGCGCGAGCGCGAGCCAGAAGCTTCCGGTCAGCGCGACGACCTGGTAGCCCAGGTACGCCGACAGCATGAAGAACGACGCGTGCGCGAGGTTCAGCACGCCCATCATCCCGAAGATCACGTTCAGCCCCGACGCGATCAGGAACAGGATCATCCCGTAGGCCAGGCCGTGCAGCCCCTGGGCGACGTACATCGCGGTTGTCGGGTCCATCGGATGCCCTCGGGACGTGTGGTCCGCATCGCGCGCGGCCGCCGCGGGCGGCGCGCGCCGTTCGCGCCGTGACGGCGCCTGCTCACTCGCCGGCGGGGTTCGCGCCCTTGCAGCGGTCGAGGTTGGAATCCATCAGCGGCAGCACCGCCTTCGACGGCACCGCGTGGATCGGCCCGGCGGCCGAGTAGTTGGCGTTCCAGTAGTACGGCCGGATGTTGAACGACTGCTTCTGCTCGCCGGGCGGCACGAATTCGAGGATGTGCAGCTCCTGGATCGTCTTGTGATCGCAGGCGCGCATCTTCAGCACCTTGCCGTTGGTGAAGCGGTAGCTGTCGTTCTCCCAGACCTTGATGATCTTCTCCGGATCGAGGCTTTGCGCGCGCGCGATCACGCTGAAGAGCCACTGGGTCTGCTCGATGTACGAGCCGATGTTGCCCGCCGGATGCTGGAACAGCGGTGTGTTGAACGGGGCCGTCTTCCACTTGGTGTGCCAGAGGTCGTTCCAGGCCTTGTAGTAGCGGATCTGCTCGGGCGACTTGAAGGCATCGCCCTCGGTGCCGTACTGGCTGATCTGCACCAGCCCATTGGTGCCCTCGATGCCGACCTCGGTGAGGAAGTTCGGCTCGTCCATGAAGACGTGCGCGAACGGCAGCTTGACGCCCATCTGCCGCGCCTGCTTGAGGAGGTTGGCCGCGTCGGGAATCCAGTCGCCGGTGAACACGACCTCGGCGCCGGATGCCTTGATCTTCTCGAGGTACGGTGCGAAGTCGGTGAGGAACAGCTTGTGGTAGTCCTCGCCGACGATCTGCGCTTGCGGGTAGTACTCCTTCAGCCCCTTCTTGAAGCCTTCGGCGAGGAGGCGCCCGAACGAGTAGTCCTGGTCGAGGATGTAGAACTTGCGCTCCTTCTTCCGCATCTGGCCGTAGTACCAGGCGAGGCCGCGGCCGAGCTGGTCGGCCGACATGCTCGACTGGAACGCGTAGCGCGAGAAGTTGGTCGCGTCCTGAAGGTCGTCGGACAGCGACGCGGTGTTGACCGCGATCACCTTGTACTTGTTCGCCGTCTCGTTGATGATCTTCTGCAGGTTGCTGCCGTCGGTTCCCCAGAGGAAATTCACCTTCTCCTGCAGCACCATGCGCTCGACGACGCGCTTGGCCTGGTCGGGCTTGGACCCGTGGTCGGCCTTGATCAGCTCGACGAGCTTTCTCTTGCCGTCGACCATGATGCCGCCGCGCTTGTTGATGTCGTGCGCCGCCCACGCCGCCGACGCCCAGTAGACCTGGCCGACCAGCGCCGCGGGCCCGGAGAACGACGCGACGACCGCGATCTTGATCGTGTCGCCGGTCGGCGACTGCCACGTGGCGGGGTCGAAGTCGGACATGTCGGGCATGCCTTTGAAGTCGTAGCTGGCGGCCGCGGATTGCGCAACGGCGTTGGTCGCCGCGAGCGAGGCGGCGAATGCGATCGCCGTGACGATGCCGAGAACGGAACGCTTCATCGATGCTCCTCCTTCTGCTCGAACACGATCGACCCTTCCGGTCGGGCGGCACGACGTCGCCGTGGCCGCGGCGAAACATTGACACCGGCCCCGCGGCATCGCCCTCGGGTTTACCCGCGCGGCGAATCGTCGAAGATCGGACTTCGGCGCCCGGCTTGATGAGCGGCGGCAGGAAGGAACGACGATGGCTCGGATCCCCTATTTCGATCTCGCGCAGGCGCCGGCGTCGTACACCGAGCTGCTCGGCTCGCGCCCGCCGCTGAATCTGTACCGCATGCTGCCGCACGCCGGCAAGGCGGCCGAGGGCTTTCTTCGCCTCGGCGGTGCGCTGCTGCGCGACCACGAGCTCGATGCACGGCTGCGCGAGATCGCGATCCTGCGCGTCGGCCTGCTGAGCGGCGCGGGCTACGAGGTGCACCAGCACAAGAAGCTCGCGCGCAAGCTCGGCCTCGCCGACGCCAAGATCGCGGCGCTCGCGCCCGGCGCCGATCCGTCGGCGCTCGACGAGCTCGAGCTGCAGGTGCTTGGCTTCACCGACGAGGTCTTTCACCACGTCAAGGCGCCCGACGCGATGTTCGACGCGATGCGGGCGCGCCTATCGACGAGGGCGCTCGCCGAGCTCGTGCTGACGATCGGCTTCTACATGATGGTCTGCAGGTTCCTCGAGAATTTCGAGGTCGACATCGAGCCGCCAGGCGTCGTCGAGTTCTGACGAAGGAGCGCGCGATGAACCTCGCACCGAATGAGCTCGATCCGAGCCGCCAGATGCATTCCGAAGCGCTCGGGCGCGAGCCTGGCCGCGCGCGCCTTCGCGGCCGTCGTGTCGTCGTCGTCGGCGCCGGGCAGCGCGACATCCCGGAGGAGACGCCGCCGATCGGCAACGGCCGCGCGATCTCGGTGCTGTGCGCGCGCGAGGGCGCCGCGGTCGTGTGCATCGACGTCTCGCAAGCCGCGGTCGCCGACACCGTCGCCACCATCGCTCGCGAGGGCGGGACTGCCTCGGCCGAGGTCGCCGACGTGCGCGAAGCCGCCACGATCGCGCCGCTCGTGCAGCGCTGCGCCGAACGGCTCGGCGGCCTCGACGGTCTCGTGCTCAACGTCGGCATCTCGCGCGGCCTTTCGCTCGCCAAGCTCACGGCGGCGACGTGGGACGACGAATACGCCGTCAACGTGCGCAGCCACATGCTCTTCGCGCAGGCCGCGCTCGAGGCGATGGCTCCCGGCGGCGCCGTCGTGCTGATGTCGTCGCTGGCGGCGCACCGCAGCTCCGGCGGCAACCCGGCCTACGAATCGTCGAAGGCGGCGCAGCTTGCGCTCGCGCGTGCCATCGCTGTCGCCGGCGAGCCCAAAGGCATCCGCTGCAACGCGATCTGCCCGGGCCTGATCGACACCCCGATGGGACGCGACGCGACGCGGCGGCGCCCGAACCGCGCGCTCGCCGTGCCGTTCGGCCGCCAGGGCACCGGCTGGGAGGTGGCCTATGCGTGCCTGTTCCTGCTCTCGAACGAATCGAGCTACGTCAACGCGCACGCGCTGATGGTCGACGGCGGGCTCGGCGTCGGCGTGATGCGCGCCGGCAGCTGATCGCGCCGACGCGGCTCAGGCGGTGACGCCGCCGTCGACGACGATCGTCTGCCCGGTCATGAACGAGCTCGCGCGCGAGGCGAGATACACCGCGGCGCCCGCGATCTCGTCGGGCTCGCCGATCCGGCGCAGCGGCGTCGCCGCCTCGCGACGCGCCAGCGCTTCGGGGTTCTCCCACAGCGCCCGCGCGAAGTCGGTGCGGATCAGCCCCGGCGCGATGCAGTTGACGCGCACGCCGTGCGGACCGTACTCGAGCGCGAGGTTGCGTGCCAGCTGCAGGTCGGCGGCCTTGGAGATGCAGTAGCCGCCGAGCACTTCGGACCCGCGCAGCCCGCCGATCGACGAGACGATGACGATCGAACCGTCGCGGCGCGCCAGCATCTGCGGCGCCACGAACTGGATCAGCCAGTGGTTCGAGAGGACGTTGTTCTCGAGGATCTTGCGAAACGCCGCGTCCTCGAGGCCCGCCATCGGCCCGTAGTACGGATTCGATGCCGCGTTGCACACCAGCACGTCGATCCGGCCGAGCCGGCGCGTCGTTTCGTCGACGAGGTGGCGCAGTTCGTCCTTCGACGAGATGTTGGCCGGGATCGCGATCGCGCGGCCCGCTCCGTGCGCGGCATCGATCGCCGCGGCGACGCTCTCGCACGCTTCGCGCTTGCGCGACGAGACGACGACGCGCGCTCCGGCCTCGGCCATGCGCTCGGCGATGGCACGGCCGATGCCGCGCGTCGATCCGGTGATGACTGCGACCCGGTCGGTCAGCGAGAAGAGCGACATAAGCGATACCTCCTCGGGTGAATCGAAGCTGCGATAAAAAGGGTGAACGGCGGCGCTGTCGATCTTGACTCGGAATCGCCGCTCTGCGAAGCGGCCTAGACTCCCCGCCGTGGTCCGCGCCGAGAACGCTGTGATTCGATGAAGCCGTTCGCCTACACCGCCGCCCCGGCCCGCGTCGTCTTCGGCGCCGGCGCCCTCCAGCACCTCGGCCGTGAGATCGCGGCGCTCGGCGCGCAGCGTGCGCTCGTGCTTTCGACGCCCGAGCAGAAGGAGTCGGCGCTGCGCGTCGCCGCGCTGCTCGGCGAGCGCGCCGCCGGCGTCTACGCCGAGGCGCGCATGCACGTGCCGATCGAGACGGCGCGCGGTGCCCGCGCCGAGGCGCGGCGTGTCGGCGCCGATTGCGCGGTCGCCATCGGCGGCGGCTCGACGACCGGCCTCGGCAAGGCGATCGCGCTCGAGACGGCGGGCGACGGCACGCGCTTCCCGATCCTCGCGATCCCGACGACCTACGCCGGCAGCGAGATGACCCCGATCTGGGGCATCACCGAAGGCGGCGTCAAAAAGACGGGCCGCGACGCGCGCGTGCTGCCGGCGGCCGTCGTCTACGACCCCGAGCTCACGCTCACCCTTCCGCTCGCGATGACGGTGACGAGCGCGATGAATGCGATCGCGCACGCCGCCGAAGGGCTGTACGCGCACGACGGCAATCCGGTCATGTCACTGATGGCCGAGGAAGGCATCCGCGCAGCGGCCGCGGCCCTGCCGCCGCTGCTCGCGGACGCCCGCGACCTCGACGCGCGCAGCGATGCCCTCTACGCCGCGTGGCTGTGCGGCACGGTGCTCGGCAACGTCGCCATGGGGCTGCACCACAAGCTCTGCCACACGCTCGGCGGCACGTTCGACTTGCCGCATGCCGAAGTGCACACCGTGGTGCTTCCCCATGCGCTCGCCTACAACGCAGCCGCCGCACGCGACGCGATGGCGCGTGTCGTGCGCGCGCTCGCGAACGCCGGCCGGGCTGCGGCGAGCGCACCGCGCGGCGTCTTCGACCTCGCCATCGAGCACGGCGCGCCGACCGCGCTGCGCGACATCGGCATGCCTGCCGCAGGCCTCGACCGCGCCGCCGACCTCGCGGTGAGCAACCAGTACCCGAACCCTCGGCCGCTCGAGCGCGCCGCGATCCGCGAGCTGCTGCAGCGCGCGTACGAAGGCGCACGCCCCGACTGAGTCCCCCCGGCAACGAACCATCACAAGAACACCACTTTCGTCAACGCTGACGCCCACTTGCTCGCTACACTTCGGTTCATGTTCCCGCGCCGTCGCATGCTCGGCCGCAAGGCTGTCTTGTTCGTGGTCTTCTCGCTGTTGATCTCGCAGCTGGCGCTGGCGAACTACCTGTGCCCGGCCGTCATGCCGCGGCAAGGGATGGAGGCCATGATGGCTGCGGGCGTCCCTTGCGAGGAAATGGATGCGTCGCAACCGATGCTGTGCCACCAGCATGCCGCCGATCCTGGTCAGGTGGTACAGGCAGCGCAGGTGCTGTCACCGTCGCTGCCGTCGGTGATCCAGGTGCTGGTGATTCGCCCGGTGCTGTTCGCCGACGCCGTGGCCATCCCGCGCGCTTCGACGCCGGAGGCGCAGCCACCACCCGATCCGATCTTTCTCGCCACGCTCAGACTTCGCGTCTGACTTCTCCGTCGACTGACCGGCGCTGGCGCGGCTCGTCCGCTCGCCAGCAAACGCCCCGTTCGTCTGCGGAGATTCCATGCTTCACCCCCTCCTTGGCGCGACCGCACTGGTCGCCGCCCTGCTGGCCCACCCAGCCACTGCAGCGCCATTGACGCTCCAAGCGGCACTGGACCGTGCCGCTGAGCGCTCCGAGGCAGCACGCGCAGCGCGTGCAGGCGTCTTGAGCGCAAGCGAAGCGGCGCAGGCCGCCGCTCAGTTGCCGGACCCGACCCTGCGCGTCGGAATCGAAAACCTGCCCGTGACCGGTAGCGATCGCTTCAGCACGACACGCGACTCGATGACGATGAAGCGCATCGGCCTCAGCCAGGAATGGCTGTCGCGCGACAAACGCGACGCTCGCAGAACCGCTGCAGACGCTGTGGTCGGCAAGGAAGCGGTGCAGGCGCGAATCGCTGTCGCCGACGCTCGCCTGCAAACCGCCCTGGCCTACCTCGACGCGTACTACGCCGGTCAAGCCCTGCAGCTCACGACCCTCACGGAGCACCACGTCCACGAGGAATACGAAGCAGCTCGCGCACGGCTGGCGTCGGCCAACGCGGGTGGCGAAGAGATACTGAAACTGGCCGCGGCCCGAGGCATGAGTGAAGACGAGTCGGCCGAGCTGCGCCAGCAGCAGGCGGCCGCACGGGTCGCCCTCGAGCGTTGGATCGGAATGCCGGTGGAAGACCTCGATCCCGTCGGAGGGCTGCCGACGCCTTCCGAAAGCGAGTACGTGGTAGGCGACCCGGTGGTGGTCTCGCTGCAGCGAGAGATTGACGTGGCGCGAGGTGCCGCCGCCGTTGCCGCCTCGAACCGCCGACCCAACTGGACTTGGGAGGTCTCCTACGGCCAGCGGACCGGCTACTCGGACATGGTGACGGTCGGCGTCAGCATTCCCCTTCCCGTCGCACCTGCCGCTCGACAGGATCGGGAGACGGGATCGAAGCTCGCGTTGGCCAACAAGGCCGAGGCAGACCTCGCCGAAGCCACTCGTTCGGCGACCGCGGACTACCTGTCGCTGGTGAGCGACGTTCGACGCCTGCAGGAGCGGATCGCGCGCTACCGAAGCTCGGTGCTCGTACCGGCGCAGCAACGCACGGCGGCGGCAACAGCGGCATATCGCTCCAACCAGGCGAGCTTGATGGTGCTGTTCGAGGCGAGGCACGCCGAAGTCGACGTGCAGCGCAAGCTCCTGGCTCTGCAGCGCGACCTCGCCAAGCGACAGGCCCAGCTCGCCTATCGGCCCATTCCAGGGGGCGCACTGTGAGGCCCGCCTACGTCGGCGTATTTGCTGTGGCGGCTGCGGCCATCGCCGGCGGCGCCTTCCTTCTCGGACGCTCGTCCGTCCACTCCGAGATGGCGCCACCGACCTTCGCCGCAGCGTCTGCGCCCGCGGCATCGGCTGCGGGACGCAGGGTCCTCTACTGGCACGACCCGATGGTGCCTGGGCAGCGCTTCGACAAGCCGGGCAAGTCGCCGTTCATGGACATGCAGCTCGTGCCCGTGTACGCCGACAGCGAAGGCGCCAGCGGCGTCAACGTGAGCCCCGCATTTCAGCAGAGCCTCGGCATCCGCACGACGGCGGTCCGACGCGCGAGCATGGCCACGTCGTTCGATGCCGTGGGCGCGGTCCAATTCGACGAGCGGCGAAACGTCGCTGTGCAGACGCGCGTGGGAGGCTACGTCGAGCGATTGGCCGTGCGTGCGCCGATGGAGCGGGTGCGCAAGGGTCAGGCGCTCGCGACAGTCTTCGCACCGGACTGGCTGGGGCCACAAAACGAGCTCATCGCGCTCAAGCGTTCCGGCGTCAGCGCCGATCTGATCGCCGCCGCGCGCGATCGCCTGCGTGCGTTGTCCATTCCGGAGGAGCTGATCCGTCGCAGCGAGGAGGCCGGTTCGGCGCAGGCGCGATTCACCTTGTCCTCGCCCGCGCACGGAGTCGTCGCCGAGCTCGGCGTCCGCGAGGGCGCCGCTGTCACGCCGGGAATGACGCTGTTCCGGATCGCCGGCCTGGAAACCGTATGGGCGGTGGCCGATGTTCCGGAAGCCCAAGCCTCGCGTTTGCGCCCGGGACAAAGAGTGAAGGCGACGCTGCAGGCCGATGCGTCGCAGACCTTCGAAGGCGCGCTCAAGGAAATCCTGCCGGAAATCAACGCGACGACGCGAACGCTGCGCGCACGCTTCGAGGTGGACAACCGAGCGGGCCGACTCACGCCCGGAATGCTGCTTCGCCTGACGGTCTCGGGACCACAAAGCGAGCGGCTCGTGGTGTCGTCTGAGGCGGTGGTCCGGACCGGCAAGCGGGCCGTCGTGATCCTGCGCAACGCGCAAGGCGGATTCGAACCGCGCGAGGTGTCGCTCGGGATGGACTTCGGTGACGAGGTCGAGGTCGTCTCGGGCGTCAGCGCCGGCGACCAGGTCGTCGCCAGCGGTCAGTTCCTGATCGACTCCGAGGCGCGTCTCCGCTCCACGCTCGGCAACATGGCCGCACCTGCCTCAGCACCTGCTGCGTCGATGACCAGTGCGCCACCGGTGGTGCACGAAGGTGACGGAAAGGTCGAAAGCGCCACTGCCGGCTCGCTGACGATCTCGCACGGGCCGATCGCGACGATGAAGTGGCCGGCGATGACGATGGGTTTCGCCAAACCAGACCCGAAAGCCTTCGCCGACGTGCGCCCGGGCGACACCGTGCACTTCCGCTTCAAGGAAGGTGGTGCGTCGGGCTACGAGCTCGTCGACGTCCAGAAGATGCCAGGAGCGAGCAAGTGATCGCCGCCCTGATTCGCTGGTCGATCGGGAATCGGGTCCTCGTCCTCATCGCGACCGCATTCCTGATCGCTGCCGGACTGTGGTCGGTCGCGAAGACGCCGCTCGATGCCCTGCCTGATCTGTCCGACACGCAAGTGATCGTTCGCACGCCGTTCCCGGGCAAGTCGCCGCAGATCGTCGAGGACCTGGTCACCTATCCGTTGACGACGACGATGCTGAGCGTCCCCGGGGCCAAGACCGTGCGCGGGTATTCGTTCTTCGGCGACTCGTTCGTCTACGTCCTCTTCGACGACAAGACGGATCCGTACTGGGCGCGCTCGCGGGTCGTCGAGTACCTGAACCAGGTGCAGAGTCGTCTGCCGCCGGGCGCGAGCGCCTCGCTCGGCCCGGATGCGACCGGGGTCGGCTGGGTCTACGAATACGCGCTGATCGATCGCAGCGGCACCCAGGATCTGAGTCAGCTGCGCGCCCTCAACGACTGGTTCCTGAAGTTCGAGCTGAAGACCGTGCCGGACGTGGCCGAGGTCGCCAGCATCGGCGGCATGGTGCGCCAGTACCAGGTCGTCCTCGACCCGGATCGCATGCGCGCGCTCGGCATCACGCAGGCGACGGTGATGGACGCGCTGCAGAAGGCGAATCAGGCGACCGGGGGTTCGGTCGTCGAGTTGGCGGAGGCCGAATACATGGTCCGCTCGCAAGGCTACCTGCGGTCGCTCGACGATTTCCGCAGCATCCCGCTGTCGGTGACCAACGCGACGCCCGTCCTGCTCCGCGACGTCGCGACGGTGCAGCTCGGTCCCGAATTGCGCCGCGGCATCGCCGAGCTCGACGGCGAGGGAGAAGTCGCGGGCGGGGTCGTGGTGATGCGCTCCGGCAAGAACGCGCGCACCACGATCGAGGCGGTGAAGACCAAGCTCGACGGTTTGAAATCGAGCCTGCCTCCCGGCGTCGAGATCGTCCCGACTTACGACCGCTCGCAGCTGATCGATCGCGCCGTCGACAACCTGCGCTCCAAGCTCGTCGAAGAGTTCATCGTCGTCGCGCTGGTCTGCGCGATCTTCCTGTTCCATCTGCGCTCGGCGCTGGTCGCCGTCGTGGCGTTGCCGATCGGCGTGCTGGCGGCGTTTGTCGTCATGCGCTGGCAAGGCGTCAATGCCAACATCATGTCGCTCGGCGGCATCGCCATCGCCATCGGCGCGATGGTCGATGCATCGATCGTCATGGTCGAGAACGTGCACAAGCACATCGAGGCCTTCGAGGCGCAGCACGGCCGGCGGCCGATCGTCAGCGAGCGCTGGACGCTGGTGAGCGAGTCCGCGATCGAAGTCGGGCCCGCCCTCTTCTTCTCGCTCATCGTGATCACGCTCTCGTTCGTTCCCGTGTTCACGCTCGAGGCGCAGGAAGGGCGCCTCTTCTCACCGCTCGCGTTCACCAAGACCTATGCGATGGCGGCCGCCGCCGGGTTGTCCGTCACCCTCGTTCCGGTCCTCATGGGCTATCTCATTCGCGGCCGGATCCCGCGCGAAACCTCGAATCCGCTCAACCGCTTCCTCATGGGGGTCTACAGGCCGGTGCTCGAGGCCGTCCTGCGCTTCCCCAAGGTCACCCTCGCCGTCGCGGCCCTCGTCCTCGCCGTGACTGCCCTTCCGATGCTTCGCCTCGGCGGCGAGTTCATGCCGCCGCTCGACGAGGGCGATCTGCTGTACATGCCGTCTGCACTCCCCGGCCTCTCCGCCGCGAAGGCGGCTCAGCTGCTGCAGCAGACCGACCGGATGATCAAGACTGTTCCCGAAGTGGCGCGCGTCTTCGGCAAGGCAGGGCGCGCCGAAACGGCGACCGATCCCGCGCCGATGGAGATGTTCGAGACGACGATCCAATTCAAGCCCCGCTCG
>Ga0207641_10005218_pt1 | contig 11114 bp, 11 predicted proteins | sample KBSSwiS62_FD_184306 | JGI IMG/M metagenome (GOLD analysis project Ga0207641, IMG submission 184306) | Switchgrass rhizosphere microbial communities from Kellogg Biological Station, Michigan, USA - KBS Switchgrass S6-2 (SPAdes) (version 2) | ecosystem: Host-associated > Plants > Roots >... | reverse complement strand
CTTGTGGCGGATCTTTACCAAAGCGCGAATGGGGGCTGCGGGTTCGGCAATGGAAACCCAGTTGACGTTTTCGACTTCGAAAGTGGCGGTGCGAAGGGCGTCGTCTTCACCGACGATAACGCGATTGGTTTCGGGTTCGATGGCGAGCACGTAGAGGGGCTTGCCGGCAGCGAAGCCGAGGCCCTTGCGCTGGCCGATAGTGAAATTGTGGATGCCATTGTGGCGGCCGAGGATTTCGCCGGATTCGGCAACGATTTCGCCTTCGCCGGAGCTGCCGGGAATCTGGTTTTCCGAAGCGTAGGCGTGAATGAACTGAACGTAATTGCCGTTGGGCACGAAGCATAGTTCCATGCTTTCGGGCTTGTCGGCGACAGGGAGCTCGGCGCGACGAGCGATGTCGCGGACCTCGTCCTTGGAGAGTTCGCCCAGCGGGAATTCGCTGCGGGAAAGCTGTTCCTGCGAGAGTCCCCATAAAAAATAGGACTGGTCTTTGGATGGATCGAGCGAGCGCAAAAGCTGATAACGGTCTGCGGCGGCATCGTAGCGAATGCGCGCGTAATGGCCGGTGGCGAGGCGGTCGGCGCCGATCTGGCGCGCCATGCGTAGCAGCGGCTCGAACTTCACATCAGTGTTGCAGTTGGTGCAAGCGATGGGAGTACGGCCGCTGAGATAGTCCCGCACAAAGGGACGGACGACGCGCTCTTCGAACTGGTGCTCGAAATTCACGACGTAATGCGGAAAGTTGAGATGCTGCGCGACACGCCTGGCGTCGTAGACATCGTCGAGCGAGCAGCAGCGATGCTGGGCGGGCCCGTCTCCTTGCAATTCGGGCAAGCGGCGCTGATTCCATAGCTGCATGGTGAGGCCGACGATGGGGCGGCCTTGCTGCTGGAGGACGGCGGCGACCGTGGAGGAATCCACGCCGCCGGACATGGCGACGGCGACGAGGCCTGGCTGGACTTTGGCGCTTGTGGGTAGGCCAAGCTCGAGTTGGGCTAGAAGCGACATACACCCCTAGTTTATCAGGAGTGAACCCGTTAAGCGTTGCAGGTATGGTATGCCGTGGATTTAGTCTTGCGTACTCGTGCAGCAGTGAGGCGTGACCGCAAACGGGTTGGTTGACAAGTACTCGGCGATGCAGATAGCGTCGGGCGATCCATGGAAAATAGGCGAGAAGCATCGGCAGAAACGCAACTGGATAGCCGGAATACTAAAATAATCAGGATGGCTCTGCACGTTGCCGTCTTTTTGACTTGCTTTCTGATTCTGTATTCCAGACGGCCGGATGCGATTGTCAATGCGCAGTTCTATGCAGAAGATGGAGCGCGATGGTACCGCGACGCTTACCAGCTCGGCTGGCGATGCTTGTTGATTCCCGAGACGGGATACCTTCAGACATTGTCGCGCCTGATCGGATTGTTCGTACAAATTTTCCCGTTGCCGTGGGCGCCGCTGGTCATGAACATCTGCGCGCTTTTTTTTCAGATTCTGCCGGTGAACCTATTTCTTTCGCGCCGGTTTGAAAGCATTCCAGTGGCGATGCGGCTGGCGGCGTGCCTGCTGTACTTGGGAATGCCAAATTCCGTCGAAATACACGCGAACGCGACGAATATTCAGTGGCACCTCGGCCTGGTTTGCATTCTCGCGGTCCTGGGCAAGCCGCCGAGCAGCAACTTGCTGATAGCAGCAGATATCGTGACGATGGTGCTGCTTTCATTGGACAGTCCGTTGGCGTGGCTGTTGGTTCCAATCGCCGCGGTGCTGTGGTGGAAAACAAAAGAAAAAACGATAGCGATCTATTGTGCCGCGATGATTCCGGGGGCATTGGTGCAGGCGATAGTCTTGCTGACCTCCCAAGCGCACGGAAGAGAAGCGGCGGTAGTGGGAGCCAGTGTGGCGCGACTGAATGGGATCCTGGGCGGCCAAGTGTTTTTTTCGGCCGTTGCGGGAGTGCGGACACTGGCACACCTTTTCCTTCTGGGGAACTCGCATTTGTTGTTTTGGCTGGAGATATTGGCGATGGGCATTGGGGTAGGGCTAACGTTGTTCAGCCTGCGTGATGCCCCTCTCCGGGTGCGGTTATTTCTTCTGTTTGCCGCCGGCGTGCTGACCCTGGCGCTCGGTCGACCTGTTGCGGGCCCAGATTTGAGTTTTCCGCAGTGGCAATATTTGCAACTACCTGGACGGAGCAGCCGGTATTACTTCTTTCCGATTCTTGCATTCTACACAGTGTTATTTTTTCTTGTACTCAAGGGTAAACGAGGCGCAGCGCGATTGGCGCGCTATTTGGCGTTGTTGATTTTGTTGGTGGTGCCGCTTGGCGTCTATCGTGATTGGAAGTATCCACGCTATCCGGACCTGCACTTTCAAGAATACGCAGACCGCTTCGAGCTCGCGGAGCCCGGGACGTCAATGAAGATTCCGATTCTTCCGCCAGGCTGGGAGATGGAACTGATCAAGCATTAGCGGTGTCGGTCGATCTTCCGGGAATGCCTTTGATGCAGTTGCCCGCGACACTTGGGCTGCATGGTTTAGCTTCAAACGGTTTCGGCAGCTTTTGTGCGATACGCGGGAGAGAGTTGGCGGAGTTGGACTACCGCGGCGGGCACGACTTCGAGCGCGAATGCGATGTCAGCGGGAGTAGTTTGCCGGCCGAGACTGAAGCGGATGGATGCGCGAGCATCTTCGGGCGGCAGGCCGATCGCGGTGAGGACATGGGAAGGTTCGACGGCTCCGGAGGAGCAGGCGGCTCCAGTGGAGCAGGCGAGTCCCTTTAAATCGAGAGCAATGATGAGCGCTTCGCCTTCGATACCGGGAATCGTGACGTTAGAGGTGTTGGGAGTGCGGAGAGCAGCTGCCGCGTTTGCGCGCGACTGAGGAATGCGAGCAAGCAGGCCGCGCTCGAGTTCGTCTCTGAGCGAGGAAACGCGCGAGGCGTCTTCATTGAGCGAGTGTCGCGCGAGCTCTGCGGCTTTGCCGAGGCCGACGATTCCGGGCACGTTTTCCGTGCCAGGACGAAAACCGCGTTGGTGGCGGCCGCCGTAGAGAAGCTGGCGCAGCCGGGTGCCGCCGCGAATGTACAAGGCGCCGATGCCTTTAGGCGCGTAGAGCTTGTGTCCGGACATCGCGAGCAGATCGACGCCAAGCGCATTGACATCGATGGGAATCTTTCCGGTGGACTGAACGGCGTCGGTGTGGAAGTAGATATCGTTTTGCGCGGCGATTCTGCCGATTTGTTCGAGCGGCTGAATGGTACCGAGTTCATTGTTGGCGTGCATGACGGTGATGAGGGCGGTTTGCGGACGAATGGCGTCGCGCAGGGCCTCGGGGTCGATCAAGCCGTTAGAATCAACGGGAAGATAGGTAACTTCAATTGCTGGCCGATTACCGGCAGCTTTACCGCCTTCTTTTTCAAGTGCTTGGCACGCGTTAAGTACGGCTTCGTGTTCGATTTGCGTGGTGATGACGTGCTTGGTGGCACCGGAAGCGTTGCGCACGATGCCGAAGATGGCTTGGTTGTCGGATTCGGTGCCGCCGCTGGTGAAAACAATTTCTTGAGGGCGCGCGCCAAGGAGTGCGGCTACTTGTTCGCGCGCGGTTTCTACAGCGGCGCGGGCACGCTGGCCGGGCGTGTGGATGGAGGCGGCATTGCCGAAGTCGCTGGAAAAGTAGGGTAGCATGGCGTCGAGGACTTCCGGTCCGACGGGCGTGGTGGCGTTATGATCGAGGTAAATCCGAGGCATTTGACTGGTGACCAGACTCACTTCAAGTTTACAGCGGATCGTTCGCAACCGCGAACCGTGACTTCATGCCGTCACTCAACGCGCGGATGTCGCGAGCTTCGAGGACCGGTTTGGGTGCGCCGTGTTCTGCGGCGCGGAGCATGGCGTGGCCGATTTGTTCCGTGGTGAGGATTTGATTAGGGAATAGCCGGCGCAGGAGCGGCAGCACGGGCGCGGTCACGCTGTAGAAGATGCGGTACAGCGGAGTTTTGGATTGAATGCCGTGCAACGGCTGGATGAAGCCGGGGCGAAACATGTAGGCCGCTTTGAACGGCAGGCGCAGCAGTGAGTTCTCGGTTTTCCCTTTCACGCGGGCCCACATCGTGCGGCCGCGTTCGCTGCTGTCGGCGCCCGAGCCGGAAACGTAGATGAAGGTCATGCCCGGATTCAGACGCACCAGATTTTCCGCGGCGGCCAGCGTAAGTTCGTGGGTAATGTGGTGGTAGTTAGCTTCGCTCATGCCCGAGGAAGCGACGCCGAGGCAGAAAAAGCAGGCGTCGAAACCGGCGAGCTGCGGTTCGATGTCGGCGTAATCAAACAGGTCCGGATGGACGAGTTCTCGGAGCTTGGCGTTTTGCATCCTAGTGGGGGTGCGGCCGATGGTTAGCACTAGCTGGACCTTGGGATCCAGCAAGCACGCACGTAGAGCGCCCTGTCCCACCATGCCGGTAGCGCCGAAGAGGATGATGTTCATCGAGTCGAAGTTCAGTGCTGCGTTATTTTTTGGCCGGTGTGATGTCGGAGACAGGCAGGTCCCAGTGCGCGAGCAGGATTTCGAAGCGGCGCTGCTCTTCGCGTTCGAAGACCGCATGATCGGGATAAAGTTTCTTGACCAGCGCTTCCTCGTCGGGATTGGAAGTGGTGGCGACGGTGGAATTCTTGTAGGTGATGGTGACGCGATAATCCCAGCGAGAATCTTCCGTCATGTGATTGGCAGGCGTTTCAATTTTCAGCGCTAGAATGCGGCCGGACTTCTCGATTTCGCCAAGCAGCGGGAAATGGTTCTTGAGGAAGAGGTCGAGGAATTCCTTTTGATGGCCCCAGGAGACTTTGTAGTAGTACTCCATGATGTAGGGCTTGTCGGCGGTGCCTTGCGGCGGAGCGCCTTGGGCAAATACCGATGGCGCCACCAGCATCGCCAACAAAATAGGAATCGCGGTTTTCATGAAGCCTCCAAAGTGTCTGAATTGTATGGCCAATCTGCCGGTGAGACAATTGGCGCCCTCCGCTGGACCTGACGGCTTCGTGCTAGATTCTTATTCCTGTGCGGTAAGCGGAATTCGGAGGCAAAGTGGCGTATCGCGATTTGCGAGAATTTGTGAAGGCGCTGGAAAAAGCCGGCGAGTTGAAACGCGTGCGCGCCGAAGTGGATCCAGTCCTGGAAATTGCCGAAGTGGCGCAGCGCGTGGCGCGCGATGTGAATCGCAAGCCGCAAAGTGTTGGGCCAGCGCTGCTGTTTGAGCGGCCCAAGGGCTCGCGATATCCGCTGCTCATCAATACGTTTGGCAGTGTGCAGCGCATGTGTCTAGCGTTCGAAGTGGACGAATTGGACGAAGTGGCGGCGCGGATTCGCGGATTTCTCGATACGAAGTCGCCGGCAGGGCTGTTCGACAAGCTGAAGATGTTGCCGAAGTTGGCGGAGCTGGGTTCGTTTTTTCCCAAGAGCGTGAAAGACGGTGACTGCAAGGAAGTGATTCACAAGGGTAGCGACGTCAACCTTTTCGATTTTCCGATTTTGAAATGCTGGCCGCAGGACGGCGGGCGGTTCATCACGTTTCCGCTGGTGTTCACCAAGAATCCGGAGACCGGCAAGCGCAATGTGGGCATGTACCGCCTGCAGGTCTATGACGAACGCACGACAGGCATGCACTGGCAAACGCAGAAACACGGAGCGGAACATTTCCGGCGCGCACGCGCCAAAAATCCTGAGGGACGAATTCCGGTGAGCGTGGCGATTGGCTCCGACCCGGCGACTACGCTGGCCGGCATGCTGCCGATTCCGCCGGACCTCGACGAAATGATGTTCGCCGGATTTCTGCGCAGCTCGCCGGTGGAAATGGTTCCGTGCGAAACGAATGAGCTGGAAGTTCCGGCGAATGCGGAGATTGTGCTGGAAGGCTACGTGAATTTGAATGAGATGCGGACCGAGGGACCGTTCGGTGATCACACTGGATTTTATTCGCTGGAAGGGGAGTATCCGGTGTTTCACCTGGAGTGCATCACGCATCGCAAGGACCCGATTTACCTGACGACCGTCGTCGGTCCGCCGCCGCAGGAAGATTTCTACATGGGCTATGCCGTGGAGCGCGTGTTTCTACCGGTGATGAAAATGCAGTATCCGGAGATTGTGGACGTGGCGATGCCGGCGGAAGGAATCTTTCACAACTTGATGATTGTGGCGATTCGGAAATCATATCCGGGGCACGCGCGAAAAATCATGAACGCCATCTGGTCGCTCGGGCAGGCGATGTTCACCAAAGTGATTGTGGTGGTGGACCACGACGTGGATGTGCACAATTACAGCGAAGTGGTGTGGAAGGTGCTGTGCGCACTGGACCCGGAGCGCGACGTGCAATTTTCGCTGGGACCCGTCGACACGCTCGACCACGCGCAGCGCATGCAGGACTACGGCTCCAAAATGGGTGTCGATGCGACGCGCAAATGGCCTACGGAAGGATTCACGCGCCCGTGGCCGGATGAAATCCTGATGGACGGGGTGACCAAAAAGCGCGTGGCCGATCTTTGGGAATCTCTGGGATTGTGAGGAGCGAGCATGATTAAGGTCAGCGTGTTCTACCCAAACGGCCCTGACGCAAAATTCGACATGGATTACTACTGTGCGCGGCATATTCCGCTGGTTCAGAGGCTGTGTGGCTCGGCATTAAAAGGCGCCGCCGTGGAGGGAGGCGTCGGCGGATCGACACCAGGGTCCGCGCCTTCGTTTTTGGCGATGGGCCATCTGCTGTTCGAATCTGTGGAAGCCTTTGAAGGTTCGTTCGGCCCGCATGCGAACCAGATCGTGGGCGATGTTCCGAACTACACCAATATTCAGCCGGTGATTCAAGTCAGCCAGGTCATAATGTAGAGAGCGACTTCGCCTACTCAGGAAATTCCGGGAATCCACTCGAGGCCGTCGACGCCGGGCGTCATCACGATAGGATCTTCCAATTTAGCAGCACGCAGATTCAACACTTCGATCGTTCCTTTGGCCGGACAGCTGATGAACGCAAATTCGCTTGCAGCATCCACGGCAACCTCTCCAATCGCTTCTGGAATGGGATAAGTGCCCACCACTTTTTCCGACGACAAATCAATCACGAACGCCTTGCCGGCAGGCGCGTTGGCGACGAGCCATTTTCCATCGGGAGTTGGCGTTGAGGAATAGACGCTCGCGGGCAACTCGATCCAGCGCGCGAGTTTGTTGGTGGCGGTGTCGATCACGGCGATGCGCGGCGCGCCTTGATCGTGCGTGAAAACATGCTTCCCATCCGGCGAAATCGAAATACGTTGAACGTGATTGGCGATGGGAATCACGGTGACCAGCTTGCGGTTTTGCAAATCCACGACGCTCACTGTGCCGGGGCCGACGTTGGCGGTGTAGGCCCGTCTGCCGTCCGGTGAAATCACAAACATGTGCGACTCCGTGTCGCCGGTCGGAGCTTCGCCGACCACTTTGCCGGAAGCCGAATCGACGATGTAAATCGCATTGGCTAATTCTGCGCTGACATAAAGCTTTCCGTCGGGACCGAATTTGGCACAATGCGGCCGCACCGGCCTACCCAAATCGATAATGCGAACAGCACGCGCGGATTTCAGGTCCACAACTTCAATGGTGGCGCCGTCGGTGCCCGGCTTGCCGACTCCCGAATTGCCGTAGATCGGAACAAAGCCCCATTTGTGGTCCGGCGAAACCACCACTTCGTGTCCATTCACGTCGACCCCGATTCTTGCCACTGCCTTGCGCGAGGAGAGATCCACCAAATTTGCGGTGTGATCAAACTGGTTGGCGATGAACAGCATTCCCGGCGAGTTGGCGGGTTGGCCGGCGCGCGAAGGCGACACCACAGCGGCCAAGACCGGGAGAAACAGGGAAGAAACAAGCCGTTTCATGAAGATCCTCAACAAATAAATTTGCAGATCACGCGGAGTATATCACTGCGGATTGCGGGAGATGCGGCCGCTTGCAGGAATGCAGCGCGATCGCGAGAAACGCGAAGACCATGACGACAAACAATTACCGTCCGTTGGTACAGGCACGAAAAACGGAAAAACCACAATTAGTAGTAGTAATGAGCTTCCTATGCATGCACATATAGAGTACAGTGCCCATGATAACCCTAGAATTCCCTAAGATTACCCCTATTCTTAGGACAACTGCAGGCGTTAAACGCTTGACCACGGTCGTTTCCGGATGGGATAACGCTGACACGGAACGCGCTCCAGATTTCTCGGTGCAGGTGCAGGTGCGGGAGCGCGGTCAGCACGAAAAAGTTCGGGCGTGTCTTTGTTTCTCGGTTCAATTTTCACGGGTTCCCAGCGGTAGAGTGAAATGACGGTCGTCGGAGTGGCGTTCCATCGTGAGCGAATCTCGCGAAGTGATGAATGTGCGGCAAGCGTCGCAGTATCTGGGCATCAGTCCGGACACGCTGTACCGCTACATCACCGAAGGTGAAATTCCGGCCTTCAAGCTGGGTAATCGCTGGAAGCTACGCAAGACGATTTTGGACCGCTGGATGGAACGCAAGATGAGCCAGGTGCACGCCAAGCGTCGTTAAAAAACGCAGTTGAAGTAAAGGGGCTCGCGGATTTCGAGCAGTTTTGTAGCAGGAAAGAATAAAGGGGCTGCAAGATGTCGTTATTCGGCGGAAAGAGCAAGCAGCTAGTCGGGTTGGACATCGGTTCGAGCTCGATCAAATCGGTAGAGCTTAAGTCCACGAAAGCGGGCTACGAATTGATGAGCTTCGGCATGGAGTCGCTGGCGCCGGACACGGTGGTGGACGGAGCCATCATGGACGCGCCGCAGGTGGCCAATGCCATCGGCCGCATCTTCGATTCTTCGGGCGTGAAAACCAAAAACGTCGCGACTTCGGTTTCCGGTCACTCGGTGATCGTGAAGCGGGTGCCGCTGCCCTTGATGAACGAAGAAGAGCTGTACGATCGTATTCCTTCCGAAGCCAGCCAACACATTCCTTTCGACATTGCGGACGTCAATCTAAGCTACCAACTGCTGGAGTCAATGGACTCGCAGATGGACGTGCTCCTTGTCGCAGTGAAGAAAGACAAAATTTTGAACCACACCAACGTGCTGGCGCAGGCCGGCAAGACTCCGGTGGTGGTGGATATCGACGCGTTCGGCTTGCAGAACTGCTTCGAAGTGAACTACGAACCCGACGCCGGTCAGACGGTGGCGCTGCTCAACATCGGCGCCAGCGTTATGAACATCAACATCGTGCGCGGCGGCATTCCGCTGTTCACGCGCGACGTCAGCGTGGGCGGCAACCAGTACACCGACGCGCTGCAAAAAGAATTGGACTTGAGCTTCGAGGATGCCGAGCGGCTGAAGAAGGGCGATACACTGCCGAGCGTCACCGATGAGCAGAAACAGCAGATCCTGCGCAGCGTCAGCGACATCCTGACCCTGGAAATCCAGAAAACCTTCGACTTTTTCCGCGCCACGGCCAGCGGCGAAAACATTCAGCGCATCCTGGTGGCCGGCGGAACGGCTCGCGTGCCCGGTCTGGTGGACCTGCTGCGCGAGGAATTCGCCATGCCAGTGGAAGAGCTGAATCCTTTCCGGCGCGTGCTGATCAATCCCGGCAAGCACAGCGAAGATCAGATTCGAGAGATGGCGCCGCGGCTGGCCATTGCCGTGGGCCTGGCGTTGAGGAGCTTTGACTAGCCATGATCCGCATAAACCTTCTTGGACAAACGCGGCCTAAGGCGGCAAGGCGTCCCGTGGATACCGGGGCGGCGCTGCCGGCGGTCTTCATCGGAGCGGGATTCCTGCTGGGCGGCCTGGTGCTCGGTTACATCTACTATTCGTGGCAGAGCCAACTGAACGCCGAGAATAACCGCATCAAGCAATTGCAGGCGCAGAAGACGGAACTCCAGCAAATCAAGCAGCAGGTCGAACAATTTGAAAAGCAGAGCAAGGTCCTGCAAGTCCGCGTGGACACGATTGAGAAATTGCAGCGCGACCGCACCGGCGGCCAGGAATTGCTGGACATGGTGGCCAACACTGTCTCGCGCACCGAAAATCTCTGGCTCACGAATCTGACTCGCAAAGGCAACTCCCTCGATATCGTCGGCTCGTCGGCCTCGGTGAATGCGGTGGCGAATTTCATCACCGCGATGAAACGCTCCGGCTACTTCGACAAGGTCGAGATGACCGACACGAAGGAAGACGGCGGCAAGAGTGTGCAGACCTTTACCTTCAAGCTCACCGCCGAAATCAATCAAGGCGCGCCTCAGGCGAAGCCGGTTAATGCACCCCCGCAGGCCGCTGCGCCGGCGAAGAAGAGTTAGGAGAGCGACATGGCCAATCCATTGCGCGACATGTCGGTGATTATGCAGGGCCTGGTGGCCGCGGCAATTGCCGTAGTGCTGGTGCTGCTGGGCATTTACCTGCCGTTTTCGCCCGTGGCGCAGGAAAAAGATCAGTACGACAAAGCTGTGCAGCAACGCACGCAGCTGACGCAGGAAGTGACCCAGCTTTCAGTTTACAAACAGCGCTTCGGCGAACTGAAACAGCAGATGGACGCGTTGAACAAGCAGCTGGACACGCTGAAAACCATCGTTCCTGAAGAGAAGGAAACCGACGAGTTCATCCGTTTGCTACAAGGGGCGGCCACTTCTTCCAACGTGCAGCTCCGTCACCTGGCGGCCAAAGCTGTCGTGCCTAAAGACAACAATTATTACGAAATGCCGTTTGAAGTGCAGGCCGATGGGCCGTACTTCAATGTGCTGGACTTCTTCGGTAGGCTCAGCCGCTTGTCACGCATCATTAACGTCGGCGACCTGCAATTTGCCGATGCCTCCAAAGGCGGCGGTTATGTGATGCGCCCGGGAACCACGGTGACGGGAACTTTTACCGCGACGACCTATTTCACCAAACCGGCCGACGCGACTTCGACTTCCACTAACGCCAAGCCGGGGGCCAAGAAGAATTGAGCGGGAATGAGCAAACTATGCGCCTTCTGATCACAGTTGCCACAGGAATGACGCTGATTGCCGCGCCCGGAATGCGCGCGCAAAATGCGCAAGCGGTCAAGAATCTCGCCAACCAGGCAGCGGCAGCCACCGGCTCGAAGCCGGCTGCGTCGGGCCAGGCTG
>Ga0207641_10005212_pt1 | contig 11117 bp, 3 predicted proteins | sample KBSSwiS62_FD_184306 | JGI IMG/M metagenome (GOLD analysis project Ga0207641, IMG submission 184306) | Switchgrass rhizosphere microbial communities from Kellogg Biological Station, Michigan, USA - KBS Switchgrass S6-2 (SPAdes) (version 2) | ecosystem: Host-associated > Plants > Roots >... | reverse complement strand
ACGCCTCAGATCCGCGCTCGTCGTCGGGGAGGTGATCGCGTCGGTCGTCCTGCTCGTCTCGGCCGGTCTCCTGATTCGCGCGTTGAAGACCGTGCAAGCGATCGATCCCGGATTCAACCCCGAAGGCGTGTTGACACTACGGACCGAGCTGCCGATGCCGGAGTACGGTCCTGTCGTGGCGCGCGAGGCCTACTACTCTCGAGTCCTTCAAGACGTCAGGGCGCTGCCCGGCGTGCGGGCGGCCGGTTTTATCAGTTTCCTGCCGGTCTCTTCCTTCCGCGGCGGCATCTGGCCTGTGTCGGTCAAGGGCGACGCCGACGCGGGGCAGGACATCCGCAGCGCCAATAACGTGGCAGCGATCCGGTTCGTCACGCCGGGGTACTTCGAGGCGATGGGCATAGCGCTCAAGCGCGGGCGCGACGTCGCCGACGGCGACACCCGTGGCCGACAGCCGGTGGCGGTCGTCAGCGAGTCGTTCGTCAAGCGCTACTGGCCGAACCAGGATCCAATCGGCCGCCATTTCACGTTCGCCTACGCCGGCGACCGCGAGGTCGTCGGCGTGGCGCGTGACGTCCTGTTTCGCGGGCTCGAGCGCGTCAGCGAACCGCAGGTGTACCTGTCATCGAAGCAGGTGGCCGATGGCGCGATCGCCTTCTATTCTCCGAAGGCGTTGGCCATCCGGATGACCATACCGCCGGCCCATCTGGCTGCGGCGATCCGCGATGTCATTCGGCGGGCCGATCCGAAAATGCCGATTACTGAAATGCAGACGCTCACCGAGATGGTCGATCTCGAGACGGCATCGCGATCGGTGCAGGTGCGGGTGCTCTCGGCGTTTGCGATCGTCGCGTTCGTGTTGGCCGCGATCGGCATCCACGGGCTCCTGTCGTTCGCGGTGTCTCAACGTGTGCAGGAGATCGGCGTCCGTCTCGCGCTCGGCGCGCAGTCGAGCGACATTCTATCGATGATCGTCTGGCGCGGCGTCATGCTCGCGATCGCCGGCATCGTGCCCGGCGTGCTGCTCGCCTACGCCGCCGGCCGCAGCATGGAGGCGCTGTTGGCGGGTGTCAGACCGACGGACGGTGTCACGCTCGCGGCTGCCATCGCCCTCTCGTTCCTGATGACCGTGCTCGGCACTCTCGCGCCGACCGTCCGCGCGCTGCGCATCAATCCGATCACCGCACTACGCGCCGAGTGACGGAGGGGGCACGCCATGCGTATGTATAACCTTCTGCTTCGTCTGTACCCCGCGTCGTTCCGAAACGAGTACGGCATCGAAATGCGCGCCGTGTTCGCGCGGCGGCGACGTGAAGCGGCAGGGTCGCTCGCCCTCGCCGCGATGTGGCCGGGGATCATCCTGGAGGTCGCGAGCAATGCCTCGCTCGTCCACCTCGACATCCTCAAGCAAGACGTCGCCTATACCGCCCGCGTGCTGCGACGAACCCCCGGCTTCGCCGTCACCGCCATTGTCATCGTCGCGCTCGGCGTCGGCGCGACAACCGCCGCGTTTTCGATCACCGATTTCGTCCTGCTGCGACCGCTCCCGTTCGCCGAGCCCGATCGTCTCGTGACGCTGTGGGAGCACATGCCGACGTTCCGGAACAACCTCTCGCCAGCGAACTTCCGCGACTGGACGAGCGCGAGCACCTCGTTCGAACGCGCGGGGATGTACCACTTTCAGCTCGCGAGCATGACCGGCAGCGGCGATCCCGCTCGCGTCGAAGGCGCGATTCTGTCGGCCGACGTTTTACGGATCCTCGGAGTCTCGCCGTTAATGGGCCGCACCTTCGCCGACAGTGACGATCGCACCGGCGCGCCGGGCACGCTGCTTCTCGGCTATCGCTTCTGGCAGACGCAGTTCGGCGGGGATCCCAACGTGATCGGGCGGAAGGTCCTGATGGACGACGAGCCGTTCACCGTGATCGGCGTAATGCCCCGCGAGTTCAGCTTTCCGGCAGCCGAGTGGTCCTCGTTCTGGATGCCGCTCCGCTTGAGCGAACGCGAGTCCTCCGATCGGGGCAACCATTCGTTCAACGGCGTCGCTCGCCTGCGCCGCGGCGTGACGCTCGAGCAGGCGCGAGCAGAGATGGACGTCATCACCGCGCGGTCGCGACAGGAGCACCCCGCCGAGAACAAGGACGCGTCGGCCGACGTGCTGCGGTTCAGCGACGAGGTGCCCGAGCAATCGCGGGTGATGCTATACGCGCTGGGCGGCGCGTCGGCGTGCGTGCTGCTGATCGCGTGCGCGAATCTTGCGAACCTGCTGCTCGCCCGGGCGCTCGGACGCCGCCGCGAGCTGGCGGTCCGCACCGCCATCGGCGCCGGCCGCGAACGGATGATTCGTCAGCTGATGACCGAGAGCCTGCTGCTGGCGGTCATGGGCGGGGCGCTCGGCGTCCTGGTCGCGTACGCCGGCGTTCCGCTCCTGAATCAACTCGTCCCTGTGGCCCTGCCGCTCGCCGTCTCGCCGACTGTCGATGTGCGCGTGCTGCTGTTCGCGATGACGCTGACGATCGTCACCGGCCTCACGTTCGGCCTCGCGCCGGTGATGCGCGTCGGCGGCGATGCGAGCCTGACCGGGTTGCGCGAAGGGACGCGAGCCGGCGGCGGCCAGAAGGAAGGCGCTCGCTCGGCGCTTGTCGTCATCGAAATTATCGCGTCCGTCGTACTGCTGGTGTCGGCCGGTCTGCTGCTGCGCGCATTGCTCAACGTCCGATCGGTCGAACCTGGGTTCCGCCCGGAAGGCGTGTTGACGATGCAGACGCCACTCCCGATGCCCAAGTACGCCAAGACCCCGACGCGCGAAGCGTTCTACTCGCACGTGCTGACCGGCCTGCGCGCGCTGCCGGGCGTCACCGACGCTGCATTCGTGAGCTACCTGCCGATGGGACGCATGCGCGGGGGCGTCTGGTCCGTCGCGGTCGATGGACAACCCGTCGTGCCGCACGGCGATTCCGCCTACCTGCGATATGTGACGCCCGGCTACTTCGCGACGATCGGCACACCGCTCCTCAGCGGGAGGGACGTCGCCGGGTCTGACGCGGCGGACCGCCAATTCGTCGCCGTCGTCAGCGAATCGTTCGTGAAGCGCTACTGGCCGAAAGAGACGATTGCATCGGTCATCGGACGTCCCATTTCGTTCGCGAGCTACGAGCGCACGGTCGTGGGCGTCGTCGGCGACATCCGCATGCGGGGGCTTGAGAGCGACGCCGCGCCGCAAGTGTACCTGCCCTCGGCGCAAGGCGGCGACCGGGCGATTCTCGGCTTCGTGCCGCGCGGTCTTGTGGTTCGATCGTCGATGCCGCCGGAGAGCCTCGTCGCATCGATCCGCGCGATCGTGCGAGAGGCGGATCCGATGATGCCGGTCGCCGAAGTGAATCCCATGACCGCGATCGTCGAGCGCGATACCGCGTCGCGGTCGACGCAGGTGCGCGTGTTGTCGGTGTTCGCGCTGATTGCGTTCGTGTTGGCCGCGGTCGGCATCCACGGCCTGCTATCGTTCGCGGTGTCGCAACGTGTGCAGGAGATCGGCGTGCGGCGGGCGCTCGGCGCGCAGTCAGGCGACATCCTGTCGATGATCGTCTGGCGCGGCGTCATGCTCGCGATCGCCGGCATCGTGCCCGGCGTGCTGCTCGCCTACGCCGCTGGCCGCAGCATGGAGGCGCTGTTGGCGGGTGTCAGACCGACGGACGGTGTCACGCTCGCGGCTGCCATCGCCCTCTCGTTCCTGATGACCGTGCTCGGCACCGTCGCGCCGACCGTCCGCGCACTACGCGTCGATCCGATGACGGCGCTGCGTGCCGAATAACGTAGGGGCCGACCCGCGTGTCGGCCCTCGGGCGGATACACAGGTCCGCCCTACACTAACGGGCGGTCGCGCTCCTCCGTCTAAAAGGGATCATGCTCCAGGATCTGCTGCAGGACCTTCGCGTCACGCTCCGCGGCCTTGTCCGCGCCCCGATGATGACCCTCACCATCGTGGTCACCGTCGGCCTTGGCATTGGCGCCACCACTGTCATTTTCAGCGCCATTCACGCCGCCCTCCTCCAGCCGCTGCCATACGCCGACCCCGGCCGGCTGGTGCGCATCTATACGGACGCGCCGCCGAACCGATTCAGATTCTCAGTCGCCGACTACCAGGCGCTGCAGGCAGAGCAGACTCATTTCGAGCAGATCGCGGGCTACACCGACCGGCTGATGTCGTTCAGCGACGGCAACGTGGCCGAGCGTCTCCGGGGAAAACTCGTCTCCTGGACTTACTTCCGCCTGCTCGGGTTGCGGCCGGCCAACGGACGCGACTTCGCGGAAGCCGACGGCCGCACCGGCAGCCCGCTGACGGTCATCGTCTCGCGGGGATTCTGGCATCAGCGACTCGCTGGACGGCTCGACGCCATCGGCAAACCGATCCGCATCGACGGTGCCGATCACATCGTCGTCGGCGTCCTGCCGCAGACAGTCGGACCGCTCGAAGAGGGGCAGGACTTCTTCATCGCCGCCCAGTGGCAGCCACCGCGGCGCAAAGGACCGTTTCTCATCACCACGCTCGCCCGTCTTCGAAGCGAATCGGAACGTTCAGCGGCGGTTGACGAGTTGCGCGGCATCAACAGACGGATGTTTCCGATCTGGCGCTCGTCATATCAGGACGACAAAGCGACGTGGAGCTTCATCGATTTGAAGCGGCACGTCATCGGCGACGTCGAGATAACGGCCGGCCTGGCACTCGCTGCGGTGACTCTGGTGTGGCTGATCGCCTGCGCCAACGCATCGAACCTGCTGGTCGCGCGCGTGACCAGCCGGCGGCGCGAGCTCGCGGTGCGCGCGGCCCTGGGCGCGTCGCGAGGGCGCGTCGTGCGATATCTGATGGCGGAAAGCGCGGTGCTCGCGATTGGCGCCGCGACGCTCGGCGTGCTGCTGGCGCGGACGGGCGTGCGCCTGCTCCGCGATTTTGGCAGCGCCTACTTCCCGCGCACGCACGAAATTGCGCTGGATGGGCCGGTCTTCTGGCTTCTCGTCGGCCTCACCGCGGCGAGCGCGCTGCTATTCGGCGTGGTGCCGGCGGTGTACGGCACCGGCGGCCCGGTTGACGAGTCTCTTCGGTCGATCGGGCGTTCCTCGACCGGCAGTGTCAGCGTGAGGCGGCTTCGGCAGATTCTGGTGGGCAGCCAGTTTGCCATTGCCACGCCGCTGCTGGTCGTGGCGGGCCTGCTGCTCGTGAGCCTGAAGCAACTGGGGCGCGTCGATCTCGGGTTCGATACGCACAACGTCCTCAGCGGGTCGATCTCGCTGCCGGCGACGCAGTACGACACCGCGGGCCGCGTCATCGCGTTCTGGGATCAGCTGCAGCGGCGGCTCGAGGCGCTGGCGGGTGTCTCGCGCATCGCGTTCGCCGACAGCCGGCCGCCGAACGGCGCCGGCAACTTCAACAACTTCGATCTGGAGGACTTTCCGGCGGCAGCCGGGCAGTCGCAGCCGGTGACGGCGTGGGTCTCGGTCAGCCCCGACTACTTCCGGCTGCTCGGTCTGTCGCTTCTCGACGGCCGGCTGCTGGAGGACCGCGACGGCGCTGCCGCGAATCTCGAGTCGGTCGTCGTCGACCGGGCATGGGCCAGGCGGTTCTTTCCCAACCAGAGCGCGGTCGGCAAGCGGTTTCACGAGGGTGGCTGTACGACTTGCCCATGGACGACCGTGGTTGGCGTCGTCAGCGAGGTGAAATACGCCGGCCTCGACAAGCCGGACGATGGCACGGTCTACACGGCAATGCCGGCACAGGGATCGTCGTCGCCGGCTCGTGTCCGCTTCTTTCTCGCCCGGACGGACGTCGACGCGATTTCACTCGCGTCTGCGGTACGTCAGATCGTTCGCGAACTCGACCCTAGCGTTCCGCTGTCAGGATTAGCCACGTTCGACGATCTCGTGGACCAATCCCTGCAGCGGCCGCGGTCGATTTCCGTGCTCGTCGGCGGCTTCGCCGCCGTGGCGCTGATGCTGTCGCTGGTCGGGATCTACGGCGTGATGGCGCACTACGTCCAGCAGCAGACCAAGGACATCAGCATCCGCCTCGCGCTCGGCGGGCGGCCGGCTCACGTGCTTGGATTGATCGTCCGCGAAGGAATGAAGGTTGTGACGGCCGGCGTGGCCGTGGGTCTGGCGGTTGCGGCTGGCGGAGCACGCCTGATGTCGAGCCTTCTGTTCGGTGTCGGCGCCGCCGATGCCGTCACCTACGCGGCCGTCGCAATCCTCATGCTCGGTGTCGCGCTGGCCGCCTGTTTCGTTCCTGCGCGCCGTGCCATCGGCGTCGAACCCGCCGCGGTACTTCGTAACGAATAGCAACTCTCAAGTTTCAAGTGCGCGGTTACCGGACCCGCGTCCTGAGGTCGTAATGGATACTCGGGATGTCCATGCCGAGCGGCGTGTGCTTGTTGCTCAGATCGGACGGGCGGGTCCAGCGGCCGAACACGAAGCCAAACACCACAGCGCCGTTGTTCGACGAGCCGACGAGCGTCTCGTTCAGCGTCAGTTCGCCGAACAGCGCGAACTGAGGCGTCAAATGCTGGGTGACGCGCAGATCGGCGCCCACGCGATCGTTCAGCAAAGACGGTCTCGCCCTGCGCAGCCACATGAGATGGCCCTCGATGTCGGTGTTCACTGCAAGGGCCGCCTGCGCTCCGCCGCCATAGGCATCGGTGACCTGGGCGATGCGTTCGATCGCCGCGACGGGAATTCCCACGCCGACCGGCGCGAGCAGCAGTGACGATGGCCGATCGAGGAGGCCGACGTCCTTGAACCCCTTTGTGCCGAAGAAATTCAGGCGCACCTTGGTCAACAGGACGTCCGCGACGGCTGACGCCTGACCGAGCGAGCCGCCATCGAGCGAGGGCGCGAAGTCGGCGAACTTGAGGTTTGCAAACACACCAAACTGCACCTCGCGCCGGCGCTTTATCAGACCGAAGTCGACCTCCCCTTCGTGGCGCCCTTCGTAGTAGAGGTATTCGCCCTGGCCCTGGAAGGCGAAACTGTGGCGCTCGCCGAACGGCACCATCTGACGTCCCTGCGCAGTGACTGTGAAATCGCCGGTTCGAGTCGACCCGAACGTCGGGCCGATGCTGAGGCCCACGGAGGTGAACGACGGGGCATGGCACAACTCGGCCGCCGGCGTTTCAGCGGTCAGCGTCACCGTTTTCGCTGGCGTGGCCGGATCGTTACTCGAAAGGGTCAGCGTGGTCGTTTTCGGGCCTGCCGTCGTCGGCGCGAGACGGATTGACACTTCGAGCGACGTACCAGGCGCGACGACCAGGGGGAACACCAGCACCTGGGGCACCTGAAATTCCGGTGAGCTCGAGGCGATCGCCGAGATGACGAGCGGCGCGACGCCGCTGTTCGTCACTGTGACGTCGAGATCGCGCGTGTCGCCGACACACACCTGCCCGAAGCTTCCAGTGTCCACCACGCTGGTTGTGATGACCGGAGCGCCGCCGGTGCCGCTGACGCGCACTTGTCGCTGCGCCCCGCCGGGATCGTTGCTCGTGATGGTCAGCGTCGCGGGTTTCGGGCCGACGCTGGTCGGCTGGAATCTGATCGGCACACTGACAGCCGTTCCGGACGCGACGGTGAACGGAAACGACGTCACTTGCGCAGCCTGGAAGTCCGGCGCGCTCGACGTCAGGTTGATGACGGTCAACGGACAGCTGCCGGGGTTGGCAATCACGAGCGGCTGATCGCGCAATGAGCCGGGTGTGACGGTGCCGAAATCGCCGGCGTCCGCGATCATCGTTGTCATCGCTGCCTGCGTGCCGCGGCCCGACACGAAAATGTTCACGTTGGGGCTGACGGTGTCGTCGCTCGGTACGGTCAGCGCGGCCGACTTGTTGCCTGCGCTCGACGGCGTAAACCGGACTTGAAACGGAAAGCATGAACCTGGCGCGATGGTGACGGGATATCCGGATGATGGCGTGGCGACCGAGAACTGCGGATCGGACGACGTGATGGGATCGACGTGGAGAGGGTTCGTGCCGGTGTTGCAGACGTTGGCGGTGGCGAGCGCGCTGGAACCCACGCAGGTATCGGCAAATACGACGGGTCCGGGGATCTGTATCTGCGAGGCGGCGACGACGAGCGATGCGTAGTACAAGTCGATGGCGCCGGCCGGTCCAATCGTTGGCGGCGGCGTCGTCGCCGACGGCCAGATGGCGTACACGCGGCCGGCCGAGCAGGCGCTGCCGTTATAGTCGCCGTACTTGGGGACGCCACCACCGGGAACCGCTTGACACGTCTCCGGAAATGGCACGACGGGGCAATTGGGCGTGCTGAAATCGCACGAATTGCCCGAGCCGACTTGCGGAGTAATGGCGGGGCGAAAGCACCGTCCGGCCAGCTGTGGCTGCTGTGGCGTGCAGGTCTCCGAGTCCGAGGCTGCCCGCACGCTCCGAGGCCAACTGGCGTTGCTCCCCGCGATCTGACCCGCCTCGCACTGGTTGTCAGCCGTATTCGCCGGGTTGATTCGCCGTTCGGCGCCGGCCACGAGAGTGCCTGCGCCGTTGCGTGCGGCGCTGCCACCGTAGAAATCGGTCAGGCTGATGTTGGTCGCGATTGCGGCGCGCCGATCGAACCACGTCACGTATGCGGCGCCTCCGACGGAGCACGCCCATGGCATGAACCGCCGCCCGACGGCGGCGTTGCTGATGGTGACTGTGCGCGCCGCCAGCCAGTTCTGACCGCTGTCGGTCGAATCCTGCACTACGATGTTCTCATTGTTCGCTGCAGTGTTCTGTGCGTATGCGACAAAGATGTGCGTGGCATCGAGATCGTCGACGGCGACGGTAAAACTCGAGAGGTTGTTGCCGCTGTTGCAGCGATCGAGACCAGGCATGGCGGCCGCCGCGCACGGAATGGCGCCCGACACCCAGTTGTTCGGGCCCAACGTGGCCACGGGCGCGGCGTTAACCTGCAGCGCGAGCCCGGCGGTGCACGAGCTGTACCGGTCGAGAAAGATTCCATTGCCGTTCTGGTAGACGACGTAGACGCGGCCGTCCTGACCGACGGTGATGCGCGGGAAGTCGCCCGGCCGGATCGTCGACCCGCCCCAGCCCTGACCGTTGTTGCAGACGATGCCATACCGGTTGTTGGCGTTGCGCCAGACGGAGTACACCTGGTCCCCGCCGCCGTTGCCGGCGTTGAAGCGATCCGCCGCGATGTGCTCCTGGTCCGGGAACGGGAGGGAGGCAGGGGCGGGCGTCGTAAAACCGCACGGAAACAGCGCGGTTGCAGTGCAGGTGAACGCGTTGCCTTGAAACGCCAGGGTGAGTGCCGCATTGCTGGTGTGAATGGCGGTGGAACTGCCGTTGATCGTCGCGACGTAGAACGTGCCACTCCGTCCGAACGCCACTGACCCGTCTCCTCCCGTCGACTGGGGAATGGCGAGGTTTCTCGTCCAGTTCTGGCCGCCGTCGGTCGACGTGGAGTAGCTGAATCCTTGCGCGATGATGATGTTCTGTCCGTTGGTCGAGACCGCGATCTCAGCTTCGCTGGCGTTGTTCACGGCGAGCTGTGCGAGGCCGGCAGGCTGGAGAGAAAAGGCGGGTGCCGTCCCGCGTCCGCTTGCGGCCCTTCGCGCCGGCGCGGCCCGAATGCCCGGGGTCCCACCGGTCGGCGGGAGAGTCAGCACATTCGATCGTGGCGGGCGAGCGGGGCGCCGCGGCGGCGTCGCGCGGAGACGCGTCAACTCGCGATCCACGGCCGCAGGGTCGCCCTGGGTCCGAAAGGTCACGGTCTGCTCGATGGCTCTGGCAGTCGCCTCGAGATTGGCGGGCGCATCGGGCGGCAATCGGCCATCGAGCCGGATGACCAGATTGCCCGCGGCAACGACCGTGGTCAGTTTCAGGACGGTCAGCGGATAGAGTGCCTCCTTCTGTGCTTCACGAGGTCTTTCCGGTTGTTCCCGGCCGGGAGAGAGATCGTCGCGGTCCGGCTCCTCGAGTGCGTCGTCTTCCCGCCCCGGCTGCTCGCGCGGCTCGATGGATCGTCGTTGCAAGGCGGGCCAACCGCCAACCCTGAGGAACGTCGTCGGCGCTGAAGACTCGGAGCGAATGTTCTCGAGCTGACGAAGCGCTGCCGCGTGGTCCCGCATCGTGTCGACGCTCACGAAGATTTGCGCGACCTGATTAAGGCCCTGAGCGTCGAGCGCGCTCACTCGGTCTGCCGCGACGCTGACCAGCCGCGCGTTGTTCCCCTCCTGCGCCATGAACCAGCCGGTGGGGTACGACAGAGTGATGCCGTGCGCCGTCATCTGTCCGCGTTGCGTGAGCGGGGCCGCGCCCTGGCCGGTTTGAGCCTGGGCGCGCCCGTGGATGACGGCCGCCAGCAGACAGCACACGAGCAGTCCGGCGCCGCGAACGAACCGATGACGCGAGTCGCTTGATCGAACCCAAGCCATTGTTCGGCTCCTTGCCGGACTTCAGACCAATCCGCGATACCGGGCGCGCAGGCGCGCGTCTACTGCAGCGAAGGTCGGGACGAGCCGCCGAGCAGCGATGTGCTGATCGTGAACGCGAAATGGTGACCTTCGGTGCTGCCGGTGGACCACGAGGCCACGACCGCAGGGAACCCGCCGGCCCTCAGCGTCAGACCGAACGTGTAGCTGCGAACCAGGTTGTCGAAGTTCAAGCTCTCTTGCTGGAGCGCCACTTGGCCCTGTTCGGCGGCCAGCCAGATGCCGACCGGCGTCTTGAAGATAGAGTGCTCGAAGCTCTCCTGCAGCACGAGCAGCTTCGGACCGCGGAAGCGATAGTCTTCGTAGCTTGGTAGGACGCGGTTGCCGTTGATGTCGGAGCCACCGATCGTCTGCTGAAAGTAGAACGGGACCACATTTCCGGCGGAGACGCCGGACGCCGACGCGAACAAGCGGAATCCGATACTTCCCGTGTAGTTGCGGGAAGCCGCCGGCGGAATCATCGGGGGGCACCGGAGGTCGCCGGGGGTCACACCGCACTGATTTGGGTCGTTCGTGTCTCGAGTCAGCGATGGCGCCACAGTCTTGTACAGTGCGAACTCGTTCGACAGATCCAGTGTCCATCGCCGGAACGAGAATGTCGAGTCCGACGCCGCGAGGAATTGCTGAAACG
>Ga0207641_10005211_pt1 | contig 11118 bp, 9 predicted proteins | sample KBSSwiS62_FD_184306 | JGI IMG/M metagenome (GOLD analysis project Ga0207641, IMG submission 184306) | Switchgrass rhizosphere microbial communities from Kellogg Biological Station, Michigan, USA - KBS Switchgrass S6-2 (SPAdes) (version 2) | ecosystem: Host-associated > Plants > Roots >... | reverse complement strand
GGCGATCTTTCGGACTCCTCGTCCTTCGCTGCGGCGCTCCGCGACGGCATCCGTGCGCTGGACGCCCTTACGCAATCTCACGTCGATTTGATGTGCTTCCCCAGCGCGCCGGAACTGGGCGCGCACACGGCTTCCGTCTATTCGGATGCAATCACTTACTGCGAGCAGTCTGGCATTTTTCTGATCATTGACCTTCCGAAATCCGTTGCTCTCGTAGATGACCTTGTCGCGTGGATCGCGGAGAACGACGGACTGCGAAACAAGAATGCGGCGGTCTACTTTCCTCGAACGCTGGTTGTCGATCCGTTGGGCAATGGCGAACTTCGCAATATCGCCTGCAGCGGTAGCGTTCTGGGCCTCTACGCGCGAACCGATGCCTCGCGAGGAGTGTGGCGAGCACCGTCGGGTACCGATGCATTGCTGGTGGGGGTGACGCTGCCCATTCGCTTGACCGATCGGGAGAACGTGGCCGTTAGTTCGCTTGGGGTGAACGCTCTGCGCACCTTTCCCAATACCGGGCCGGTCAGTTGGGGCAGCCGAACCCTGGAAGGTGCGGACCTCCTTGCGAGCGACTGGAGCTACATCCCGGTTCGGCGCATGGCGCTCTTTCTGGAACGGTCGCTGAACGAAGGCAGTTCCTGGATCATGTTCGAATCGAACGGCGAGGCGCTCTGGTCCAAGATACGGCTCAGCTTCCGAAAGTTTCTGGGTGATCTTTTTTTGCAAGGCGCGTTCGAGGGGACGACGCCGCGCGATGCCTATTTCGTCAAGTGCGACAGTGAGACCACGTCACAGGCCGATATCGACGCCGGGATTGTCAATATTGTGGTGGGCTTCGCCCCGTCGAAGCCAGCGGAATTTGTCGTCATCCGGATGCAGCGGATTACCGGGGAAGTGGCGGCGTGATGGTTGCCAGCCGCCACCGGCCTCATTCTAAGAACCCGTAATGGACACCTGCACTGAGACGTCTCCAATCTGAATGACGAACACATTCTGCCCGGCCGCGTTGCCGAGTTGTACATCGAGGCCAAACATTCCCGGCACCTCGTCATCATGCGAGACGATGCCGCGTATCGCGCCGCTGCCAACCGTGACGCTGGCCTGCGGTTGCGCACTGGCCATGCTCAAGCCCGACGCGTCGGTTACGCGGAATAGCACGGCGTCACGCTGGGTGCTGCGGCGCCGTCCGCTGGTGATGCTGTCGAGAATCGTAATATGCGCCGGGACTGCCGAGGGCACCGCATACCAATAAGGAACGTGGGTCTGTGTGCCGGAAGTGCCGCTAATGGTGATGACTCCCTCATAGGTTCCTGCCGCCAAGCCTCCGGCGTTCCAGGTGAGAGGTACATCGACGGAGGCGCCAGCCGCAAGTTGAACGGAGTTCATCGCAACAGATGGACTTCCGCCGGCAGTTGAGGGAGTTGGCGTGATCGAAAATGTCTCATCGGAAGATCCGACGTTGGTGATCTTGATGGAACGGCTGATTTGGGCATCGGACGTTCCCGCGCCAAAGCTCAGCGACGTGGGAAATGCTGTCACCGTGGAATGGAGAGCCGCGTAAGCGTTGAGCACGCCTGCTCCGGTCTGCTGGACGCTTAGCGTTTGACCCGAAGCAGCCTGGACTGCGGAGGCGGAATTGATCAACAACGACCGATACTGGTCCACCGTAAGCCCGGGCCGTGCGCCCTTGATTAACGCCGCAGCCCCGGCAACTAATGGAGTGGAGAAGCTGGTTCCGTCCACCAGGATGTAGCCGCTTGGATCGTACATATCTCCGTTGGAATCAAGTGTCTCCGTTGCCACGTAGATGTCCTGCCCCACGGCCGTCAAATCAGGCTTGATACTCAAGTCCACATTCGGGCCGGCGGCGGAGAAGTCCGTCAGGACGTTCGCCGGCACCGGAACCGAACTCAGGGCGAACTGTAATGTTCCCGTAGAGCCTGGCGATCCTGCTAGCGCTTGCTTGATGGCCGCGCCGTCCGCATAGTCGATCATCTCGGCTGGGAGTGTAGCTGTCCCCACGCTCATATGGATGGTTTGCGGCGAATCCTGGGCGGCATACACCAACGCGGCCACCGCTCCCGCGTTCTGCGCATTGGTCAATTTGATCTGGAAAGAGCACGTGCCGCGGAGGATCAACGCGATGCTGCCCTTCAAGCTATTGGCGGGGAGTGAGGCACAGGCAAGGCCATTCGTATCCAGCGTGGCCACATCCACCACGGACCCCGAAATGGCCGTGGATGGCACAACGCCGTCACCGGAGACAGCGATAAAGGGGGACAGTCCGGCGACAGTAGCGCTGCTGGCAAACGTCCGGTCGTTGGTGGTGGCGCCGACGGCAATTGCGGAAGGGGCGGAAGAGGGGGATGAAATCGTATTGAGATCAGGGCCGGCGTTACCAGCCGCTACGACGACAATCACTCCCGCCTTGGATGCCCGCTCCACCGCCTGGACGTCCACATCGTCACTCAGTCGCGGGCTCAGATCGCTGCCGAGGCTCAAGTTGATGACGTCCATTCCGTCGGCCACAGCATCATCAATGGCCTTGAGAATCGCGTCGTCAGAAGCGGAGTCGTTAAATCCGGGAGAGCCGAACACTTTGTAGTTTCCAAGAAACGCTTTCGGCGCGACGCCGGTGATGGTCGCCAGCGGCCCGTCGTTGCGTACTCCGGCGGCAACCATCGCGAGGGCTGTTCCGTGCCCGACATGGTCTCGCGCGGAGCTGTCCGGATCGCGATTGGGAAGCAGGTTTACGTAACTGCGGGCAACGATGATCTTGTTGTTTGTGTAGGCGGTGTCCGTTGTATTATTGACCCGGGGATACGTGGAGGGAACAGCAAGCGAGGCGTCTTGAAAACCTGGCGCCGAGGCATCGATCCCGCTGTCGATAATCGCTATCTTCATTCCCGCGCCCGCGCGGTCCATCCCAATCTCGTTCCAGACGTCGGTCACCTTATGAAGAGCGACCGCGCGGTCCAGAACCATATGCATCATGCGTACGGGAATCACCCGCTTCACCCCTGGTGTATTGGCGAGCTTCGCCGCGTCCGCATCGGACACCTGTACGAACATCGCGTTCGCCACGGTGTCCACGCTATCCAGGACAACAGCCTGCTGTTGCTCCAAGCGGCCGCGGAGTTGCGTCTGCTCGTCCCGGACCCGCGTGCGGTGAGCGCGAGCCACGGCGCTTTGCATCCCGCTGCGGCTGGCTGAGTGCAGCACATGTTCCGCCACGGATTCTGTATTCAGTTCAACGATGTAGCGACCTGGAAGCCTTTCGGCATACAAACTTGTTCCAAACAGGGTGAAACCGGCCAAAATTAAAGTCTGCCAATGAAAGCGCATATCAATACAAACGCACCCGGTCCATATCCGGTGACAGATTTGTATGTAAATTAGTGTTAAATGCAGGCCGCTGTTTCGTAGGTGCGTTGGGGTTGGCGCCGGCCGGCGGGTTCCAGCCGGACAACCAGCAGTGTTTGGTCGTCATGTGGCGCCTGGCCATTCAGAAAGTGCCTCATATCCGCGAGAATGGCCGCGCAAATCGCGTCTGGGGACTGGGTCCAATTGTCCCGAATGGCCTTCAAAATGCGCTCTTCGCCGAATTCCTCTTCATTGGCTCCCTGGGCTTCCAGGATTCCATCGGAATAGAGGACAAGAAGGTCGCCCGGCTGTACGGAAACCTCACTTTGTGTGTATCTAGCGAACGGGAGGAGGCCCAATACGGGTCCCCCTTCCTCAAGACGGCGGACATCCAAGCTGCCTTGTTCGTCCTGGCTCACCAGCAGCGGCGGCAAGTGGCCGGCGTTTACATACTGAAGCCGCGCGGACTGCGGATCGAAGTAGCATGAGAACAACGACGCGAACCGTTCGTGAGCCGTTTTGGCGCAGAGCAACCGGTTGAGACGGCAGGAGGATTCCTCGTGGTCCAACGCGGAGCCGGTCCAGGCACTGGACCGAACAGCGCCGTGGATCACGCCCATCAGTAGCGCAGCCGGCAATCCTTTTCCCGAGACGTCGCCGAGTACCAGCGCCGACCGGCCATCTTCCACCTCAAACACATCGTAAAAATCGCCGCCGACTTGCGAAGCCTGGACGCAATCCGCCGCGAAATCGATTCCCTCGCCGACTGCGTTGGCGGAGGGTAGAAGATCTTTCTGGACACTCCGGGCGAGGTCCACCTGCTGTTCGAGTTGTTTGCCTCGCATGTAGTGACCGAAGCGCAGGCCTATGACGATCATCGCCGCCAGAAGTGCGAACGCAGCCAAACAGCCGACAATCAGGTGCTGCCGCAGAAGGCCAAAGGAGACGGAAACGCTATCGAGGTAAATCGCCATTTCCGACATGGTCGGGCGGCCGACACGAATCGGCTGCATCACTACGAGTACGCGGCCGGATTCCGTTTCGCGAATGTCGGTAAGAGGTGCGTGCTTGTCCAGCGCCTGATGAATCTGCGCAGCCGAAAAAGACTCTCCAACGGGCGTGCCGCTGCGAGTGATTTCGACTCCCTCGAAACTGACGAGCCGGGTCCAACCGATCTGCCGGGATGATTCATGCCGTAACTCGTCCAGAATCGGCGCGAAGTCGTCGGCTTCGGTCGCTTTTGCGGCGCGGGCAGCCCGCTCGAGCGCGATTGTCTTCCTTTGCGCCTCTTTCTGCGCTTCCTGCCGGATCAAATTACCGGAGACGTACCGATACGTTTCCACAGTCTCCACCAGGAGACCGAGTCCCAAAAGCAGCCCCAGCGCAATCGCGACTCGAAATAACAGATACTCAGACTTCGCCATACTCAAGTAGCGCCTCTGTCCGCTCACTTGTTACACGTGTATCGAAGGTTTGACACTTCTTTACGAATACCGGTGAATGCGACGCCCTTCTGCTGCATACGGCTGAGAAGCTGCTCGCCGCTGCGGTCGGTTCCGTAGAGACGACTAACATCCAGCCGCAGCGTGGGGCTATTGCTTCCCGGGGCGAGGGTATACCAGCACCGTTCCAATTCTCCGACGCCGGGTCCTGCCAGGTTGCCTTCGAGAGAAAGCCACTCCGATTCGCGCGTGGAATGTAAGTAAATTCGAAACATCGCCGCTCCTTCAAATAGTTAGGACGGCGCGTGCATGCCGCAGGTAGCTGTTGAGATGTAAAACGTTGGTTAAATCGCCTAGCGTCGTTCGGGGAAGCGTGGGCCGCCCGGTCCACCGGGTCCGCCCATCATGCCGCGTCCGCCGCCGTAACCGCGATCCATCTTCTGGCGCTGCTCTGCGGTGAGGATGTTGTAGACCGCTGTGTCCGCCTTTGCCTTGACGGCCTCCACCTGCCCAAACAGAAATCCCACAGTGGTTGCAAGCTGGTCGATTTCGCCATCAGGAGCATTTCGTTTGGTTGCATCGCGAAGGGCCCGGCGCGCCTGCAACAGTTTCGTTTCCAACGTCTCGGTATTCTGGTCGGATGCGGTATACAGAGACATCACCTGTTGCTTCTGTGAATCGCTGAGAGTGAGCCGCGTGGCAAGGAACTGCGTCTTCCGCTCGACCCAGCTCATGTCATCATGGCTCCGGCCCATCGGTGGTTGCGCGAAGAGGCCTCCGGCTGCCAGCAGAAGAAACGCGGCACTTCGTGTAATTGATCTCATCACTTGCCCTTATACAGTAATACGACGAAACGCTAAACAATAGTAACGGCGCGACGTAAAGCGATTGCAAAAAGTAGTTTACACGCCCCTTACATTGGGGCGGCCTATCCCGTGAACCGGTATCCCATCCCAATGGACGTCACAATCAGCTTCGGATGCTTCGGATCGTCTTCCAATTTCTGGCGCAGCCAGCCCACATGTACATCCACGGTGCGGGTGGACGTAGACGCCTTGTAATCCCATACCTCTCGTAATAGTTCCTCCCGTGTCACCAGGGCGCCAGTGTGTTCAATGAAGTATTGCAAGAGTTGAAATTCGCGTGCGGAAAGCGGGACCTTCTGGCCGTCGCGAAACACTTCGGCGCGGCGCAGATCGACGCGCAGACCGCCGATCTGATGGATGGCCTCGGCGTTCACATGGGGCGTGAGCGAACGACGCAGCAGCGCCTCCATCCGGGCCAGCAATTCAGCCTGATCGAAGGGCTTGGCCAGATAGTCGTCCGCGCCCAGTCGGAGTCCAAGCACTTTGTCGTCCGTCTGCGTGCGCGCCGTGAGCATCAGGATCGGCGTGGAAATGGCCCGCTGCCGCAGATCGCGGCAGACATCCAGGCCGCTCTTCTTCGGTAGCATGATATCCAAGAGGATCAGGTCGAACGGGCCAGCCAGCGCTTGCTCATATCCGGTCTCGCCGTCGGCGGCAACCTGGACCAGGTAACCTTCCCGTCGCAGCCGGTCTCCCAGCGGTACCGAGAGAGCTTCTTCGTCTTCCACCAGGAGAATTCGTTCATTCATGTTGTTTTGCCATCCGTGCCGGCCACCATCAGATGCAGCGTAAAGGTAGAGCCGTTACCCGGCTCCGATTGCACCGTCACGCGGCCTCCCATCGCTTCCATCATCTGACGGACCAGGCTGAGGCCGAGGCCGGCGCCGGGCGTTTGCGTTTCGCGAGCTTTCGCGCCGCGGTAGAAAGGCTCGAAGATGTGTCTCCGTTCGCCGGCGTCGATGCCCTGCCCGCGGTCCCGCACGGTAAGTTGTACCTCAGGAGATCGCCGGCCTTGTACAGCCTCGCCCTGGATCCCAATCCACGCGCCCGACTTGCCGTACTTCACCGCGTTGCTCAACAGATTGCCGATGCACGTGCGCAGTGCCACAGAGTCGGCCAGGACGTTTGGAAGATCCGGAGCCACGCGTTGCTCCACCTGAATGCCTGCTGCTTCAATGAGCGGGTACTCGTCGGACAAAGCACTTGCCATCACCTGCGCCAGATTCACGGGTCGTACGTCGAGCTTGGGCTTTCGCTTTTGGTGGGCGGCGAAGGAAAGCACTTCCTCCACCATAGTACGCAAACGGCGGCCCTGGGTCTGCAAGAGTGAACCGTACTGACGGATCTGCTGCTGGGACGTAACCACACCATCGGACATGTTTTCGGCAATCATGCATACCGAAGCTACGGGTGTGCGCAATTCGTGCGAGAAACCCGCCACGAAGTCCACCTGCAACCTGGCGAGCTGCTGCGCCCGTTGAGCGGAGATGGCCAGGAAAGCGATGCCGGCACAGAGAACCAACAGCACGCCGAAACTGACGGCGAGATTTTGACGGCGAAGCCGGTTGACGGCGGCGTCCAGCGAGCCGGAGCGATGCTGTGCTACCAATTGCAGAACGGCTACATCTCCAGACTCGCGAATGCGGCCACTGCGCGGCGCGCTGAGAAGCTCTACGGTTTCATCGGCCAATTCAGGAGTCAGCGGCTTCGCACCGGGCTGAGAATCATACAGCTTCACCGGATGCGGTCCAGCTTTGACGATGGCGACGCGGTAATCCAAGTCACCCGAGCTGCGGAAGTAGCGCTCCACCATTTGCGGCAGATAGTGATTCTCTAAGTAGCCGCCGTCCAACTCGATCACAACGTATCCGAGCAGACGATAGCGCAGCGGGTCAGTTGCGTCAGAATCCGGAACCTCGGATGCCACCGCGCGGAACAGGATCGGGATGTTCGAGGAAATGATCCATGGCCGGCGGTGCCAAAGGCGGGGAGTCGCCCTGTCCAAATCCTCAGCGTTGGCGCTCAACTCCACCGCAACATCAATCCACGAAGCGGGCCACTGTTCGGGAGAGTACTTTCCCGAATTTGCATCAATAGCTTGCAATTGCCAGTCACCGCGGGCATCATTTTGTACCAGATAGACCCTCTTGACGAGTTCGCGAAGCGTGCCGCCGTGGTTCCACTGGCGTACGTTGTCGAGAAGGACAGCCTTCATTTCAGCGGGTGAAGCCGCTATTCCTACCTCGAACGCGCCAGCTATGCGTGTGAGGTCCTGCTGAAATGCGGCTTGAAAATGCTGCACGGAGCCGGCAAGCCCAGCGCGCATGCGTTGCTGGAGGGCTTCGGCGACTTGTGTGCTCCAGCCATACTGAAGCCATGCCAATACTCCCAAGGTGATGAGCATCGCGCTCAGAATCAGCGTTGGGAGTAATGACTGCCTCAGCCAGAGTGGCATCGCAACCCTACCTTAATCTCAGGGCGTGCGCGATGATCGCCTTGGCTTCGGCCAGTTCCGCTCCGGCCAGTTCCAGACGCGGCAGGCGTACGCGGCGGCTGCCCATGCCAACCTCTTCCTGCACCAGCTTGATCAACTGGATGAACTTTGGCACAACGTCCATGCGCAGGAGGGGGAGAAACCAGCTATAGAGAGGAAACGCTTTCTCGAAACCTCCGCTCTCAGCCTGTTCAAAGAGAGTTACCGATTCCTTTGGGAACGCGTTGACCAGACCGGCGATCCACCCCACCGCCCCCGCGCCTACCGCTTCTACGATGAGATCATCGACTCCGCAAAGGATCTCCAGCCGTTCGCCCACCAGGCTACGAAGAGCGGCGATACGGCGGACATCGGCGCTCGATTCTTTGATGGCATGGAGGTTCTCATGCTCAGCCAGCAGTTCTTTTAGATGAATCGGCAGGAAGTCCGCGCGATAGGCCACAGGGTTGTTGTAGAGCATGCAGGAGAGTTTGGTCGCCTCGAATACCGCAGTGACGTGCGCTTTCAATTCGCGCCAATCGCCTAGATAGACATATGGCGGAAGCACCATCAATCCACTGCAACCCGCGTCTTCCGCCGCCTTGGCCTGAGCGACCGCATCGGCCGTGCTGAGCGAAGAGATGCCGGCGACGATAGGTGCGCGATCTCTCAGCGTGTTCACGCAGGTTCGCAGCACGGCTGCTTTTTCCGATGCGCTGAGGATGCCTCCCTCACCCAGTGAGCCAAGAGCCACGATGCCAGTGCAGCCGTTGTCTACCATCCAGGCGCAATGTTTGGACAGGAATTCATGGTCCACGGAGAGGTCTTCGCGGAACGGCGTTGTCATGGCAGGAATCACCCCGCGCCACTGCATGTTCATTTGGTTGTACCTTCCTCAAGAAAGCTCGCGATGCGAGCTGGAAATATGGGCGGCCGGACAGACTCGGGCTGCCAGCCGAATAGAAACTGAGTAGCCGGACCGCAGACGCGGCCCTGACATGGCCCCATGCCGAGGCGTGTCTGGAGCTTGGCCTCGCGCCAGGATGCAGTTGCTTGCAGCCGCGCGAAGGTGACATCCTCACAGCGGCAGACTATCGTGTTGCCGTGCGGAAGAGCTTGCAATTCGGGGCGCAGTTTGAATGCCTTGTTGAGCGCCGCGGCAAATTGCTGCGCGCGCCGGCGCTGGGGGAACAGCGCGCGTGCCGCTTCGGTTTGATCGGACGCGGCATACCCTGCGATCTGCCCTTCCGTGATGGACAAGTCCACTCCGCCGATGCCCATGACTTCTCCCGCGCAGTAAACGTCTGCAACAGACGTCTGCTGGAAGTCGTCGACTGCGCCACAGCCCAACAGCGATGCCAGTTCGGTATTCGGGCATAGGCCGTAGCCGACTGCCAGATAGTCACACTCCTGGCTCCATGTCTTCACGCCATCACGCAGGCGGAGACGGCGGACCTGATGGTCCCCTTCCGCGGCCTCCACCCAGCAGCCTGTGGCGTAACGGACGCCTATCAGAGATGCTCTCAGAGCTAATGCTCGAATGGTTTTGCGAAGGGCGAAAGGGAACACTTTGCGGAATGGCGCCTGCTCGGCAATGATGGGCACAATTGCGCCTTGCTTCTTAAGGTACGCGGCAACGGCCAGCAATAGCGGCCCGGTGCCCGCCACAACGATCTTTTTCCCCTTGACTGGCAGTCCGCACTTCACCAAAGCCTGAATTCCGCCTGCGCCAAAGACATTCGGCAGGGTCCAGCCTGGAAACGGGAGAAAAAGTTCGCGGGCCCCTGTTGCAATGATCAACTTGCCGTAGCGGATCTCACCATCCTCCAGCAACAGTGAGCGCCTGACGGCGTCTGCGGAGATGATCCGTCTATTGAATCGGAAAACCGCATTCGGCGCAGCCCAGGGTGTCCGCGCCATTCCACGCCAGACTTGGCCGCCTGCAGCCGGGTTGTCATCGATCACCACTACATTCTTCGACGCACTGGCGCGGAAAGCGGCTGCGATTCCGGCCGGCCCTGCTCCAGCAATCACAATGTCGGCACTGGTCATGCTGTAACCACTTTCATTCCGTCACGGCAAACGGTTTGGCAGCTCCGCACATGCGATTCGCCGTCCACAGTTAGCCGGCATTCGAAACAGATTCCCATACCGCACAGCGGTCCGCGCAGCTCTCCTGAAACGCTTGTGCGGAATGAGCTTCGCCCCGCAATCATGACCGCTACAGCCACAGTAGCCATAGGAGGTACGGAAACCGCTTCGCCGTTTACGAAGATGCGGACTGGACTAGACATGCAGCGCGTGGCTCCTCTCCGGGAGGTACGGTGACCTGGGGATGGCGGACTCGCGGCCCATGACACAGTCAGTAAGAAGCCGCGCCGTACCGAGCGAAGTGGTAATGCCGAGGCCTTCGTGGCCGGTGGCGAGATACACATTGTTGTATCCGGGACAACGTCCAATCAGAGGCAGCTTGTCAGGTGTAGCGGCACGGAAGCCGGTCCAGCTTCGAATCGCCGAGAGCTTCCCAATGCCCGGCATGTATTCGAGGGCGCGACGCAACATCGCAGTGAGCATGCGCGGCTCGATAGCTGGATCTTCGACGCCATACTGCCGCGAAGACCCGATCAGAATCTGGCCTGTCTTCCGGGGCTGAACGTTGAATGCCACTGAGTCGGCATCCACCGCGTGGGCACTCTTCAGATAGCCAAGCTCGATGAGTTGGTGTTGCAGAAAGCCCGGGTAGCGGTCGGTGATCATCAGATGTCCTTTGCGAGGTTGCATCGCAATACCGGGCATCCATTGCGCTGCGGCGGTTCCTGTCGCAATTACCGTCAAGGCTGATGAGTAGCGCGTACCGTCCTCCAATTGGACCGCATCGTCCGTAATCCCGGTGACGCGGCCGAATATCAGTTGCGCATCCTTGAGCAGAAACTTCGCGGCGCACGGTGGATACACTACGCTGTCCCCGGGAACC
>Ga0207641_10005210_pt1 | contig 11118 bp, 10 predicted proteins | sample KBSSwiS62_FD_184306 | JGI IMG/M metagenome (GOLD analysis project Ga0207641, IMG submission 184306) | Switchgrass rhizosphere microbial communities from Kellogg Biological Station, Michigan, USA - KBS Switchgrass S6-2 (SPAdes) (version 2) | ecosystem: Host-associated > Plants > Roots >... | reverse complement strand
CGGCTTTCGGGGTTTTTCACGGACCCCCCTTACCAGGACTTCGCGCGCGACAGCGTTGCGTATCGCGCGGCGATAGCGGACAGCCGTCCGTTCTCCCGCTGGGCGGACCGCAACGTCAAGCCGCACAAGCGCAAGGGCTACGCGATCGTCACGCTGTCGCTGAAGCGTACCGGAACCCCGCCCGGCGACGCGACCGCGGCCGACCTTGACGCCATTGCCGACCTCGCCGAGCGGTACAGCTTCGGGGAGGCGCGCGTTACGCACGAGCAGAACCTGGTGCTCGCCGATGTGCTGCAAACCGACCTTCACGCCCTCTGGGTGCGTCTCCAGGAGCTGGGATTCGCGACGCCGAACATCGGGCTTCTCACGGACATCGTCTGCTGCCCGGGCGGCGACTTCTGCTCGCTCGCCAACGCGAAGTCGATCCCGATCGCGGAAGCGATCCAGCGTCGCTTCGACGATCTCGATTATCTGTACGATCTCGGCGACCTGGAGCTCAACATGTCCGGCTGCATGAACGCCTGCGGCCATCATCACGTCGGCAACATCGGGATCCTCGGCGTCGACAAGAACGGCGAGGAGTGGTATCAGGTGTCCATCGGCGGCGCACAAGGCAACGAGGCATCCCTCGGCAAGGTGATCGGCCCGTCGTTTGCCGCGGCGGACGTGCCCGATGTCATCGTGCGGCTCGTCGACGTCTACGTCGAGAACCGGCACGAGGACGAGCGCTTCATCGAGACGGTGCGCCGTATCGGGATCGTCCCGTTCAAGGAGCGGGTCTATGCCACAGCTCATTAAGAACGGCGCGCTCGTCGACGACCCCTGGTCTTTGCGGCGCGAACTGAGCTCGTTGGCCGAGCTCGGCACCGGCACGCGCGAGATCGTTTCCCTTCCCTCCTGGCTTGCTCATCACGACGCGTTGATTGCGCGCGGCAACGTCGGCGTGTGGCTTGCACCGGATGCCGATCCCGAAGCACTGGCCGCCGACGTCGGCACGCTGCCTCTCGTTGCCGTCGACTTTCCGGCCTTCACCGACGGCCGCGGCTATTCGATCGGGCGCCTGCTGCGAGACCGTTACGGGTTTACGGGGGAGCTTCGCGCGATCGGCGACATCCTGCGCGACCAGCTGTTCGCGCTGGCCGAATGCGGCTTCGATGCGTTCGCGATCCGCAGCGATCGAGACGCCGCAGCGGCGCTCGCGGGCCTGCGCGATTTCACGGGCATCTACGCCACGACGTCGCGCACGCCGCAGCCGTGGTTCCGGCGCCGCAAAGAGAGCTCGGACAAGCCCGTTTCCGCCGGGGGCGAGTAACAGCGCAAGACCATCGCGATTGCCGCGAGCCGGGCGCGGTATCATGTGCCGGCCCCGATGCCGCTCCCGTTGTTCAAGCTCCCTCCGCTAGCCCAGCGCGACTGGCTCGTCCGTGCGCTCGCGCGTCCGGCGCCTGATTCGGCGCGCGACCTTTCCGACGGCTTCCGCTTGCCGGGGCGCGAGGGCAAAGCCACCGCCGCGGCCGTGCTGATCCCCCTCGTCAATCGACCCGAAGGCCTGCAGCTTCTCCTCACGCAGCGCAGCGCCGATCTGCCCGACCATCCCGGACAGATCAGCTTCCCAGGCGGCCGTGTCGAGGCTTCCGATCGTTCGCACGACGAAGCGGCGTTGCGCGAAGCGGCCGAGGAAGTGGGTCTGCCTTCGCCGAACGTCACGGTCCTCGGGCATCTTGCCCAATACGAGACGGTCACGGGCTTTCGCGTCACGCCGGTGGTGGGGTGGGTCGAGCCACCGTTCGAGCTCAGGCCGGATCCCGTCGAAGTCGCGGAGATCTTCGAGGTGCCGCTCGAGTTCGTGCTCGATCCCGCCAACCAGCAACGTCATTTCCGCATGCTGGGGACGACCCGCCGCGACTTCTGGGCGATTCCTTATCGAGAGCGCTACATCTGGGGCGCGACGGCCGCCATGCTGCTGATCCTCGAGCGCACGCTTCGGGACAACGGCGGTTGACGCGACCGCGACGATTCAATTCGACTCCTCGACCACGACCATCACCAATGCCGCTCACCTCGACCTTCCCTCGCCGCTCGGAATTCACGAGCCTGTCGCCGCACGGTTTCCATCGCGTCGTCTACTACGAGTGGGGCGAAGCGCGCAATCCGCGTGTCGTCGTCTGCGTCCACGGCGTCGGCCGCAACGGCCGGGACTTCGACGTGCTGGGAGAGGCGCTCGCGCCGGCCCATCGCGTGCTCGCGATCGACATGCCCGGCCGCGGCCAGAGCGAATGGCTCGCCGATCCGAACGACTACGTGTTCACCACTTATCTCACGACGCTCGTCGCCCTGATCGCACGAAGCGGGGCCGAGAGCATCGATTGGGTCGGCACGTCGATGGGCGGGCTGCTCGGGATCATTGCCGCCGCGCAACCAAAGAGCCCGGTCGCGCGGCTTGTGGTGAACGACGTGGGCCCCGTGGTCGAGCCGGTGGCGCTCGAGCGCATCCGAACCTATTTCGGAGCAAATCCCGACTTCGCGACGTACGAGGAAATCGCCCGCTACGTGCGCACGATCTCAGCTCCGTTCGGTCCGCTCACGGACGCGCAGTGGGAGCACACCGTGCGCACCAATGTGCGCGAAGACCCCGACGGTCGCTGGCGCATCGCGTACGACCCTGGCATCGCGGTTCCGTTCCGGTCCACGGCCGCGCCGCCGAATCTGTGGCCGCTGTGGGACGGCATCCGTTGCCCGACTCTCGTGCTGCGCGGCGCGGAATCGGATCTGCTTTCCGCTGCAACCGCGAACGAAATGGCGAAGCGCGGCCCGAAGCCCTCCATTGTCGAGTTCGCAGGCGTCGGGCACGCGCCGACGCTCCTTTCCTGCGAACAGGTCGATCCGATACGCGCGTTCCTGGCCGCGGAGCAAGCGCCATCGGATGCGGCCGGAACGGGCGCCGCCGAAAAGCTTTGACGCCGGATCGGTACTTCGGCAGCGAGCGTCGGATCGCTTACAATCCCGCTCGCCCATGGCTCTGACGCTCAGCCTTCCATCGCTCGAACCGGGTTCAGCGAATCCCCCCGAGACGCGCCCGGCACTGCTCGGAAAGTGGCTCGATGATGCGCTGACCCGCAATGCGATCGAGGCGGCGCGTGTCATCGGCGACGCGCTCGCCGCGACCAACACGGTCCCGATGAACGAGTCGCGGCGGCTGGAGCTCGCCGAGAAGTTCTTCGCGACGGCGGAGATCCTGTGGCCGCGGCTCGAGCTCTATTTCGCGCCCGCGCCGCACCCGTTGCGCGGCGAGGCGCTGGACGCGGCCAAGTCGTCGCTCGCGCTCGCGCAGGAGCTTTTCTACGCGTACAAGCGGGTGCTGGAACACGAGGCGAACAAGCGCGTCCACTTCGGCGGCAACCGCACGCTCGTGCTGCTCGTTTATCGCTGCATGCAGTGCGCGTGGCGGATTCTCGTCAACAGCTACATCGCGTATGCGCCGATCATGCCGCGAACGTGGCTCGATGCGCACCGGATCTACGCGTTCGCACGGGAGCGCGGGCTCCATCAGCGGTCGATTTCCGCCGACGACCCTTCGTCCACGCCCGAGACCGCGTACACGCAAGCGCTCCTGCTCGCACTCGCGAATCCGTACGGGTTCCTGCAGGGCCAGCTCGACACCGTCATCCGCTACGTCCAGCAGTATTCGCAGTGGGTGAAGCTGACCGACGTGGCGCCGGTGCATCGGATGGCCAAAGCCGTCGCGATCGTCCCCGTCGGCCACGACTTCCCGCCATTCTCGGCCAGCAAGGGCGGAGCGGTCGAGGGCAGCAAGATCTTTCTGCTCGCGTTCGATCTCGCATTCCAGATACAGGAGCAGGTGCGCAAGCTCGAAGCGGGAGGCGATTTCCCCGCGGAGGTCGGCAAGGACATGGCTTCGCGGCGGCGTTACCTCACGCTGCTGAAGCGTCTGCTTCGGCAATGGGCGATCCCTCCGGCGCGCCAGTTCAACCGTCTGCCGTCGCAGGCGCGAGTCATCATGTGCACCGAGCTCGTCGGCGTCTGGCAGTACAGCCGCGGACGCCACAGCGGCGTCTCGGTTCCGCCGAAATCGGCAGCGCCGCTGATGCATTGCCAGGTCATCAATCACACGCCCGCAGGCTACGCGCTGCGGCAAACGGATCCGCATCCGCCGCCGCTGCGCATCGGCGAGCTTGTCGCGCTGCGCGTCGAAGGCAAAGCGGGTCCGCAGGTTGCAATCGTCCGCTGGTTCCGCAACACGATGCGCGGCAGCGGGCTGGAATTCGGCTGCGAGGTGTTGTCCGACCGTCCCGAGGCCGCGTCGGCCGCGCTCGAGAATGCGCCCGAAGGCAAGCGCGTGCCGGTCGTCGTGCTGCCGCTCGACACGGTCAAGCCAGGATCCGGGGACGCGCTGCCGCAGATCATCGTCGCCGCAGGCCCGTTCGCCGTCGACCAGGGGGTCGCGCTCACGCGCGCGGGCGAGACCGGGTTCGCGGTGCTCACGAAACTCGTCGAGCAGGGCCCCGGATTCGAGATCTACGACTACGCCGCTGTCACCTGATCCCGTCGTCGTGGCGTCGCTTCCCCTTGCCACCGCCGCCCAGCGACGCAATGCGCGATCGCAGCGATGGGCCGTCGCGCTCGTTGCCGCTCTCGCGCTGCTCGAGGCGCTATGGGAGCTTGCGCTCGCGCCGCTGCGACCGGGAGGTTCCTGGCTCGCACTGAAGGCGTTGCCGCTTGCGTTGTTGTGGTGGCCGCTCGCGCACGGCAATCGCCGGGCGCGTCAGATCGCAAGTCTCGTCCTTCCGCTCTATTTCGGCGAAGGCATCGTCCGCGCGTTGACCGAGCATGGCCGCCACGCGCAGGTTGCCGGGCTCGCGACGGCGATCGCGCTTGCCGCACTCGTCGCCGTCCTGATGTCGTTCCGGGACGAATGAACGCCCGCGACGGCCTCAGGGCGGATGATGTGGCGCGAGCGCCTTCGGCATGGGAAACACGATGCGTTCGGCGACGCCATCGAGCTCGTGCACGCCACCGGCGCCAAGCTCGGCAAGCCTCGTGAGAACCTCTTGCACGAGAATTTCCGGCGCCGATGCGCCGGCCGTCACTCCCACCGATCGCTTGTCCGCCACCCACTCGGGCAGAAGCTGGTCGGCGCGGTCGATCATGTAGGCAGGCACGCCGCGCTTGGCCGCCACTTCACGGAGCCGGTTCGAGTTCGAGCTGTTGGGACTGCCCACCACGATGACGACGTCCGCGCGCCGGGCCATCACCTTGACGGCGTCCTGCCGGTTCTGCGTCGCGTAGCAGATGTCGTCCTTCTTCGGCCCGACGATCAGCGGGAAGCGCCGCTTGAGCGCCGCGACGATGGCCGCCGCATCGTCGACGGAAAGCGTCGTCTGCGTGACGTAAGCGAGCGCATCCGCGGAACGGACATTCAGCCCCTCGACGTCGGCCACCGATTCGACGAGGTAGATGCCGCCGTCGCACTGACCCATCGTGCCTTCGACCTCCGGATGGCCGGCGTGGCCGATCATCACGATCTCCCTGCCCTGCGCCCGCATCTTGTCGACCTCGGCATGAACCTTCGTGACGAGGGGACACGTCGCATCGAACACCCGCAGCCCGCGCGCCTCCGCTTCCTTGCGGACGCTCCTCGCGACACCGTGCGCGGAGAACACCACGGTGCTGCCCGCCGGAACTTCGTCGAGCTCCTCGACGAACACGGCGCCCTTCGCTTTCAGGTCGTCGACCACGAACCGGTTGTGAACGACTTCGTGGCGCACGTAGATGGGCGCACCGTAGTGCAACAGGGCCTGCTCCACGATCGCTATCGCGCGATCGACGCCGGCGCAGAAGCCGCGCGGATTGGCGAGCACGACGTCCATCACACCCCCTTGGCGGCCTCAGGCGCGTCGCCTCGCGGGCGGCGGAAGCTATCCAGGATGATGAGCCCGGCGCCGATGGTGATCGCGCTGTCCGCGACGTTGAAGGCGGGATACGCCCACTGGGCGTAATGAAACAGCAGGAAGTCGACCACCTTGCCGAGAAGCACGCGGTCGATCAGGTTTCCGAGCGCGCCGCCGAGAATCAGCGCGAGGCCGGCACAGTAGATCTTCGATCCGCCACGCCGCAGCAGCGCCACGATGACGATCGCTGCCGCGGCGGCGATGCCGGTGAAGAGCCAGCGCTGCCAACCCGAGGCGCCAGCTAGGAAGCTGAACGCCGCGCCGGTGTTGTAGGTCAGCACGAGCGTGAAGAACGGCGTGATCGGGAATGCGCCGCCGTCGCGGAACGCCGCGACGATCGCCGCCTTGGTGAGCTGGTCGGCGGCGAATACGGCCGCCGCGAGCCACAGCCAGCGGAGCGAATGCGTGCGTTCCGAGCTTGTGGCCATCGTCGTCCGATCATGCGAAGGTGCGCGGCTCGCCCGGGCCATCCAGGTTCGCGATGCAGCGGGCGCAAAGGGTCGGATGCGAGGGATTCTGCCCCACCTCCGGGCGGTAATGCCAGCAGCGCTCGCACTTCGCGTGCGTGCTCGGCCTGACGTCGATCGTCAGCGCCTCGGCCGGCGCCACCGTCGCGGCGGAAGTGATCATCACGAAGCGCAGGTCATCCTCGAGGCTCGCGAGCGCCTCGTATTCGGCTGGCGGTGCGCCTATCGCGACTTCCGCCTGCAGCGACGAACCGATCCTGCCTTCCTGGCGCAGCGCCTCCAGTTGCTTCAGCACCGCCGCTCGAACGGCGAGGATGCGCGACCATTTGGCGCGGAGCGCCTCCTCGTTCTCGACGCGCGGCAGCGCATCGACCCACGTCCGGCAGAAGATCGACGGCTCGTCGGGTCGAACGATCCGCCACGCTTCCTCCGCCGTGAACGACAGCACGGGCGCCATCAGCAGGAGGAGCGCATCGCGAATGTGCACGAGCGCCGTTTGGGCCGAGCGGCGCGCGACGCTTTTCGGCGCGGCGGTGTAGAGCCGATCCTTCAGCACGTCGAGGTAGAAGCCGCCGAGGTCCTCCGAGCAGAACGTCTGCAGCCGCTGGACGACGACGTGGAAGTCGTAGCGCGCGTAGTCGCCCTCGATTGCCTCCGCGAGCGCGCGTGTGGCCGCAAGCGCGTAGCGGTCGATCTCGAACAGCTCGTTCGACGGAACGGCGTCCCTCGCCGCATCGAAGTCCGACGCGTTGGCGAGCAGGAAACGCAGCGTGTTGCGGATGCGGCGGTAACTCTCGACGACGCGCTTCAGGATCTCGTCGCCGATTGCCATGTCGCCGGAGAAGTCGGTGGACGCGACCCACAGCCGGAGTATCTCGGCGCCCAGCGAGTCGGCGATCTTCTGCGGCGCCACGACGTTGCCCTTCGACTTCGACATCTTGCGGCCTTCGTTGTCGACGACGAAGCCGTGGGTCAGGAGTGCCTTGTACGGCGGCACGCCGTTCAACATGCACGACACGAGCAGCGACGAGTGGAACCATCCGCGATGCTGGTCGGAGCCTTCGAGGTAGAGGTCCGCCGGGAAGCCGGTCTCCTGCGACCGGGAGCCGGCGCGCGTGACGCGTCCCTGGGGCCCGCCCATCACCGTCTGGTGCGTCGAGCCCGAGTCGAACCAGACGTCGAGCGTGTCCGTGAGCTTGCGGTACTTCACCGGGTCGACGCCGAAGTCCTCGTGCGTCGCTTCGAACCACGCCTCGATGCCGCCCTTTTCCACTTTGGACGCCGCGAGCTCGAGCAGCGCAGGTGTATCCGGGTGCAGCTCGTCGGTCGCATTGTCGACGAAGAAGGGCAGCGGCACGCCCCACTGCCGCTGGCGCGACAGCGTCCAGTCGGGCCGATGGGCAATCATGCTGTAGAGCCGCGACTTGCCCCAGGTCGGGAAGAACTGCGTCGCCTCGATGCCGGCGAGCGCCGTGGTGCGAAGCGGTTCCTTCGGCTTCACCTTGCCCGCCGCCGGCACGTCGTCCATCGCCGCGAACCACTGCGTCGTCGCGCGGTAGATGATCGGCGTCTTGTGACGCCAGCAGTGCATGTAGCTGTGGACGTACTTCTCGGCGTGCCACAGCGCGCCGACCTCGCGCAGCTTGTCGACGATCTTCGGGTTCGCGTCCCAGATCTTCATCCCGCCGAAGAACGGAAGATCCGCCGCGTAGCGGCCGTCGCCCTGCACCGGCTTCAGCATGTCGTCGTCGGTCATGCCGTAGCGGCGGCACGAATTGAAGTCGTCGACGCCATACGACGGCGCGCTGTGGACGATGCCCGTGCCGTGCTCGAGCGTCACGTACTCGGCGAGATACATCGGCGACCCGCGGTCGTAGAAGGGGTGACGGAACACGATGTTCTCGAGCATCGTGCCTTTCGCCGTCGCGATCGCTCGGCCTTCGAGCTTGTAGCGTTCGAGGCACGCCTTGACGAGGTCTTCGGCGAGCAGCAGCGTTCCGCGCTCCGTGGCAACGAGCGCATAGGTGAGATCAGGGTGCGCATTGAGCGCCTGGTTCGCGGGAATCGTCCACGGCGTGGTCGTCCAGATCACGGCTTGCACCGATCCTTCCGGGAGCGCGGCGATGGCAAATGCCTTGGCGAGCTTCGCGCGCTCCACGGGATCGGTCAGCGGAAAGCCCACGTCGATGGCGCTGTCGGTCCGGTCCTCGTATTCGACCTCGGCCTCCGCGAGCGCGCTGCCGCAGTCGAAGCACCAGTTGACCGGCTTCAGGCCGCGATAGAGGTAGCCGCGCTCCAGCACCTTGCCGAGCGTGCGAATTTCGTCGGCCTCGCTCTTGAACTCCATCGTCGTGTAGGGCCGATACCAGTCGCCGAGCACGCCCAGACGCTGGAACTGCGTGCGCTGCCGAGCGATCTGCTCGGTGGCGTAGGCGCGGCACAGACGCTGCGTCTCCGCCGTCGACAGATGCTTGCCGTGCGTCTTCTCGATCTGCACCTCGATCGGCATCCCGTGGCAATCCCACCCCGGCACATAGGGCGCGTCGAAGCCGGCCATCGTCTTGCTCTTGACGACCATGTCCTTCAGGATCTTGTTGAACGCCGTTCCCATGTGGATGTCGCCGTTCGCGTACGGCGGGCCGTCGTGCAGCACGAAGCGCGGCCGTCCCTGCGAGGCTTCGCGGATCGCCTCGTACACCTTTTTCTCCTGCCAGTCCCTGATCCAGCCGGCCTCGCGCTTCGCGAGGTCGCCGCGCATGGGAAACGTCGTGTCGGGCAGGTTGAGCGTGCTCTTGTAATCGGTTTTCTTGGCGTCGTTCATGTCCGGGACATTCATGCGCCTGCGGCGCTGTCGGCCGTGTGGTCGGCGGCCGTGCTGTTGCCAGCCGTGTTGAAGTAATCGCGCGCCTGTGCGACGTCTTTGTCGATCTGGCGGGTGAGCGTGGCGAGGTCCGGATAACGCTCCTCGTCGCGCAGCTTGTGCATGAACTCGACGCCGATCCGGCGCCCGTAGAGGGGCGCATCGAAGTCGAAGATGAACACTTCGAGCACGGGCACGGGTTCGATCGCGACCGTCGGACGCACGCCGACGCTCGCCACTCCGGTGCGTGGCGCGCCATCGATGCCGTGCACGCGAACCGCGAAGATTCCTGCAACCGCGGGCTTGCGCTTCAGCGGGATGTTCGCCGTCGGGAAGCCGAGCGTTCGTCCGAGCTTGGCGCCGTGCGCCACCCGACCGCGTATGGTGAACGCGCGCCCGAGAAGCGCCTTCGCGCGGACGAGGTCACCTGCGGCGAGCGCGGCGCGCACCGCCGTCGACGAAGCGCGCTCGCCTCCGATCGCCACCGTGCGCATCGCTTCGACGCTGAACGTCTTCGCCGCGGCGCGAAGGGTGGCGATATCGCCGGCGCGGCCCTTGCCGAAGCGAAAGTCCTCGCCGACGAGCACCCAGCGCACGCCAAGCCGCGAGAGCAGCACGCCGTCGATGAATGCCTGCGGATCGAGCGATGCGAGGCGGCCATCGAACCGCGCGATGTAAGTGCGCGCGACGCCGTGCGCGGCGAACGCTTCGACCTTGTCGCGCACGGACGAAAGACGCGGCGGCGCGGCGGCCTTGCCGAAGAATTCGCGCGGCGGCGGGTCGAACGTCAGCACGGCCGACGGCAACGCCAGGTCCTCGGCGGCTTCGACGAGCCGGGACAGCATCGCCCCGTGGCCGCGATGGACACCGTCGAAATTGCCGATCGTCAATGCGACATGAGCATCGGCCGCCGGCGGAAGACCGCGGAAAAGCTGCACCAGGACCTCGTTCGCTTACAAAACCACGCATTTTAACCGATCGGGGCTTGCTTCCCCACGCGTCTACCCTTGGTACGCCCATTCCCGCCATCCACGCAACAGCGGATGGTAGAGCGCAAGACGTATCGGACGTGTGTCGAGCGCGCGGACGAACGCGGCGTATTGCTCGAGCTGCTCCCTATAACGCTCCTGCTCGCGATCGAGAAAGCCTTCGCGGTCGGCACCTTCGTGCGCCCCGGTCTTGAAGTCGACGATCCAGCGCACGCCGTCCGCGACGAACGTTCGATCCACCACGAGATGGGCGACGGCGTTCTGCTTCCATCCTCCAAGTGCGAATTCGCTCATCGCCTCGGCGTGCCCCGGGTCGAAGAGCCATCGACCGCGCGCGTCGGACAAGAGCGCCGAAACCGAATCGATCACCGCCGTGACGGATCGCGCCATTTCCGCTTCGTCGACACCCGCTGCCGCGAGCTCGGCGCGAAGACGCGGCGCGAGTGCTGCGACTCGCTCGGGAGTCCAGGCGGCAATCCCTTCGTCGGCGATCTGCGCAAGCACCCGATGCACGACCGTACCCACGTGGCGTGCGGCATCGCGCGCCCAGTCGAACGGAAGCTTCTCATGAGCCGGCGAAACCCATGCAATCGCCGGCACGCTCGCGCGCACAGGGGGCGTCCGCCACGACGCCGGCAGCCGTTGCAGCGGGCGTTTCCGGGGCCCCGCCGCTGGTGCCTGCAGGGCCAGGGCACAGCCTGGCGGCAGCTCTCAGAGGCGCGGGGCCGGTTCCGGAAGACGCGGCGTTCGCCGAATCGCTGCTGCCCTTGACCCATTTCGGGTGGAGCGACCTGCGGGTGGTTCGCGACGGACGGTGGAAGTACATCCTGGCG
>Ga0207641_10005208_pt1 | contig 11119 bp, 7 predicted proteins | sample KBSSwiS62_FD_184306 | JGI IMG/M metagenome (GOLD analysis project Ga0207641, IMG submission 184306) | Switchgrass rhizosphere microbial communities from Kellogg Biological Station, Michigan, USA - KBS Switchgrass S6-2 (SPAdes) (version 2) | ecosystem: Host-associated > Plants > Roots >... | reverse complement strand
GTAATTCCGAGCTTTTGACCATTTACTAAATGTGTATATTAAATCGGCTAATTTATGGTAAAAGTAGTAGCAGAGCTCTGGAACCCGCATAAACAGTGGGTGTTTTTGCTATGGCGGAGAGGGGGGGATTCGAACCCCCGGTACCGGTTTTAGCCAGTACAACGGTTTAGCAAATTCCCGATTCCACACGCTGTTGTTCGGAATCAATAGCTTACGTTCGGATGAGTTGCCTCATTGTTAGGCACAGAGCCCCTGTTCGGGAGCATTTGTGCAACTATTGTGCAACCAGAATTTCAACGCTTTACCCTGCCGATCGACGCCCTTCACCACCGTCAACTACGGAGAGTCTTACGGATCTGGCGTCCGAAGGCTAGCCAGACCGGTCACTACAAGCGCGTTTAGCGGTACTGATTCACGCGACGAAGTTTCTTTTGAAAGGGGAGGAACTGAGGTCCAAATTCGAAAACAGTCGGGAACCGAACAAATGACACTCGCCCACCTGATCCACAAGCGAAGTGTACGGCGCTCTGTTAAAAAGACCTTGGCCCGGCGTCCGCTCCATCGAGTTGGGTTGACCCGCTCGATTCCCTTTCGCTCACGATGCTTTACCAAAACGGGCGATCCAAGCGTGGAGTTGTTCCAGGTGATGGCCCCTGTGCCGCACGCACTGAGAGTAAACGATGCGTGTGAGCGGAGACCTTTCCTCCAGTTCCTCAGGCGCTCGTTTCATCGCCGCCACGATTTCGCTCCTCGCCAGAATGAGCTCCTCACGAAGAAGATGCCGCGGCGTGGCCCGATTCGCGGAAATAACCTCGCGGTTAATGCGCTCGATCTGCGCGCGCGTGCGCTTTTTTGCTGACGACCTTCCAGCTTCGAATTCGCGAACCTGTTTGGCCGCGGCCCGCTCCCAGTAGGCCAAATGCGCCAGCAAATCCTTCGCGGACCATTCCGGCGTCACGCCCACAGCGTTCATTTGTGACTCAGCGAGTGAATCGAACCCCGAAATCAATTCCTCGAAGATCCGTAGCTCCTCCCGTGAGAGCACCGACGTATGCATGGTCGAGTGACTCATGGCTCCGGCGATGGTAGATCCTCGATACGTTCTGCGATGACCCTGCGACTCTTCCATCCCCGAACCGTGCGCCAACGAACGGGTCTGCCTGTCGAATACGCTCCTCCGAGAACGGTCTCCCAGTCGGTGATGAAATTCCCCTCGGTGTCCTGCCCGCTCGCAGTTGGGCGAAAAGATACGATGGAAGCCAAGCCCATCTCGAGCAGCGTATTGACGGGTTCGAGCACGTCTGCCACGCGCTGGAACGCGGCAGTCCTTCCATTCCTCTCTTCCGCGCCGAGCCACAAGACGAAATCTTCGCTGTAGAACCGATCAAACAGCAGCGAAAAAAGAGACTTCAAATCGAAATTCCCGACCAGGAAGTCCTCCTGAATCAGCTCCACAATTGCCTGATTGAGCTCCGCTTCTCGCGCCTCCACGCGGAGACGCGCCGCGCTGAATCCCACGATTTCGGAACTGCGCCAGCGCTCAATCTCGTCAATTTGCTCGCTGAACCTGGTCACGCAGACTTCAGCGACGTAGGCATATTTCGCGTCAAATTCCGCCCCCTGGGGTTTGCGGTCCTCAATGCGACGAATGATCGCTGAACGCAGCACCCCGAATTCAGCCAGAAAATTTTCGACGGGCCTATTCGCAGTACCCTTCTCCGCTCCGGAAGCAGTCGCCGTTCGGCCGTCCGCATTCGTCAAGAGGTTCATCGGCGAGCTCGGCAGCCGGTCGGAAACTTCCATCAGCACCAAGAACTCCCTTGTCACGATCTCGGAAAGGAGATCCACTACCGAACCCGACCGTGTGGCCCCAGCCCTCTCGCACTGCTCGTCACTCAAACCGTGAAGCGCGTCTTCGAGCCGCTTCCTTCCTGTTTTCAACTCGACAGCCAAATTTGATTTCTGAAATTCCTTCGGAGTCATTGCGTATCCCCTGGAGAACAGACGGAACATTGCAAGGTAGATGGGTTCGGCTGTGATTGCCGCAAGCCGCCGCGATCTTTCAAGCGGCTAATTATGCCTCTGGCCGCGCCAAGGTCGCCTGACCCACGTGATAGGCAAGGTGCACCGTTCTTCCGAGGAGCACCGTGAATCGATTCCGATGCGGCTCCCGCTCGAAATCCTCTTCCGATACCGCAGTATGCCGCCCCGCCCAGTCCTCAGCCGAGAACTCCGAATAGCCTTCCCAGAGCTTTTGGTTGATCTCGTCCCATGCCGCCTTGAGGGATTTTCCCGTAACCGTCAGGTCGACGGATTTGTCCGGCTTTGCGATGAACATCGCGTCCAGTTCGGGATGGAGTCGTTCGCCGATGCCAAGCAGCGGCAGGAGTCCGTCGTTCACGGCTGCAAGATGTCCCCAAAGATAAATCAGGCGGTTTCTCCCGGGTGCCACTTGCTGCTCCAGCTGTTCCGGCGACAAAGCGCCGAACAGTTTGTCCGCACTCTCCACGTTCGACTTCCATCCACGGAGCGCAGCGTCAATCAGTGAATTTTCCGTGCTCATTGTTTTTTCCTCGTTCAATTTGGACGAACTGCACCTTCCCACGAATCTGCCAGCGGCCCGTCCACCTTCATGCCCTTTACTTCCTTCATTCCAGGTCTCACTTCACCGCGGCGATGGACGGGTTGCTGCGTATGTCCCACCCCCCGCCAAGAGCGCGGAAAGTACGGACGGCGGCGCGGGCTGCGTCCGCTCGGGTGCTCTCCACATCGTTCCGTGCAACGAGGAGTTGGCTATCCGCGTTAAGAACGTCGGTCAGCGGAATTGCGCCGGCCTTGTAGGCCCGTTCCGAAAGATCGCGAGCGCGCGTAAGAGATGCGACCTCACCTTGCAACTCCTCGAGGCGCACCTGTGTCTGCGCAAGCTCCATCAAGGCGTTCTCTACGTCTTCGCTGGCTCTCAGGGCCGCTTGCCGATACGCGGCAAGCGCTTCGGCATAGGCGCCGCGCGACTGCGCGACTTCAGCTGCGACCCTTCCAAAATCGAAAAGCCGCCACCGCAGCGCTCCCGTCCCGATGGGCTGAAACGCCTTCCCGTTAAAAAGAGTGCCCCCATTGGTGCTGTCGAAACCAAGCGCGCCGGAGAGCGAAACCTTCGGGTAGTAGTCCGAAATCGCAACACCGATTCGCTCGTTCGACGCAGCAAGCCGGCGCTCGGCTGCAATGATGTCGGGTCGGCGGCGCAGGACATCCAGGGGTTGGTCGGCACCAGTGATTGCGGGGATTCCGGGAATGGCGCCTGGCTTGGAAAGCTCTTCGGCGTACGTTCCCGGCTGAGCACCCATGAGAACGTCGAGACGGTTCAGCTGGGCTTCAAGGGCCACACGCAAGGTGGGAACCGTCGACCTGGCTTGCTTGAGAAGCGCTTCCGCTTGGGCAACCTCTCGATCATCTGCCACTCCCACGCGTCGACGGACCTCGACCAACTCCAGAAGGCGTGTATCGGTGTCGATGAGTTGCTGCGCCACCGCAAGCCGTGCCTGAAACTCCCGCACCTGAAGGTAAGCGTCCGCGGCCTCGGCAGCGACGGTGATTCGAGTCCCGACTTGGTCGGCTTGCGCAGCCTGGAGTTCATCAGCAGCCGCAGCTTTGCCGCGGCGCAGCCCTCCAGAAAGATCGATTTCCCAACTTGCCGCGGCCCCAACTGTGTACTCACGTTGATCACGGCTGTAGCCGGGAAAACTATTCGCCACAGAGCCCAATGGGCTCGCGACGCTTTGGTGCAGAGCTGTGCCCGTCGCCTCCAAATCAGCCGTCGGTAGAAGTTGCGCACCCGCCGCTGCTGCTGCCGCTCGGGCTTGGCGGACACGCGCAAAGGCAGCGGCAAGATCGAGATTTTGGTCCAGGGCGCGCTGCACGACCGTCACAAGCATCGGGTCGTTGAAGCCCGTCCACCAACTTTCGAGAGGCGGTGGCGAAAATTCCGGCTTTGTCGCACTGGCCCCGGCGAGGTTATGAAATGGAGCGAGATTTGTGGTGGGCTTCACATAGCGTGGACCCACGGCACAACCACCTGCAAATAGGCTCACGGCAAGAATGATCGCCGTCGCTTTGAGCGCGGCCTGACTCAATGTACGTTCCTTGCGGCCGAAATTGCGAATGAAGGTGTAAAAGGCGGGCGTGAACAGAAGACCGAAGCAGGTCACGCCCAACATCCCGAACAGCACCGCTGTGCCCAGCGCCCGCCGCATTTCGGCACCTGCTCCCGTCGCGACTGCCAGCGGGGCAACCCCCAGGATGAATGCGAAGGATGTCATCAAGATCGGGCGGAGGCGTGTGCGCGCGGCATGCACAGCTGCCTCTCCGGCGGCTACGCCCTCTTCTTCCTTTTGGCGTGCGAATTCGACAATCAGGATCGCGTTTTTGGCGGCCAAGCCGACGAGTACGACGAAACCGATTTGCGCCAGGATGTCGATCGGCAACCCTCGCGCGAGCAGGCCGCTTACCGATGCGAGGAGGCACATCGGCACGATCAGAACGATCGCCATCGGCAACTTCCAACTTTCGTATTGCGCCACGAGCACGAGGAACACGAAGAGAGCGGCTGCGCCAAAGACAACGAGCGTGGGAGTTCCGTGTTGCTGCTCCTGGAAGGAGAGATCCGTCCACTCGAACCCGATTCCTTGCGGGAGAACCTGGTGGGCGAGCTCTTCCATACGGATCAGCGCGGTACCAGAGGCGACACCCGGAGCAGCTACCCCTTGCACCTCCGCGGCTGGAAAGAGATCGTAGCGTGGTACGCGGTACGGAATGGTATTGCCCTTCAGCTGTGCCACCGTGCCGATCGGCACCATTTCACCGGAACTGTTGCGCACTTTCAGTCGCGTAATGTCCGGCTGGTTACGTCTGTATTGACCATCGGCTTGGACGACCACTTCGTACGTCCTGCCCAGTAAGTTGAAATCGTTCACGTATTGGGAGCCCAGATAGACTTGCAGCGTCGAAAACACGTCAGTCGGGGTGACTCCAACCTTCTCCGCTTTCAAGCGATCGATGTCCGCGTACACGGAGGGTGATCCCGCGTTGAACAACGTGAACGCCCCGGCGAAATGCGGATCCTTGTTCGCGGCAGCGACGAGATCATTCGCCGCCCGCACAACAGCCTCCGAACCAAGCCCGGCGCGATCCTCCAGCATCATCTTGAAACCACCGGCACTCCCGAGGCCTTGTACAGGAGGAGGGGGGATGGTCAGCACACGCGCATCCTTGATCACGGACAGACGCACGCGCAGGTCGGCCAACACTGTGTTCGCGTTTACGCCGGGAATTTCGTGGTTGTAGAGAGAGGGGAGGCTGGAAAAAATCGTCGCGGAATTCGACGCTACCGTCGATGTCGTCGCATCTAGGCCCGCGAAGGGAGCAACGTGTTCAACGCCGCGCGTATTGAGGATGATATCGGTCGCGTGCTTCACGACCTCCTCTGTCCGTGCGAGCGTCGCGCCCGGAGGAAGCTGAACGATGGTGATCAGGTATCCCTGATCCTGCTCCGGAATGAAACCCGTTTGCGCTCGCGAGAACTCCAGTCCGGCAACTCCGATCAGCGCGACGTAGATGGCGAGAACAACGGCCACTCCGGCCACCAGACGGCGCGTCAGATTTCCATATCCGTTCGACAAACTCTCGAAGCCGCGGTTAAACCAGCCAAAACCCGAATGGAGAAAACGACTCACCAGGCCATGCGACGAAGCGCCTTGTGGATCATGGTCTTTGAAAAGCACCGCGCATAGAGCTGGGCTCAAGGTCAGCGAGACAAAGCACGAAATGACCGTCGATGCAGCGATTGTCACGGCAAACTGCCGAAAGAAGAGTCCGGAGATTCCCGAGAGAAAAGCGGACGGAACGAAGACGGCGCACAACGTGAGCGCTATCGAGATTAACGCTCCGCCGACTTCGTCCATGGTCTTGTGAGCGGCGTCCGAAGCCGACATGCCGGAGCGCATGTTACGCTCGACGTTTTCGACGACAACGATCGCGTCGTCGACGACGATGCCGACCGCGAGAACCAGCGCAAAAAGTGAAAGGTTGTTCAGCGATATCCCAAGCGGATACAGAACCGCAAACGTCCCGACGAGAGAGACCGGAATGGCGATCACCGGGATAATCGAGGCTCTCCAGTCTTGCAGAAACAGGAACACGACGCCGAGCACGAGAAGGATGGCGATGAAGATCGTGATGACCACCTCGCGCACCGATTTGGCGATGAAGGTCGTCGGATCGTAAATGATTTTGTAATCGACGCCCTGGGGGAACTCCTTCTTTATGCCTTTCATCGCCGAGAGGACTTCTCGTTCAACCGCGAGCGAGTTTGCTCCTGGTTGCGCGTAGATCAGCAGCGCCGTAGCGTCGCTGCGATCCATGTATGCCGTAGACCCGTAATCAGCGGCACCGACCTCGACTCGACCGATGTCGCGTACCCTGGTCACCCTTCCTTGCTTATCGGATTTGACCACGATGTCACCGAATTGCTCGGGGGTGGAAAGCCTGCCGAGTGCCTCCACGTTGATCTGATAAGCCTCGTGCCCGGGAGTGGGCGGCTGATTCAGAATCCCAGCCGAGACCTGTAGGTTCTGGGCGCGCAGAGCCGCGAGCACCTCACTGCCGTTGAGATTGTTCGCCGCAACCTTGTCGGGTTCGAGCCAGATGCGCATGGCGTACTCGCGGCCGCCCTGGAACTGCACATCTCCAACGCCTTCGAGGCGCGCGAGAATGTCCTTGACGTGCAAGGTTGTGTAGTTTGAGAGATACAGGTTGTCGCGCGAACTATCCGGCGAGTAGACGTGAATGGCCAGGAGTATGCTCGGTGTCGCTTTTCTGACTTGCACACCGAGACGCTGTACGTCTTCCGGTAACCGCGGCAAAGCATCCTGGACACGGTTTTGCGTCAGCATCTGTGCGACGTTCAAGTCGGTTCCGATGCGGAAGGTAACCGTGATCGTGAGCCTGCCGTCTCCGGTCGACTGACTGCTCATGTACAGCATGTTCTCGACGCCATTGATCTGCTGCTCGAGCGGCGTCGCCACGGTGCGCGACACCGTATCCGCGGATGCGCCCGGATACACGGTGGTGATTTGCACGGTGGGCGGGACGATTTCCGGGTACTGCGCGACCGGCAGAATTGCGAGCGCACCCAGCCCGAGGAGCGTCACGAAAGCGCTTAGTACGGTCGCGAAGCGGGGGCGTTCGATAAAGAAATGTGTCAGGCGCATGTTTTGGGCTCTCTTTAGTCCCGACCGCCGTCGTAACGGATCGTTCCGTCCTGAGTGGCGACTTTGGTTCCGGGCGCGGCGTGCAGTAGTCCATCCACAATGACTCGGTCGCTCGGTGCGAGCCCGGACCGGATCACTCGCAAGCCGTCGCGAATCTCCCCTACTTCCACTCGCTTTGGCGCGACCATCCCGTCCGCCGAAACCGTCATCACCATGTGTTGCGATTGGTCAGGCAGCACTGCGCTATCGGGCACGAGGAGCGTCGGCGAAGGAGGAGCGACGACCAGTCGAACACGCGCGAACAGCCCGGGTGTCAAAACCAGATTGGAATTCGCAACTGTAGCCCTGGCGTGGATCGTGCCGCTCGAACGGTCAAGGACATTATCCAGGAAATCAAATACACCGCTTCGCGCGTACTGATTGTCGTCGCCGAGCGCAACCTCAACCTTCTGGACACGCTCTCCTTTGAAATGCGCGCGATATTTGGAGTACGCGAGGAAATCGGACTCGCTCATGTCAAAGTCAAGGTAGATCGGATCAAGCGACACGAGCATCGCGAGCAGTGTCGTCGGACTCGTCGCTGTGCGACTGCCAGCAATTAAATTGCCTACCGAAACGAGATGCGTGCCCATGCGCCCAGTGAACGGCGCCGTAATCCGGCAATGGTCGAGGTCGAACTGCGCATCGCGGATTCGGGCTTTGGCCTCTTCGACCGCGGCGCGCGCCGACCGCTGATCGGATATGCGCTGGTCAACGTTTTCGACCGATCCAGCGTTGCTTTGCTCCAGATCTTTCGCACGGTCAAGTTGGCGGTCAGCCAGTTCCAGTCGAGCCGCCGCAACCTCAAGCTGGGCGTTCGCTTCGGCAAGTGTGATTTCGTAAGGTCGAGCATCAATCGTGAAAAGGAGGTCGCCCTTCCGGACAATGTCCCCATCCTTGAAAAATATTCCCGTAAGCGTGCCGCCTACTTGCGCGCGCAGTTCGACTTGCGAAACCGCCGCGAATTGGCCAAGGAAGCCCAACCGCGTATCGATGTCTTGCACCAGCGGCTTGCTCACCACGACTTGTGGAAGTGCAGCAGGCGGAGCAGCGGCGGAACTCCCACTTGCCTTAGGCGAATACTTGAGCCATGCACCCATAAACACTATCCCTGCTAGCCCCGCGGCAACCCACAGCTTGGCCGACGTTCGTCCACTGATTCGCCGCCTCTTGTTCTCCGCTCGTTCGTCGGACGTCAGTTCTGTTTCCGTCAGCATCTTCGTAGTTCTCCTGGTATATTGTTCTTTTAATGTGCACAATTAAAGTCAAAAAAAGTCAACGCGTCTTTTCCCGAATCTGACCAACCAGATGAGCCAGCGTTGTTTTCCCGAGCGATCTCTCGAAGCTGTTCTGAGCCTGAGAAAGCAGCCCCGACATGCACTCCTTGAGGTGGCAGCTTACCGGACATCGCTTTTCCACAGGATAGGAATGAATCGCAAACGCCGGTGGTGCCGCACTTGCACGGTATATGTCGAGCAGCGTGATCTGTCGCGGAGAACGCGAAAGCGTGCTCGCCCCGCTCTTTCCCCGCTTCGTTACGACCAAGCCCGCTTTCGAGAGCTTGGAGAGCGACTTGCGAACGAACGTGGCGTCGGCGTTCACGCTCTCGGCCAGAGTCCCCGAGGAGATTTCTTCGCCGTACTTGTAAGCCAGGGCAGCCATAATGTGCGCGGCAACCGTAAATTGGACACTTTTCACTGACATAACTTCTCCTGCGCACTATGTGATGCTTAACAGCACAATTGGTTATGCTTTTCTTGTTCCCAGGTGCCAGCCTTCCGATTCCTGAACGATCTGCAGAATGAGTTAACTGAACCGCAGGATCACGTCGCCCCAGGCATCCGGTAACCGCGACCTTTATCTAAGCCCTATCCCGCTGGCACAACTCGAAAACTCGAACCCCCGGCGAGGGTCTGCTAACTAGCCGTCGTGCAATTCTGTCATGAGGGCGCCAGGCAGGCATTTCATGCTTGGGCCATGATGTCTTGCGCATACGGACCTCAGTTCCTCCCCGTTCAAAAGAAACTTCGTCCATAGCCAATTTCATTAAGTGGATGCCGCGCCCGTGTTCGGCGGCCAGATTTTCGAACGCCAAAGGATCGGGAACCTGAGTCGGGTCAAATCCCTGGCCCTGATCTCTGACGACAATAAGGACCCCCTTGCTACCGTCGCAACAGCAGCGGACATGAACCAACTTCCGGCCATCCAAGCGATTGCCATGCAGCATGGCGTTACTCAGTGCTTCCCGAAGCGCAAGTTCAACGAACTCCTTTTTCTCGTGAACGCAATGCGACGCAGCGATCAGGCTCATGAGCCAGTCCACTAATGATGAGATCAGGCCGATGTCCGTCCCGACCCAGGTATGCACCTCCAACGGAGCACCCCTGAAACGAGGTCTGTGCAACGCAGATTGCAGAGATTTGAAACTGCCAACCCACACCATCAGCAACCTTCTTTCAGAGCTGACTCTTTCGCCTCAGTGCGCGCCTCCAGGTCCGGCCGACCTGACTTTGCGGGCGAAAAAAATCAGTGGCGCCCCAATAAGGCAAGCGCATCCCAAAACCCAGAAACAATCTAGAAAGCCGAGGAAGGCCGCCTGCTGCTGAACGATTCGCGCCAATTGCGCTTTTGCATGCAAAGCCGCGTCCGGGGCACTAAAACCGTGTGTCACAAAATATCGAGACAATGCGCCGAGCGTCTCTTGATAGCGCTGATGCAAGGGAGTGGCGTGGGCCACCAGAACTGATTGGTGGTACTGCGTTCGCCGAGCGAGAAGCGTTGTCACAAAAGCGATGCCGACGCTTCCGCCCTGATTCCGAAAGAGGTTGGTAATACTCGAAGCTTTGTTGTTCTTATTCTTGGGCAGGAAGGAATACGCCAACTGGCTCACCGGCACGAAGAGGGGAGCGATGCCGAGTCCTTGGAGTGCTCTGAGGAGAGCAACGTGTTTGTAGTCTGCCCCGAGATCAATGCTGGCATATCGCCACATGGCAACGGCAAAAATGAGGTATCCGACGAAAATGAGCGGCTTGATACCGACTTTCGGGAGAATCCGCACAATTACCGGGGCCAGGGCAACGATGACGAATGCGCCCGGACCGAGAACCAGTCCGGCGTCGGTCGCGGTGTAGCCGTAGAGGCTTTGCAGCATCTGAGGGATTAATACGGTTGATCCAAATAAGGCAAATCCAAAGAGGAAATAATAAGCATTGGCGATGGCGAAGTTACGATCCGAGAGCAGCCGGATTTCCACGACCGGATCGGGATGTTGCCATTCCCAGACTGCTGCGGCCATCAATGCCAAAACGGCCACCGAGAGAAAAACGACGATAAAGCGGCTCTCGAGCCAGTCTAGTGTCTGCCCGCGATCGAGCACCACCTCAAGGGACGCGAATCCGATGGCAATGAGAAAAATCCCTAGGCCATCAATTCGAAGCCTGCCGTCTTTCCGGGCAGCCTCAACTTCCCGAGCGAATTCCGGGGGATCCGACACCACCCTTTTGGTCAAAATTAGAGAGACGATCCCAATCGGTATGTTAATGAAGAAGATCCACCGCCAGCTCCAGCTATCGGTGATCCATCCGCCGAGTGGTGGGCCGATGACGGGGGCAGTAACGATGGCCATGCTGTAGAGAGCGAAGGCTGCTGGGCGCTTCGCCGGGGGGAACGTATCCACGAGAATGGCCTGCTCGACGGGAGCCAACCCGCCTCCCCCGACACCCTGGAGAATCCGAAAAAAGATTAGCAAGCCCAGGGAAGGGGCGAGACCACACAGGAGAGAACTCAGCGTGAAGAAGACGACGCAAAGCATGTAG
>Ga0207641_10005205_pt1 | contig 11121 bp, 9 predicted proteins | sample KBSSwiS62_FD_184306 | JGI IMG/M metagenome (GOLD analysis project Ga0207641, IMG submission 184306) | Switchgrass rhizosphere microbial communities from Kellogg Biological Station, Michigan, USA - KBS Switchgrass S6-2 (SPAdes) (version 2) | ecosystem: Host-associated > Plants > Roots >... | reverse complement strand
TCACGATGCGGGGGCCCCGGCTGTAGTCACCGTACTCCGCGGTGTCGGACACCGAGTAGCGCATGTAGGCGAGGCCACCCTGGTAGAAGAGATCCACGATGAGCTTCATCTCGTGCATGCACTCGAAGTACGCCACCTCGGGCTGGTAGCCCGCTTCGCACAGCGTCTCGAAAGCCGCCTTGATGAGGTGGGAGACGCCGCCGCACAAAGTGGTCTGCTCGCCGAAGAGATCGGTCTCCGTCTCTTCCTTGAACGTCGTCTCGATGACCCCCGCGCGGGTGCAGCCCACGCCCTTGCCGTAGGCGAGGGCGGTGTCGCGCGCCTTGCCCGACACGTCCTGGTACACCGCGACGAGGGCGGGCACCCCCGGGCCTTCCGTGAACAGGTCGCGCATGACGTGGCCGGGCGCCTTGGGGGCGATCATGGAGACGTCCACGTCGGGCGACGGCACCACCTGGTTGAAGTGGATGTTGAAGCCGTGGGCGAACATGAGGGTCTTGCCCTTGCCCAGGGTGCCCTTGATGGACTCCTCGTACACCTGCCGCTGGGTCTGGTCGGGGAGAAGGATCATGATGATGTCGGCGGCCGCCGCAGCGTCGCCCACCGTCATGACCTTGAAGCCCGCCTTCTCGGCCGCCGTCCAGCCCTTGGAGCCCTTGTAGAGGCCGATGGTCACGTCCTGGCCGGAGTCTTTCAGGTTCAGGGCGTGGGCGTGTCCCTGGCTGCCATAGCCGATGATGGCGATCTTCTTGCCCTTGAGGAGTCCGAGATCCGCATCCTGGTCGTAGAAAATCTTCGCCGGCATTTCGTGTGCTCTCCTGTGAGTTGACTTAGTCCGCGAAACCGATCACGCGAGGATCCTGCGTGGCCGCGCGCGACGGGGCGGCCTTCCCGAGCTTCTCGTCCACGCGCCGGAGGCGCGCCTTGGGCCCCCGCGCGATGGCCACCTTGCCCGTGCGCACGACTTCCTGGACTCCAAAGGGACGCAGGAGCTCGAGGATGGCGCCGATCTTCGACTCCTCGCCCGTGACCTCGAGGGTGTAGCTGGCCGCGGTGACGTCGACGATCTTCGCCCGGAAGATGTCCGCGATGCGGAGAATCTCCGCGCGGGCCGCGGGCTCCGCGTTCACCCGGATGAGCAGCATCTCCCGCTCCACGTGCGTCTCCTCGCTCAGGTCGTTGACCTTGATGACGTCGACGAGCTTGTGGAGCTGCTTCATGACCTGCTCGATGACGAAGGCGTCGCCGCGCACCACCAGGGTCATGCGCGACACCGTGGGGTCGAGGGTCTCCCCCACGGACAGGCTCTCGATGTTGTAGCCGCGCGCCGAGAACAGGCCGGCCACGCGCGAGAGCACGCCGAACTTGTTCTCCACGAGGACGGCGATGGTGTGCTTCGAGTGCTCGGACCCGTCGGCCATCGCTAGAAGCCCGTCTGGGACTTGGCCGCGCGCTCCCGGGCCTCGTGGCTGGGGGGAGCGAGGATCATGTCGGTATTGGCGCCGCCCGCGGGCACCATGGGGAACACGCACTCGTCCTTGTTGACCCACACGTCCAGCAGCACGGGCCCCGGGGTGGCGATCATCTTCTCGAGGGCGGGCACCACCTCGGAGGGCTTGGTGGCGCGGATGCCCGTGCATCCGTAGGCCTCGGCGAGCTTGACGAAGTCGGGGCTGGGGCCGAGGTCGACGGCGCAGAAGCGCTCCTTGAAGATGATGCGCTGCCACTGGCGGACCATCCCGTGGCCGCCATTATTGATGAGCACGGTCTTGACGGGGAGCCGCTCCTCGAAGCAGGTGGCGAGCTCCTGGCTGTTCATGGCGAAGGAGCCGTCGCCGTCGATATTGACCACGAGCTTGCCCGGATTGCCCGCCTGCACGCCCATGGCCGTAGGCAGCCCGTAGCCCATGGTGCCGAGACCGCCCGAGGTGCACCACGTGCGCGGATGCTTGAAGCGATAGTACTGGGCCGCCCACATCTGGTGCTGTCCCACCCCGGTGACCACGAGGGCCTCCCCGTTCGTGATGTTGGAGATCTCCTCGATCACGTACTGCGGCTTGATGACGTCGTCGGACCATTCGTAGCGAAGGGGCTCCGCACGCTTCCACTCCCCGATCTGCTCCGCCCACTGCCGGCGCGCCTCCCTCACCGCTCCCGCCGGATAGGTCTTCATCTCCTCCTTCACCGCCTCGAGGAGCGCGGCGAGCACGCGCTTGCAGTCACCCACGATGGGGATGTCCACCTTGATGTTCTTGGAGATGGACGACGGATCGATGTCGACGTGGATGATCTCCGCGGTAGGCGCGAAAGCGTCCACCTTTCCCGTGACCCGATCGTCGAAGCGCGCCCCCACCGCCACCAGGCAGTCCGAGTGATGGACGGCCATGTTGGCGTAGTACGTCCCGTGCATGCCGAGCATGTCGAGGGAGAGCGGATGCGCCATGGGGAAGGAGCCCAGGCCCATGAGGGTCTGCGTCACCGGCACCTGGGTCAGCTCAGCCAGCTCGTAGAGTTCGGGCGAGCCGTCGGACGAAATGACGCCGCCCCCCACGTAGAGCACGGGGCGCTTGGCCCGCACGATGGCGCGCGCCGCCTTCTTGATCTGGCCGGGATGGCCCTCGTAGGTCGGGTTGTAGGAGCGGAGATGGACCTTGTCGGGATAGTCGAAGGACCACTCCTTGACGAGGATGTCCTTGGGCAGGTCCACGTGCACGGGACCGGGCCGGCCCGAGGAGGCGATGTGAAACGCCTCCTTGATGGTCATGGCCAGATCGTTGCCGTCCTTGACGAGGAAGTTGTGCTTGGTCGCCGAGCGCGTGATCCCGACATTGTCGGCTTCCTGGAAGGCGTCGTTGCCGATCAGGTGCGTCGGCACCTGGCCGGTGAAGGCCACGAGCGGTATGGAGTCCATGAGGGCATCCTGGAGCGCCGTGACCAGGTTGGTCGCGGCCGGCCCCGAGGTGACAAGGCACACCCCCGTCTTGCCCGTGGTGCGGGAGTAGCCCTCGGCCGCATGCCCCGCCGCCGCCTCCTGGCGCACGAGGATGTGGCGAATCCCTTCGAAGTCGTACAGCACATCGTAGATCGGCAGCACGGCCCCTCCGGGGAGGCCGAAGATGAGATCCACGCCCTCACGCTTCAACGACTCGAGCAAGATGCGCGCGCCTGAAAGCTTCACAGCCTGTCCTCCATTCCGTTTCCTGCGAGTTCCGCCAGCACCATGTGAGTTCTCCCCACCGCTAGAGGAGGCCGGCCGAGGCCAGACTCTCCGTGATCTCGTCGATGGCGTCGCCGTCCGGGGTGACGAGGGACGCCCGGCACGGTCCGCCGTAGTAGCCCTGTAGGTCTAGCGCCGCCTTGTAGACGCCGTGGAAGTCTCTCATCGTGCACGCTTCCGGGACTTGGACGCCCGCTGCTTGATACGCGCCTGGGCGGAGGCGAGCCAGGCGATGGGCACCATGTAGGGGGAGCAGGAGACGTAGTCCATGCCCACGCGGTGGCAGAACTCCACCGACGACGGCTCGCCGCCGTGCTCGCCGCAGATACCCACCTTGAGCTTGGGGCGGGAGCGCCGGCCCCGCTTGATCCCGATCTCGATCATCTCCCCCACCCCTTCCTGGTCGAGCACCGCGAACGGATCGTGGGGGAGGAGCTTTTTCTCCAGGTAGAAGGGCAGGAACTTGCCGATATCGTCACGGCTGTAGCCGAAGGTCATCTGGGTCAGGTCGTTGGTGCCGAACGAGAAGAAGTCGGCGTGCTCCGCGAGCTTGTCGGCGATGAGAGCGGCTCGCGGCACCTCGATCATGGTGCCCACCGAGTACCCCACCGGCACACCCATTTCGCTCACCGTGCGCTCGGCCATGCGCACGGTCATGTCACGGGTCAGCTTCATCTCTGCCACCGTGCCGGTGAGCGGGATCATGATCTCGGGTGGCTCCACCTTCACGCCGCGCCGGGCCACCTCGCACGCCGCCTCCATGATGGCGCGTACCTGCATCTCGTAGATCTCGGGGAACGTGATACCGAGACGGCAGCCGCGGTGCCCGAGCATGGGATTGGCTTCGTGGAGCGCCTCTATGCGCGCCTTGATGGCCCCCAGCTCCTGGTGACGTGCGGGATTGATGCCGAGGGCGTCGAGGCGCGTGAACTCCTCGAGCACTTCCTTGTAGCTGGGCAGGAACTCGTGCAGCGGCGGGTCGAGGAGCCGGATGGTCACCGGGTAGCCGTCCATGGCCGTGAAGATGCCGATGAAATCCTCGCGCTGGAAGGGCAGCAGCCGGTCCACCGCCTTGCGCCGCGTCTCGGGATCGCGGGCCATGATCATCTCGCGCACGATGGGGATGCGGTCTTCCTTGAAGAACATGTGCTCGGTGCGCACGAGGCCGATGCCTTCCGCCTCGAACTCGCGCGCCTTGCTCGCGTCGCCGGGCGTGTCGGCGTTGGCCCGCACCCGGGTCGTGCTCGCCCGGCGCGCCCAGTCGAGGAGCTCCCGGAACTCCGCGGACAGCTTGGGGTCGACGAGGGGCAGGCTTCCCAGCACCACCTCGCCGGTGGCGCCGTTCAGGGTGACGACCTGTCCCTCGCGCACCACCACCCGGCCCGCGCGGAAGAGCCGATTCTCCTCGTCTACCACCACGTCCCCCGCTCCCACCACGCAGCTCTTGCCCCAGCCTCGGGCCACCACCGCGGCATGAGAGGTCAGGCCACCCCGCGAGGTGAGCACGCCCTGCGCCGCGTGCATGCCCTCCACGTCTTCCGGCGAGGTCTCCTGGCGAACGAGGATGGCCGCCTCTTCGCGCAGCGCCATCTGTACGGCCTTCTCCGGATCGAACACGACCCTGCCCACCGCCGCGGCCGGCGTGGCGGCGAGCCCGCGTGCGATGGCGGTGTAGGTCGCCCGGGGATCGACGGTTTTCACGAGGAGCTGGTTGAGGGAAGCGGGCTCCACCCGCAAGAGCGCGGCGTCCCGCTCGATCAGCCTTTCCCGCACCATCTCCACCGCGATACGCACCGCGGCGCCCGCCGTGCGCTTGCCCGAGCGCGTTTGTAGGATGTAGAGCCGTCCCTCCTGTACGGTGAACTCGATGTCCTGCATGTCGCGGTAGTGGCGCTCCAGCCGCTCCTTGATGGCGACCAGCTCCGCGTACACCTTCGACATCGAACTCTCGAGGGCGGCGATGGGCTGCGGCGTCCGGATGCCCGCCACCACATCCTCCCCCTGCGCGTTCACGAGGAACTCGCCGAAGAAGCGGCGCTCTCCCGACGACGGATCGCGCGTGAAGCAGACGCCGGTGCCCGACGTCTCGCCGAGATTGCCGAAGACCATGGCCATCACGGTGACCGCGGTACCCCAGTCGTCGGGCAGGCGGTGGATGCGGCGATAGTCCACCGCCTTCTTGGCGAACCACGAGTCGAAGACGGCGGCCACGGCCAGCCGCAGCTGCTCGGCGGGGTCCTGGGGAAAGGGCTTCCCCGTCCGCGTCTGGACCAGTTGCCTGAACTCCGCCACCAGCGCCTTGAGCGGCGCGGGCTGGAGGTCGGCGTCGGTCTTGGCGCCCGCCGCGGCCTTGGCATGCTCGAGCATCTCGTCGAAGGCGCGGCGCTCGATGCCCAGCACGACATCGCCGAAGATGGTGATGAAGCGCCGGTAGCAGTCCCAGGCGAAGCGCTCGTTCTTGGTCCATCGGGCGAGACCGAGAACGGTCTTGTCGTTCAGCCCGAGATTGAGCACCGTATCCATCATGCCCGGCATGGAGGCCCGCGAGCCCGAACGCACCGAGACGAGGAGGGGGCGTGACGCGTCGCCGAACTTGAGCCCCGCCGCCGTCTCGAGACGAGCGAGACCGGCCTGGACCTGCGCCCAGAGCCCCGCGGGATACTTCCGGTCGTTCGCGCTGTACCCGGCCCAGGCCTCGGTGGTAATCGTGAAGCCCGGCGGCACCGGCACGCCCAGATTGGTCATCTCGGCCAACTCACACCCCTTGCCGCCCAGCAAGAGGCGCAAGGCGCTCGACCCCTCCGCCTTTCCGTTGGCGAAGGAATAGACGTACTTGGGAGGTCGAGCGCGGGAGGCCGGTGGCTTTCGCCGTGCCTTCGAGCGAGACGTGACGCGCGCCATTTCGACGACCCCCTCGGCAGCGACTCCCGTGTCGCGCCGGGCGATGTGCGGAGATAGAAAGGCAGGCCCCGAAGAGGCCTGCGCTATCCGCCCATGCTATGCGACGGGAGAGATGATGTCAACGAATTTTCTTCAGCAACGGGCACTTACGAGACTTTAGCCACCACGGCCCTTTCGGGCGGACGCCCGGCGAGGCCGCCCCGCGCCTCCAGCTTTCCCCGTATCGACGCCCGTATTGCCAATGACAAGCTTTTCGACAGCGGTCAGATGATTCAGCATGGCCCGGCGGGCGCCATCTTCATCCCGTCGCCGGATCGCGCCGAGGATGCGCCGGTGATCCTGATGCGAGCGCTTCGGCCTGCCCGGCGTGAGTAGGCTCTCCTCCCGGCTCTGACCTAGGAGGTCGACGAGCGCATTGACGATGCGCACGATGGCGCGATTGTGGGCGGCGGCGGCGATGGCGGCGTGGAGCGACGAGTCCTGGGCCATCCCGGTGCGCCCACCCGCCACCTCGCGCGCCTGCTCGTCGAGGATGCGCTCCATCTCCGCGATCTCCTCGCGGCTCGCCCGTCGTGCCGCGAGGGCGGCGATGGCCGGCTCGAGGAGGAGCCGGGCTTCGAAGAGCTCGCCCACCGCCTCGCGGTGCGGGAGGATGACGAGGGCCAGCGGCTCGATGAGGGCCTCCACCGACACGTCCTGGACGAAGGCGCCCTCCCCGGCCCGGATCTCGATGAGCCCGCGGCTCTGCAGCGAGCGGAGGGCCTCGCGCACCGACGTACGGCTCACCCGAAATCTCTCGGCCAGCTCGCGCTCGGGCGGGAGACGGTCGCCCGAGGTGAGGCGGCCGTCGGCGATGAGCGCCTTCACCTGGCGGACGATGTCTTCGTAGATCCGGATGGACTTGACCGGCTCGAGCTCCATCAGGCGTGGCCGGGCTCGCCGCCTTGGCGAGCCGTCGTCCTCGCCAGCCACCATCCGAGCACGAGCACGAACACGCCGAGCACGATCGACAGCCACAGATCGGCGGCCTTCGCAGCGGGGCCGAGCCATCGCTGCACGACGGGATCATCGGTCATCATCTCTCCCGCCACGTAGCCGAGCACCCCGCCCCCCAGCCACACGATCCACTCGAAGCGGGCCATGAGAGTGGCGAGGAGCCCGCTGCCCCACACCACGAGGGGCAGCGAGAGCGCGATGCCGAGGACGACCAGCACCATGTCGCCCTTGGCGGCGGCGGCCACCCCGAGCACGTTGTCGAGGCTCATAGTCACGTCGGCCACGATGATGATCCAGATCGCCTCGCGGAGCGTGGTGCCCTGCCGCGGTCCGCCGTGCTCGCCTTGGCCGGGCTTGACCAGCCTGATGGCGATCCATATCAGGGCGAGACCGCCCAGGAGCTGGAGAAGGGGAATGCTCAGCAGGTAGCTCACGATCGCGATGAAGGCCACGCGCAGACCCACCGCGCCCGCCGTTCCCCAGATCCGGCCGAGGAGCTGCTGGCGCGGCGCGAGCCCACGGACGGCGAGGGCGATCACGAGGGCGTTGTCGCCGGCGAGCGAGATGTCGATGAGGATGATGCCGAGGAGGCGCGCCCAGAACTCCGGATCCATGAGCCAGGTCATGCCAGGCTCTCCCGCGCCTGACGGCGCGCGAGCCACCAGCCGAGCGTGGCGATGACGACCCCCACCGCGAGGGGGAGCGGATACTCGAGCGTGAGGGCAAGCGGCCCGAGCATGTTCATGACCACGGGATCCTCCAGGATCATGTCCCCCGCCACGTAGCCCAGGATGCCGCCGCCGATCCAGATGATCCAGCCGAAGCGATTCATGAGGGCGGCGAGGATCCCGCTCCCCCCTACCACGATGGGCAGGGAAACCGCTACGCCGAGGACGACGAGGGTCAGGTCACCGTGGGCGGCGGCGGCGATGGCGAGCACGTTGTCGAGGCTCATGGTGATGTCGGCCACGATGATGATCCAGATCGCCTGCCAGAAGGAAGTGCCGTGCCGGCCCCCCTCGAGGGAGGCGCTCGCCGGCTGCACCAGCTTGTAGGCGATCCACACGAGGAGGAGCCCGCCCACCAGGCGCAGGAGGGGAATGCGCAGGAGCACGCTCACGATGCCCACGAAGGCGAGGCGGAGGACGACGGCGCCCACCGTACCCCAGATCTGGCCGAGGAGGCGCTGCCGTCTCGGCAGCGTGCGCACGGCGAGCGCGATCACCACCGCATTGTCACCGGAGAGCAGGAGATTCAGAAAGCCGATCTCGGCGCAGCGGATCCAGAACTGCGGGTTCGTCAGAAGCACCTTCACGCGGGAAGAACCGCTCAGGTCTCCCGGGGCGATGCGGCCGGCACGGACCCGCCCCGGAGCCGGCGCCACCACGGCGTGATGATGGGCAGGGCGAAGAAGAAAAGGGCGACGGCGGTAATGGCCCCGGAGATCGGCCGCTCCAACAGGATGAGGAGCGAGCCCTGGGACATGATGAGGCTCTGGCGCAGGGCATTCTCCGCCAGATCGCCCAGGACGAGGGCGAGGACGAGGGGAGCCAGAGGATAGTCGAGTTTTTTGAACACGTAGCCGATCACTCCGAAGATCAGCATATACCAGACGTCGATCATGCGGCTGTTGACGGAGTAGGCGCCGACCGCGCACACTGCCACGATGAGCGGGGTGAGGATGGCGAAGGGCACGCGAAGGATGGCCGCGAAGAGCGGGACGAAGGCGAGGACCATGGCCACGCCGATGACGTTGCCCGTGTACATGCTGGCGATGAGCCCCCACACGAACTCGGGTTTTTCCTTGAAGAGCATGGGCCCCGGCTGCAGCCCCCAGATGATGAGGCCGCCGAGCATGACGGCGGCGGTGGGCGATCCCGGGATGCCGAGGGTGATCATGGGCAGCAGAGACGCGCCGCCCGCGGCGTGCGCGGCCGTCTCCGGCGCCACCACGCCCTCGAGATTTCCCTTGCCGAAGCTCTCGGGGTTTTTCGAGAAGCGCTTGGCGAAGGCATAGCTCATGAAGGATGCGGGGGTGGCCCCGCCCGGCTTGAAGCCCATCCAGAAGCCGATGAAGCAGCTCCGCACGAAGGTGCGCCAGTAGCGCGGCAGCACTTTCCACGTCTCCCACACCACACGCGGATTCATGCGGGCGGAGGCGCCCTTGAAGGCCAGCCCCTCTTCCATGCTGAGGAGAATCTCGCCGATGCCGAAGAGGCCGATGACGGCCACGATGAAGTCGAAGCCCTTCATGAGATCGACGATGCCGAAGGTCATGCGGAGCTGGCCCGTCACGATGTCGAGGCCGACCGCGGCCATGATGAATCCGAGGAGGATGGAGACGAGCGATTTGAGCGGGCTGCCACCGCCCAACCCGATGAACGAGGAGAAGGTGAGGAGCTGGATGGCGAAGAACTCGGGCGGGCCGAACTTGAGCGCGACCTCGGCGAGGAGCGGCGCGAAGAGGGTGATCAGGACCACCGCGAAGAGCGCGCCCACGAACGAGGAGCTGAAGGCCGCGGTGAGCGCTTGTCCTCCCTGCCCCTGCCGGGCCAGCGGATAGCCGTCGAAGGTCGTGGCCACCGACCATGGCTCTCCGGGAATGTTGAAGAGAATGGACGTGATGGCTCCGCCGAAGAGCGCGCCCCAGTACAGGCTGGTGAGCAGGATGATGGCCGAGGTGGGCGCCATGGAAAAGGTCAGCGGGAGGAGAATGGCCACGCCGTTCGCTCCCCCGAGCCCGGGGAGCACCCCGATGATGGTCCCCAGGGTGACCCCGATCACGGCCAGGCCGAGGTTATAGGGCTGGAGCGCGACCTGAAAGCCGAGAAGGAGATTCTCGAATCCCATCTCAGTACCCCAGCCAGACCTCGATCGGACCCTTGGGCATGGGCACGAGGAACCAGATCTCGAAGATGAGGAAGACGCTCACGGCGAAGACCACGCTGACGCTGACCGCGGCGAGCCACGGATAGTGACCGAATCGCCGCATGTAGAAACCCATGTAGAGGGCGGAGGCGAGGTAGAGGCCCAGCCAGTGCATCAGGAGCACGCAGGCCACGGCGGGCCACAGCACGTCGAGCACCGGGCGCAGCTGCTCCCGCGTGACGAACGGTTTGCCGGACTTGTCGCCGAGGGCGCGCCCCATGATGCCGAGGCAGGCCCCGATCATGAGGACAGCCAGCCAGAAGGGAAAGAACCCGCTCTTGGGTCCGTCCGTGCCCCAGCCGATGCCGATGCGGAGCGAGTCCCAGATCACGAGCGCCCCGCCCGCGATCAACACCAGTGCCGTGGTGAGATCCGCCGCGCGCATGTCCTATCTACTTCTTCAGCAAGCCGCCCTTGTCCATCAGGTCGTGATGCGCCTTGTCCTGCGTTTCCATCCACGCGGTCAGCTCCGGGCCGGTGAGCCACGCCGACTTGAGCGCCCCATCTTTCAGGTACGCCTGGAATTCCGGCGTGTCCATGACCCGCTTGAGAAACGCCTGGTACCACGCCACCGCTTCCTTGGGCATGGCGGGCGGGCCGAAGATGCCGCGGAGCATGAGGTAGGTGATGTCGGCATTGAGGGCCTGCTTGACGGTGGGGATGTCCTTCCACTCCGGCACGTCGATGCGGGCGGAGTCGAAGACGGCGAGGGGCCGGACCCGGCCGGCCTTCCAGTGACTCACGCACTCGATGGGATTGTTGACGGTGGAGTCCACGTGCTTGCCCACGAGGTTGACGCACACCTCGCCCCCGCCTTTGAACGGTACGTAGGTGAACTTCACCCCCAGCGCCTGCTCCACCTGGATCGTGATGATCTGGTCCTCCTGAGCCGAGCCGGTGCCGCCCATCTTCATGGCCCCGCCCTTCGTCTTGACCGCGGCCAGGTATTCGGCCGCCGTCTTGTAGGGCGTCTCCGCGTTGACCCAGAGGATGAACTCGTCGAGGGCCATCCGCGCCACCGGCGTCATGTCCTTCCAGGAAAACGGAATACCCGTGTGGAGCGGCGTGGTGAAGATGTT
>Ga0207641_10005202_pt1 | contig 11123 bp, 10 predicted proteins | sample KBSSwiS62_FD_184306 | JGI IMG/M metagenome (GOLD analysis project Ga0207641, IMG submission 184306) | Switchgrass rhizosphere microbial communities from Kellogg Biological Station, Michigan, USA - KBS Switchgrass S6-2 (SPAdes) (version 2) | ecosystem: Host-associated > Plants > Roots >... | reverse complement strand
TAATTTTTAATGTCCTTTGCTTTATTTCACTTGCGTTATTGTTTGCCTTGTTTTTAGCAATTACTTATTACCAGATCTAAAATTTCAATATGTCAAATTTATCCGGATCATTTTTAAGACTTGTTTCGATAATGGATGATCTGCGTGAAAAATGTCCCTGGGACAAGAAGCAGACGATCCAAACTTTGCGCCACATGACGATAGAAGAAACATACGAATTGGCGGATGCTATTACTGATGAAGACTGGAAAGGCATTAAAGAAGAACTTGGTGACCTGCTATTGCATATTGTTTTCTATTCAAAGATCGGTGTCGAACAAAATAAATTTACATTGGAAGAAGTGATCGATGGTGTCAGTGAAAAACTAATATCTAGACATCCACATATCTATGGTGATGTAAAAGTTAATGATGAAGAAGATGTAAAAAGGAACTGGGAGAAACTCAAACTTAAAGAGGGTAAAAAATCTATTCTCAGTGGCGTTCCAAAGTCACTGCCGGCAACCGTAAAGGCTATGCGACTGCAGGAAAAAGCAAAACAAGTTGGTTTTGAATGGGAGAACAAGGACCAGGTTTGGGAAAAAGTGGAAGAAGAAATGGGCGAGTTAAAGTCAGCAATTGGCGATTGGCATTCAGCAGGTCAGGGTGATTTAACAATAGAGCATAAGAAAGTGGAGGAGGAATTTGGCGACCTTATTTTTTCATTGATCAATTATGCACGGTTTTTGCGTGTTGATGCCGAAAATGCGCTGGAAGTGACCAATAAAAAGTTTATCCGGCGGTTTACCCAAATGGAAGAAGAGGCCACACAGAGCGGAAAGGACCTGGCAGATATGACCCTTACAGAAATGGATTCCATCTGGAACAGTATAAAAAAACGGACCTGAGCAGTTGAAAAAATTAAGTCATATTCTTCCCAAACCACATGGTTGGTTAGTGGGTGCAATTATTTTGTACCTGTTGTCATTTCTTTTTGTTGGATCATTTTCTCCAACCGGCTCACTAAAACTTGAGATCAGCAAACTTGAAGATTATATTCACAGGGAACAGACTGAATTCAATTCTCTTGTTGCTGATACCTCGTTGATAAAAAGGCTTGCCCAAAAAACGCCAACGGCATCCGAATTTAATGAGCTCATTAAAAAGCACACTGGATTATTTGTTTTTAATAAATCAATTTCCGGCCTCAATTTGGCTTTTTGGAGCAATCAAAAAATATATCCTCCTGATGATATCTACGGTCGAAACGATACTCTTTATTTCAAACAGGTTGAAAATGGTAATGGATTTTATTTATGTGTAAAGAAAACCTTTGCTGCCGAAAATGATCATGATTCGATCGTGACCGTTGGAATGATACCTGTAATGTATCGTTACTTTGCTGGCCTGCCCGAAAGGTTTGAATATAGTGATGACGCTGCGTCAAAAATTTCAATTTCAGCTTTGCCCACTGATTACCCGGTTAAAAGTATTTCAGGGGATACATTTTTTTATGTTTCACCAAAAATTCAACCTGGCAAACCATCAGAAAGTATTGCCACTTATTTGAAATTGGCGGCTATATTGTTATTGCTGATTTACATACATTTTATGGCAGAAAAAACAGCAAAGCAATATGGATTTTGGAAAGGACTTATTTTTTTATTTGTCGTCCTGATGTCCTTACGATTTATCAGTTATTATACTTCATTCCCGGTAAATCTCAGGCAATTTCAACTTTTTGATCCCAAGGTGTATGGCTCAAATCTTATTCATAAATCATTAGGCGATCTTTTGATCAATGCAATTCTTTTTTGTTGGTTAATATTATTTGCCTGGCAAAAACTCGACAAAACCGGATTTTATGATGTTCCCATGGGCAAAAAAGGAACAGTGATCGGGTGCATTGCCAGCCTGTTCGTAGTTGTTTCAACTTTTCTTGTTTCTTATATTATCAGGAGCCTTGCCGCAGACTCAAGCATTTCATTTGATGTAATTAACTTCTTCAGCCTATCTCCTTATACGGTTTTTGGTTTTATTGCATTATCAATTCTTGCTGTGGCATATTATTATTTTATGCGTATTATGATCCCTTTATTGTCGATCGCATTCAAAAATAATTTTTTTCCTGTTTATCTTGTTGTTGCAGTTGCAGGACTTACCTTCCTGACATTTGAAGTGGATAATCCATTGCTTGTATTTTATATCGTGGTTCTTGGATGGCTCATCTTTTATATATGGTTATCACGTTTAAATAAGTTCGGGATAAATAATCAACAGCAGACAATGGCTGCCGCATTGTTTTGGATATTTCTTTTTTCTGTTTCCATTACCGCAGTAATAATCGATGCGAACCGCGAAAAGGAGTGGCAGTCACGAATTGCATTTGCTAATAGGATCGATCATAGGTCAGATCCTTATAATGAAAGGGAACTGGGAGTTTCTTTTGTATATATTGATAATGATTTCCTTGCTCCAAATTTTTACAGGTTTCGCAATGAAGATCTTGCAATTCCTTTCCGGGACAGTATCATGCATAGAAGCGATTTTCTTTTTCAGTATAATTCCAAGTTGTATGTATTTGATGCCGACAAAAAACCTTTGTTTAACGAAGATCCTCAGTCTATCAATACAATAGAAACAAATCTTCTCGTAAAGGCAAAAGAAACAACCGTTGAGAATTTATATTATGTCGATAACACTTTTGATAAGTATACCTTTATTTTTAAGCAATCAGTAACTGATCCAAATGGAAAACAGCTTGGCTATTTTTATATTGTGTCAGATCTTGAACAAAATGATAATGATGCGTTAGTTGCAGAACTTTTTAAAGGATCTGATGTCGGAGGGGATGAAAAATCAGAGCTTTACTCTTATGGCATATACTTAAATGGTGTGCTTTCTACAGGACCCAGGAATAAGTACCCTTTTTCTACCGTAATTGACTCGACGGATGTACCTGAAGAGACAATTAAGAAAAAGCCCAGGGAGACTTCTACAGAACTTTGGTATAAAGCTTCGGGCTCCAAAATAATTGTAGTGGCAAGGAACAGGGCGAATGTTTTAGAAGCCATTACATTATTCTCGTATATTTTTTGTGTTTTCCTTTTTCTCGTCGCATTTTTTAATTTATTGATCTTATTACTTCGTATCGGCGGCAATATAGTTGAGCTACGCAGAATCCTGGAGTGGAATATTCGAACGCAAATTCACGGCACTATAATTTTTATCAGTATACTTTCCTTTGTGATCATCGGTGTATCCACTATCTCCTTTTTTATTTTAAGATATAAACAAAACAATGAAGATAGATTAAGCAAGACAATGGAAGTGATGATAAAGGAAATGGAGAAAAGGCTTGATGACCGCCAGGCGTTGGATGATCAATTGGCAATTTATGATTCTGTTTCGAACAAGGAAGTTCAGGATCTTGTGAATGATGTTGCCGAAATACATGGGGTAGATGTGAATGTTTACGATACCAGCGGAACATTACATGTTACTTCGCAGCCGGTTATATACAGGGAAAATTTTTTAAGTAGCAAGATGGACCCACGGGCATTTTATTTTCTTAATAAACAGCACCAGGTTCAGCATGTGCAGCAGGAAAAACTTGCACACATAAGTTACATGAGCAGTTATGCTCCTTTGCGCGGTAGGGATGGGGTCACTTATGCATATATTAATATTCCTTATTTTCTATCTCAACAGGAATTAAAGCAGGAAATATCAAACTTCCTCGTTACCATAATTAACCTGAACGCTTTTATTTTCCTTATCGCAGGTGTTATTGCCTTATTTATTACAAATCGTGTTACAAGATCATTTTTACTTATCAGCGAAAAAATGAGAGAGGTAAGTATTGGAAAAACAAACGAAGAAATAGATTGGAAAAGAAATGATGAGATCGGTGGGCTTGTAAGAGAGTACAATAAAATGGTGAAGAAACTGGAAGTAAGTGCAGATGCTTTAGCGAAAAGTGAAAGAGAAGGGGCATGGCGTGAAATGGCAAGACAGGTGGCACACGAGATCAAAAACCCGTTGACGCCAATGAAGCTAAGTATACAATTTCTTCAAAAATCAATTGACAATAATTCGGATAATGTAAAAGAACTAACAGGAAAGGTGGCAAAGACACTGGTTGAGCAGATCGATCATTTATCAAAAATTGCATTTGACTTTTCACAGTTTGCAAATATTGGCAATACCAATATTGAAACATTTGATATTAATGAGGTGATCCATTCATTGGATAATCTTTATAAAACAAGTCATGAGGGTGAATTAAAACTGCAGACTGTACCTGGTAAAGTAATGGTAAGAGCTGATAAGACACAAATGAATCGTCTTTTTACCAATCTTATTCAAAATGCGATAGAAGCTTGTAATGGCAAAGGAAAATGTGATATTGAATTGAATGAGGTAAGAACTGATGGCGTCATTCAAATAAGTATAAAAGATAATGGCGAGGGTATTCCACAGGAAATGCATTCAAAAATATTTATTCCAAATTTTACAACTAAATCATCTGGTACAGGACTTGGCCTTGCAATGTGTAAGGGGATTGCTGAGCAAGCTGGTGGCAGGATCTGGTTTGAAACAAAAACAGGAGAGGGCAGTACATTTTATGTGGAGCTGCCTGTTGCTAATTAGATCTGACCTTTATTCGGATTAAGCCAGCTGATTTTTAATTCTGCCACGTGATCCCGGCCAATAATATCTTTATAAAGTTGAGGTCTTCTTGCCTGGGTGTATCTAAAACCCCCCGCCTGCTTTAATTTTTCAGGAGTTAGTTCAGCAATAACAAATTCATTATCCAAGCTTCTGCATTCTGCAATAACGTCACCAAACGGATCAATGATCATTGAACATCCATTTTTTAATTGATCGTCGTCCATTCCAATAGGGTTTGAAAAGACAACGTACACGCCATTATCATAAGCTCTAGCCGGCAACCATTTCATCAACCACTCTCTTCCCTTTAACCCATCAAATTCCTTACGAAGTATTACAGCATTTTTTGTTTTGTCTTTCCAAAGCTCGGGATCAACAAAACCTGCACCAGGTCTCGTTGACGGAGTACACATAGTAACGTGTGGCATGAAAATTATATTGGCGCCGAGTAAAGCAGTAGCTCTTACATTTTCTATTACATTATTATCGTAACATACCAGTATACCACATTTCCATCCTTCAAATTCAAAAACAGTGTATTGATCACCCGGAAGTAAATATGGATTTATAAAAGGATGCAATTTTCTATGTTTTGCAATAACTCCATGTTTATCTACACATACATAAGCCTTGAATAGATTATCGTCTTTATCTTTTTCAAATAAGCCAGCCAGGACCACGATATTATTTTTTTCAGCTATTTGAATTAATGTATTAATGCTTTTACCACCAGGGATTATTTCAGCCAATTGCAGCATTTGAGATCTTGAAAGATTGCGTGCAAATGTGTAGCCGGTATTTGAACATTCGTGAAAAGCGATCATCTTTGCACCCTGGTTCGCTGCTTGTTTTGATAGATTGTCAATTATTGAGAGGTTATTGTCTTTATCATTGCTTTTGTTTTCGAATTGAGCAGTTGCGATCTTAATATTCTCCATAGTAATTGTATTAGATTTTTTCTTCTTCCCAGACGAGTTTCTCCCGATCTATATAAAGGTATAGTTTAAAAGATTGTAAGGAGGTACTCGTCTGGAAAGAATGTGTATACCACACATACGAGAACAAATTTAATTATTAATAAAAACGGCTATTTGTATATTTATGTAAACAATGAAACATTGATGTGTTCTTTGACAGCCTGCAGGTAATTCATATTCGTGGGCCAATATTAGAGGAAACTCATTATTATCCGTTTGGGTTAACAATGAGTGGAATTAGTTCAAGAGCATTAGCTTTTGGAAACCCAAAAAACAAAGAACAAACTTTTCAAAGCCAACAAATAGATGATGAATTGGGTTTAAATTGGATACAATTCAAATGGAGAAATCATGATCCCCAGATTGGAAGGTTTATTGAAATAGACCCTTTATCAGAAAAATACGTGTACAATTCTACGTATGCTTTTTCAGAAAATAAAGTAACGGGCCACGTAGAGTTGGAAGGTCTTGAGGCCATTGTAAGCAATACTCCATGGGGTGACCCAAAACATAAACAAGAGGTCATTGCCGTTGAGGTTAAAGGCAAAATTATTAATGAATCAAAAGAAACGATTACACCTGAAAAAATGCAAAAATTTGCAGACCGAGTAACAAATTCATTTGAACAAACGTTTAGCATTTGCGATGGTGATGTAATTTCGAAAGGAAAAGCTAATATATCAGTGGCAAAATCGGAAAGTGATATTTCCGAAGGGGAATATGCCATAAGAATTGTTGACCCTGATAAAATACCTGATCCAATTAGCGCAGGCAAGTTTTTTGATCCTGGTAAGGTTAATGGAGTGTCAGACTTTGGGTCAAATGCTATATATCTATCGTCGGATTTGACTAAAAATGGAACGCCCTCCATTTGGGAATTGCACGCAGGAACTGGATATGATGATTGGGGCCAACCAGCTTTAGAAACAGTAGCTTCACACGAATTTGGGCATTCACTCACTTTGCGTCATGTTCGAGACAAAGGTAACATAATGTCCGTTGGCGATGCTGAAGGAAAAAGAACGGGAACAAAACTTAATGCTGGGCAGCTTTTGGAAATTCAACAAGCATCAAGTAATGATCAAATTAATAACGGGAAGCAAAAATTTTAATTACATGTTTAAAGCAGGTTTTGGATTCTATTTAGTTATTATAATGTTCGGTATAAGTAAATTCGACAAAGCTGAAGTCCATATGGAAAATATTATTATGCAGGTTGATTTTCAAGATTTCTTTGAAAACGATACAGTCGCTTTAAAAATAAATGATTGTTTGATTTTTACTAATGCTATACTCAAAAGCCACGATATTATAGGAATAACTGACATGTCGGTTAAATTTGAACAAAAAGGAGAAGGTTATAAATGCGCATTCAAAGATAGTTCGGTTACCTGTGATAGGTTTCATTCAAATGTAAAAATTCAAATAACATTAAATAGAGTATTAAGAGAGTATAATATAAATGTGGATAACGGTAAATACATTGGCTTTAGCAAAAAAAGTAAGAATGATTTGGACTTAATTCAATCGGTTTCTCCTTTTCACTATTTCTAATTCTTTTATTTTTTTCCAGCCCAGAGTCTCACTGCGTAGGTTTGTGAGTGGCGGACTCTGGGCAGGAAAAAAGACTAAAAAGAGCAGGAGGTAATTTAGCAGATGTTTTTGAAGGCAATGAAGAGAAGAAAGGCCGAAACCTAGTTATCTATAAAAGCCTCATCAAATTCATTATCGAGATGTCCAAAACTAAATTCTATTAAACTATCGGCCTTCTCTGTTTTGGAAATATCTACAAAGGCAAGTTGAAGAAAAGGAACATCTGGCAAGCTTTTCTTTTCGAAATACTCTTTTAATTTGCTTGAATTTTTGTAAAAATCACCTCTGATAATATTGAACACTTTTGTCAGATCCTCGTAGTGATTAGCTCCTTGCTTGAGCAAAAAGAATTAGAAAACATACTTGAAAAACTGGAAATAGCTGTATCCGGAACCGATAAGAAATAGGGAATGGAATTTCTCTTCTAACTGGCATTTAATAAGACAAGGGCCAATGGAAATACATCGTTTTCTTATCATTGAAGATAAAAACTGCTAATTACCTGACGTAACAGTGGGCTTATCTTTTCTTTGCAACTCATCAATTCTATAAATGGGCAAGGTAGAATCCGAGTATTCATTATAAACCACATCTCCCTTAGGCAATTTTGATGATTTTTCGCCAACCATTTTGTATTGCTTTCCGGCACTAAAAAATTCTTCGCCATATCCTTCCACCTTCCTATACATCTCTGGACAATGTACAAGCCCTACAAAAATTAAATTACTAGCATTCATCTTAAACTTCATGCCAACCCACACAGACTGTATGCCACAACTGGCCCTAATTCCTGTGACTTCGACTAAAATACAATCCCTCTTAATTTGATTTTCTTTATTGTTCGCCGAACACGATAAATGTGTTAAGACAACAATCATGAGAATTATTTTCATAAACTTTTATTGTTTTCGATGTACGCCAGTTATTAATTTACCTTGTTTTCTGGTAAGTACTCTGACAGAATATTCGAGGTCGCCATACTTATACGTGACATCAGTAAAAAGCACATTTTGCTTTATAATTTGTTCTCGCGATCCGTGCACACCGGTCATTTCTCCTATTATTAGCATTTCTCTCAAAATACCCAATTGATGGTACTGATCATAATTTTCCTTTCTTTCTTTAAGATTAGTTATATGGGCGGCCCCGGCATATTCTTCCATATATGCCCTAATACCGCAGCTTGAAATTCCGGCGCAGATATTTGTTGCAAGTCTGCAACATCTATCGTTGCATTAATAAATTCATCCATAAAGTCCTCATCATTCCTTTCCGCATCAGAGGTTGAAAACTCCATTTTCACGTTTCCCTGATTTATTGCATTTTCAACAGCATCATATAACCAATCTGATGTTTGTCCTGCAACAGATTTCCTTTCGCCGATCTTGCTAACACGCACTATCCGATTATGTCCGTTTATATCATATTGTGCACCAGTTCGTTTATTGAGTAAGTCTACAAATGCGCAAGCATTATCCTTGCTTCCTCCAACGCTTATGCCTTTTTCCTTAGACTGTTTGCTTTCCCATTCTTTTTTTAGGATGCTAAATGCGAATTCTGCATCCGAACCAGTAAATATGGCACCACCAGCAGTGTTTTCCACAGCCATCCCATCTGGGTCAATAAATCTAATTGGATTATCAAATACATAATTATAAGGTGAATGCCTCCGCATTTTATCAGCTAACGGATCTAAGACATGCCACCTCCCAATTTGTGCATCATACATCCTTGCCCCATAATCAAACCACTCCAAACCACTTCCATCACTAAACTCCTTTTCCTGTTTTTCCTTACCATTATACTCGAGCTTATTATCCGGATTTCCAAAGTTCAACGCTTTACTGCTAATCGCCGCCATTGTTAACCCAAACGGATAATAATGGTTTTAAATCCAAACCTTTTTCCACAGCAAGTTTCAAAGAACTCATATACCTTATAAATTTAGCCAAATTCGCCAAATTTGGCTATGTTCATTAATCATTATTACGATAAAAAGAAATTCGGAAGGAGATGTAAAGGTTGACTATATTTTTTTCTTTTTCTTTCTGTCACTCAAAAATTTTTCAAACTCTTTTAATGAAAAGCTGCTGAGGTTTTGTTCTTTGGTCAACCCGGCTTTTTGTGCAGCAAGCACACCATATCTTGTATCGTAGCCTTCGAGAGAGTGAGCATCGGGATCAATCGAGATCAAAACATTTTTGTCAATTGCATATTCAATATATCGCCAGTCAATATCAAGCCGGCGAGGATGTGCATTCAATTCTATCACTACATGATTGGCGGCACAGGCATCAATGATCTTTTTATGATCAACAGGATATCCATTGCGACTTAATAGTAATCGTCCTGTCATGTGACCTAAAATGGTTGTATAAGGATTTTCAATAGCTCTCATCAATCGCATCATCGCTTTCTCTTCTGACATTTTCAAATTACTGTGTACGGATGCGATAACCAAGTCGAACGTTGAAAGAATATTATTGCTGTAATCCATCGAACCATCGCCAAGTATATCACATTCTATGCTTTTGAAAATTTTAAATGATTTGTATTGTTCATTTAATTGATCAACCTGCCTGTGTTGCTCTCTTATTCTTTCTTCACTAAGACCATTTGCATAAGCAGCAGCTTTTGAGTGATCAGAGATAACAAGATATTCAAACCCTTTCTTTATGCACTCTTCTGCCATTTGCTCCAATGTATTGTCTCCATCACTCCATTTACTATGACTATGAATGATCGCTTTTACATCTTCTGGTTGGATAAGCGTTCCTAATTTTTTGTTCTTTGCCTTTTCAATTATGGTAGCTGTTTCTCTCATGAATGCAGGGATCACTGGAATTTTTGCCTGTGTAAATACTGAATCATCGCCAATTTCTTTTCCTGAGTATTTTACAGAAGGGAAAGAGCTTTGAAAAGCTTTAAGAAAATCTTCTGAGCAAGAAGTTGTGAATAATCTTTCATCCATCATTCCCCTGCCGGTATGTAAGCGAAGTTTTAAGCCATTTTTTAACTTGTATAAAATAGTACTTTCTTTTTCTTCCAATAGTTCTGGTGGTTGTGCTGTTTGAAATTTGGGCTTTATCGTATCATTATTTTCAAGAACAACAAACTCCATTTCTTCAATTGTAAGAGCCTGTCGGCGATAAGCACCAGTTACGTGAACTTTCTCAGGCGAAAAAAGTTTTTGCAGGTAAGAATTTATTTGAGGGTAAATGACCTCCGCTTCTGCATATAAAAAATGCCCTTGCTGACTTTGATAAAATTCTATTGACTCCTGCACATTCGCTTGTGTCTTTTCACCAAAGCCTTTATAAAGCGTTAAACGATTTTCATTACATGCATACAACAATTCACCAATTGATTCAATTCCCATTTCTTTCCAGATGGTTTGAATTTTTTTTGGACCGATCCCTTTTATGTTCAGCATTTCAATAACACCTGGTGGTGTTTTTTCAATGTATTCGCCTAAAACTCCAAGCTTACCCGTTTCAAGCATTTCGGCAATTTTCTTTGCTGTACTATCCCCAATTCCTTTAATTGAAGCAATTTTTTCAGCCGGAGTGTCGGCAAGCTGGTTGGGGAGTTTTTCTATATTGAATGCAGCGGCGCCATAAATCCTTGCTTTAAAAGAATTATCACCATGAATATCCATGAGTTTGGAAAGAAGGGAAAAATTTTCTGCGATGGCATAATTATCCATAACTGCAATTTAATATTATTCTCTTTTCATTGGGGAAACACAAGTTACTGCAAAAAAAAGTCCCCCGCATTTGCGAGGGACTTTATGAGAAAGGTTAAGTTACTTTTTCTTCTTAGCTACTTTTTTCTTAGCTACTTTTTTCTTAGCTGCTTTTTTCTTTGTTGCCATGTGTTTAGAATTTAAATGGTTAGAAA
>Ga0207641_10005199_pt1 | contig 11128 bp, 10 predicted proteins | sample KBSSwiS62_FD_184306 | JGI IMG/M metagenome (GOLD analysis project Ga0207641, IMG submission 184306) | Switchgrass rhizosphere microbial communities from Kellogg Biological Station, Michigan, USA - KBS Switchgrass S6-2 (SPAdes) (version 2) | ecosystem: Host-associated > Plants > Roots >... | reverse complement strand
CGGTCGCCATTACCGCCAACGCATACTTGACAGTTTCAGGGTTCACGACTTTCTTCTTCGTTATCGGGTTTGTTCCGCCGTTGGCGAGTGTTGCCGCCATCACTCCGAGATTTTCTGCATGGACATTAATGGCGCACTGCCGGGTATAGAGATCCGTGGTCTGCAGAGGATCAAAGTATATTCGTCCATACGCATTCAACAGATGGGCAATAGCCCGATTGCGCAAATTGTCGGCCGCTTCACTTTTGTATACGGACTCGTTGACCTCAAGCGGCGCGCCGGCAAAATCACAATGAGTCTGGAGAATGACTTTCCATTTTGCAGCGAGATCCGCGCCTGGTACCAGGCTGCTCGCAGCGAGAGCACCCGGATTGACCAGAGGGTTGATCTCCTTGCCTTTCTGCACTTCCACGGCAATGACCGAATTGAAACGCATTCCCGTCGCATCCACGCCGATTTTGTCTTCGACGGCGGCCGGTCCCAGATCTTCCAAAATTCTCGCCATCGTAAAGACTTTGGAAACGCTCTGGATCGACACTCGCGAATTGGCATCGCCGCAGGTATGCACCCTGCCATCGATTGTCACCAGGGCGATGCCGAAGATATTGGGATCCACGGCTGCGAGCTCCTGGATATAGTCGGCATTCTTCCCTTCCTGAAGGTTTTTGAATTGTTCGTATGCCTCGTGGAGCGCGGCGCCGATTTCAAGAGGCGTCATGGTGTTCCGCTCCCCGCTTTGTCTTTGCCGAATGAATGCTTTCCCGCAACATTTGAGTTCGAGGATTATGAATGAATATCGATTCTGTTGCGATACAAAGCCCGCACGAGGGAAATTCCGGGACGTCAATTCGACAGCCGGGCCGCGTCGCAAGTTGTGGTCCGCCGGCAAAAAGGCTTATAAGTTTCTGTATGAGGTCAGCATTTATCCGTCTGCTTTTCTTACTGGCTCCGGTGGTTGCGGTAGCCTCCGATCCGATCGCCGACCTGCAGCAGCGAATCAAAGGCGGACAGGCGAAACTGGAGTTTGAAAAGGATCATGGGTACCTGGTTTCGCTGCTGAAAGTGTTGAAGGTTCCCGTGTCGTCTCAGACCCTGGTTTTTTCGAAGACGAGTCTGCAGTCCGAACGCATATCTCCGAAAACCCCTCGTGCCATTTATTTCAATGATGATGTGTATGTCGCATGGGTTCAGGGGGCAGGTTTGATTGAAATCATGTCCACGGACCCACAGAAGGGCCCGAACTTTTACGTATTGAGTCAGGAGCGAAGCGACCACCCGGAATTTGAACGGTCGACGGGCCATGAGTGTTCGGTGTGTCACTATGTTGCGGAAGCGGCGCCGAAATTTGTACCGCGCCTTCTGGTTTCCTCCGTGATTCCGGATACCACCGGCAATGTGGAAGGAACCTTTCCGATCGAAACCACCGATCAGAGCCCGATGAAGGAACGCTGGGGCGGCTGGTATGTCACGGGCACGCATGGCAATCAGCTTCATGCCGGAAATATTATGCTCGGCAGACCGGCTTCGGTATTCGGCGGAACGCCTTCGGCGGCTTCGACCAAATCGTCGAATGTCGTGGATCTGAAGACTTTTTTCGATACCACACCGTACCTGACGCCACACAGTGACATCGTCGCGTTGATGGTCCTGACTCACCAGAAAGAGGTCGAAAACCGGATCGTGCTGGCGAGTTCCAAGGGGGACGCCGCCGCAAAGCAAACCGGGGAGGCACTCATCAAAGCAATGTTCTTCGCAGGAGCTGTTCCCTTGACCGCGCCGGTTAAAGGCACATCCACGTTCGCAGCGGAATTTGCGGGCCAGGGGCCACGCGACAGCCGCGGACGGTCGTTGCGCGATTTCGATCTCCAGACCCGATTGTTTCGATACCCGCTCAGTTATCTCATCTACAGCAAATCCTTCGACGCGCTGCCGGCCGGCGTGAAGACTTATGTCTACCGCCGCCTTCACGAAATTCTGAGCGGTGAAGACAAGAGTAAGGATTTTGCCTACCTGAGCACCGCGGACCGAACGGCTATCCTTGAAATTCTCCGTGCGACAAAACCGGATTTTCCTCGTGGATAGCAGCATCGTCTTATGGCTTTGCAGATGTCGCTGAAGCAATAACAATGTCTGTCGGATGATTTCGCGTGACGGCGATTTCTCTCCAGTGTGTCCCATGGAATTCATACCGCGCCGAATTCGCAACGTTGCCTCTGAAGATTTTGCGTAAGAATTCGCTTCCGGTCCGTTATTAGCTATGAGGGCAGATGACGAAGAATGAATTCGAATCCGTGGTTCGCGATCACCAGAGAATGGTCTACAGCATCGCCTGTAACTTTTTTCACAATGACGCGATCGCGGAAGAGGTGGCTCAGGATGTCTTTCTGCAGCTTTTCGAACAACATCGGACGATTCAACTCGGCGCGCATTGCGTTGCCTGGCTCCGCCGCAGCACGGTTCACCGCTGTATCGATGCAATGCGCCGGTCCAGTTTTCGACAGGAAATGCAGGTCGATTGCATGCCCGATATCGCCTCTGAAGTTCCCGAGACGGATCTATTGCTTCAGGAAGGTTTGAGGCGACTGATTGCATCGCTTCCGGAAAAACCTCGCACCGTCCTGATTCTTCGGTACGGAGAAGACATGGATGTCGAGGAAATCGGCAGAACGCTGCAGATGCCCGTTCGCACGGTCTGGAGTCACCTCCAGCGAGGCACTGCCATGATTCGGGAGAAGGCCACGCGCTATTTGAAAGAGAAAGTTCTTGAAGGAGACAGAAGATGAGCCAGTTCGAACGCGATCTTCGTGAAGCGCTGCGACATCGCGAGCCACCCTCGGGCTTCGCCGACAAGGTGCTTGCCAGGTCCTGCGAATCCGTAACGCGTCATACGGCAAGGCCATGGCTGGCTGTCGCCGCAGCGCTCGTCCTGGTGATGGGCGGCGGGATCTTCGTGCAACAGCAACGACAACACGCCGAAGACGAGAAAGCGAAGGAACAGTTGATGGTCGCGTTGCGGATCACAGGTTCAAAACTGCGAAACGTACAGGCACGGTTATCGACAATCCAGCAACGTGCAGTCGAACGGCAATCGAATCCATAAAAGGAGACGGAATGATGCGAAAGATAATGTTCGTCGGTTTGATGCTGATGGCGGCAACCGCTTCAGCTCAACAGATCGATATGAAAATTCTGGATAAGCTTGCGGAAAAGGCCAAGGGAAAGACGGAAATCAATCTGGACTCGTCGATGGTCAAGTCCGCTTCGGACCTGCTGAATCAGAAAAAGGGCGATGAAGCGGCAGCCCGGAAGAGTGCCAAGGATCTTACGGGTCTTTTTCTCCGTAACTACGAGTTTGAAATGGAGGGCGCATACAAGCGGGAAGACCTGAAGCCGCTGCTGGATCAGCTGAACTCTCCCAACTGGACGCCGATTCTGCGAAATCAGGAAGAAAAGGAGCAGACCGAGATATGGATGCACCGTACCAACGGGCAGGCAGACGGAATGCTGCTGGTTTCCATGGAAAGTAAAGAGGTCACGGTGATCAACGCGATGGGCATCACCAATATTGGAGATCTTTCCAACGTTGGCCAGTTGGGTAATCTGGCAGGCCAGGCTTCCAAACCACCCACGAAGCCTGAAGAAAAAAAGGCCAACGATGATTAGACGACATCGCGTGAATGCGGGGACCCTGTTCGAATTCCCTCGATAGGCGCCAATCGGAGGTAATGCCGGACACTGGGGTGCGTCGAAGTCGCCGAATGGCCCTCCTGCGTCAGGAGGGCCATTCGGCCCCATTCACCGTCACCATAATCCTTGCCCACGAAGTACGGGTTTGGAATTCGTCCCCCGTTCCTCGAACTCCCTGTGTATGATTTCGCCGGGAGGCTCACCATGAAGCGAACACTTTTCCCATTTGTGCTCTCCATTGCTGCGATATGGGTATCGTTTGGATTTGTCTCCGCACAAAACAAACCATGCACACCATCGGGCGGACTCAACTTCATCTGCGGATTACAGGCCGCCGAGGATCTTGTACTCGTTCCCAATACACGTTGGCTGATTGGCAGCGGAATGTCGGCCGGCAGCGGCCTGCATCTGATCGACACGCAGGCACGGTCCGCCCGAACCTTGTTTGGAACCGGCGTCGCCTCAGTTCAGGCAGACAAAACGAAGTTCGCATCCTGTCCCGGTCCGCTCGATCCGAAACTGGCGGTGCTTCATGGCCTGAGTCTGCGTCCCGCACAAACCGGTCGCTACACGCTGTATGCCACCAATCATGGCGGACGCGAGTCCATTGAAGTGTTCGAAGTGGATTCCCGGAGCGCCACTTTGACAGCCACATGGACCGGATGCCTGCTGCTACCCGACAAACTGGCGGTCAATAGTGTCGCCGCATTCAGCGATGGAGCGCTCGTCGCGACGGTACTCACATTGCCGGGCAAAACCTTTGAAGATGTGTGGGCCGGCCGAAATACCGGTGTCGTATTGATGTGGACACCGGAGTCCGGGAAATTCCAGACGCTGGCGGGCACGGAACTCCCAGGAAACAACGGCATCGAAACTTCTGCCGACAATCGGGAGTTCTTTGTCGCATCCACCGGTCTCAAGCGCATCGTGGCCTACTCCCGCGCCAATCCGTCAAAACCTGTTCGAAGCGCTCAGCTGAAAGAATTCGCTCCCGATAACGTACGCATGGTCGGCGATCGTTTAATCACTGTCGGGATGATCGACGATGAGAAGTCATGCGGTGGAGCACCGAAAAAACCGGAAGATATCCAATGTCCGCGCGGATGGATTGCCGACTCGATCGATCCCAAAACCATGGCCATTACCGAGCTGGCGCGTGGTCCGGCAGCTCCGCCCTACACGGGTGCGGCCACCGCGATACCGGTCGGCAATACCTTGTGGCTGAGTTCATTCACTGCGGATCGTATTGCCTACCGCGCTCTCAAGTAATCCGAGGATCATTCCTCAGTGTGAAATCGAGCGCGATGGCATCGTGATCCGAGAGCGGCACACTCGTTGCATCACGGAGATTACCGACGGTTTCCGGTTGCGTGCCTTCCTTTAGAGCAATGTCCCTGCCGGCGAACCAATCGAGCCGGCACGACACGTGGCCGCCCACACGATTTGCGGCCCAAAAGATGAATGGGAAACACCATTCCGGCACCCAGTCCCGAAGGTTCGTGTTCTTCTCTACACTCGCAACATCGTAGTGAATCGTGCCGGCGCCGGATTCGTTCAATGACTTGTATTCATAGCCCCGAAGTTCGAGTTCATCGAAAAGACGCTTCTCGAAGTATCGGTCCGGATGCGGATAATGATTCCTGACAACATTCCGCACGCCCATCAGCACGCGCCGCCAGTAGCCCAGTATGGCCCGTGTTGCGTTTTGAGAGTTGAACGTCGTCGTATTCCAGTCACCACCCAAAATCACTGGAAGCTGGGGCAGCGTATCCAGATGATCGAGGATAATCTTCATCTGCCGATGACGATGGGATCGCGAGCACAGCGCATCGAGATGGATCGTGACCGCCCGAAACGTTCCGGACGGATGTTCAATATCGGCGATTAGAGCGCGGAGGTGGCCCAGGCGCTTTTCCTTGCCCGACATCTTGTCCTTGCCGTTCGGTAACGGAATCGCGTGGACGTTTCGCATCGGATAGCGCGAGAACATCGCCAGCCCGTGGATGGCATTGGTATTCTCACCTTCGACGAATTCCTCGACGCCACTTCCCTTTTGCAGAGCAATGTAAATGGGAGCGAACGCAAACCTCATCTGCAGCGCTTCACCGAGGTCTTTCGCCACGAATCGATTTCCACTTCGAGCCATGCCATCATCCAGCTCGGTGAGAAACAGAATGTCCCTGTCCTTGAGCTGGGGATGGTTCTTCAGTGCGTGAACAATGCCGGAGAAGCGATTGCCGCGTTCGATATTCCAGGCAAGAGCGGTGACGCGGCCGTCATCGGACCGCGAATTTTGGCGAACGGGATTTCCGCGAGGCGCCGAGGGCTCCCACATCACGATCGAGTTCAGGATCTCATCGACCGCAGGCCGGATCGTCGCGTAGATTTCGGATTCCTGCATCTCCGCGGTCGATTCGAATTTCAGAAGCTCCGGAAAATATTTCCGGAAGTGGGCGGTGGAATTCACACCCGCATTCGTCTCCAGAAATCGCTCCATTGCATGGGGATCAGCCACGCCATCGCTTGCCGGCAACAAACACGGCGCGTGGAAATAACTTTTGATGACCGGTCCGCTTCGTATGGGCATTATCGTCGAACTCAAAATCGCCGGACATCAGTTCAAGAATCGTCACGTCCGCAGGAGATCCGGGCTGCAAAGTCCCCAGCCCCTTCAATGCCGGAATGGCGCGAGCCGAGTTGAAAGTGCCACGGGCAACCACCTGATCCAGGCTCATTCCGAGCATCAGAAATTTCGATAGCACATTGGGAAAGTCAAAAACCTGGTCGGTGAGCCCGGCGCCATTGAGGTCCGACGTGATCGTATCGGGAATAAAATCCTGCGCCAGCGCGCGTTCGACCACTTCCCAGGTGATGTGTCCATTGCGTCCGTTGCCGACGTCAAAGAGGACGCCGCGCGATCTCGCTTCACGCACCTGCGGCAGCACGCGCCCGTTGTCATCCAGGATTCCATGCGGCGGCGGCGAATACATATGCGTCACGATGTCTCCCGGATGCATCAGCTCGAGAATTTCAGGTAAGGGGGAATGCGTATCCCCAATGTGGATCATGAGCGGAATACCGAAACCCTGGGTGATCCGATGGCTCAGGCGAACACCATCGAGATCATGCTCGCCCGCGTATTGCTGTGACAATCGCGCTTTTACACCGACGATAATGTTCCGGTGAGTGCGAATCGCCGCACGCGCGGCTTCCGGATCGGCGCTGGCAAATCGCAGCAACTCTCCGTCGGCCTGATTGCCGAGTCTCGAAACGTTGATCAGAACACGTACCCGGTTTGGGGCGCTGTTGGAAACCGCGATCATGTCCAGGATTCCATCGGCGCCGCGGGAACCGGCATCGACCACCGTCGTGACTCCAGTGGAAAGCACCTGTTCCGCGCTCAGCTCACCTGGACGGACATGTTCATGGATATCGACCAGGCCGGGTGTGACGATCCGTCCACGCGCGTCGAAGACTTCCGCCGCGTCCGTTGGCGAAATATCCGGCTGCAGGAGTGCGATCTTTCCCTGACGTATCGCAACATCCATCGTGCGATCGATTTTCTGACTCGCATCCAGAACACGGCCGCCCTTGATGACAAGATCGAACCTGGGTGCGATGGGAAACGGCGCAGGTATAGCGGCGAGTACCAGTGATGATGCAAGAAACTCACGACGATTCATGGCTCGGGGATTATACGTTGAGTCGAACGGTAGTGCAGGCATGTAAGCGGTGAAGAGACCTTCTTTACACCCTCACCCTCTCATCCCACCATCTGGTTTTGACAACACGAAAAAAATAACCGGAAAATTGGGATCGGACCAATCTTCGATTCGGTTTACCATCTCGAAGGTGAAGGCACTCGTTAAATCGCACGCAAAACCCGGCCTGTGGCTCGAAGATATTCCTGAACCCGCAATCGGCATCAATGACGTCCTGATCCGTGTCCTGCGAACAGGCATATGCGGTTCGGATATTCACATCTACGACTGGAATGAATGGGCGCAGCAGACCATTCCCGTCCCCATGGCGATAGGTCATGAGTTCGTCGGCGAGATTGTCGAAGCCGGCTCCAACGTCAATGACTTTCAGCCGGGAGAACTGGTCTCCGGCGAAGGGCACGTGGTGTGCGGCCGCTGCCGGAACTGTCTGGCGGGACGCCGGCATCTGTGCGCGAACACTTCCGGCGTGGGCGTCAATCGCCCGGGAAGTTTCGCGGAGTTGATTTCTCTGCCGATGACCAACGTCTGGCGTCACGATCCGAAGGTGAACCGCGACGCGGCGGCCATCTTCGATCCGTTTGGAAACGCCGTCCACACGGCCCTGACCTTTGAGGTGCTTGGCGAAGACGTGCTGATTACCGGCGCGGGCCCCATCGGAATCATGGCTGCGGCGGTCGCGCGTCATGCCGGAGCGCGTTACGTGGTGATCACGGACGTCAACGAGTATCGGTTGAATCTGGCTCGGAAAGTCGGAGTGAATCTGGCGGTAAACGTGACAAAGTCGTCCATCCAGGAAGCGCAGGCCCAGCTGGGCATGAAAGAAGGATTCGATGTCGGCCTGGAAATGTCCGGCAATGAAAACGCATTCCGGGACATGCTCCATAACATGGCGCATGGCGGCCGGATCGCCATGCTTGGCATCCCTTCCGGCGAAATGGCTATTAACTGGCGCGAAGTCATTTTCAATATGCTCACGATTCGCGGCATCTACGGCCGTCAGATGTATGAGTCCTGGTACAAGATGACCGTTCTGCTGCAGTCCGGCCTGAATATCCAGCCCGTAATCACACACCGCTTCAGCTATCGCGATTTCGATGAAGGGTTCCAGGTAATGCGGTCCGGCAATAGCGGCAAGGTCATCCTGAACTGGGAGGAGTTGCGCTGATGCTCGGCAGCTACAGGGATTTTATTGAAACGGAGCTCGGCAATATCCGGCTCGCGGGTCTCTGGAAGCCGGAGCGCATTCTGGACAGTCCGCAACGGCCGGAGGCGCGAATTTACGGCGGATCGGATGTTCTGGTTCTGTGTGCGAACAATTATCTCGGCCTGGCCGACAATCCCCAGGTCATTTCTGCAGCCCGCGCGGCACTGCACCGTTGGGGCTACGGTATGGCGTCGGTACGATTCATTTGCGGCACACAGGAGCAACACAAGGAACTGGAAAGCGAACTCAGCAGCTTTCTGGACACCGATGACACCATCCTCTATTCGTCGTGCTTTGACGCCAATGGCGGTCTGTTTGAAACGCTTCTTACCGAAATGGACGCCGTGATTTCCGACGAATTGAATCATGCATCGATCATCGACGGTATCCGGCTGTCGAAGGCACAGCGCTTTCGCTACAAGAACCGCGACATGGCCGATCTGGAGTCTCAACTTCACGCGGCCCGGGATTGCCGGTTTCGATTGATTGCCACCGATGGCGTGTTTTCGATGGATGGAACCGTGGCGCCCCTTCAGCAGATCTGCGATCTGGCCGAAAGAACATCTTCAATGGTGATGGTCGACGATTCCCACGCGGTTGGCTTCATGGGATCCGGCGGGCGAGGATCGCACGAGCACACAGGTGTGATGAGACGCGTGGATATTCTCACCGGAACACTGGGCAAGGCGCTGGGCGGCGCCAGCGGAGGATATGTGTCGGGACCAAAACCGATAATCGAAATGTTACGTCAGCGATCAAGACCTTACCTGTTTTCCAATTCCCTTCCGCCCGCCGTCGTCGCCGCATCCATAGAGGCCCTGCGAATACTCAAAAGTTCCGGTGAACTACCGCGGAAGCTGCATGCCAATACCGAATTCTTTCGCAGACGCATGACCGAGCTTGGAATCGACATCATCCCCGGCGAACATCCCATCGTGCCCGTCATGGTAGGCGATGCCGCTCGCGCCGCACGAATGGCCGAATATATGCTGCAGCGCGGAGTCTACGTGGTTGGATTTTCTTTCCCCGTTGTTCCAATCGGCAAGGCGCGCATTCGAACGCAGGTTTCTGCAGCCCACACGACAGACGAACTCGCGCGCGCGGCCGCCCTGTTTCGAGAAGCTGCCGACAATGTCGCGTGAATTCGCGGCAACGCTTACTGACGCTTTTCCCACAGCGGAGTACCAGCACCGAAAAGTCCTGATGATTGTCCCGGACGGCACACGGACTGCTCCGATCGGACTGGTTTTCCGAACACTTCACGAACAAATTGGCGGCGTCACAAAATCATTCGATGTCCTGATTGCGCTGGGAACCCATCAGCCGATGAGCGAGGCCGCAATCCGGCAGCGTCTGGAAATCACCGAAGAGGAACGGAACGGCACTTATCGCAATGTCCGAATTTTCAATCACGAATGGAACAATCCTGACGCACTGCAGCGCATCGGCGTGATTCCCGCGGAAGAAATCCACGAATTGTCCGGCGGGCTGTTTTCCATGGATGTTGCCGTTGAAATCAACAGGCTCGTCTTCGAATACGACCAGATCATCATTGTCGGACCGGTTTTTCCTCATGAAGTCGTTGGTTTCTCCGGCGGAAACAAATATCTCTTCCCTGGCATCTCCGGCCCGGAACTTCTGAATTTCTTCCATTGGCTGGGCGCGGTGATTACCACTCCGAGAATCATCGGAAGCAAATGGACGCCAGTTCGCAAAGTGGTGGACCGTGCCGGAGCAATGCTGAAAGTCGACAAGCGATGTGTGGCAATGGTCGTTCAGGCAGACCAATCGCTTGCTGGCCTTTTCATTGGATCACCGGAGCAGGCGTGGGACCAGGCGAGCGAACTCTCACGCCAGGTGCATATCATTTATAAGGAGAGGCCCTTTCACACGATTCTCTCGTGTGTCCCCACGATGTATGAGGAAATCTGGACGGCGGGAAAGGCGATGTACAAGCTGGAGCCCGTGCTGGCCGATGGCGGCGAATTGATCATCTACGCGCCTCATGTTCGCGAAGTGTGCGTAACCCATCGCGAAACCATCATGGCAATCGGGTATCATTGCCGCGATTACTTCCTTAAACAATGGGATGCGTTCAAGCATCACCCGTGGGGTGTTCTCGCACATTCGTCTCACGTGCATGGACTGGGTTCGTTTGAAGACGGCGTGGAAACGCCTCGCGCTCGCGTGACGCTGGCAACCGGAATTACGCCGGAGGTCTGCCAGCGTATCAACCTTGGATACCGCGATCCCAAATCGATCCGTGCGGAAGACTTCGCGAATCGAGAAGCTGAAGGTGTGCTGCTTGTGCCGCGCGCGGGCGAAATTCTGTATCAGTTGGAGAACCCGCCGGGCTGGGCGAAGCTTCAGGGACGGTCATAGAAGTTATGGATGAATTGAAGGAGAAGGAAAAGGAAAAGGAAAAGGAAAAGGAAAAGCGACGGGGTGGTAGATTCAAAGACAACCATTTCGACCTCACTACCACCCCGGCCCTTCGGGCCACCCCTCCTGTTCC
>Ga0207641_10005198_pt1 | contig 11129 bp, 9 predicted proteins | sample KBSSwiS62_FD_184306 | JGI IMG/M metagenome (GOLD analysis project Ga0207641, IMG submission 184306) | Switchgrass rhizosphere microbial communities from Kellogg Biological Station, Michigan, USA - KBS Switchgrass S6-2 (SPAdes) (version 2) | ecosystem: Host-associated > Plants > Roots >... | reverse complement strand
TTCACCGAAGGGCGCCCCTACGTCTACGCGCTCTACACCTACGACCACATTCTCGGCGACGCCGGCGCGGCGCCGAAATGGGGCACGGCGAACACCACCGGCGATCCCTGTCCCGAACCGAACGGTGGCGATGCCTGCCTGGTCAGCGGTCGTCTGGTCCGGCTGACCGCCGAAGGCAACCACGCCAAACCGTCGAGTGCCGCCCCCGAACAGAAACAGCTGGTCGAGGGCTGGTGCCAGCAGTTCTCCTCGCACTCGATCGGCGATCTGCATTTCGGCCCCGAAGGCGATCTCTACGTCAGCGGCGGCGACGGGGCCAGCTTCTCCAACGCCGACTACGGCCAGCTCGGCTCCCCGACTGCCAACCCGTGCGGTGACCCGCCCGGCGGCAAAGGTGTGGCCCTGACCCCCCCGACCGCCGAAGGTGGCGCCCTGCGCGCCCAGAACATGGGGTTGCTCAACGGCAAGATCCTCCGGATCGATCCCGATACCGGCGAAGGCCTGCCCACCAACCCGATGGGCACCAGCCCCGACGCCAACTCGCGCCGGATCGTCGCCGCCGGCTTCCGCAACCCCTTCCGTTTCACCTTCGACCCGGCCACCGACGAGCTCTACACCGGCAACGTCGGCTCCTCGGAGATCGAGGAGATCGACCGCTTCGCGACCCCGCCGACCACCCTCTACAACTCCGGCTGGCCGTGCTACGAGGGGATCGAGCGGCAGTTCCAGTACCGCGACCTCGGCCTCGATGTCTGCAAAGACCTCTACGCCGACGAACCGGACTCGACCTCGCTCCCGTTCTTCAACTACAGCCACGGGCAGTCGGTGGTGCCGGGCGACGAATGCCCGATCGAGTACGGATCCGCGATCGGGGGGGTCTCCTTCTACCAGGGCGGCGACTTCCCGGCCAAATACGACGGCGCTCTCTTCTTCGCCGATGCCGTGCGCGGCTGCGTCTGGGTGATGTTCCCGGGCACGGACGGCCGTCCCGACCCGACGACGACGACGAGGTTCATGCGCGAGAGCCGCGTCTACCCCGCCGTCTACATCGAACAGGGACCCGACGGCGACCTCTATTACGCGTCGCTCTCGGGCGACGAACAGGGCGCGCCCGGCGGGATCCACCGCATCTCCTACAACCCGGGGGCGCCCACCGCCCGCCTCGAAGCCGATCCTCCCTACGGCGTCAACCTGCCGCTCAACGTCGACTTCGACGCCGCGAGCTCGAGCGATCCCGACGGCGAATCCCTCCAGTACGACTGGGACATGGACGGCGACGGCGTCTTCGAGCTCGAAGACGCCGGGCCGACGCAGTCCAAGTCCTTCACCAAAGCCGAACAGGACAAACTCAAATCCGAAGAAAAAAGCCTCAACCCGGTGGTCGCCGTTCGCGTCACCGACGGCGAAGGGCTGAGTAGCGTCGCGAAAGTCACCGTCTACCCGGGTGACAGCCCGCCGCAGGTGCAGATCACCAAACCACTGCCGTCGTTCGAATGGGTCGTCGGCGACGAAATCAAGCTCGACGGCTCGGCCAAAACCGCCGACGGTCAAGACGTGGTCACGCCACTTCCTTATTACTGGACGACGAAACTGGCCCATTGCCCGACCGGCCCGACGACCTGCCACGAGCATCCTCTGCAGACCTTCGCCGGGATCCGCAGGCCGGAATTCATCGCGCCCGAACACGACTATCCGTCCTACATCAGGATCGATCTGCGGGTCGCCGACGAGCGTGGCCTGGTCGGCTCGACGACGCTGAACATCTACCCGAAGACGACCCACCTCGTGCTCGGCTCCTCGCCGCCGGGGATCGACCTCACGGCCGGCATCGTGCACGGCTCCTCACCGCTCCCCCTGACCACGCTGAGGGGCGCGAACGTGCTCCTCAGCGCTCCGGAAACCGCCGTGGTCGGCGGTAGGACCTATACCTGGAAAAGCTGGTCGGACGGGGGCGCCCGCTCCCATCTCGTGGTCGCCGGTGAAGACACCTGCTACCAGGCGGTCTACACCAGCCCGGAAGACTCCTCGCTGCCCGGCCCCTGCGCCGAAGTGCCGGCTCCGCCCGGGCAGCCGCCCGCGAACCCGGCGCCGGCTCCGGTACCGGCCTTGCCGCCGTTCGCCGACCTCACCGCGCCGAAGCTGAGGCTGTCCACCCATCCGCCGAAGCGGACGTCGGCGAAGATCGCCAAATTCAGCTTCACGGCGAACGAGCGCGCCGGCTTCCGCTGCAAGCTCGACCGGGCGGCGGCCAAGCCGTGCCACTCCCCCCAGACCTACAAGGGCCTCAAGGCCGGCAACCACACGTTCCGGCTGGTCGCGACCGACACCGCGGGCAACGTCAGCGCGCCGATCTCCTTCTCCTGGAAGGTGCTGGCGAAACCACGTCGCTAGGGCGGAGAGTCGGGCGCCTCGCGGCGCTGGCTCAGCGCTTCTTGGCCCACTTGCGACGGCGCCAGCGGTAGATCTGGCGGCCGATCAGCATCCGCCTGCCGGCCTTCGAGTAGAGCTCGTCGACCTCGGCTTTGCCCGAGTGGGGGTGGAGGTGCTCGACGATCGAGTCGGGGGCGGCGACGAAGGCGTCGCGGCTGATCGCGGTCTCGATGAACTCGTCGTCGACGTACTCGTGCGGGTAGGCCTCGTGCAGGGTCTTGGTCGGGTCGTCGATCGTCCCGACTTCGGCGTACTCGCGGGTGATCAGGGCGTGGTCAGCATGGGTTCCCGCCATCACCCGCTTCGAGTTGAGGTCGTTGGTGCCGACGACGCCGATCCCCGGCCCGAGCTTGGCCTTCGCCGCCTCCAGCCAGCCGGGCTTGAAGCGGATGTCGTCGGCGCCCTGGAAGATCAGCGGCTCGTCGGTCGCGGCGATGCCGCGGTTGATCTTCTTCGCGTAGTTGCCCTTGACGATCAGCATCTCGGCGCCTTCGGCCGCGATCGCCGCGTGCTCCGCGGTGTCGCCGGGGTCGGCGATGAAGAGAACCCTGGCGCCGGGCGTGGTTGCCCGGATCGACTCCAGCAGCGGTCGCACGTTCTGCGGCCGGCGCAGGACGGGCACGAGGATGGCTAGCTCAGCGGACACCGACCACCGTCTTCCCGCCGTCGCCGTCCTGAAACAGCACCGGCCGCAGGATCGTCGCCAGGGCGATCGCAGCTAGCACCGTCTGGCTGCCGGTCCAGGCGATGCCCACGGCGACGATCCCCATGCTGGGAACCAGCAGGGCGCTGAGCCCGATCACGGCGATCGCGTGCGCCGCCGCGAAGCTGACCACGACCGCGCCGCGGTGCTCGATCCGGGCGACGCTGATCGCCAGCGTGACGATCACGTTGGGCAGCGCCCCGATCGCCAGCCAGCGCAGCAGCGGCGTCCCCGCGTCGGCGTAGCCGTGGCCGAAGATCAGGAGGATCCAGGGGGCGACGATCACGGTGGCGGCGACCAGCGGCGTGACCAGGCGCAGCGAGTGCCGCAGCGCCTGCCGGGACAACCGCCGCACGGCGTCCATGTCGAGCGCGGCCTCGACGGTCAGCGAGGTCATCATGTTCACGGCCACCAGCTGCAGCGAGAGCGAGAACAGCCAGGGGATGTAGAAGTAGGCGGCGTCGGAGGCGTTGGCCAGGTTGGCGACCAGCACCGGCAGGTAGAGGTTGCCGGCGAGGGCGAAGAGGTTGCCGCCGTAGTTGCCGGCCGCCATCCGCACCAGGGTGCGGCGCTCGAGCGCCCCGAAGGACTGGTCGGCGGGGATCAGGCGGCGGTAGACCAGGTAGCTGACCAGGACGATCGCCGGCAGCAGCGGCGCGTTCCAGGCGACGAACGGACCCGCCGTCGGCAGCAGCGCCGGCAGGACCAGGAGCAGGGCGAGCTTGGCGCTGGCGAAGAGCGAGTTCTCGAGCGGGATCCACTGGGCCGAGCGCAGGCCGGTGAGGACGCTGTCCTGGAGGACGAAGATCGTCGTCCCGGCGGTCGCCAGCGCGAAGCCGGCGACCCAGCCGGGTTCGGAGAGGAAGGAGAGGCTCGGCGACCAGAGGTCGCTGCTCAGCGCCACCACGGCGCCGATCACGAGCGAGAGCGCGCCGGTGAGCGCGTAGCTGGCGGTGATCAGCTTGCGGGTCGCGGTGCCGGCGATCGGCAGGTAACGGACGAGGACGGCCGAGAGGCCGAGCGAGCAGAGGCCGGAGACCAGCGTCATCGCCGAGATCGCCGCCGCGTTCAGCCCGACCTCGTGGGCCGAGTAGCTGTGGGCCGCGAGGGCCCAGAAGGCGACGCCGAGCAGGCTCGTCACCCCGGTCCCGATGATCAGGAAATAGCCGGTCCGGTAAAGCTGGTCGCTGAGGTGCTCGCCCAGGCGACCTCGGCTGAGCCAGGAGGGAGCGGTCGGCGAGACTGCCCTCCCCGCCTTATTCCGCCAGGAGAAGGGTGTGCCAGGTCGGCAGCAGCGGCTTGTCGTAGAGGTCGATGATGCTGGTCCGGGCGGCCTCGATCTCGGTCGAGAACCAGTACCGTTCGAAGTCGGCGCGGCTCTCCCAGATCGAGGTCTGCTGGAATTTCAGCGGGTCGTCGACCGCCCGGGTCAGCGACCAGCTCTTGGCTCCGTAGGCGGGCATCTTCGCCGCCGCCGGTTCCCAGAGGTCGAGGAAGAGGTCCGCCTTGAAGGGCGGGACGTGCCAGTCGAGCCGGTTGACCTCAGCCATCAGATGCCCCCTCGCGTCGCGGTTGCCTGCTCATGCTCCGACCTCGGCCCGGATCGCGCCGGGGCCCTCCTCGGTCTTGCCGGCCTCCTCGGAGTCGGCCCCGACCAGGATCGCGATCTTGCCGAGGTGCTTGTTTTCGTGCAGCAGCTGGTGGGCGCCGGGGACGCCGTCGAACTCCATCGTCTGCCAGAGCACCGGGCGGACCTTGCCCTCGGCCATCAGCTGGTTCGCCTTCATGCACTCATACGCGTTGGCGAAGTGGGAGCCGATGATCTGCTTCTGGCGCATCCACAGGTAGCGCACGTCGAAGTCGAGCTGGAAGCCCGAGGTGGCGCCGCAGATGACGACTTTGCCGAACGGCTTGACGGTGTAGACGGAGGTCGGGAAGGTGGCCTGGCCGACGTGCTCGAAGACGATGTCGGGAGAGTCGCCGAGGATCTCTTTGACCCGCTTGGCGAAGCCGCGCGAGGCCTTGAAGCGCTCCTTGTCGAGCGCCGGGTCGGCGAGGTTCTCCTTGGTCCTCATCATCTCCCCGAACTCGGAGCGGTTGATGTAGCCGACGGCGCCGAGCTGCTTGACCAGCTCGCCCTTCTCGTCGGAGGAGACGACGCCGACCGCGTTCGCCCCGGCCGCCTTGCAGAGCTGCACGGCGAAGACGCCGAGGCCGCCGGCGGCGCCCCAGATCAGGACGTTGTGGCCCGGCTGCAGCTTGCACTGGTCGATCAGCATCCGGTAGGCGGTGAAGTAGGTGAGCCCGTAGGAGCAGGCCTCGGCCCAGCTCATGTTCTGGGGCCGGGGCAGCAGCTGCTGTGCCTGCACCTTGGTGAACTCGGCGAACGAGCCCCAGGTCGTCTCGTAGCCCCAGATCCGCTGGCTGGGGGCGGCGAGCGGGTCGAGGCCGTGGACCTCGACGTCCTCGTAGGAGGCCTGGTTGCAGTGGACGACGACCTCGTCGCCCGGCTTCCAGCGGGTGACGCCCTCGCCGACCTTCCAGACGATCCCGGAGGCGTCGGAGCCGCCGATGTGGTGGCCGTACTCGGGGTGGTCGCCGTAGGGGAAGACCGAGACCGGCTTGCCCAGCGCCGCCCAGACGTTGTTGAAGTTGACGCCGGCCGCCATCACCCGGACGATCACCTCGAAGGCGCCGGGCTCCGGCACCTCGATCTGCTCGAGCTGGAAGGCGTCTTTCGGCTCGCCCTGGCGCTCCTCGCGGATCACCCAGGCCGCCATCGTCTCCGGCAGCGTGCCGGGCTCTACGGCAAGGTTCGTGAGTGAGCTGGTGTCAACGGCCAAAAGGTCCTCCGCAAGTCGTTGGGAACGGGCCGCGAATCCTAGTTAAGAGCCCGGGGTCCCGGCGCGACGGGCGCTAGGAGGCCTCGCGCAGCTCCGGCGCGGTGATCTCGCGGACGGTGATCTCGACCGGTTCGGGGGGCTCGATCGCCTTGCCGGGGGCGACGCCGAGGTCCTCGACCTTGCGCAGCTGCGGCAGCAGCCGGCCCTCCATCGAGCCGACCGCGGAGTTGTAGGACTTGGTGGCGGACTCGAGCCGGCGGCCGACCGTGTCGAAGTCGGTGATGAACTTGCCGAAGCGGGCGTGCAGGGTGCTGGCGGCGTCGGCGATCTCGGCCGCCTCGGCGACCATCCGCTCCTGGCGCCAGCCCAGCTCCATCGTCCGCAGCAGCCCGATCAGCGAGGTCGGGCTGACCAGCAGCACCTTGTGCTCGAGCGCGTATTCGAACAGGCCGGGGTCGGCGGCGAGGGCGGCGTGCAGGGCCGGCTCGTTGGGGATGAAGCAGATCACCAGGTCCGGCATCTCGCCGGCCTTGAACTGGCCCTGGTAGTCCTTCGAGCTGAGCGCGCGGACGTGCTCGCGGGCCTGGCGCGAGTGGCGCTGGAGGTGGACCTGGCGCTCGCTTTCGACCTCCGACTCCTGGGCGTCGAGGAAGGCGTCCAGCGGCACCTTCGAGTCGGCGACGAAGCTGCGCCCTTCGGGCAGGAGGAAGAGCGCATCCGGCCGCAGGCGGCCGTCTTCGGTCCGCAGCGTCTCCTGCAGCTCGAAGTCGACGTGCTCGGTCATGCCGGCGATCTCGACGCAGCGGCGCAGCTGCAACTCGCCCCACTGGCCGCGGGTCTGCGGCTGGCGCAGCGCCTTCTTCAGGCCGGCGGTCTCGGCGTTGAGGTTGCCGACGGTCTGGCCCATCTGCTCGATCAGGGTGCGGGTCTGCAGGTCGGTCTCGCCGCGGCGGCGCACCTCGGCCTCGATCTTCTCCTGGCCCTTGGCGATGCGGTCGGTCAGCGCCTTGATCTCGGCCTGACGCTTGTCGATCTCCGCCTGGCGCCGGTCGAGCGAGGCCTCGGCGGTCTTGGCGTCGAGCTTGCGCGCCTCGTCGTTGGCCCGCAGCAGGCCCGGCAGCGAGTCGGCGACCGCCTGTCCGGCGGCCTCGCGCACGGCGAGCGCGAAATCGGGCTGCTCGGTTGGCTGCTGACGCCGCGAGGCGAGCGCGTAGACGAGCCCGGCGGCGAGCAGAAGGACGGCGATGGCAAGGACGACGGTCATCGCCATCGACAGTGACAGGCCGCCCAGACGCAATCGCCGCCCTGAAATGCCGCTTGCAGCGGGAAGACGTCAAAGGCTGAGCCCGCGAAAGCGCGCGCGCTCAGAGATCGTCTAACGCCAAGAGCAGCCAAAAGCCGCGGCGGGCGGATCGGGTGGCAGGCGTCACCGACCAGATGGACAACTTTCTTTGCCCTTTTGGGCCACGAGAGCTAGGGATTGCGGCGTTCTCGTCCAACGAAAGGAAGTCCGATGATTCGCAATCTCAAGGCCATGGCACTTGCCATGGGCGCGATGCTCTCGATGGCCGCGGTGCTCGCCTCGGCGGCTCAAGCCGAAACAGGCGTGCTGACAGCGGCGCAGTTCCCCGCTTTCGTCACAGGCGAACAGCAGGGTGGGGTGACCTTTGACATCGGCGAAGCGCCGATCAGGACCGTCACCTGCGCCTCCAAGCTCGACGGCACACTGAATGCGCCGACCGACCCGGTGACATTCACTCCGACATATAACAACTGTGCCTCCGAACCGGGTGGGGCAACACCGGTGACAATCACAATGAACGGCTGCGATTACGTGATCGGATTCGGCCGGCCCGGGACGACAGAACAGCCGGCGACGACAGGCACGATGCACGCCTGGGTCAACTGCCCGGCCGGGCAGCAGATCGAAATCCACGTCTACGAAAACGCCTTCCTGCACGCGGCAAACGTGTCGACATGCACATACGACATCAAACCGCAGGGGCCCGTCCCGGCCGGGATCTACCACAACACATTCGGCGCGATCCCGGACGTCGACGCGACAGTCAACGCCAGGTTCACAGCCACAAGCACAATCGGTGCCGGAGGCGCGATTTGCGGCGGCAACCCGATGACCCAGCATCTGCCGATCACCCTCACAGGCAACTACACACTGAGGGGCTACCAGGACTTCGGGGGAGTCGAGGGCGGGCAGATCCCGCTCGACGTCGGCTGATCCCGGCGGCCGCAGGGCCGGATTCCGGAGGGCGCGGGCGGTTGCTCGCGCCCCTCGCCGGCCCCTTACGGCAGCAGGACGTCGTTCTGCGAGGAGGCGCGGTACGGGCCGACGACGAGTTTGCCGAGCCGGGCGCCGGGGATGTCGGCGGCGGTGACGACGTAGGTGCCGGTGGGGAGGTCGGCCTGCAGGGTGGCGGGGGTGCCGGCCGGGATCGGCACCGAGCTGACATCGCGTGGCCCGCGCAGCTCCAGCTTGGAGTCGGTGCGGGTCTGGTTGGCGATCACGATCGAGGCCGTGACCGGGGCGTCGCCGTTCTTGACCTGCGGCTGCGGGTGATCCTCGTTCTGTGGGATCTGCTGGGTGCGGGAAGGACCGACCCCGATCGCCCCCGGCTGCACGGTGATCGCCTTCGGGGTGATCGTGACACTGACCCTCAGGGCCACCTGCGGCCGCTGGTCGTTGGGGTGGGTCTCGGCGCCGCAGCCGCTCGCGGCAAGCACACCGACGACGACTAGGCCGGCAACGGCGGCTCTGGCTCTCCCACGACCCATCGCGCCGGAATCTAACCGAAGGGCAAGTCGACCACGCGAGCCGTAACGCCATCTTCACCTACGGCCAGCTCGCTGCCGGGCTCGGCCTCGCGCCGCAGGATCGCCAGCCCGATCGGTCCGAGGGTGGGGGAGACGGTGGCGCCGCCGATCTCGCCGACCTCCTTCGCGCCGAGCCTCAGCGCCGTGCCGGGCTCGGCCGCGGCACTCAGCCGCAGCCCGCGCAGGTGGCGGTTGGGGCGGCCCTTGTAATGGAGGCGGGCGACCGTCTCCTGGCCGATGTAGCAGCCCTTGGTGAAGCTGACCGCGTCCTCGACGATGCCCGCCTCGGCCGGCATCGTCGCCGTCCCCATCTCGGCTCCGAAGCGGGGGACGCCGGCCTCGACGCGAAGGATCTCGACCGCCGCGGGGGAGACCTCGACGGCGCCGGCGGCGAGCAGGGCGTCGCGCAGGCGCCCGGCATCGGTGGCAACGGCGATCAAGTCGACCCCCCAGCGCGTCCCCGCCGCCAGGAACTCGATCCCGGCCAGCGAGCCCGCTTCGCAGGCGTTCTCCGGCAGTGGCGCGGTAGCGGCGACTTCGGCGCCGCGGGGCCCGATCAGCGAGAGGATCGCCCGCTCGGCGCCGACATCGGTGACCGTGACGTCGCGCCCGATCGAGTACATCTCCAGATGCCGCCGCGCCGCCGCGATCGCCTCCGGCTCCGTGTCGACCAAGATCTCCTCGGCCCCCGCGCGCAGCACCCTCATATCGGCCTGCATGTGCCCCTTGCGATCCAGCAACGCCGCATAAAGCCCGTCGCCGACCTCAAGAGCCTCAATGTCGTTGGTGAGCTGCCCCTGCAAGTACTCGGCCCCATCCGGCCCGCTCACCAGCAACTTCCCCCGATCGGACCGATCCAACAACCCGCATTCCTCCCGCAGCTGCCTGTACTGCGCATCCAACTCAACTAGGACGGGCTCGCTCATGACTCTGATTCTAGGAAGCGGCTTGCGTGGGGGGCGGGGATGGCCCGAACGAGCCTCCCCGCTGTTGCGAGAGAGGGTCATCCCCGCCCCCTCCTCGCCCCGACCTGTTGTGAGAGAGGGGTCATCCCCATCGCCCCACACGCCCTCCACTTTTAGATGTGTCTAAACTAGTTTTTAGACGTGTCTAAACCAGTCGAAGTGAAATCAGAGGCGATCGAGGACTACTGCAAGGCGATCTACGCGATCGCCTCCGAGCGCACCGGCCTCGTCCTCAACGGCGAGGTCGCCCACCGCCTGGACGTCGCGCCCGCCACCGCCACCTCGATGCTGAAACGCCTCGCCGGCCTCGGCCTCGTCGACTACATGCCCTACAAGGGGGTCAGCCTGACCCCGGCGGGGGAGAAGGTCGCGCTCGAGGTGATCCGCCACCACCGCCTGATCGAGGCCTACCTCTCGGAGGCGCTGGGGATGCCGGCCGACCGCGTCCACCAGGAGGCGGAGGTGCTCGAGCACTACATCTCCGAGGACCTCGAGCTGCTGATCGCGGCCAAGCTCGGCGAACCCAGCCACGACCCCCACGGGACCCCGATCCCCGGCCCCGACCTGCTGCCGCCGCTCGGCGAAAGGGACCCGCGGTGAAGCCGGTCTCGCCGCCGTCGGCGCCGCCCGAGCCGAAGGAAGCGACCGTCGAGAGCGTCCTCCCCGGCGAGGCCCGGGTCGCCGAAGCGGCGCGCCGCTCGCTCGACGGCCACAGCCGCGGGTTCGGCCGGCTCTGGCCCTTCCTCGGCCCCGCCTTCATCGCCGCCGTCGCCTACATCGACCCCGGCAACTTCGCCACCAACATCGCCGGCGGCGCCAAGTTCGGCTACCTGTTGCTCTGGGTGGTGCTCGCGGCCAACCTGATCGCGATGCTGGTGCAGACGCAGTCGGCCAAGCTCGGCATCGCCACTGGCAAGAACCTGGCCGAGCTCTGCCGCGAGCGCTTCTCGCGGCGCACCTCGATCGGCCTCTGGCTGCAGGCCGAGCTGGTGGCGATGGCGACCGACATCGCCGAGGTGGTCGGCGCCGCGCTCGGGCTCAACCTGCTCTTCGGCATCCCCCTCTTCCCGGCCGGGATCATCGCCGGGATCGGCGCCTTCGCGATCCTCGCCCTGCAGCAGCAGGGCTACCGTCGCCTCGAGGCCGGGATCTCGGTCCTGGTCGGCGTCGTCGTCGCCTCCTTCGTCTACGAGCTCTTCGACGCCAGTCCGGAAGCGAGCGAAATCGGCAAGCACCTCTTCGTCCCCGGCTTCGCCGGTACCGACAGCCTGCTGCTGGCCACCGGGATCATCGGCGCGACGGTGATGCCGCACGTGATCTACCTGCACTCTGCCCTGACCCAGCGGCGCATCGTCGGCC
>Ga0207641_10005192_pt1 | contig 11135 bp, 10 predicted proteins | sample KBSSwiS62_FD_184306 | JGI IMG/M metagenome (GOLD analysis project Ga0207641, IMG submission 184306) | Switchgrass rhizosphere microbial communities from Kellogg Biological Station, Michigan, USA - KBS Switchgrass S6-2 (SPAdes) (version 2) | ecosystem: Host-associated > Plants > Roots >... | reverse complement strand
GGTATAAATGGCACTGACTTCTATGGCACGCTGTTGAGTTCTCAAGGAACGGACGCCTAAACCGAATCCACCCTACAAGAGAGCTTCACCGGCGCGATCGTTCATTTTACTGAGTTATCGGATGGACCGTGTCTTGCCACTCCGCCTGCGCGAAGGCCGCCACGTCCCAGAGATCCCATTTTGGGACCTTGCCGGCGCCGAGAACGGCTTGCTTCGCTCGGCCACATAGTGGCCTGACTGTCCGGAACTTCCGTCTTGGGCGGTCTTGCTTCGTCCGCCTTGCCGGTGTTCCGGCTGCCGTGTTCGGCGCCGTGAAGAGAACATTACGGTCGCCCAGCGCCAGGCGTCAAACGCAGACGACCCGAATCGATGTGATCTGAGTCACACCGCGTGCGAGGCCGGGCGACGATCTCGTCAGGTATGGGAGGCTGGAAAGCCTGGCCCGGAGCGGTCACGCTACGGGAGCCGAGCCTTGGCCGTCCGCGCCAGCCGCGGACCGCTCGACCGACGTCACCGACCCGCCAGGCGGTTCCGGCGGAGCGGACCTCCCAGCCGTCCTCCCGCCCGCCGCTGCGATCACGCTGCCATCCGTGCTCTCGGTCGCCGGGGAGCCGGCTCGGGCCGCTCGGGCTCCCGGCGTGGCGCTCACGGTCGGATCTCCGGTCTGCCACAGCCGCCACGGCCGTTCCCGCGCCACCCGCAGACCGATGCGGGGCCCCGCCGACACGGCGGTCTGCGCGATCGGATGCCCCGCCTCGACGGTGACCGGCCCGCCGCCCGTCACCACGGATCCCGTCAATCCTCCGTCAAGGTCCAGTACCCGCGCCAGACGGCCTGGACCCCGGGCCAGGTTCCGATCCGCCAGCCGAGGTGCGCGCCCGCGTGCCACCTCCAGCCCGGCGACCACCTCACCGGCCCGGATCAGCACGGCCGCGGCGGTGCCCGCGGGCCCGCAGACGAGGTTCAGGCACCAGTGCATCCCGTAGATGAAGTACACGTAGGCGCGCCCCGGCGGCCCGAACATGACCGCCGTGCGCGGTGTCGCGCCACGGGCGGCGTGCGAGGCGGGGTCGTCGAGCCCGGCGTAGGCCTCCACTTCGGTGACCCGAACTGCGACCGGCCCGTGCCGGATCGTCGCGCCGAGCAGGTCGCGCGCGACGGCCAGCACGGGCCGCTCGTAGAACTCCGCCGGGAAGGGGGCCGCCGGCAGCGGCCCCCGGGGCCCATCCACTAGCCGACGGCCCACTTGCGGTCGCCGGCGAGCGCCGGTCGCAGATTGGCGATCTGCTCCCGGACCCGCGCGGGCGCCGTGCCACCTGGCGCGGACCGCGCGTCCAGCGCCCCGGCGACGGACAGCACATCCCGGACCTCCGGGGTGAACGCCGGGTCGATCGCGGCGAGCTGCTCGTCGGAGACCTCGTCGAGGTCCGCGTCGTGCTCGACGCACCAGGCAACCAGGGCGCCGACGGCCTCGTGCGCGGACCGGAAGGGCACACCTCGGCGCACGAGGTATTCGGCGACGTCGGTGGCCAGCGAGAAGCCCTCCGGCGCGGCTTCCGCCAGCCGCTGTCCCCGGACCTTCATCGTCGCGACCGTGCCGGTGACCGCCGGCAGCACCACCAGCAGGGTGTCGACGGCGTCGAAGACCGGCTCCTTGTCCTCCTGCAGATCCCGGTCGTAGGCGAGCGGCAGGCCCTTCAGCGTGGTCAACAGCCCGGTCAGCGCTCCGATGAGCCGGCCGGACTTGCCGCGGGCCAGCTCGCCGACGTCGGGGTTCTTCTTCTGCGGCATGATCGAGCTGCCGGTGGCGAACGCGTCGTCCAGCTCGACCCAGCCGAACTCCCGGCTGGTCCACAGGACGAGCTCCTCGCCAAGCCGAGACAGGTGCACGCCGATCAGCGACGCGGCGAACAGGAACTCGGCGGCGAAGTCCCGGTCGGAAACGGCGTCGATCGAGTTGGCGAACGCGCGGTCGAAACCGAGTTCGGCCGCGACGCCCTCCGGGTCCAGCGGTAGCGACGAGCCGGCGAGCGCACCGGCTCCCAGCGCACAGACGGCCGCCCGCCGGTCCCAGTCGCGCAGCCGGTCGACGTCACGGCTGAACGCGTGCACGTGGGCGAGGATCTGGTGGCCGAAGGAGACCGGCTGGGCGTGTTGCAGGTGGGTCATGCCGGGCGCCGGCGTGTCGATGTGCTCCTCGGCCACGTCGACCAGCGCCTCGGACAGGTCCGTGACGGCGGCGGCGACCTGGCGGACGGCGGCCCGCAGGTAGAGGCGCAGATCGGTGGCGACCTGGTCGTTGCGGCTGCGGCCGGCGCGCAGCTTGCCGCCGAGGGTGCCGAGCCGTTCCACGAGAGCGCGCTCGAGCGCGGTGTGGACGTCCTCGTCCTCAATGGTCGGGGTGAACCGGCCGGCGGCCACGTCGGCGGCGACGTCGTCGAGCGCGCCGAGCATGGTGGCCAGCTCGGCCTCGTCGAGCAGCCCGGCGCGGTACAGCACCCGGGCGTGCGCCTTGGAGGCGAGCAGGTCGTACGGCGCGAGCCGCCAGTCGAAGTGCACGCTCACCGAGAGCCGCGCGAGCGCCTCGGCCGGACCGCCGGCGAACCGGCCACCCCACAGCCGCAACGGCGCTCCTGGTACCGCTGCGGCCGCGCCGGTCATCTCGCCCGTCCCGGCCGGGCTGCCGGTCGTGTTCACCTGAAGCTGCTCCCTGTCCTCACGCGGGTGGCGGACACGCCGCCCACGTCACGTCTGCTTCGCCGCCGCCGGCTGTCGGCCGCGGCGGCTGTCGTCCGCGGTCCCCTTGCGGGGCCCGCGTCACCCTACGGGGCCCTGCTTCCCAGCGGGCGTCGGCGCGGCCGGGGGGCCGTCATCCGGCGCGGTGTCGTCCCCGCCGACGGGCACCCCGAGGGTGAAGGCGTCGAAGCCGTTGCCCGCCTGCCGGGCGGGCCGGCCCTCCGCGAGGCCGAGCAGCCGCGCGGCGAGGCGTGGGCCGGTCGAGGCCGGCTGGGCGCCCTGGCCCCCCGGCGGCGTGAGCAGGCGGCAGACCACCAGGATCGTGTCGTCACCGGCGATCGTCCCCATGATCTCCGGCAGGGCGGCGCGGTCGAGCGCGGAGGCGAACAGCTGGGCGGCGCCGGGCGGGGTGCGCAGCACGACCAGGTCGCCGTTCGCCTCAGCCGAGACCAGCAGGTCCTCGCACAGTCGGGCCAGCGGCAGCCGCACCGACTCCGCGGGGGCAAGCCCCGTCTCGACGGTGTAGACCAGCTGACCGTCCTGGTCACGGACCTTCGTCGCGCCCAGCTCCTCCAGGTCACGCGAGAGCGTCGCCTGGGTGACCCGGACGCCCTCGACGCCGAGCAGCCGCGCCAGTTCGGTCTGCGAGCGGACCGGATGGGCCGCGATGAGCGCGGCGAGCCGGGCGTGCCTGGCCCGCTTGGTCAGGGGCGTGGCGGGACCGGTGGAAGACGTCATGGCCGGGCGTCGACCTCGGCGAACAGGAACGCCAGCAGGGCCTTCTGCGCGTGCAGCCGGTTCTCCGCCTGGTCGAAGACCACGGAGGCCGGGCCGTCCATCGCGCCGTCGGTGATCTCGTCGCCGCGGTGGGCCGGCAGGCAGTGCATGACCTTCACCGTCGGCTTCGCGGCGGCGATCAGCCCCTCGTTCAGCTGGTAGGGCCGGAAGGCCGCGGCACGGTTGGCGGCGTCGGCCTCCTGGCCCATGGACGCCCAGACGTCGGTGTACAGGACGTCGGCGCCGCTCGCTGCGGCCTTCGGGTCGTCGAGCACCGCGACGGAGCCGCCGCTGGCAGCGGCCAGCCCGCCGGCGGTGGCGACGACGTCCGCGTCCGGCTCGTAGCCGGCCGGGGTGCAGACGCGGACGTGCGCGCCGGCCATCGCGCCCGCGTACAACAGCGAGTGGGCGACGTTGTTGCCGTCACCGACGTAGGTGAGCGTGACGCCCTTCGTCGTGCCGCAGTGCTCGCGGATGGTCTGCAGGTCGGCGAGGGCCTGGCAGGGGTGGGTGAAGTCGGACAGCGCGTTGATGACCGGGACGTCGCCGGCCGCGGCGAGCCGGTCGACCCGGTCCTGGCCGAACGTCCGGATGACGATCGCGTCGACATAGCGGGACAGCACCTTGGCGATGTCCTCGACGGACTCGCGCTTGCCCAGACCGATGGTGTTCGCGTCGAGGACGATCGGGTGGCCGCCTAGCTCGGTGACGCCGACCTCGAAGGACACCCGGGTCCGAGCCGAGGGCTTCTCGAAGATGAGCGCTACCGACCGGCCAGCGAGCGGGCGCGGGTGGCTCGGGTCGCGGCGCGCGGCCTTGAGCCGACCGGCCAGGTCGAGCACCGTGGCCTGTTCGGCGGGCGTCAGGTCGGTGTCGAGACGGAAGTGCCGGATCGTCATGAGCCGACCTTACGGTCGTCGGCCACCGGGGCGGCTGCGGCCGCGATCGCCGGCAGCGCCGCGACGAACGTGTCGACGTCAGCCTCGGTGAGGACAAGCGGCGGCGCGAGCCGGACGGTCGCCGGGGCGATGCCGTTGACGAGGAAGCCGGCGTGACGGGCGGCGGTCTCAAAGGCGGCGGCGGTCGGCGTGGAGAGTTCGATCGCGCGCCACAGGCCGGCGCCGCGGACTCCGGCGATACCGGGCGCGCCGGCGGCAGCCGCGGCGCGGATCCCGGCGGCGAGCCGCTCGCCGACGGCCGTCGCGCGGGCGAGCAGGCCCTCCTCAACGATCGTGTCGAGGACCGCGAGCGCGGCGGCGCAGACGACGGGTCCGCCGCCGAAGGTGCTGCCGTGCTCGCCGGGGCCGAGCAGCCGCCCGGCCGCGCCGATCCCGATGCAGGCGCCGATCGGCAGCCCACCGCCGAGGCCCTTCGCGAGGGTCAGCACGTCGGGCAGGACACCCTCATGCTGGTGGGCGAACCAGGCACCGGTCCTGCCGATGCCGCTCTGTACCTCGTCGAGGACGAGCAGGGCGCCGGTCCGGTCGCACAGCGCCCGCGCCGCGGCGAGGTAGCCGGCGGGTGGGGGGATGACGCCGGCCTCGCCGAGGGTCGGCTCGAGGAAGACGGCGGCCGTGCGCTCGCTGATCACGGCCTCGAGCGCGGCTGCGTCGCCGTAGGGGACGAACGTCACGCCGGGCAGCAGCGGCTCGAACGGCGCCCGCTTGCCGGGCTGGCCAGTGATCGACAGGGCGCCCAGGGTCCGGCCGTGGAAGGAGTTCTCGGCGGCGATGAGCTCGGTGCGGCCGGTCTTGCGGGAGATCTTGATGGCGCACTCGTTGGCCTCGGCCCCCGAGTTCGCGAAGAACACCCGGGCGTCCGCGCCGAGCAGACCGACCAGCCGCTCGCCGAGCAGGACCTGCGGCTCGTTGACGTACAGGTTCGACGTGTGGCCGAGTTGCCCGAGCTGGCCGGCGACGGCGGCCTGGACGGCCGGGTGGCCGTGGCCCAGCGCGCTGACGGCGATGCCGGCGAGCAGGTCGAGGTACTCGTTGCCGTCGACGTCCCAGACCCTGGTGCCCTCGCCGCGGACGAGCGCCATGGCCGGCCGGCCGTAGGTGCCCATGATGACCTTGTCCCGCCGGTCGAACAGGTCCGGGCCGCCACTGGCCGACGCCCCAGTGCCGGCCGAGGACTCGGTGGTGATGGTCGGCGTCACAAGGATCCTCCGGTCTTCGTGGGAACGGCGGGCCGCGCGGGCTCTGGGTCGCCGTTCTTGACGGCGGAGGTGATCAGGGTGCCGATGCCCTCGTCGGTGAAGATCTCCAGCAGGACGGCGTGCGGCACCCGGCCGTCGAGAACGTGCGCCTGTGGCACGCCGCCCTCGACGGCGCGCAGGCAGGCCTCCATTTTCGGGATCATTCCGGCGGACAGCGTCGGCAGCAGCTCCTGCAGCTGGTCGGCCGGCAGCTCGCTGATCACCTCGTCCGAGTTCGGCCAGTCGGCGTAGAGACCCTCGACGTTGGTGAGCACGACCAGCTTGACCGCGCCCAGCGCCACGGCGAGCGCGGCGGCGGCGGTGTCGGCGTTGAGGTTGTAGACGTTGCCGTCCTCGCCACGGGCCACCGTCGCGACGACGGGCACCCGGCCCGCGTCGAGCAGCGCGTTGATCGTCTCCGGCTGGACCTCGACGACGTCGCCGACGAGGCCGATGTCGACCTCCTCGCCGTCGACGATCGCCGGCCGCTTCTGGGCGGTGAACATGTTCGCGTCCTCGCCGGACAGGCCGACGGCGAACGCGCCGTGGTTGTTGATGAGCCCGACGACGTCCCGGTTGACCTGGCCGACGAGCACCATCCGGACGATCTCCATCGTCTCCGGGGTGGTGACCCTCAGCCCGTCGACGAACCGCGACTCAACCCCGAGCCGCTTGAGGTGCGCGGTGATCTGTGGCCCACCGCCGTGCACGACGACGACCCGGATCCCGGCGAGCCGCAGGAAGACGACGTCCTCGGCGAAGGCCTCGCGCAGTGCCGGGGTCTCCATCGCGTTGCCGCCGTACTTGATGACGACGGTGGCGCCGTGGAAACGGGCGAGCCAGGGCAGCGCCTCGACGAGAACCCGCGTCTTCGGGAGCGCGGCGTGCCCGCGAGCGCTCGCGGCCGGCCCGCGGGCCGCGGCCGCCGGGCCGCCGGTGGGGTCAACGCCGTTCGCGATCGTCATGGCTTCCTCTCCGACGCTGGGTGCCTGTCCGCGCAGCTGCCGCCCGCGGCCGCGGTCCGCGCCGTGCGCGCGCCGAACACGCCGGGGCTCATGTCGAGTACGCCGAGTTCTCGTAGACGTAGCCGTCGGTCAGGTCGTTGGTCCAGATCGTCGCCTCGGCGTCGCCCGCGTGTAGCTCGGCGACGATGGCGATCTCGCGGCCGGACAGGTCGACGAGGTCTCGCGACTCGCCCGGCGCGCCGGCCTTGCAGACCCAGACGCCGTTCATCGCGACGTCGAGCTCGTCGGGCTCGAACGCGGCCTTGGTGGTACCGATCGCGGCGAGCACCCGGCCCCAGTTGGGGTCCTTGCCGTAGAGAGCGCACTTGAGCAGGTTGTTGCGGGCGACCGCCCGGCCGACCTCCAGCGCCTCGTCCTCGCTCGCCGCGCCTTTGATCGTGATCGCGATGTCCTTGGTCGACCCTTCGGCGTCGCCGATCATCTGCCTGCCGAGGTCCATGCAGACGTCGGTGACGAGCGCCGTCAGCTCGGCCTCGGGCAGCGTCACGCCCGACGCGCCGGAGGCCAGCAGCAGCACGGTGTCGTTGGTCGACAGACAGCCGTCGGAGTCGATCCGCTGGAAGGTCACCCGGGTGGCCTCGCTGACCACGCGGTGCAGGGTCGCCGCGTCCGCGACGGCGTCGGTGGTGACGACGACGAGCATGGTCGCCAGGGACGGGGCGAGCATCGCGGCGCCCTTGGCCATGCCGCCGACGACGACGGTGCCGTCGGCGCCGGTGCGCACGGCCTGCTTGCTGACGGTGTCGGTGGTGCGGATCGCCTCGGCGGCGGCCGGCCCGCCCTCGGCCGAGAGCTGGGCGATCGTGCGGGTGACGCCGCCCAGCAGCAGGTCCATCGGCAGCCGGACGCCGATCAGCCCGGTCGAGCAGACCGCGACGTCCCCCGCGCCTATCCCGAGCCCGCCCGCGACGTGCTCGGCGGTGAAGTGGGTGTCGGCGAAGCCATCCGGCCCGGTGCAGGCGTTCGCGCCACCCGAGTTGAGGACGACAGCGCGCAGCCGCCCGTCCGCGACCGCCTGGCGGGTCCACTGGACCGGCGCGGCCTGCACCCGGTTGGTGGTGAACACGGCGGCCGCGGCGTCCGACGGCCCGTCGTTGACGACGAGGGCGACGTCGGGGCGCCCGGACGGCTTCAGGCCGGCCGCGACGCCCGCGGCCCGGAAGCCCTTCGGGGCGGTGACGCTCACGTGCTTTCCTCACTTCTTGCGGGAGTTGAACTCAGGCGGACGGACGGCGCGGCCGGCTGGCGACGCAACCGGCCCCGGGGTCTGGACGGCCCCGGGCGCTGCGACTCGGCGGCCGGCGCCGGTCAGGGCGCGAGGCCGGTGAGCGGCAGGCCCAGCGTCTCGGGCAGGCCGAGCATCAGGTTGGCGCACTGGATGGCCTGACCGGCGGCGCCCTTGGTGAGGTTGTCGATCGCCGAGACGACGACGACCCGGCCGGCGTCCTCGTCGTAGGTCGCCTGCAGGTGGACGGTGTTGCTGCCGAGCGTCGCCGCGGTGCGCGGCCAGCGGCCGGCCGGCAGCACCGTCACGAACGGCTCGTCGTCATAGCAGGCCCGCAGGACGCCGGTGACGGTGTCCGCCCCGAAGGCGGGGCCGGCGCCCAGCTCGTTCGCCAGTGCCTTGGCCGACGGCCTGGCCGTGCAGGTCGCGAGGATGCCGCGGGGCATCGGAGCCAGGGTGGTGGTGAACGACAGCGTTACCGCCGTGCCCGGCCCCGGCACGCCGCCGGTGGCGACGTTGGTGAGGTTCTGGACGATCTCCGGCCGGTGCTGGTGGCGGCCGACCTTGTAGGCCGTCACGTCCCCCATCACCTCGGAGCCGAGCAGGTTGACCTTGGCGGCGCGGCCGGCGCCGGAGGTGCCGCTGGCGGCGACCGCCACCAGGTCCGATGCCTCGACCAGGCCCGTGGCGACCAGCGGGGCGTAGGCGAGCGAGACAGCCGTCGGGTAGCAGCCCGGTGCGGCGACCCGCTCGGCCGCGGCGATCGCGGCACGGGCGCCGGGCAGTTCGGGCAGGCCGTAGGTCCAGGTGCCGGCGTGCGGGCCGCCGTAGGCTTTCGCCCAGGCGTCGGCGCTCGCCAGGCGAAAGTCCGCGCCCAGGTCGACGACCTTCGTGCCGGCCGGGATGGTGGCCGCGACCTCGGCGGAGCGGCCGTGTGGCAGCGCCAGGAAGATCAGGTCGGCACCGCTCGCGACGGCCGCGGCGGCGTCCACGAACGCCCGGCCGTACAGCTGGGGCAGGTGCGGGTGGAGATCCGCGATGTCCTCGCCGACGTTGGAGTGGGCCGCCACCGCCCCGATCTCGATCTCCGGGTGCGCGAGCAGCAGGCGCAGAAGCTCGCCGCCGCCATACCCGCTGCCGCCGATGACCGCCACCGTCATACCCATGGCCGTAATTCTATGCACGAACCCGCATGGCCATCCAGTCCTTTCTTCGAAGCGGGTCGCCGCCGGCGGGAGCCCGCTCCAGGCAGCGACGCGGCGCGGCGCTGGCCGGCGGCCGATCAGACTGGCTTGTGCCAGATGATCGCGTAGCGGAACATCGGTGAACGTCGCCACCGCATCCCTGGCAGCGCCGCTGCCGCGATCCGCCGCGCCTGGCCGTAGGTGTGCGGGTAGTCCATGCGCACCGGGGCCGAGTGGCGCCAGAGCCCGCGCGTGCGCTTGAGCACCTGGGCCTGCAGGAAGCCGACCCCGTCCATGGCGAGATCGGCAAGGCTCGCGGTGCGCGCGCAACCGATCACGACGAGCACCCCGCCCGGGGCCGTCAGGGCCGCCAGCCTCGTGAGAGCAGCGGCCAGATCGGGCAGGTGGTGGACGACCGTGTTCGAGGCGACGACGTCGAAACCGTTCTCGGGCAGCGGATAGGTCAGCACATCCCCGACCAGCCAGGTGACGTCCGCGCTGGACCGGCGGCGGGCGCGCTCGACGACCGCGGGGTCCTGATCGATGCCGGTCACCTCCGGAATGACCTCACGCAGGTCATCGGCAAGCAGGCCGTCGCCTGTGCCGACGTCAAGCGCCGTCAGCGCGCCCGGCCCGACCTCCGCCAGGACGAGCCGATGGTGATGAGTGTTGGAGTTCCAGTAGCGACGGAGGTCAGTGGGCATGTGCGCCACTATCCCAAGACCGCCCGCGGGAGCGGTCGGCTGACCGACAGGTCTGGAACCCTCAGGTGAGCGACAAATCCGGCGACTGGTTGGTCATGCGCTGTCACGATCCGGCTATGGATGAGGTGGTTGGTTTCGGGCTCGGATGGCGACCCGAGCTGGCCGCCGTCCTCGCCGCGCGGCCCGGCCTCGGGTTCGTCGAGGTGATCGCGGAGAACATCCCGGTCGGCCCCACCACGGGGCCGACGCCGACCGATCTGCGGGTGCCCGTCGTGGCGCACGGCATCGGGCTGGGGCTCGGCGGCGCCGAGCGGCCTGACCCGGCGCGGCTGCGGCTGCTGGCGGAGGTCGCCGCCGCCGTCCGGGCGCCGCTCGTCAGCGAGCACGTCGCGTTCGTGCGGGCCGGCGGGCTGGAGGCCGGGCACCTGATGCCGATCCCGTACTCCCGTGACGCGCTGGCGGTCCTGGTCGCGAACACGCGGATTGCGCAGGCCGAGCTGCCGGTGCCGCTCGCCCTGGAGAACCCGGGCGCGCTGGCCCGCTGGCCGGACGACGAGCTCGCGCCCGGCGACTTCCTCACCGAGCTCGCCGAGCGGACCGGCGCGGCACTGCTCGTGGACGTGTCCAACTTCTACGGCGACACGGTCAACCACGGGCTGGACGCCGAGGCCACCTTCGATCGGCTGCCGTGGGAGCGGGTCGCCTACCTGCACGTCGCCGGCGGGCTGACCCACGACGGCCGCTACCACGACACCCATCTGCACCCGGTCGGCCCGCATCAGCTGGAGCTGCTCGCCGAAGCCGTGCGGCGGATGCCGGCCGGCCGGGCCGCCTACCTGCTCGAACGCGACGGCAACTACCCGCCGCCCGCGCGGTTCCACGCCGAGTGCGACCGCGTCCAGGCGGCCGCCACCGGTTCGGCCCCCAGCGTCGCGCTCGACGCGGGGCAGGCTGACAGCCAGCTACCCGTGATCAGAGGTGCGTGATGGTCCTGACGATCATTGTTGCGGTCATCGTCGGCGGGCTGGTGCTGCGGGCACTGCTCCGCCGGATGATCGTCGGGCGGGCCGGCCCGGGCGCCGGGCGGTCCAGGCACTGGGACGCCGGCGGCGCAGACGGCTGCGGGGGCCGCGGCTCTGACGGCGGAGGCTCCGGGCATCACGGAGGGCACGGCGGCAGCCATGGGGGCGGAGGCGGGCACCACGGCTGCGGAGGCGGCCACAGCTGCGGGGGTGGGGGCGGCTGCGGCGGGGGCGGGTGCGGCGGCGGAGGTGGTGGGGGCGGGTG
>Ga0207641_10005186_pt1 | contig 11138 bp, 11 predicted proteins | sample KBSSwiS62_FD_184306 | JGI IMG/M metagenome (GOLD analysis project Ga0207641, IMG submission 184306) | Switchgrass rhizosphere microbial communities from Kellogg Biological Station, Michigan, USA - KBS Switchgrass S6-2 (SPAdes) (version 2) | ecosystem: Host-associated > Plants > Roots >... | reverse complement strand
ATCTGCGCCTCACCTAAGACAAGAGAATCCAATGACGATGCCACGCGAAAAAACTGCTGAGCAACTTCGAACCCTTTCAGGCAATATAAATGCGGAGTGAGTGCGTTTTTGGGAATTGCATGAAACTCTGAAAGAAACCGCTCGAGCACTGGCAATCCATTCTCTATTTCGCAATGTGCATAGAGCTCTACGCGATTGCAGGTGCTGAGAATAAGTGTCTCATCAATCTGCGGATGTTGGCGAAGTGTGAAGAGCGCATCAGTTAGTTGAGCTTTCTGAAAATGGAGTTTCTCGCGAATCGCAAGTGGTGTTTGGTGATGACTCAGGCCAACACAGAGAAGTTCAGCCACCATAGCGTGCTTCTTGATGCTGTGTTCTGGTCAAAGTAGAGAGAATCAGATGCCCAGATAGTAATAGGAGAACGCCGAAGATACTAATTATAGATGCGCGGCGCCCACGCCAGCCTGCCAAGAATCGCGCAAACAAGACGCCAGCGAATAGGACCCACACTAAAACTGACCAAACTTGCCTTGGGTCGAGGAACCAACGGTCGCCCCACACTTCGTGCGCCATGATGCTGCCTGCCACCATGCCAAGCGTCATTAATATGAATGCAAGCGCAAAGAGCTTAATACCAATATCATCAAGTGTTCGAATGGAAGGCATGTAGCCGCGAATGGCGCTGAGTCTTTTGCTGCGTAAAGAGAAGTCGACCGACAAAAAGAAGACCGCGCTAATGCCAGCGAGCAACATCATGATGTCGGCGCTCAGTGCGCAAATAAGGTGCAGTTTAAACCAGAACGATTCTTCCATGCAAAACGCCCGCGTTACTCTCGCCAGTGTGCAAACACCTGGTTAACAGCTTCTAGCGTATGGTCAATAACTTCGTCGGTGTGTGCTGCGCTCATAAATCCAGCTTCGAAGCTGCTTGGGGCGAAATAATGCCCTTTCGTGGCCATGTCATGGAAGAATCGAGCATAACGCACCGTGTCGTTAAGTTTCTTCGCCGATTCAAAGTCGGAAATGCGACCTGGCTCCTTTAGGAAGTAAATTCCAAACACCGTTCCTTCGTGGTCGAGCTGCATGGCAATGTTGTGCGCGGCAGCGGCTTTACTGATTCCCTCTACAAGACGCGTTGTGAGACGAGAAATATCCTCGAACACTTTGCGTTCTTTGAGTGCCTTGAGCGTGGCAACACCGGACGCCATGCTGACTGGGTTGCCTGATAATGTGCCTGCTTGATAGACGGGACCAAGAGGCGCCACATGCGCCATGATCTCGCGACGCGCACCGTAAGCTCCGACCGGCATGCCGCCGCCAATAACCTTTCCGAGGCAGGTGATGTCCGGGGTCACGCCAAATAAAGTTTGTGCGCCTTGCAATGCAACTCTGAAGCCGGTGATAACTTCATCGAATATCAAGAGTGCGCCGTGTGCATCGCACAAGTCACGCAAGCTTTGGAGAAATCCGTCTTGTGGTCTCACAAAGCCCATGTTGCCAGCGATTGGCTCAATGATGATGGCAGCAATTTGCGCGGGGTTTGCTTCAAAAAGCGCGCGAACACTTGCTATGTCGTTATAAATGGCAGTGAGCGTGTTTTGTGCTGTTTGCTTAGGGACACCTGCGGAGTCAGGGACGCCGAGTGTAGCGAGTGCGCTTCCACCCTTGGCGAGCAACATGTCGCTATGGCCATGAAAGCCACCTTCAAACTTGATGACTTTATCGCGACCGGTGAACCCGCGTGCAAGACGCAGGGCGCTCATGGTTGCTTCGGTGCCGCTACTTACAAAGCGTACTTGTTCAATAGACGGTATCAGTTCGATGACAAGCTCGGCCAATTCGATTTCGAGAGGGCAGGTTGCACCAAAGCTTGTGCCGTTTCGAGCAGCTTGCAGAATACTCTCAATCACACTTGGGTACGCATGGCCAAGAATGAGCGGCCCCCAGGAGAGCACATAGTCTGTGTACTTTTTTCCATTCGCGTCAAAAATGAATGGCCCTGATCCACGTTCGAAAACCAGTGGATCGCCACCAACACCTTTAAACGCACGGGCAGGGCTACTGACACCGCCTGGCATAAGCTCAGTGGCTTTCGCGAATAATAATTGTGATCGCGTAGACATGAAGCACTCCAAAACAAGAACCCGCGTATGCCATTTCATTCTTGTTTTGTCACTGCCATGGAATGCGTGGAGCTGTCCTTTTGTTTACTCGCAAACCTATTTGTGCGAGCAACTCATGAGGCAACTCTTAATCTTATGCGCTCTTCTCCTATCTTCGGCAACATTCGCAAATGTGTGCCCCTATGTTTACTCATCTGGTTGGTATTGTGACACCGATGGATACGCTGTCTATTGCTCCTATGATTCTTACTACGATGAGTATTATGAATCCGACTACATTGCTTGCCCGGCAGCTCAAAATAGCTATGGGTGTTTAAGTGGCGAGTGCCTCTGCAGTAATTATTGCGCACACGGGACACAGAACGATGATTGCAGCTGTAATTGCCCTTATCCATGGGGTGGCATGTTATGCAACAGCTGTTTGCGCTCAAATAGCGAGTGCGGAAACAACGGGTACATGAATCAGGCGACTTGCCAATGTTCCTGTCCGAGTTCTTGTTTGCATGGGGGAACCCAGGATGCAAACTGCGGATGCAGTTGCCCATCGCCATGGTCGGGTCAGCGGTGCGAAGTATGCACGCGCTCGAGCAGTGAATGTGCGAACGGAGGCTATATGGACCCGCAGACCTGTCAATGCGTTTGTCCAAACAAATGCCAAAATGGCGGAGTCCAAAACGCAAACTGCGGATGCTCATGCCCGTCACCGTGGACTGGGGCATTATGCCAAACCTGCACTCTGACTCAGGCTAATTGCAACAATAACGCAACGTTTGACAGCAGTTTGTGTCAATGCAACTGTGTAGAAGGTTGTCAACACTCCGCAAGTGCGACCAGAACATGTGGTTGCAACTGCGTGTTCCCCTGGACGGGTAGCCTATGCGAAACCTGTTCCTTTACAGAAACACACTGCCTTAATAACGGAAACTTCACTGGTCCATCGACGTGCAATTGTGACTGTACTACCGCCGATAACTGCGAGAACGGTGGCACTCGAATGGCAGACTTGAGCTGCGGTTGTAATTGCGTCAACGGCTGGGGTGGTAACAACTGCGCAAACTGCATGCGAGATGCGTCGTTTTGTCTCGGCAACAGCAGCTTTGTCGCTCCTTCGTGTAATTGCAATTGCACTGGTGAGGCTTGTGCGCATGGGAGACTAAATGAGAGGTGCCAGTGCCTGTGTGACGCCGGCTTTAAAGGAACAGATTGTTCCGTGAGGTCTTCGGCTCGGATTTTGATGCCTTCAGTCTTTCTAATCGCCGCCATCTTGGTCGGCTATCCATTGTTGGGGAATTAACATGAAACGATCGATACTTCTGCTCTTTGTTCTTATTGCTGCACAAATCGCACAGGCGATTCCTTGTGGCACCTTGCTCGATAATCTCGATGTGAGGACTTATAATTTTCTCCACTCACCACCAAGTACGCGAAAGCCGTTGCTGGTAGCGGCTTTTGAGAGAACTGAGCTCCCAACAACACAAAAGGCCATGCTCGGTGCTGGAGCAACAGTAAGAAACTCCTTTTCTGTGACAGATATTCAATTTACTTCGGATGCCACAGTTACGCAGATGAGTCAGTTGCAGCGATTCACCTATGCTGCAACGGTCTCTCTTTCCGGTGCTTCTGATCAATGCTTTTTTGTCTGGTTTTCGGACAAGAGCATGGACATCAATGTCATTATAGACCAAGATCAGTATGGAAATTTAGTGCTTGGCTCTAACAACAAACTTGACACGAATGTCTATATGACGCTCGCGCCATAACGAAATTAAGGGGTCGAGCAGTTTGCTTTAAACACTCGACCCCTTACCGGTTAATTCATTATTTTTCCCTTAATATAAGCGCCCGAGGGCTTAAGGTTAGAATCTGTCCACGGACCATTTGAGCAAGCGCCAGTTTTCCATACAGCTCCCGAAAGCGGATCGTCTGAATAATTCCAGTTGGTCCAGCTAATTTTTTTGGTGGCAAATAGCTGCAAATATCTATCAGTCATGACAAAGTCATTCGCACCGTCGCCAGAGTAAGTCTGTGATCCAAATTCGGTTGCGAAGATCGGCAACGTATTCGACGCGTAGTCAACTTCATTTAAGTACTCATCTCGATGTGAAGCTGCGTAGAAATGAAACGTGTACATGATGTTCGGGAAATTAAGAGGTGCATTGATAATATCTTGCGACGATCGACCATCTGACACACCTAGCGAACTCCACCCTGGCGTGCCGACCAAAATGACTGTCTTATTATCAATAGCTCGAATAACCGGTATCAACGCTTCTGCGTAAGTCTTGATGGCGCTCCAAGAAACACCGTTAGGCTCGTTCGCAATCTCATAAAACAAATTATTGTTGTTTTTGTGAGCATTTGCGATTGCCGTGAAGAATGTCTTTGCTTTAGCCAAGTTCACATTCGGGTCGCCAGGTGTCAGAATATGCCAATCGACAATAGCGTAGACCCCGCGTTTGGTTGCTTCGTCGATGAGCGCATTGACTTGGTTGGTATATCCAGTCGGATTTGTCTCATAGCCACCTTCTTGCACGTACATGGAAATTCGAATTACGCTCGCTTTCCACGTCTTCGTTAGCATATCGAGTGAGGCTGTTGTTAGACATGGTATTTCCGTCGGGCCATCTTGCCATCCGTACCACTGAATACCATGTGAACTCATGCCTTTCAGCTGTATTCGTGAACCATGTTCATTACACAAACCATTACCGCATACGCTCAACTGGCCATTTTGTGAGACAGGCGTGTCGGTTTGAGTTCCACAAAGGTAGGTCAAGCTAGCTGAAGGTGCTGTCGTGGAGTTTGCAACAAGGGTTGAGGGGCTAAACTTTGGCTGACAGGTGTAGGTATTGTAAGTAATTGCTGGCGTGGAAAAGCTATAAGCAATACCGCTTTTCAATTGGCTGATCGTCGTTGAAGTTCCCCAATTTAGAGTAGTCGCAACGGCACTGCTTGAGTCAGAAGGAATGACCAGCACAACGGGCTTGCCTGCATAGCCTGAAAGTTCGTTGGGCAGCGTTTGTAGTTGAATCATCAATTGCCCGTTTTGCGGCACAGCTGTGTAAGCGATTGACGAACTTACAGTTTGATTGGCAACAACAGCTACTGTCGATGGTGATGCAATACCTTGATAGGTATTATTTGAGCCACTTATGTTGTCAGCTGCAATATTATAATTCCCCGCTGGAAGTCCTGATACGGTTTGCGTGCTACTCCAGGGCAATTGCACGTTTGCAATATTGTTACCATTAGCCGTAATATGCACAACGGCATAGGTTTGCGAAACGTCCGCAGGTTTGGCGTTGCTGTTGGTCAGCTGAATATTTCCCGTTTGAACAACATTGCCATCGCTCAAATAGACATCAGCCAACCCAACGTGTGCGTCTATTGCTGCACCATAGATTATCTGTATGGAGCGATTAGCGGGCAGTTTGCTATTAGCCCAGGTTTCTTGTGGAAATTGCAAACCGAGCGACGCCAGATAATTGCCGCTTGCTCCTTGCGATGTAATTTGTAGGCTATTAACAGGATAAGCTAATGGCGAAAAAAATCCCCAAAAACTCGTATTTAACGCAATTGTGGTTTTGAACTTGATAATAGAATTTTGAAAATCGACAGTCTTACCGCAGGCATTGGTTAAGGTTAAAACAATTGTTTTCCAATTACTGCCTCCCGACGAGCTAAAGGACGATGTAATGCAGCTTGTTGGTTGAGGCAATGAATAAGCTATTGCCGACGATAGAATGGTTAAACAAAGCAGTGCTAGCACTACTATCGATCTAGACGCTTTCATAAATACGCTCCCGCTAATTTAAATGAATGCTCAGTTTGACGTAATGCATAATATCTCATTCCAATTAAAAAGTCATACAACTGGCAATTGTTTATAATTTGCACGGAGTTGCGAGATGGATACATAGAATAGCCCATGCCATAGAGAGACCTGAGTCTGCTCAGAAGCGAATCCATGCGCTGGGGCTTGCCAAGTTAGTATTTTCTGCTAAATCAATGCGATTAATTTAACCATTTGAGAAAGATTAATGAAAAACAGACTGATTTCAATTGTCCTCATTATGAGTTTTTGTATATCCAATATTGGGAATGCATCATCATTAGATGCTACGCTTCTCGCGGTACTCCATAGTTGGCTGCCTAATATGAACGCAGAGGTTTTCGATTCGCTAGTGGAGGACACGTGGGAAGACGAGCTAATCGAGGCTGTTGTTGCACAGACACATTATCAAAAAAAGCTTTGCTACTTTTACGGTCGAGTGCCTTGCAAGAATGGAAATAATTGCAAATTTAGGCATGAAGACCGCGATATGGGGAGAGTAAGAAAGCAGAATCTTGCGAAGTATCAGGAGTCAAAAAAGAAAAAAGAACCCCTAAAGATTCTATTGAAGGATGAGGTGACGCAAGAGGAAGTCGCTCAGCCCGCAGGGTTTGCAGAGCCCGCAGGGTTTGGGCCTGTGGGAGGCGAGAGTGGCAGTGGTATTGAGATTTTTGTGACAGAAAACGGACAGTTGCTGGAACCTACGATTTCACAGCCGAAGCGTTGTCACTATTCTCATAATCAGAACCACTGCAAGAAGAAAGGAAAACCGCGACAGCGGCAGCCACTTGTAATCAACACCTCGCCCCTGGCGTCGTCTTTGGCCGTGAACCAACCACCAGTAATCACACCATGGGCATCGATCATATCTCCAGCTGGGTATGTGTTTAATGTCTACTATTCTTATCACCCTCATACTGGCACGCATTTAATTTGTCATGACGCTCGATTTTGGGACTTCGTTAGAGCTATTATCCCAAGTCATATCCTTGTTAATAACGTGTGTCGTGTCGACTTAACATCTGGCAGCATTGTAGAGATCGGTGGCGCCGCTGCACATTATTTCATGAGCCGATATTCATAGGTTCGAGCAGTCTGCTTCAAACACGCGACCCTGTACGGGAAACTTTTTGATGGTGAGGCGTTTCACACTAGTTGGAAGCAACTCACCATCAATTGTGATTTGATAATTACCTTTTGTTTCTAATTCTAACGCTTGCGCTTTTAGTATTTTGACGTAGGGCAATTGATGAACATCAGCCAACGCTAAAGACATCAGAAACCGCGCAAGCTCTAACCAACCTGCGTCAGCTGCGCTTACGTACATAACGTGCAAAAGGGCATCATCAAAACGTGATTCAGGTGCAATCATGACTCTTTCATTGGCGAAAGCAATGTTGGCAGCCCAAATCTCTCTTATGGGTTGCGTATAAACTTCGCGAGACTGATCGCGATATAAAGTGAGCTTCGCATCGTAATGTCGATTAAGGAGCCATTCAACCACACTATATAGATAGACACGCAGCGAACCGACCCAGGGCCGCAGACTCTCTGAGCCGATGTCGATGTCAGAGATGACACCATGTGATAATCCGAGGAAAGAAATTCCCCTATCGTCGACATCAGTTTCGTATTGCCAAAGGTCTATTGGTCTGCTTGTTCCTAACGCGATTCCTTCGACTAAGGCTTTGGCTGAATAAGGGCTGGCTTCTCCACAAGTCTCATGAAAGATACTGCGGGCGAGTGCATTGCCAGTTCCTGCTGGAATATGTCCTATGGCGAGCTTTTGAACGGCTTCGTGTGAGAATTTGGAACTGCGTAGAGCCTTATAGATTTGGTGAATCGTCCCGTCACCACCGACACCAACGATACCCTTGTAACTGAGAAGTTCATCACCGGCTTGCTCGATGGCGAGCCATGCCCCTTCCAAGCACTCATGGAGTTCATAGTGCGTTGCCAAACGAGGTTTTACGTCCTTGAAGTAGAACTCTGCAGCTTTGCCACCCCCTGCTGTGGGGTTAACCAAAACAATAAGCTTTTCTTTTGCGAAAAGATTAGCAGATGCAGCAAGCAAGATAAGGATGCTGGCCAAATAGTTCATAATCTCAATAAACCATTGTGCGCTGCTTTCTATTTTGACTAGCTCGGGGTTTTTTGCTAGCTGTGACAAGCGGTGTGCATACTTCGCACGCATGCCGCCACATCTTAGTTATATAGGTGCTTTTATGCGTTTCCTGTTGCACAGGGAGTCGCCTTGGATTCCCGTTGTTCTGATTTCTATTCTTATTGGATGCTGGAGTGAACTTGACTTGTACGCTCCAAGTTTCCCTCAAATGCTCGATTATTTCAAAACAACTGATGAGATGATGCAGATGACTTTGAGCCTCAACTTTCTGGGGTTCTTTTTCGCCTCGCTTTTATGCGGTCCACTTGCGGATGCTTATGGACGAAGACCTATTATTCTGGGTGGCACGATACTTTTTGCCATGGGCAGTCTGATCTGTGTTGCCTCGCAATCCATCGAAGTCATGCTAATAGGTCGATTCATTCAGGGTCTTGGCGTCAGCGCTCCAGTAACTGTCTGCATGGCGGTTGTAGCTGACATCTATCAAGGCGAACGGCAGATTAAACTTCTCTCGCGTATGAATACGAGCATTACTATCGTGATGTCGCTTGCGCCGGTCATAGGTGTGTACCTTACGAAGAGTTTTGGATGGCGCTCAAACTTTTTGACGATTTTTGCGATTTCGGTCTTGGGTTGCCTCTTGTTGTGGCTTTTCGTGCCAGAAACGCATGAGGATGAAAACCGCGTTGAGTTTTCTTCCACCACTTTGTTTACGAGCTATTGGAAATTGCTGACCAGCCGAAAGTTTATGATTGCGGTGATTGGATTGTGTTTAGCCATCACGCCATATTTCATCTTCATCGGAATCTCGCCGCTCTTATTTCAAAAGAAACTGGGCATTAGCTTGGATGACTATAAGTACTACCAAGGCTCTGTCGTTGGTATTTTTGCGATCTTGAGTTTGCTCTTGCCAACCATTATGCGCGTCTTCAATGTGAACAAGTTGATGTGGTATAGCATTGCCGCTTCTACACTCGCTCTTCTGGCGTCATTTGTTTTGAGCGTTCTCGTGCCAGACAATGCGAATGTTATCACAGGTCTTATGTGGATTTACACAGTGGGCATCGTGATGCCACCGACCATCATTTTCTCGGAGGCAATGCAAATGCATCCTGAGCTGAAAGCGAGCTCATCATCGCTTATCCAATCGGTACGCATGCTGTTTATGGCGGTAGGTGCAGCGCTTGCTGGCGCCTTGTACGATGAACGCTACTTGTTCGCGATTTTAGTTATGTTTGCCTTTATGCTGCTTTCGGTGCCTTTCTGCGTGAGCGTTATCTTGAGAAGGCAGAAAGAAGGCTCCATAGAGACTTCCGTCACAGCCATTCATTGATTTGCGACGTCTCAACATCTAGAGTAGGATTCTGTTATAAGAGGAGAATACCAGATGTTGGATCACGTATCTTTTGGTGTTAGAGATTTCGCAAAGAGCTCCGCCTTTTACGACGCAACTCTTCACATTCTTGGTTACGGTCGCATCGTGACTCTTGATCAGCCGCCATACAAAGGCATCGGCTATGGCAAAGATGGCAAGCCTTCTTTTTGGATTGGCATTGAAGAGAGCTCGTCTAAAGAGCAAATCGGCAATGCGAGAGGCATTCATCTTGCGTTTGTCGCCCCAACAACCGAAAGCATCGACCGCTGGCATTCAAAATGTTTGGAACTCGGGGGAAGCGACAATGGGGTCCCGGGGCCAAGGGTTGAGTATCATCCGGGCTATTATGGCGCATTTATCATCGACCCTAATGGGTGGCGTATTGAAGCGGCTTTACATCACTATCAAGGGCAAAAATAGCGTCCGCTTTCGAGAGCATTTAGAGCAATTGATCTCCTTCGTCGCTGGGCCCTGGTTGGTGGCTAGGCAGTATTTTGTATAGGATTGCAGCTGAAATTGTGAATGCAGCTGCAGCAAAAACTCCACCAGCAATAAGTAGTCCTGAGCTGGGTGAGGGTGCGGGTCCACAGTTCAAGTTCATGTTGTCTTTTATGGTCAGGAAATAGGAAAGGATGCTTGGGTCCAAGGCATTATTATTTACAACCCACCAATTTGCGTAACATATATTCTCTCGGTATTGGTAGAAAGTCTTCATCGCAATTGCCAAAGTGTTGCCTTCGTGATTAAACAGAGTGACAGATTCTTCTCTGTTTTCTGATCCAGGAATATACCCTATGAGAGATTGAGAAAGATCATCTGTATAGATGCTTAATGATGCAGCAATCTCCTTTCCATTGACGGAGAGCATTTTCGAAGATGTATCCAAAATAGCGATCGTCTTGTTATTGCACGTCACCCTGATTTTGAACAAATTTGGATTTCCATCCATAGCCTCGCTTTGGTAGAGAATGTCACGGCCATTACCGGAATCTCTATTGTGGTACAAATAGGTGCCCTTTTTTTGCTCTACACACTCGGATGAAAAGTAAATTGAGCCGACCCCTGGAGTATGGAAGTAGGGTTCAGACGATTTGACTGGTGTTAAGCCAATCCTTAGCGTTTCCTTGTTGCACGATAAAACTTCTTGAAGAATAAATTTCTGAAAACCAGAAGTTTCGTTTTTTTCTAGGAAGGGGAAGGGGTCTATGCATGTCGTTGCAGAAAGTACCGGGCTACACAGAATTCCAAAGATAAGAACGATGTTTTTGAAAGTGATTTTCATTCGAGGCTTCTTAGGTTCAAGATGAGAAATTACAAAACATGATCTGGCTTTCGGGAACCATAAAGCCCATTTTGGGTTGCGGCAAGTAGCCAGGTTTAAGTTTCCTGTGGGTGTAAATAGCGTGCAAGACCGGCGATGGCGAGAAACGCGAGCGTTGCCCCCACGACAATTAGGACTCCACCCGTTGAACTTATCATTGACGGTGCCGTTGGAACGGTTGGTGCAAGAGTCAGCTTGGCTTCAGATATTTTTCCTGCAACATAGATAAGAGCGACAGCCTTAAATGTGTCTTCCGCTGCAGATGACAAGACAATCTGCCACTCAACAGTATCATGGCCAGTTACCTTCATTTTCTTCACATGAACAACAACCTGGCCATTTGCATTATAAAAAATAGAACC
>Ga0207641_10005184_pt1 | contig 11138 bp, 23 predicted proteins | sample KBSSwiS62_FD_184306 | JGI IMG/M metagenome (GOLD analysis project Ga0207641, IMG submission 184306) | Switchgrass rhizosphere microbial communities from Kellogg Biological Station, Michigan, USA - KBS Switchgrass S6-2 (SPAdes) (version 2) | ecosystem: Host-associated > Plants > Roots >... | reverse complement strand
CGGATGTAATCAGCCACCGGGCAAGACTTGTCACCTTCCTTGCCATTCGTCCACAACCAATGGAGGTAACGCGCGGGCACGTCTTGCATTGGTTCCCCTTTGTGTTTTCCAAAGGGAAAAGGGTCGGTGTCGGAAAGCTGGATCATTCTGGAAAAAGTAAGTCGGTTTGAAACCACTCCGGTTCAGGCAGGTCATCGCCTTCCTCCCGGATGCTGTCGGTGATTTTCAGGTAGTCGGCCCGGCACACGCTGACCAGATCCCCATTCTCAAGGCGAACGGTGAAACGGGCGAAGGCAGGGCAGTAGGCACAGGGTTCGTGTGGCTTTCGTTTGGGCATTGGAGAAGTGGCGGGGCAGGAGTCGAACCTGCGATTTCCGATGGTATCGGGAGTGTTCCGGTTACACCACCCGCCCTTGCTCCGGTGTCTTACAGTTGCAGCGCCTCCGCGTCGTCCACGAACGCCTGTTGATTCTCGGCGGGGATGTCACTGAGGCAGGTGCCGCCGTGCTGCTTGATGAGGGCGGCGACTTCGGCCTTGCGGCTGGGGTTCGCCTTCATCAGCGGGGACACCACGGCCATCAGTTCCTCACGGGTGAACTTTTTGGTGGTTTCTTCGGCGGGTGCCTGTTCCTCCTTGGGCTTCGGTTCATTCTTGCTGCCGGGAGGACGGCCACGCTTCGGCGGATCGCCCGGTGCCGGATCGGGTGTGGGGGTGGCAGCCGGAGTGCCTTCGGAGTCGTTGGCGAGGCTGGTGATGAAGGCCGCGAGGGCCAGCAGGGTTGTCTTGCTCATGTGTGTTTGTTTTTGGTTTTGTGGTTTGTCTGTCTGAGGGTTGAGTGGTTGCGGCGGAGAGAAACGGCTGGCCGGTTGGTCTGGGGCCGGGATGGTGCGCAGAAACAGTCTCCACGGGTGTCACGGGCACAATGCCAGCATGGGAACGGGTGCCAGGATGCCGGATCGGGAGCGAGAATCACAGAAGGGCCATCTCCAGGTTCGACGCGAAGGACATCAATCCCTCATCGTCCGGTGCCTTGGAACGGATGAGCTTGAGCAGGGTGTCCACGTCCACCTTCTTGATGACGGCGGAAACTTCGTCGGGGGCGAGGGCTTGGATGTTCACACGGTCAGGAGCAGCCTTTGCCTTCTTCGGCTTCCGTTCGGCAGCCGTGCCGCGCAAGGTCTTGGCTGTCACCTTCTTTTTCTTCACCGGCTTCGCTGCCTTGCTGCCGTTCTTGGCCGGGGTGGCAGTGGCTTCCGGCAGCGCCTTGGCCGCGTCCTTGAGCGCCTTCACGCCTTCTGGCCCGGCCTTGACCGCCTTCCGTGCCTCCGTGGAGGAAACCTTGCCATCCACGATCAGCTTTTGCACTTCTGCCGGGGCTTCGGCGAGGGTGATGCCGTTGTCAATGGTGACACGGGAGACATGGCGCTTCTCCGCAATCTGGGGGACGGTCAGGCCCATTTTCAGGAGCCGGAGATAACCGCGTCCCTCCTGCAATGGGGTCAGCTTCATCCCGCCCGTGCCGGAGTTGAGCATGTGAATCACGGCATCCGTGTCATTGCCCCGGAACTGGCGGCACTCGATGGTGAACTCAGGCATTTCCTTGTGCCAGCGTTTCGCTGCCTTGGTGCGGCAGTGGCCGTCACGGGCGACAATCACCCCTTTATCGTCCACGGTGACATCTACGGCAGGAACCATGTCCCCGGCCTTGTACGCCTGATAAAGCCGTTCAATGTGCTCCTCAAGTTCCGGCCCCTCGTCGCGGAGGTTGAAGCCCTTCTCGAATTTGATGAGGTTGGGATCAACCTTGAAGATGGTGCCTTCGCTAACCCCGTCCGTTTTGTTGCGGGCGAGGAGGCGGAGTGAATTGCTGGCGGTTGCGGTGCTCATGGGTTTTTGGGTTCTGTCGTGGTTTGGTTTCTGTGTGGTGAAGGAAATCAGGTCTTTGCAAATTCGTCAAGGGGGAATTTCAGGAAAGAAGAAAATAATACCACGTCCCGAAGAACGCGAGGATGAGGAGAAGGAGAATGGTGATCCTGCCGTGGCGGATGAGGGGGGAGGGATCGGGGTTCATGTGCGCGGAGGTTTTCACGTCTTTCTGTTTTTGTCAAGGGAGATTTCTTTCTAAAACATCATCTGCATTTCCAGGTTCTTCGCCCCGGTCCTCAGCCGTTCCATCGCCACGTCCACCGGCTTCGCTTCCCCGCAACCCCGGCGCATCCACAGGTAGTGCCGCTCGGTGCCAAACAGATGCCGCCCAATCTGTTCAAACCCTTCCTCGCGCAAGACGTTGGCAATCGCCTGCGAAGTGGCCCGGTTGATTCCTTCCTCCATGTGGAGAACATCCATCAGTGCCTTGGTGCTCACAATGTCGTACTGGATGAGCGGATAATCCCCTTCCAAGAGCAGGCGGCGCACGCTGGCGGTCAGATCGCTGGCACTGTCGTTTACCATGTCCGTCACGTACGAGGTTCGGGGGGCATGGCCGTCCGGGTTGAACGAGGGGGATATTTCCCAGTTGGCCAGCCACGAACGCAGGGCACCCGGCTTGTCCCGGAGCATCGCGTAGAGCGGGGGAAAGTAGTTTTCACCGAGCGCGAGCACCTGGGCCTTGTGCTGAAGGGGGGATTTGATGACAAAGTACCGGCGATCCCCCGGCGTGAGCATCAAGGCGTCATGGTGGTTTGAGAAAAGGAGGTAGTTGGTGATGTTCGGTGCCTGCCGGGTGTTCCGGTTCCGCTCGTTGATCGAAATCTCGTCATTGGTGATGAGTGGCTTCAGGGTGTTCATCACCTCATGCCGGTTGGCCCCGGCCACCTTCACATCCTCCATCACGACAAGCTGGCTGCCAAAGCTCCATTCGTTCCACCCCTTGTGAATGGTGGTGGTGTCCACGATACGAATATGCTCCGCGCCTAGCACCGCCTTGGCCGCTTCCGCGATGAGCGTTTTCCCCGCGCCGTCCACCGATTGAATGAGGACGGCCCAGCGAATCTTTCTGCCGGGGGATTGAACAAGCGTGGCGAGGAAGTCAACCAAAGTTCGGCGGTAGGCGTCCTCTGTGACAAGGTTTTCAAGGTGGGAGTAAAACAAGTTTCCAGCCGCCTCCGCTCCCTTGGGGTCAACTTCAGGGTAGGTAGGCGAGTAGGTATTAACGTACTTGCGACCACGGTTGACAAAAAACATTTCCGTAGGCTGGGAAGGGTCATAGGCATAGTCGTAGGCGGTGACAATCTTCAGGTGGTTCAGGGCGTAATGGCAGGGCAGGACAATGGGCTTGGCGAGGTTTTCCGGCGTCACGGGCATCCCGGCTTCCTTCAGGGTGTCTTCGGAGGGGAGCAAATGCCGGGAATAGATGTTGTTGAAAGCCTCCGACTTGTATTTTTCCCCGGTGTGGCGGCGGTAGAAGTCCCCCGGTGCCGCGATGTAGAGCACTCCCTTGGCCCAGATGGGTTCCTTCACCTTTTCGGCGGGCTTCTCCTGTGCCCGGATCTCCGCCTTCAGCCGGGCGATGTCCTTCTTGATGGCCGTCGCGGAAATGGTGTAGGCAAACTGCTTTTTCGCGTGGGTCTTAAGTTGGTCAACCAGGATGTCCTCCTGCACGGCGGAGAGCAGCGGGGTGGCCATGATCCGGTGAACCCCGCTTTCCAAAAGTTCCGTGATGGTGGTGACTTCTCCCATCCACGCAACCAGTTTTGTAAAACAGGTTTCCTTGATCGCCTTGTCATCCCATCCCCCTGCCGCCGCCTGCCGCAAGAGGGAACGGATGGTGACGGGCATCCGGCCTACCGGAGTCGGTCGCAGGCTGTCCCACAAAGATCGGGTTTCATCATCCCCGCCGTACTTGCACCCTGTTTTGCTCCACTCATCGAACACCTCATAGGCTTCTTCTGCCCGGTGGGGAGAAAATTGGTGCTTCAGTGCCGCCGCCAATTCCAGCCATTCGGATCGGCTGCAATCAGCGTCAATGTGTTCAAGGGCTTCCCTGGCCAGCGCCAAAGTAATTTCTGGAACAGGGGCACGGAGAAAGTCCAAGGCATCAATCCCATGTTCCGTGACTTTCTGAGGTTCGGAAAATTCGGGAAACAATTCCTCCCCAATGTCGGCGACGGTGAAAGCCCTTCCGTCGAGGTTGTGGACAATCAGCGGATGATCGCTGTCCTCGCTGTCCTGAAACATCGTGGGGAGAAACATGGGCTGAACAGCCACCTTGCTCTCCTTGGTCACTGTCGGGAGGTTAAGCCGGGCTGCCACAGCCAGAGCAGCACGGGGGTATGCGAGCAGTGGGATGTTTTCTGCATCTACCACCACCCTTATGCGTGGCTTCTCCGGCGTGCTTGAAGCCGTGGAATAGACGGCGAAGTTGAACCCTGAAAGCAAATTGAAAAAGCAGTTTGGGTCTTTGACATATGGCATTGCCGGGTATTTTCCCGTCTCCACCCACTTGCCATCCTTTCGTTCCTTTTCCGGGTCAATGTCCAAGAAAATGAGGTTGCAACTTCCTGCCTCGCTGTAATCCCGGTTGCTGGGGGAATTTTTGAATGTGGCCGCTGTGAAAAAAGCAACATGCTTTTTTTTGTCCCTTTCCTCCTTGGGCATAGCCAGAAATTTATCCCGCGCAAAGGGTAGCATGGCACAAACGCGCAACCTTTCCACCACCTCCCGGAAGTTGCGGGCGGCACTGGCCCGCACGGGGCCGAGAACCGAATTGCCTTGGAAATACCGGGACAAAGGCTAGCCCTATCTTCCTTTCAGGTCTTCCTCAATTCCTGAAATTAGCAAGGAAATCGTTGCCTGAATGTCTTCCAATGATTCCTTGGTTTGTTCGGGCGAGACACTTGTATCGGAATGCAGATCACTAATTGCATCTCTGGCCTTGGCTAGCAACTTTTTGTGTTTGAGGTTCATGTCAGCATCATTTCTTCTTGGTTGGGGTCTTCAAATGGTTCTTCCGCCGCCACCCGCTGTTCGATTTTCCACAGCAGGACAAAGGTGCTCGCCTCCGCCCCGCAAACGATGTCCACGAGCGCCACGGAATACCGGGCGGTGAGCTTAAGGAGCGATTCGTACAAAGTTTCAATGGGTATGGACAGGACCGGGATGCTCTCGTAAATGCCATCACCCTGTTCCTCCAAGCCCCGGTTGCCAAGCACTTCCGCCGCACGGGTGGCACAGTCGAATGAGGTTTTCCACTCCCCGCAGCCGGAGACGAGGGTGATCGATGCGCCCTTGGACACGGATCGCTGCTTGTGGTATCCGGCCAGCTTGGTTTCGTAGAAGGGGGAGGATGGCATTAGCCAACCCTCCAAAACAGCAAGTCAGACCACCATTCGGGGTGTAGGAAACGGAGCATCCCCCATTCCCTTTTCCATGCAAGCATGACATGCTTTTTCTCGATCTTAGGTATTTGTTCCAACACCTTTGCAAGTTGCTTGAACTTCTCCGCTGCCTCACTAATAGACACCCCTACGGAGTGAAAGGCTCTCACCATCTCCAAAAAAGAAGTTTTTGAGGTTCTCATTTTGCCAGCAGCTCCTCCAGTGAGGTTCCGAGCACCCTGGCAATCTTGCGCAGGGTGGTGAGCTTGGGCGTCCACTTCCCGGCTTCCAGGAGGGAGATGAAGCTGTTGGACTCGGTTTTCTTGTGCCCCAGCTTCACCCCCAACGCCACTTGCGAGAGGCTTTTCGCCTCGCGTGCGGTGCGGATGTTCCTTCCCAGTTGCCGGTTGGATGTTTCTTTGCTCATGCTCAGGGCGTAATTCATCTTTGCAGGAATGTCAAGGCTTGCTTTCTGAGGTTTCAGGAGGTTTTGCACGTCCTTCATCACTTGAGACGCGATGGCCTTCCGTGCTGCCTTGCGGAAGTCCACCAAATAATGACGCTTGAGGTTAATAGGTTCGGTCATGGTGAGGTTTGCGAGGTTTCTAGTTGATTCGGGGAATGCCGTGCTCCGCGTGCAGCCGCTCAAGGGCGGTACGGCGGCGGTTGGGCTGCCGGGTGGCGTGCCAGCCCCGGCGCAAGGTTGCCCGTGCCTCACGCCAGGGGGTGTGCGAGTGGAGCGCGAGATTGAAGGTGAGGGTGTTCAGGGATGGGGTTTTCATGGGTTGAATTTATGGGATACGAGGGTTGACCCTGGGGGAAGGTTTTTCAGCATATAGGCAACTGCGTTCCTAAGCATGTCCAAGTCAGACAAGATGCCACACGACTGATTTTCCAAGGTGAAAGCCTCACCATTTGGTTTTCGGAAAGACACGGACACCCTTCGCTTTTTCATCCGGTCAATCTGTGCCATCCTTTTGTCATGGGCTGCTTCCCTGGCGTTATGTGCGGCGATCCTTCGCGTCCAGTGGCAGCCTGACTTCACAACCCAGTCAGTCACTTGCTTTTCACTCGGTTCCTTCGGGGACGGCATATCCGGCACGTCTCCCCACATCCCGGAAAAGACAGTAATTTTTTCCTCCGGGTACCAGTCAGCGGACATGCTGACACAAGAGAGGTTGAGCCAATGGGCCGATCCGCAAAAGTCGTAAATGCAGACAGAGTTTTCAGTTATCATATTAGGTTGAGTTTGTGGAGCATTCTGAGGAAAGGGAGTAACAGCAAAAAGAAGAGAGCAAGCCAAGCCTGCCAGAGCATCAAAGCATGATCGGCTTCTGAGGCTTTCCCCGCCGCCACGTTGGCAGTGTGACACGCCAGCCGGATCTGCCGGCGCTTCGCACTCGGCGGCACAAGCCCCATCTGTTCCAGGGTGAGCACGCGCATTTGGTCTGGGGTGAGAGCCCCCAGTTGTTTGATGTTCATCCCGTTCAAAAGTGAGGTTGTAAGGTTGCCGATATGCCGGGGGGAAAGCAATTCGATCTGATCCGGCCTCAGCCACCGCAGATCGTCGGCAGTGAGGGTGCCTGGAGGCTTGGCGAGGATTAGGCGCAATTCTTTGTCGGATAGCTTCATGTTAGGGCTTTCACAAAGTCTCTCATCGTGGGGATACGTTTGACCCCTTCGAAAGCCAGTCCACACCCAACAACCTTAAATCCCTTGGGTATCTCAATTCCACTAATGGCAAAGCGGATCGGGGTACCTTTTGCAGAGGGTTGCAACTTGCGGAAGTTGGCAGCATTGCTTGCCCATGCGTAAAGGCACTCCATCGGTGATCCATAGAGGAATAATTTGCTTGTGCCAGGTTGAACGGGGATTTTCATCAGACAGCAATCTTGACCCGACCAAAAGCGTGAGCATAGTGGTTCCAATGGGTGACACTCGATGCGCGAACCTGTATGGCGCGTTCGCCGGCATTCGTTCCCCAGCCGTCATCTTTGGTTTCTTCGCGGAGGGTGTGGAGGATGGCTTGTTCCTCCGCGTCCACAGTGAGGACGAGGTTGCCGTTGGGTTTGATGTGATATTTCATGGGATTACTTTTTTGAGGTTACAGGGTGATCGGTGCAAACGTAAGGCAATGCCAGTTCGGCGAGGCATTCCTGCCGTTCGGCCTTGCCCTTGGGGTAAAAGGTGACGATCCGCAGTTTGTAACACACGGAGCAAGTGACGCGACGGGTGAGCTTTTTCATTCCTTCCCTTCCTGCCCGATTTCGTCGGGGCAAAGGTCGTGCGATCCCGTCGCCCTGGCAGCCGTGGAAAGAACTTCCGCAAGGTGATCGTTGTACCCGCGATCCCAATACCCCACGCCGTGACCGTTGCGGGTGTGCCAGTAATCCGCGCCGTTCTGTTCATCGTTTCCCGCCTTTTCCAGATGTTTGGAACATGCGAGGTTGAATTTGTGGCAATCAATCCGCGCTTGATCCACGAAGTATTGTGGGAGCCGGTCGTACATCTCAAGGGTGCGCCCACATTGCACGTAATCCTGACCGGACGGAGGTTCCACGTCTGTCGTGAAAAGCGCCGCGTCGAGATACCCGCGCAGAAAGGCAGGGACTTCGGATCGGATGGGGAGGTTGTTATTTTTCATGGTGATAAGGTTAGAGAGTTGCGTTGTTGGCCGTGCGGTCGGTGATATGTCCACCCCGTGCCATCATATCCACAAACTCAATCCATTCGGATCGGATCGTGGCATTGTATTCGTTTTGACGTTTCCCGCGCTTGAATGCGGATCGGTAATGGGGGAATCCCTGCCAAAAGGCGGCACGGAGTTGCGCTTGAGTGAGTTTCTTTTCCATTTTGTGAGGTATCAGAGGTTGCAACTTAGTTTCCAGTGATCTCCGGGGAAAGGATGCCATACCCGCCCCAGTCAGTATGCAGCTGGCACGCTTCGATCAGTGCCTTGCCTTCCGGGTTTTCATTGTCAATCTTGAGCGCGTAGCCACGGGGATCGGAGTTGACAAAAAAGCCAGAGGGGAGTTTGCCGAAAAGAGTTTCAATCTCCCGGAAGATGCTTTCCTTGCACCTCCGGGAATTGCCTTCCGTGTAAGAGGAATCATTGCAAAGGCACAACGCACGGTATTGTCCGCGCCTTTCCAGCTTTGAAAGAAGGGCCGATGCCTCTTTTCCGTTCACCTTTTCCGGTGAGGCACCGAGATAGACGGCGAGCCGTTCGCAGGTGGCATAGTGCGCGAGCAATGCCTGGGCTTTGCGCTCGCGGCGGTTGAGTTTGTGGGGAGCGATGGGATTAGTCATGTTTTGAATGTGTGAATTTTACGAAACGCGGCGGAGTGAAGGACGATCCGTTTTCAGGACAGTAACGGCCCCGGTGCCTTTTGAATCTCCCCAAGGTGCCTCCATTTGTTTGATTGCGTCCGCGTCTGATTCGGCGAGGAACACCCCGCCGCAACCTTTGCCTTTGTACTGATAACCTCCCGGCGTTTCCAGCCGGAACAATTCCAGGTAATCATTCCCCCGCGTTTCCCACCGTGCGATTGCTTTTTCTGTTTTCATCTTGTTTGCTTTGCACGCATCTGAGCGGCGTGCCGGCGTTTGGGTTTGTGTTGGACTCATCAGAGCGGGGCTTTACCCGCTGACACCCGCGTTGACGGGTGTTTCGTCCTGCTACACGGTTGTATTTCCTTCCCTTCGAGGCGGCGGCTTTACCCTTCGGAAGCTCCACACGCATTCCTCGCTGCGCTGCCTTCACCTTTTCCCAACGCGTTTTTACCGCGGCGCGCGCTTGCTCCGAAGTCCGCGCTTTCGATGCGCCTTTTCCGGCCTTCCCGCCGAGCGACCCTGACTCACACGCGAAGTGTGAGCGGGGAACGCGCTTTCCGCAGCAAGGGCATATCATTGGTTCCGATACCTCTCTTGAGTTGCCTGAAAGCGGCGAGCGCAGAGTTCTTCGGCTTCGCGCAGCGTGTAGCCGATCCATTTCCCGGTAGCCTCATCGATCCAGATCGTGATGGAGCGAGTGTGGCCGGTTTGCTTCATGGACTGGCCGGGCTTGCGTGCGATCACGGTTCCGTCGCGCCCACGGTATTTTCCAGCGGTTATTTTCATTCGAGGTATCAGCATCGTTTTCATGCTGCTAAGATGACCCGCCTTTCTTTTTTTGCAAAGGGAATTTTCAATTTATTTTTACCCCGGTGAAAAACAATTTTCATGCCAGATTGATTTTCTTTTTAAGTTGGCACGGTATGTGTGAAGTGGGAAAGCGTGCCAAGTGGGGGAACTAATTCCATGCCACACGGGAGACTTTTATTGTGCCAAAATGGTCGGCCAGTGCCTTTTTCATTTTCCCGATCTCATGTGTGAATGGCAAGACGTTGGCACACATCTGCGCGCTTTGTTGGCAGTAGCGAAAGCCTTCCGGCCACCCGATCACGCGGTAGAAAAAGTCCTTCGATTCCCCATTTACGAAACGAATAAACCCGCTCAAGTCTTTCAAGACAGACAGGCGGACCACGATGCGCAAGTCCCGCCAGTCTTTCTCAGTAAGATATTCGGGCGTCTCCCATGCTGTCTTATGGACTTGTTTTGTGTGGCAAAAGAAGGGGTGATCGGAATGCTTTGTTTTCATGGTGCAAAGAATTGCACGCCTTTCTAATTTTGTAAAGGGGAAATGTTCGGAATTTATTGCATCATCGGATCATCTTTCCATTCGTTCCAGGAAAGGGATTCCAGGGTGGATTTAACAGAGCGACGGCGGCGGATGCCTTTGACCGTGATGCCCAGGCGGGCGCATCCCTGCGAAACGTGATTCATCGCCGTCCCAACGTTAATCCCGAGCGTGCGGCATATTTCCACGTAGGGAATGCCGTTGCCGTACAAAGCGAGCACGGCAAGCTGGCTTTCCGTCGCCTCTTTTTTCAAATGAATCATTTTCTCCCGGAGTCGGACAGGATCGGTCAGGTCCGCGCATTGCAACTTTTCCCGGATGTTTGACAGATGCACGCGGAATGTCGCGTGATCGATCATCAGCCGCGTGCGGATCACCGTGTCTTTTACCCCCTCCAGGAAAAGCTTGGCAATGCGTTGTTCTGTTGGCGTTAGATGCATGTAATGTTTTTGCATTAGAAATGTCTAACACGTCGGGATCGGGCCGTCAACGAATTGTTTTGTAAAAAAGGCATTAGAAAGTGATCCTAAAGGTCATTGATTATCAGCCATATGATCTAACGTGTTTTTATTTAATGCCATTTAATGTGCCATGTTAGAAAACATCGGCTTCCCTGTAAACTCATTTTTCTAATGCTTTGAACAGAACGTGTTAGACTGTCCCTGTTGAACGGTCAAAAGGTGTTTACGTTAGACAGCGTTAGACAATGGCTGTTTTACTCTGTTGAAGAGAGTGTTAATACCTAGATGCCTGATACCCCTAACCTCCAAAGCTGGCAAGATTGTAAAACAGGGTGCATTAGAAAAAGATTATACGGCTGGCTGGCTGAAGGACTCAAAGTGTCGGGTATCTGGGTATCTGGGTATCTAACGCGATCTAAGTTAAGAAAGACCACTTGGATCGCAATGGTGAAAAAGGGCGCGGACCTTGGGGACGCGATGCCCGTGCCTCTCGTGTTCCAGGTGATGCCCGTGCCTCTCGTGTTCCAGGTGATGCCCGTGCCTCTCGTGTTCATCCCTTGGCCGGCAATGGTGATAAGGCGAGTCGGGTATGGCTTCTAATCCCGACCAATCTACATGGGATTAGACCAGATGGGGATCGATAGGTTCTCCTTAGCACCTTTCGTGCCAAGTAAGTTCCGAGG
>Ga0207641_10005179_pt1 | contig 11143 bp, 8 predicted proteins | sample KBSSwiS62_FD_184306 | JGI IMG/M metagenome (GOLD analysis project Ga0207641, IMG submission 184306) | Switchgrass rhizosphere microbial communities from Kellogg Biological Station, Michigan, USA - KBS Switchgrass S6-2 (SPAdes) (version 2) | ecosystem: Host-associated > Plants > Roots >... | reverse complement strand
TTGCTTTTACTTCATAAGGGATACCAAATTCTGCCAGTTTGCTTTGAATGAATTTTGAAGTTTCAAACTCCTGGTAGCTCAATTCAGGATTAGCATGTAGATGATGACGTATCGCAATAAATTCCGCAGAATATTTTTTTGCCAGCTTTTTGATTTTATCCCTCATCCGGCAAAAATAACGATTGAAAAGCAGCTTTATAAAAAGTGATTAGTTACGGCTAACAGCCTCGGCTTCTTTATCCTTATCCAGTTTTATCTCAATCGTATCGTTCATGATAAAAACACCCTTTGGAAAATACTTTTGTAGTCTTTGTTGATAATCTTCAGCTTCTTTCCTGTCCTTAAAATTTCCAACTTTCAATTTAAAGTAAGGCGCTTGGTAAAGAAGATAGGATTTTAATTCAGGGAAAAAAGTGTACACTGTTGTTTTAGCAGCAGTGGCTTCGTCCCTGTTATTAGTATTGATTACAAGTAAGCGGTAACCCTTGCCAATACGTCTTGCTTCACGGCTTGTTTCTTCATTGATCTGTATTTGTTTTTTTACCAAAAGATCGATCCGGGGATCTTTATGTACAATTACAGATGACGTATCAACTGTTTTATGCCAGGTTGTGTCCTGGGAAAATGAAGTGAGGGAAAAAAGAAAGGCAGCAATCAAAAAAATCTTGTTCATAAAATTCGTTGTGCAAAAATATAGCCAATGTTCGTTTAATGGTTTAAGGGTTGAAATCGTTTAAAGGTTAACCTTAAACCGTTAAACGTTAGTAACCACTTCCCGAACCAGCAATGTTCTCAACCGGGTGCCAGGTTGTTTTTATTTCCTGTGTATCCAAAATAAAATAAGGTGATTGACCCTGGTCAATATTCCATTTTATTTTATCATAAAAGAAAATGCGTTTCAGGTTCGCTGCGCTTTTTTCCTGCATCATTTTTTTTAATTCAGAATCATTTTCGCAGAAAATGGTTGCATTCACATCCATGTGATCAACAAACCATGCGGAAAGTTCAGACACTTTTCCCGTTAAAATATTTACAACGCCACCGGGCAGATCAGATGAATTTAATACTTCGGCAAATGTTACCGAACAAAGTGGCTTTGTTTCCGAAGCGAGTACCACACAGGTATTACCGCCTCCTATTACTGGTGCAATAACAGAAACTAATCCGAGTAGAGAATCATTTTGCGGAGCTATTATGGAAACAACACCCGTTGGTTCCAGGACAGAAAAATTAAAATGAGAACTCGCAACTGGATTTACAGCACTAAAAAGTTGTTGATATTTGTCACACCAGCCTGCATAATATATCAATCGATCTATTGCAAGATTTAATTCTTTCTCCGCTTTTCCTTTTGAAGAATCCTGTTGTACCAGTTCTTCAATGAACTGTGCTTTTCTTCCTTCCAGCATTTCTGCCATGCGATAAAGAATTTGTCCCCGGTTGAAAGCAGCTCTGGTACTCCAACTTCCAAATGCACCTCTCGCAGCAACAATAGCATCCCGAAAATCTTTTCTTGAGCTCAGGCATACATTAGCTAATTTTTTTCCATCAGCATTTGTTGGAACATAGAACCTACCGGATTCGGTTCTTGGGAACTGTCCGCCGATATAGATCTTATATGTTTTTAAAACTTCTAACCTCTTTGATGAAACTTTTTTCTCTAAACCATTTTCACTTATACTCAAAGAAGATTTTTTAATTAATGCCTTTCCCATATTTTTTAATTAACGAGATTTAAATAAGGTAACAAACCGTGTAAACCGCCTTCTCTTCCGTAACCACTTTCTTTATAACCACCGAATGGAGAAGATGGATCAAACTTATTAAATGTATTTGCCCAGATAACGCCAGCTCTCATTCTTTTAGTCATGTTGAAGATCTTGGAACCTTTATCTGTCCAAACTCCAGCACTTAATCCATAAGGCGAGTTATTTGCTTTTTCAATCACCTCATCGTCTGTTCTAAAAGTAAGAATAGCTAACACGGGTCCAAAAATTTCTTCCTGTGCAATACGATTGCTTTGTGCAACATTGGTAAAAAGAGTTGGCCGGCACCAAAAACCTTTGCCTGGTAATGAACAACTGCTTTGATACATTTCACTTCCTTCCGCTTCTCCGATTTTTATATACTTATGAATTGTCTCTAATTGCTGTTTAGAATTTATGGCGCCGATATCCGTATTCTTATCCATAGGATCACCAACGATCAATGACTCGATCCGGTCTTTTAATTTTCTTATCACTTCTTTCGCCACAGATTCCTGTACGTATAACCGTGAACCAGCACAACAAACATGCCCCTGGTTAAAATAAATTCCATTCACCACACCTTCAACAGCCTGGTCGATAGGAGCATCTTCAAAAATTATATTGGCTGCTTTGCCTCCTAACTCAAGTGTTGCCTTTTTATTTGTTCCGGCAATTGCACGTTGAATAATTTTTCCAACATCAGTTGATCCTGTAAATGCAATTTTATTTATATCCGGATGATTAACGATGGCAGCACCGGTTGTGCCTGCACCGGTAATAATATTTACAACACCCGGCGGCAGATCAGATTCCTGGATTATTTCAGCAAGCTTTAATGCCGTTAATGAAGTTGTTTCCGCTGGTTTTAATACAACTGTATTTCCGGTTGCTAATGCCGGGGCAATTTTCCATGCAGCCATCAACAAAGGGAAATTCCATGGAATAATTTGTCCAGCTACACCAAGTGGTTCAGTGGCACGATTTGGAAATGCATATTCTAATTTATCAGCCCATCCAGCATAATAAAAGAAATGATTTGCTGCGGTTGGTACATCAAAGTCACGGCTTTCACGGATCGGTTTGCCACCATTCAGCGTTTCAATGATCGCCAACTCTCTTGCTTTCTCCTGCACCATTCTTGCGATCCGGAAAATGTATTTTGCTCTTTCCTTCGCCGGCATTTTCTTCCAAACCTTTTCATAAGATCTTCTTGCAGCAGAAACAGCTTTGTCAACATCGGCAACATTTGCTTCCGCCACCTCGCTCAGTTTTTCTTCAGTCGCGGGGTTGATGGTATCAAAATATTTATTGCCCGAAGGCTTCATCCATTCACCATTTATAAAAAGATCATACCGCGATTTAATGCTCGCTGCACTTTTACTTTCAGGCGCCGGTGCATATTGCCAGGTATCAAACTTTAGTTTGATCGTATTGTTTTTCTTTTTTGAAATTGTTTTCGGCATGCAATTTTTTATTTATGAGGTCAACTTTATTGCTACTATCAACTTTGGTTGCGTCGCACTTTTCATCTTTCTGTAATTCTATTCAACAATGTTGAACTTCTACGGAGTTCCTTTTAAAAACTTATTATTTATCCCCTGGTAAAACCTTGGGCTATAAATATTTTATCCCTTCGGGTTAAAAAAAATCTCAAAACTTTAAAGAATCTTCAATCTAAGTCTCCCCTTTAGGGGACAGGGGGTTTAATCAACACTGAAATAATTCGCCGCCTGGTATACTCCCGTTTTTTCTTTCATGATCTGCATCAACACATCGTTAGCCAAACTACTTGCCCCAAATCTGAACCAATGATTATTCATCCAATCCTCACCCAAAGTTTCTTTTAGCATTACTAAATAATGTAAAGCCAGTTTTGATTTTGAAATTCCACCAGCCGGTTTCATACCCACCATTCTCCCTGTTTTATAATAATAGTCTCTTATTGCTTCCAGCATCACTAATGTCACTGGCATGGTAGCAGCCGGTTGAATTTTCCCGGTAGATGTTTTTATAAAATCAGCACCAGCATGCATAGCTATATCACTTGCCCGGCGTACTTTATCCATTGTACCTAACTCACCGGTTTCTAAAATGACCTTTAATCTTGCGTCCCCACATGCTTCTTTAATTGCTGCTATTTCATCAAACACAAAATTGTATTCACCTGAATGAAACTTACCGCGACTAATAACCATATCCACTTCATCTGCTCCTTGTTCAACCGCATATTTTGTATCACGGACCTTAACTTCTTTTGGCGCCTGTCCACTTGGAAATGCTGTTGCGACAGATGCGACATTTATTCCTGAATCTCCCAAAGCTTTTTTAGCAACCTTGACCATAGACGGATAAACACAAACCGCAGCAACTGTTGGTAAGCCAGGTAACGCATCATGTAAATGCATTGCCTTATAACAAAGCTGTTTCACCTTACCATCTGTATCTTTTCCTTCAAGTGTTGTTAGATCGATCATGTTGAGCACAAGCCTTAGCCCATTCATCTTTGTTTCTTTCTTGATACTTCTTTTTGTAAAACGGGAAGCTCTTTCTTCCACACCCACCTGGTCGATCCGCGGAGACAAACTAAAATCAGGTATCGTAATTAGTGATTTGATGCCCGGCATATGGCAAATTATTGATTATGCTCAAAGGTAACCAAAGTTTATAGCCACGACAATGTCGGATTTTTTTTAAAAAGCAAATATTTTTCATGTCAAACCGCCTCTTATAAAGTCTTCGGCCACGTTTGCCTCAATTGTTATAAATTCGGCGTCCCTTTCGCAAGTTCTTTTTTAAAAAAACATCAAATCTCAAAAAACTAATCGCAATGAGAAAATCTCTGTTTATCTACAGGTTGGTTTTTGTGTTGACATTCGTCCCTGTCGCAACAAGTCTTATGGGTCAGGCAACATTCCCCGAAAATGGAGTTGTTGATCCAAGACATGGTACTTATGCTTTCACAAATGCAACTATTGTAAAAGACGTAGCAACTACACTCAACAATGCTACAATGGTTATTAAAGACGGGAAAATTATTTCCGTCGGCACTTCAATAAAAGTTCCTGCAGGCGCAGTTGAGGTTGACTGTAAAGGAAAATTCATTTACCCATCATTCATTGACATTTATGCTGATTATGGTACAACGCTTCCCACTCCTCAGCAAGGACAAGGTGGTGGTGGCGGCGGCTTTTTTGGCGTACAACAATTTAATTCGAATGCCAAAGGTGCTTATGGATGGAACCAGGCTATAAAGGCCGAAGCCGATGCATTTAAAGTTTTTGCAATTGATGACAATAAAGCCAAACCTCTTCGTGAAGCTGGTTTCGGTACGGTATTGAGCCATGTAAGAGATGGTATTGCCCGCGGTACCGGAACGGTTGTCACTCTTGCCAATTCCAAAGAAAATTTGGTGATGCTGAAAGAAAAAGCATCCGCCCATTATTCATTTAATAAAGGCACTTCTACACAAAGCTATCCTAGCTCAATGATGGGAAGCATTGCATTACTCCGCCAGTCTTTCCTCGATGCACAATGGTATAAACAAAAACCGGTAGAGGAAGGAGTGAATTTAAGTATGGAAGCATGGAATAATAACCAGGGTCTGCCACAAATATTCGATGCAAATGATAAATGGAACTGTCTTCGTGCTGATAAGATAGGAGATGAATTTGGCGTACAATATATAATTAAAGGTGGTGGCAATGAATACCAGCGTATCAAAGACATGAAAGCAAGTAACGCTTCATTTATTGTTTCATTAAATTTCCCGCAGGCACAGGATGTTGAAGACCCTAATGAAGCCAGGTTTGTTTCTTTAAATGATATGAAGCATTGGGAAATGGCGCCAGCAAATGCTGCTTATTTTGAAAAAGCAGGAATTAATTTTTGTATTACTACAGCTGATCTTAGAAATATAACTCAATTCTGGACTAATCTTCGCAAAGCGATGGATTATGGCTTAAGCGAAATCAAAGCAATGGAAGCATTGACAAAAGCGCCTGCTACTTTATTGGGTATTTATGACCAGGTGGGAAGCCTTGATGAAGGTAAGATCGCCAACTTTATAATCACTAACGGACCTGTGTTTAGTGAAAAATCAGTGATCATTCAAAACTGGATACAAGGAGAAAAATATTCTGTAAAAGAAGATGCCTGGACAAATATCGCAGGCACTTATAAACTTACAGTGAATACACCTGCAGGAACCGAGAACTACACAATCGATGTAAAATCTAATAGTTCAGCCACTGTTTATGGAAAAGATACTTTGAGTGCAAGATTATCTTATGATGGCAAAACAGTAAAACTTAGTTATGCTAAAGTGCAGGGAAGAAGAGGTGGCGGTGGATTCGGTGGTGGACAAGGTGGCGGAGGAGGATTTGGTGGCGGTGGTTTTGGTGGTGGACAACAACAACCTCAATTACCAGCATCCGCAACAAGACTTTCCGGGTATAGTAGTGGAACCGAATGGAATGGAACAGGAACTGATTCATTGGGAAATTCATTGACGTGGACTGCAGTTTTAGAAAAAGCTGCTGAAGTAAAACCTGACACCGTTAAGAAAAAAGATCCGATCGTTCTTGGAAAAGTATTATATCCTTTCGAGCCTTTTGGTTTTGAAGAAGGAAGTCAGCCAAAGCAAGAAACTATTTTGATAAAGAATGCCACCATTTGGACAAATGAAAAAGAAGGCGTTCTTCAAAATAGCGATATTTTATTAAAGGATGGAAAGATCTCTGCAATTGGAAAAAATCTTTCTGATGCCGGTGCAAAAGTTATAGATGGTACTGGGAAATATGTTTCTGCCGGTATAATTGATGAACACTCGCATATTGCTGCCGCTTCAATTAATGAAGGAGCTCAAAGTGTAACATCTGAAGTTAGGATCACCGATAATTTAAATCCTGATGATATTAATATATACCGCCAGCTTAGTGGTGGAGTTACCACTTCTCATATTTTGCATGGTTCTGCAAACGTCATCGGCGGACAGACTCAATTGATAAAACTTCGTTGGGGCGCTAATGCGGAAGAACTGAAATTTAAAGGTGCTGATGGTTTTATAAAGTTTGCATTGGGCGAAAACGTAAAACGTTCGGCGTCTACTCAAGGAAATGCACGTTATCCTGATACAAGAATGGGTGTTGAACAAGTTTTAGTTGATGCATTTACACGTGCAAAAGATTATAAAAAAGCATGGGAAGATTACAACGCAGGAAAAGACAAATCGGCAAAGGATCATAAGCCTTTAGTAATGCCACGTCGTGATCTTGAATTGGAGGCGCTTGTGGAAATTTTAGATAAGAAAAGATTTATCACCTGCCATTCTTATGTACAAAGTGAGATCACAGGTTTGATAGATGTTGCCGATAAGGTCGGGTTTAAAGTAAATACATTCACACATATTCTGGAAGGATATAAAGTAGCTGATAAAATGCTAAAACACGGCGCTAATGCATCTACTTTCTCTGATTGGTGGGCTTACAAAATGGAAGTAGAGGATGCGATCCCTTACAATGCAGCGATCATGCACAAGGTTGGGTTGAATGTCGCTATCAATTCTGATGATGCTGAAATGGCTCGTCGCCTGAACCAGGAAGCTGCTAAAACAATGAAGTATGGTGATCTAACTGAAGATGAAGCATTCAAAATGGTTACGTTGAATCCTGCAAAAATGTTACATGTTGATGATAGAGTTGGTAGTTTGAAAGTTGGTAAAGATGCAGATGTAGTGGTTTGGAGTGATGATCCGCTAAGCATTTATGCAAAATCACTCTATACTATTGTTGATGGCACTATTTATTTTGACAGGGCAAAAGATGCGGAGATGCAGAAATGGGTGGATACAGAAAGAACACGCCTGATCAAAAAAATGAATGGTGAAAAAAGAAGTGGTGCACCAGTTATACCTGCAACGCCAAGTTATCAGCTCATAATGACTTGCAGTGATCATGGCCATAGTCATGGCTTGCTAACTATTGATGTTGATAATCTTGAAAACCAATAAAAATATTTATAATGAAAAAAATATTTTTCTCGATCGTATTAGGTGGATTTTTCCTCGCAGCTGTTTCGCAAGAGACGGTAATGCCGGCGCCACCACAAAAAGGTGTGATGTATATCACAAATGCAAACATTCATGTCGGCAACGGAACAGTTATTAACAATGGAACTATCCAGATCAAAGACGGTAAAATTGAAAAGGTTGGTACGGATATCACTGTACCTGCAGGTGCAAATGTTACTGATGCAAAAGGAAAGCAGGTTTATCCAGGGATCATTTTGCCAGTAAGTAATCTTGGTCTTGTAGAAATATCTTCTGTAAGAGCATCATCAGATGTTAGAGAGATAGGTGACATGAATCCGAATGTAAGATCAATAGTTGCTTACAACACCGATTCAAAAGTTATCAATACGCTTCGTTCGCAGGGGATCCTGATGGCGAATATAGTTCCACAAGGAAGTTTTCTTGCAGGCTCATCATCTGTAGTACAATTGGATGCATGGAATTACCAGGATGCAGCAGTGAAAACTGATGGAGGCATGCATTTATATATGCCATCATTAATGCCTCGTCCTGATTTTAGCAGGTTTGGTGGCGGAGGGGGTGGTCGTTTTGGTCCGCAACAAGGAAATAATTCAGATCCTGTAAAAGAAGGATTAGCTAAAATTGAGGAATTAAAATCTTTCTTCACACAAGCGAAAGCATATTTTGCCGAAGGCGCACATAAAGAAACTAACCTTAAGTTCGAAGCAGTTAAAGGTTTGTTTGATAAGAGCCAGAAGTTTTATGTGCATGGAAATACAGTAAGACAAATGCTGATCGCACTTGATTTTGTGAAGCAATTCAATTTTGATGTGGTTATTGTTGGTGGCAGTGATAGCTGGCAGATAGCTGACCTGCTAAAACAACACAATGTATCGGTCATCTTAAGTCAAATGCACAGTCTTCCTACTGCTGAAGATGATGATGTGGATCAGCCGTACAAATCAGCAGCTGCTTTGCAAAAAGCAGGAGTTGTTTTCTCTATTTCAGATGATGATGCGCAAACTCGCGGAAAAAATATTTTATTCAATGCAGGTACTGCAGCTACTTATGGGTTATCAAAAGAAGAAGCGTTGCAGGCAATTACTTTAAATGCTGCAAAGATCATGGGTGTGTCTGATAAAGCAGGAAGTATTGAGATTGGCAAAGATGCAAACATTGTTATCAGCGAAGGTGATCTGCTTGATATGAAGACAAGTAAGGTAACTGATGCATTTATACAAGGCAGGGAAGTTGATCTGACTGATAAGCATAAATTGTTAAACGACAAGTTCAACAAAAAATATAATCTGAAACCGACTACACCTACAAAAGCATTCTGATAAATTATTTAGAATTATTAAAACCGTTTCGTTTATAACGAAGCGGTTTTTTATTTCGTTAAACAGGTCTTGATGCTTCATTGATCTCGCTATCCTCATGATCATGGTGTTCATCTAATGACTTTCCGCAATGCGGGCAATTGTGGCCTTTGAATTTTTTGTTAAACCTAAATTCTTCAAGAAAACCCACAGTAATGATACCGGCAGGTAAGGCAAACAGTGCTACTCCTGTTAACATGATCATACCGGCTAAAACTTTTCCAAGCGTAGTTATTGGTGCCATATCACCATAACCAGTAGTAGTAAGTGTAACTACAGCCCACCATATAGTTGCAGGTATGCTGGAAAAAGTATCTGGTTGTGCATTATGTTCTGCGAAGAATAATAAGCAGGAAGCTATGATGATCAAAAAGACAACCATTATAAAGCTTAACAACAGCTCATTTACCCTTGATCTGAAAACATTAAAGATCATTTGAGCTGATTTGGTATAAGCAGTCAGTCTGAACAATCTGAAAAAACGCATAAAACGAAGAAGCCGCAGAATACGCAAGTCGAAATCCAGGAATTTATGGAAGTAACTTGGCAAAAATGCAAGAAGATCGATAAGTGCACCGGGAGTTAACATGTATTTGATGCGGCCTTTTATACTGCCTTTATATCGCGGATCGTGTGTGCAACTCCAAACACGTAATACATATTCAACTGTAAAAATGAAAACAGAAATCTGGTCAAAATAATGGAAAAAATGTTCATATTTATCATGAAGTGGTTTAACTGTTTCCAGCATCACCGCAATTACATTCAGCACGATAAGGGTAATAATAAAAGCATTAACAAACTTATCAGCTTTTGATTCTCCCAATTCGGGATGCAGCAGTATATGAACTTTTCGCTTAGTGGTTTGATACATAAACAGTGTTTGGCCCAAAGACTCATTCGGAGTCTGGACTAAAGATATAAAGAAACGTGAATTAATTTCAGGAGCAGTTTGATTAATGTTTCAAGCGTCTCTTTTTTATCATACCTCCTTTCACGTCTTTAATGGCAGTCATTATAACAAAGGCATTAGGATCTATTTTATGAATTTCATTATTCATCCTGCTGATCTCAAGTCTCGTCACTACTGTATAAATAATATTCTTATCATCGGTATGTCCTTGTTTTCCGAAACCTTCCCGGCCTTTATAAACAGTAACTCCACGACCAAGTTTGTTGATGATCATTTCTTTTATTTCTTCATTATGAGTTGAAATGATAGTGACGCCGGTATATTCTTCTATTCCTTCAATTACAAAATCAACTGTTTTAGAAGCGGCCAGGTATGTTACCATTCCGTACAGAGCAACATCGATTGAAATAAAGTAAGCAGTTACACCGAATATTATAACATTTATGATCGTAATGATGTCTCCAACAGTTGTACCTAATCGTTTACTCAAGTAAAGCGCCACGACTTCAGTGCCATCAATAACTGCTCCACCACGGATCGTAAGCCCAATGCCCGCACCAAGAAAAAAACCTCCAAAGACCGCCACAAGCAATTTATCATCTGTTACAGGTTTGAAATTAACGAATGCAGATAATAAGGCAAGTCCGGCAATTGCCAAAGTAGCTTTTATAGCAAAATTTCTTCCGATAACGCCCAGCCCTAAAAGCAAGAAGGGAATATTCACTAATACAAGCATAAACCCAAGCTTTGCTCCGGTTAATTGTCTTATCAAAAGAGCAATACCCGTGGCGCCGCCATCAATGAAATTATTGGGGATTAAAAATCCCTTAAGACCAAACGTGGCTGACAAAATTCCCAAAGAAATAAAAAGTAGATCTCTGAAAAAATCAACCACAGTTATTTTAAATTCATAATATGCTTTGGCAAATTCATAGGGAGAGTATTCGGTCTTTTCAGCCAGGTCTTTCTTCTTATGACGAAGAACTGTATCTGTAATTAATTTTTGCCAGAATGGATTCATGTTTCATTTAAGTGCTGATATGACCTTTTCAAATTTAATGATTATCGATGAAAA
>Ga0207641_10005177_pt1 | contig 11144 bp, 9 predicted proteins | sample KBSSwiS62_FD_184306 | JGI IMG/M metagenome (GOLD analysis project Ga0207641, IMG submission 184306) | Switchgrass rhizosphere microbial communities from Kellogg Biological Station, Michigan, USA - KBS Switchgrass S6-2 (SPAdes) (version 2) | ecosystem: Host-associated > Plants > Roots >... | reverse complement strand
CGACGAGCTTCGTCTGCGACAGCGCCGACCACGCCGCGAGCCTGTTCAACCTGCAGACCTTCGGCAACGTCTATTCGCGGCTCTCCAATCCGACGGTGGCCGCGCTCGAGGAGCGGGTCGCGGCGCTCGAAGGCGGGCGGGCGGGCCTGGCGTCGGCGAGCGGCATGGCGGCCGAGGCGATCGCGCTTCTCACCCTCCTGAGCCAGGGCGACCACGTCGTCGCCGCCGGCGCCCTCTACGGCGGCACGGTGAGCATGCTTGCTGTCAACCTCGAAAGGCTCGGCATCTCGACGACCTTCGTCGATGCGGCCTCGCCCGAGGCCTTCGCCGCCGCGATCCGGCCCAATACCCGCGCTGTTTTCGCCGAGAGCATCGGCAACCCGAGTCTGGCGGTGCTCGATATCGCCGCGGTCGCCGAGGTGGCGCATGCCCAGGGACTGCCCCTGCTGATCGACAACACCGTGCCGTCGCCGTTCCTCTGCAACCCGATCCGCTTCGGCGCCGACATCGTCGTCCACTCGGCCACCAAGTACCTCGGCGGCCACGGCACCACGCTCGCCGGCGTGATGGTCGAAAGCGGCCGCTTCCCCTGGGACAACGGCAAGTTCCCCGGCATGACCGAGCCGTCGCGCGGCTATCACGGCGTGAAGTTCTTCGAGACCTTCGGTGACTTCGGCTTCTCCATGCGTGCCCGCATGGAGACCTTGCGCGTCTACGGGGCCGCCTTGTCGCCGACCAGCGCCTGGCAGATCCTGCAGGGCGTGGAAACGCTGCCGCTGCGGATGGAGCGGCACTGCGCCAATGCCCTGGCCGTCGCCGAATTCCTGCGCGGCCACAAGCGGGTGCGCTGGGTCAACTACCCCGGGCTGGCCGACCATCCGCAGCATGCGCTCGTTGCCGGGCAGATGCGCTCGGTCGGCGGCCGCCCCGGCGCCTCCGGGCTGCTCGCCTTCGGTGTCGAGGGCGGCCTGCCGGCGGGGGTGCGCTTCATCGAGGCGGCGCGCTTCATGAGCCACCTCGCCAACATCGGCGACACCCGCACCCTCATCATCCACCCGGCCTCGACCACCCACCGCCAGCTCGACGACGCGCAGCAGCTCGCCGCCGGCGTGCATCCCGACATGGTGCGGCTCTCGGTCGGGCTGGAGCACATCGACGACATCCTCTGGGACATCGACCAGGCGCTCGAGGCCAGCGCCGGCTGAGCAGCGGCGCGTAACATGTCCGGGGCCCGCATCAGGGAAGCCCCCATGAACATCTACGAGCAGGACCTCGGCAAGACCGCCGCGAACCACGTGCCGCTGTCGCCGGTGAGCTTCATCGAGCGCAGCGCCGAGGTCTTCGCCGACCTCGAGTCGGTGGTCCACGGCCGGCGCCGCTACCGCTGGAAGGAAACACGCGATCGCGCCGCTCGGCTGGCGGCGGCGCTGGCCTCGTTCGGCGTCGGCCGCGGCACGACGGTGAGCGCGATGCTGCACAACACCCCGGAGATGGTCGAGGCGCACTACGCCGTGCCGGCCCTCAACGCAGTCCTCAACACCCTCAACACCCGGCTCGATGCGCCGCTGCTCGCTTGGCAGATGAACCACTGCGAGACGGCGGTGCTGCTCACCGACCGCGAGCTCTCGCCGACGATGGCCGAGGCGCTGCACCGGCTGCGCGAGGAGCATGGTCGCACGCCGGTGGTGATCGACGTCTGCGACAGCGAATACACCGGCCCGGGCGAGCGCCTGGGCGCGCACGAGTACGAGGCACTGCTCGAAGCCCACTCGCCGTTGCCGGCGCTCCCGGGCCCGCGCGACGAGTGGGACGCGATCGCCGTCTCCTACACCTCCGGCACCACCGGCGACCCGAAGGGCGTGGTCACGCATCACCGCGGCGCCTACCTCAACGCCGTCTGCAACGCCGCCACCTGGACCCTGCCGCACTTCCCGCGCTACCTGTGGACGCTGCCGATGTTCCACTGCAACGGCTGGTGCTTCCCCTGGACCGTGGCGATGCTCGGCGGCACCCACGTCTGCCTGCGCAGGGTCGAGGCGGCGGCAATCTTCGACGCGATCCGCAACGAGCGGGTCGATCACTACTGCGCCGCGCCGATCGTCCACAACCTGATGATCGCCGCCCCCGAGGCGATGCGCACCGGCATCGCCCACAAGGTGCGGGCGATGGTCGCCGGCGCGGCGCCGCCGGCGTCGATGATCGAGGGCATGGCGCGGATCGGCTTCGAGATCACTCACGTCTACGGCCTGACCGAGGTCTACGGGCCGGCGGCGGTGGCGGTGAAGCGCCCCGAGTGGGAGGCGGCCACGCTGTCGGAGCAGACCCGCCTGAACGGCCGCCAGGGCGTGCGCTACGCGCTCGAGGAAGGGATGACGGTGATGGACCCGGAGGGCATGCGCGAGGTGCCGGCCGACGGCCAGACCATGGGCGAGATCATGTTCCGCGGCAACATCGTCATGAGCGGCTACCTGAAGAATCCGGCCGCGACCGCCGCCGCCTTCGCCGGCGGCTGGTTCCACACCGGCGACCTGGCGGTGCTCGAGCCCGACCGCTACGTCAAGATCAAGGATCGGAGCAAGGACATCATCATTTCCGGCGGCGAAAACATCAGCTCGATCGAGGTCGAGGACGCGCTCTATCGCCATCCGGCGGTCATGGCTTGTGCCGTGGTTGCCCGGCCCGATCCGAAGTGGGGCGAGGCGCCGCTCGCCTTCGTCGAGCTGCGCCCGGGCGCCGAGGTCGACGCCGGCACGCTGGTGGCCCACTGCAAGTCGCTGCTCGCCGGCTACAAGGTGCCGCGCGAGATCCGCTTCGAGCCGATTCCCAAGACCTCAACCGGCAAGATCCAGAAGTTCCAGCTGCGCGAGCGCGCCCGCTCGGCCGCGGCGATCGACAAGGAGTAGACGATGACCGAGACCGCCGTGGCCGAGAGCGCCCCGTTCGTTCGCCGCGACCGCGACAGCCGCGGCGTCGTCCGGCTGACTCTGAACCGCCCACAGGCCTTCAATGCCCTGAGCAGCGGCATGCTGACGGCGCTGCAGGCCGAGCTCGACGCCGTCGCCGGCGACGAGAGCGCCCGCGTCGTCGTCATCGCTGCCGAGGGCAAGGCCTTCTCCGCCGGCCACGACCTGAAGCAGATGCGCGCCGAGCCTTCGCTGGACTACTACGAGGCGCTGTTCGCGCAATGCGCGAAGATGATGGTCACGATCCAGCGCCTGCCGGTGCCGGTGATCGCCCGGGTGCAGGGCATCGCCACCGCAGCCGGCTGCCAGCTGGTCGCGGCCTGCGACCTGGCGGTCGCGGCGAACACCGCCCGGTTCGCCGTCAGCGGCATCAACTTCGGCCTGTTCTGCTCGACGCCGAGCGTCGCGCTCTCGCGCAACGTGGCGCGCAAGGCGGCGTTCGAGATGCTGGTGACCGGCGACTTCATCACGGCCGAGGACGCCAAGGCCAGGGGACTGGTCAATCGCGTCGCCGCGCCCGAGGCGATCGATGCCGAGGTCGAGGCGCTGGTGGCGGCGATCGTCGCCAAGCCGCGGGTCGCGGTGGCCATGGGCAAGCAGCTCTTCTATCGCCAGCTCGAGGTCGGCGTGGAGGCGGCCTACGAGGACGCCGGCCGCACCATGGCCTGCAACATGATGGACGAGGTCGCGCTGGAGGGCGTCCAGGCCTTCATCGACAAGCGCAAGCCGGCCTGGGCACCCTGAACGTGCCCTGAGTGCGGCGCCGCCGGCTCGCTGGTCTCCCGGTTGTCCGGACAACCCTTGCTAACTCCTGATTGAGACTTGGCGGGGCTTCCGGTATGGTTTTCCTCGGTTGAAGACTCGCGTTTCACGGATTCCAAGGAGACAGGAATGAGGAAGACGATCGCCGGCATCATCGCCGGCTGCGCCCTGGCCTTCGCCGGCCAGGCGATGGCCCAGGAGAAGCTCACCGTCTGGTGGGTCAAGGGCTTCTACAAGTCGGAAGACGATGCCCTCTTCGCGGCGATCAAGAAGTTCGAGGCCAAGCACCCCAAGGTCAAGGTCGAGCTGTCGCAGTACCCGGTGCAGGACATGATCCCGAAGACCGTGGCCGCGCTCGATTCCGGCAGCCCCCCCGATGTCGCCTACGCCGACGTCTACGACTTCCAGGTCACCGCCAAGTGGGCCTTCGAGGGCAAGCTCGAGGACGTGACCAGCGTCATCGACCCCCTGCGCGCCAAGTTCGAGCCGAACGCGCTGGCGACGACCTTCCTCTACAACGACCAGACCAAGACCCGCGCCTACTACGCCTACCCGATCAAGCAGCAGACAATGCACATCGAGTACTGGCTCGACATGCTCCAGGACGCGGGCTTCAAGGAGTCGGACATCCCGACCACCTGGAAGGAGTACTGGAGCTTCTGGTGCGACAAGGTCCAGCCGGCCTACCGGCAGAAGACTGGCAACCGCGCCTTCGGCATCGGCCAGCCGCTCGGCGTCGACTCGAGCGACTCGTTCTATTCCTTCCTCACCTTCATGGACGCCTACAACGTCAAGCTGGTGAACGACAGCGGCAAGCTCCTGGTCGACGACCCGGCGGTGCGCCAGGGCCTCATCAACGCGCTCACCGACTACACGGCCGTCTACTCCAAGGGCTGCTCGCCGCCGTCGAGCACCAGCTGGAAGGATCCGGACAACAACGTCGCCTTCTTCAACAAGACGACGGTGATGACGCACAACGCCACCATCTCGATCGCCGCGAAGTGGCTCGACGACGCCAACAACGCCACTCTCACCGAGGCGCAGCGCGCCACGGCGATGAAGAACTACAAGGAGCTGGTGCGCACGGCGGGATTCCCGAACAAGCCCGACGGCAGCAAGATGGTCTATCGCGCGGCGGTAAAGACCGGCGTGATATTCAGCCAAGCCAAGAACAAGGCCGCGGCCAAGCAGTTCGTCGCCTTCCTCCTCGACGAGGCCAACCTCACGCCCTACGTCGAGGGCTCGCTCGGCCGCTGGTTCCCGGTGACCAAGGCGGCGCAGCAGAGCGCCTTCTGGAAGGCCGACAACCACCGCCTTTCGGTCTACAACCAGTTCATGAGCGGGACGGTGCCGTTCGAATTCACCAAGAACTACAAGTTCACGGTGCTGAACAACGAGAACGTCTGGGCCAAGGCCGCCAACCGGGTGCTCAACGAGAAGGTGCCGATCGACAAGGCCACCGACGAGATGATCGCGCGGATCAAGGCAGTCGCCTCGAACTGAACGCAACGGGCTGACGACGAGCGAAGCTGGACATGAGCACCGTCGTCGCCGCCGCACCGCCGCTGCCGGCGCGCTCGCGCGGCTCGAACCGCTGGGCGTTCTGGGGGACGATGCTCGTCGTCCCCTACCTGCTCGTCTTCCTCGTCTTCGTGCTCTATCCGGTGGGCTACGGCCTCTGGCTGGCGCGGCACCCGGCGAGCTACGTCAAGCTGTTCGAGGACCCGATCTTCTTCCGCTCGGCGATCAACACGATCGTCTTCATCCTCGTCGCCATCAACCTGAAGATGGTGGTGGCCCTGCTGCTCTCGGGTTTCCTGATCCAGCAGCGCTGGTGGATCAAGATCCTCTCGCTGATCTTCATCCTGCCGTGGGCGGTGCCGTCGATTCCGACGATCCTCTCGGTGCGTTTCATGCTCAACCCGGAATGGGGCGTGATCAACAGCACCCTGTTCCACTTCTTCCGCATCGACGGGCCCAACTGGCTCAACGACCCGACCCTGGCGCTTTCCTTCTCGATGCTGATGCACATCTGGAAGTCGCTGCCGTTCTGGACCCTGATCCTGGTCGCCGGCCGGCTGGCGATCCCCGCCGAGCAGTACGAGGCGGCCTCGGTCGACGGGGCGACGGGCTGGCAGAAGTTCCGCTTCATCACCTGGCCGTCGATGCGAACGCTCTATCTCACCTCGACCATCCTGTCGATGATCTGGACGCTCGGCGACTTCAACAGCGTCTACCTCCTCACCGGCGGCGGACCCGCCGACCTGACGCACGTGCTGGCGACGATAGGCATCCGCTACCTGCGGCTCGACTTGGTGGACCTGGCGATGGCTTCGATCGTCGTCGCCCTGCCGCTGGTCCTTCCGCTCGTCTACTTCATGATGAAGCGCTTGTCGAAATGAGCTGCGCCCGGCCATGAAGCTCAAGTGGAAGGCCGTCGCCACCGAGGCCAAGCTGCTCCTGATCGGCATCCCGCTGCTGATCTGGACGCTGATCCCGATTTACCACCTGTTCCTGTTCGCGATCTCCGGCCGCGATTCGGCGACCTCGGGCCGGCTCTGGCCGAAGGAGCCGACGCTGCAGAACTTCGCCCTGGTGTTCGGCGAGAAGCACTTCTATCTCGAGCACTTCTGGCTGCAGCTCTGGAACTCGCTGCTGATCGCCGTCTCGGTCGGCGTGCTGACCTTGTTCGTCGCCACCACCGCCGCGTTCTCGATCAGCCGCCTCAAGGTCAAGGGCGGGCGCACGGTGATGAACCTGGCGCTCTTCACCTACTTCATCCCCGCCGCCTTCCTCGCCGTGCCGATGTACAAGACCATGGGCAACTACGGCCTCCTCAACAGCCAGTGGGCGCTCATCCTGGCGATGGTGACGATCGCCTCGCCCTACTGCATCTGGGTGCTGAAGCAGGCCTCCGACAAGCTGCCGTGGGAGCTCGACGAGGCAGCGCGCATCGACGGCGCCTCGCCGCTGCAGCTGTTTCGCCTGGTCTATCTGCCGCTGATGACGCCTTCGCTGGTGGCGGTGGGCACCTATGCGCTCCTGCTGGCGTGGAACGAATACCTCTACGCCTTCCTGCTTCTCTCCAACGACCGCAGCGTCACCCTGGCGGTGGCGCTCGGCAACTTCCTGGCCGCGGACGATTCCCCCTGGGAACTGCTGATGGCCACCGGCCTGATCTACGCGCTGCCGCCGGCGGCGATCTACTACGCATTCAAGCGCTACATGGTGGGCGGCCTCACGGCCGGCGCCGTGAAGAGCTAGGGCAGGGCGCATGGCATCTCTCCAGTTTCGCAACGTCGAGAAGAACTTCGGCTCGGTCAAGGTCATCCACGGCATCGGCTTCGACATCGCCGACGGCGAATTCACGGTGCTCGTGGGACCTTCCGGCTGCGGCAAGTCGACCCTGCTGCGCATGCTGGCCGGCCTGGAGGAGATCAGCGGCGGCACGATCTCGATCGACGGCCTGGTGGTCAACGACGTCGAGTCCAAGGACCGCGACATCGCCATGGTGTTCCAGAGCTACGCCCTCTATCCGCATATGACGGTGGCCGACAACATGGGCTTCAGCCTGAAGCTGAGGAAGGCCGACCCCAAGCTCACCGCCGATCGGATTGCGCAGGCGGCGAAGATCCTGAACCTGGTCCCGTACCTGGAGCGCTTTCCGCGCGAGCTCTCCGGCGGGCAGCGGCAGCGGGTGGCGATGGGCCGGGCGATTGTCCGCGATCCGAAGGTGTTCCTCTTCGACGAGCCGCTCTCCAACCTCGATGCCAAGCTGCGGGTGGCGATGCGTGCCGAGATCAAGGCCCTGCATCAGCGCCTGAAGACGACCACGGTCTACGTCACCCACGACCAGGTCGAGGCGATGACCATGGCCGACAAGATCGTCGTCATGCAGGACGGCAGGATCGAGCAGATCGGCACGCCGCTCGAGCTCTACGACCGGCCGGCCAACCTGTTCGTCGCCCAGTTCATCGGCTCGCCGGCGATGAACGTGGCTTCGGGCACCCTGCACCGCAACGCCGACGCCGCCTGGGTCGAGGCCGAGGGCGGCATTCGCTGGCCGTTGCCTGCCGGTGCGGCGGGCCAGGACGGCCAGGCGGTGGTCTATGGCGTGCGTCCCGGTGACCTCTCGCTCGGCGGCGGCGCCCGAGCCGTGCCGGGGGAGGTGATCGTCGTCGAGCCCACTGGCGCCGAGACCGAGCTGCTGGTCCAGGTGGGCGCGGCGCAGATCGTGGTCGTGATGCACGGCCGCACCGATGTCCAGCCGGGCCAGAAGATCGCGCTGGCGGTGGCGCTGGAGAGCGTCCACCTGTTCGATCCGGCCGGTGGCGCGACGATGCGCGCCTGAGGACATCTCCAGTTACGGCTGACACCATGAACGGTGTCACGACTCGCGGGCCCCGGCCTCCAGGCGGCCCGTCAAGCTCCCCCGAAAAAACGCCGATCTCCTAGGCTGGACCGGTCGTTCGCCAGGTGCGCCATCGCGTGCCGGCGGCTGCGGCTCAGGAGATCGTCATGAAGCGCTTCGTCGGCCTTGTCGCCGCCTGCCTCCTCCTCCTCGGTCATGGCGGCGTTGCCGCCGGCGACGGCATCTACTTCAGCGATCCCAACGCGGGGGTGACGCAGAAGGTGTCGATGGCTGCCGACACCCGGGCCTACCGCGTGGACGCGGCGCGCCACTTCTACGACGAGTACCGCTCGCGCATCTTCCGCGGCCGGTTGCCGCCGCTGATCCACGCGGTGGTCGTGGTCGAGACCACGGTCGACGAGAACGGCCACGCCAGCCGGGTCGACCTGGTGCGCGGACCGACGCACGCGCCCGACGTTAGCGCCGCGGTGATCCAGGCGATTCGCCGGGCGCAGCTGCCCAAGCCGACGCGCTTCGCAGGCCACGTCAGGTTCACCGAGATCTGGCTGGTGACCCGGGACGGACGGTTTCAGCTCGACTCGCTGACGGAAGGGCAGAACTAGTACGACATCCCTTAAATAGCTTTCCTATTTAAGGTCAATGCCGTAAGCTTCAGGCCTGTGAGTCGAGGCCGCCAAGCACAGGTAGTGAAGCTGCCGAGGAAGGAGCGCAAAGCGCTCGAAGTGCTGGTGCGCCGTGGCACAGCGCCGCAGCGAGACGTGGTGCGCGCCAAGATTGCACTGATGGCTCACGATGGTGCGACGAACACGACGATCGCCGCATCGTTGAGCATGTCGCTGCCCAGTGTGTCAATGTGGCGCGGGCGCGTCGCCAATCAGGGCGTGGCCGGCTTGCGCGAAGCGCAGCGTCCAGGCCGTCCGCGTCGTATCAACGACGTGCAGCGGCTGCAGTTGTTGTCCCTGGCGTGCGAGCCGGCCGAAGCGCGGGGCCGGGCCACGCCGACACTCGATGAGTTGTGCGAGCGCGCCACCGGGCGTGGGGTGGTCGAGCACATCAGCCGCAGTCATTTGCAGCGCATCTTGCAAGCAGCCGAGGTGCGCCCGCACCGCGTGCGGCAATGGCTGCACAGCCCCGATCCGCAGTTTCGCGAGAAGGTCAACGCGATCTGCGCGTTGTACCGTCAGGCGCCCAAGGGCTCGGTGGTGCTGAGCATCGACGAGAAGACCGGCATCCAGGCCATCGAGCGCAAGCACGCCGACCGCGCACCACGGCCCGCGCGCGCGCGTCGCCAAGAGTTCGAATACATCCGGCACGGCACGCAGGCGCTGACCGCCGCGTTGGACGTGCACTCCGGGCGGGTATTGGCCCGCTGCACGGATCGGCGCACTCAAGACGACTTGGTGGCTTTCATGGAGGAGGTCGCCCGCGCGCACCCCAAGGGTCGTGTGCATGTGGTGTGGGACAACCTGAACACGCACCGAGCGTACGGCGTATGGAAGAACTTCAACGCCCGGCACGGCGGGCGCTTCGTCTTTCACTTCACGCCCCTGCACGCCAGCTGGGTCAATCAGATCGAGTTGCTGTTTGCCATCTACGCGCGCCGTGTGCTGCGCCACGCCAGCCACACCTCCATCGCGCATTTGCGTCAGCGCACCCAGGACTTCATCGCCCAGCGCAATCGCTCGCCCAAGCCCTTCAAATGGACGTTCGCCGGCTTCGAGTTGCAAACTGGCGAGCCCAGGAGGTTCGCCCCCCATGCCCACACCCCTCGCCCAAGTACACGCCGCTGAACTCCAAGGCCATCTGGCCAAACTCACCGGGCACGACTACGCCCGCGTGCGCCCCTACGGCAAGCACCTGCTGATCCAGATGCAGCGCAAGGATGCCGTCGATACCGTGGCGCGATTGACGGAGGTCGCTCGCAACCGCTACACCGCCGCGTTTCGCAGCCACACCGGGCGCTGGGAGCCATTGCCCATTGCCGGCGATCTGAAGCACGCTGCAGACGCAGTCACTACCCTTCTTGCGCCGTACCTTGATCCAGATACATAAAGCTATTTAAGGGATGTGGTACTAGTGTCCCGTCCCTGAATTAACTGGCATAAACAATGCATGCCATTGCGGTATCTTTGGGACGGGAGATACCGCGATGGAGACCAGGGGCAGACCGAAGGAGGAGTTGGTGTTGAGTGGTCAAGAGCGCGTGCAGCTCACGTCGTACGCGCGCAGCCGCTCGCTGCCGGGGTCGTTGAGCGAGCGGGCGCGCATCATCTTGAGCAGCGCTGAGGGCGAGGCCAACAGCTCGATTGCGGCGCGGCTCAAGCTGAGTAAGACGACGGTTGGCAAGTGGCGGGCACGCTTTATCGAGCGCCGCATCGCCGGGCTCTACGACGATGTGCGCCCCGGTGCACCGCGCAGCATCGACGATGAACGCATTGCCCAGTTGATCAACACGACACTGCACACCAAGCCGGCCGACGGCTCGACGCACTGGAGCGTGCGTACGGTGGCCGCCGAGACCCGTATCTCCAAGAGCAGCGTGCAGCGCTACTTCCAGCTCTTTGGCTTGCAGCCGCATCGCACCGAGGGCTTCAAGCTGTCCAACGATCCGTTCTTCGTCGAGAAGCTGCGTGACGTGGTCGGCTTGTATCTGAGCCCGCCCGACAAGGCGCTGGTCTTGTGTGTGGACGAGAAGAGCCAGTGCCAGGCGCTGGAGCGAACGCAGCCGATGCTGCCGATGGGATTGGGCTACGCCGAAGGCGTCACGCACGACTACAAGCGCCATGGCACGACGACGCTTTTTGCCGCGCTGAACGTGCTCAACGGCGCCGTACTGGCCAGCTGCAAGCCACGCCACCGGCACCAGGAATTCCTGTCGTTCCTGCGCGAGATCGACACCGCCGTGCCGGCGCAGTTGGAGATCCATTGCATCGTCGACAACTACGCCACCCATAGCCATCCCAAGACCAAGGCTTGGCTGGCGAATCGGCCGCGCTGGCATATGCACTTCATTCCCACCTACAGCTCCTGGCTGAATCAGGTCGAAC
>Ga0207641_10005176_pt1 | contig 11147 bp, 12 predicted proteins | sample KBSSwiS62_FD_184306 | JGI IMG/M metagenome (GOLD analysis project Ga0207641, IMG submission 184306) | Switchgrass rhizosphere microbial communities from Kellogg Biological Station, Michigan, USA - KBS Switchgrass S6-2 (SPAdes) (version 2) | ecosystem: Host-associated > Plants > Roots >... | reverse complement strand
TAGACGACTTCGGGCTTCGACTGTTCGATGACGATGACACTCTTATTCTCTACAACCTTTGTCTCGACTTTCATTTGCTCGTTAGATTTTAGGTTGCCCTTTTCCTTAGCCTTGCCGCGCATGCGCTGCACGGCATCCATTACGTCAGATTGCTGGGCCAGAACTGCGTTCCCTAGGTCCGTCGTCCAACCAATGTCGTCCGCCAATCGCTTAACGACATCAGGAAGGGCCGCCATCGACTGGACACTCGGATCCCAGTTTTGCTTCATAACCGCATCTGCCAGAGCTTTGTCTTTCAGATCCTTGTGCTTTGCGAGAAACTGTTGAAGTTGTACGATTTCCAGCGGATAGGTTGATGCCGCCAGAACTTGCGCCAAGAGTGCGTCCTGATACAGGGCGATTGGCGCAACCAAAGAATCCAACTGATCATTAGGAATCTTCGGAGCCGGCTCCTCGGTCGTGGCGGCCTGCTTTTGTTCTTGCGCTTGTGCTTCCGATTGCGACCAGCCGGCAACCAGCAAGACGGAACACATCAGGGCGGTAAATCGCTTCGATATGTGTTGTAAGCGGATTGGCATCTCCTCTACTCCTATTGCCACCGGTAAGGCTTCAGCTATAGGACCGTCGGTGAATCCAGAAAACTGGCAAAAATAGCAGTGGGATTGTCGAGGAACGAGACGTGTTGAGTGCTGGCCTTCGAGCTGAGCGCAAGGTTCACGAATCGGCGATTTTGCTCAACGCGTATCTGTAACTTTTGACAGTTTGCCGAAACTGGAATCTAACCCATTTTGTACAACCAGATACGGAGCAAGGCACGGTCTAGCCCCACCGTCCGCCTGCAAACTCCCTTGTTTATCGGAGAGCAAAAGAAGAAGAGCGGTTGTCAATGGTTACGCCGGAATCAGGCGGGTATGGAACTGTAGAATGACTTCTCGCTTCTTGGATGAAACATAGCCCAATATGTTCTCAGGTGATCTAACAAAGGCGCAAAGATCGGAACGGTTTCTCCTTGCAATCGGTCTCACGCTCTTGGCCATCTGGGCCGGCGCACGATTTTACAGAGCCGTTGCATCTCGCGCAGCCCTGGAGCGCTTCCAAGCGGAGGACACAACCAGCGTGACTCCGAACCCTTCAGTAACGCTAGACCCCAACTCATCCTCAAGAATTAACTTCGAGCTTTGGTCCATCAAGAGGATCGCAGCATATCAGGACAGTCTTACCAAGAAAACGGAGATGCCTCTGGCTATTCTTCGCATCCCCAAGATCAGTCTTGAGGCGCCGGTTTTCAACGACACAGACGATCTCACGCTAAATCGCGGAGTCGGGCGAATTCTTGGCACGGCTCAAATCGGTCAACCGGGCAATCTCGGTATTGCCGGACATCGTGACGGTTTTTTCCGAGGGCTTAAGGACATCGAGCTTGGGGACACTATTGAACTCCAACTGCCGGGCGGAACGGATCGATATGCCGTTAGCCAAATTCAGGTGGTTGCGCCTGAGGATACTTACGTCCTGCGACAGCAATCAGAACCGACGCTGACACTGGTGACTTGCTATCCCTTCTATTACGTAGGTAGCGCGCCGAAACGATACGTTGTCACAGCGTACATTGAGAATTCTAGCGAGCGGAATCAGACCGCGACTGGGGTCTCGATTACCACGGTCACGAACACCAACCACAAGGAGAAAAAGTAATGATACCTATCAGGTTCTCGAGGAAACACTTGAATGGCTTACTGGGCGGGATCGCGCTTTGTTTTGCGCTTTCTCTCCCGGCAGCCGCACAGGTACAGACGCAAAAGTCAGAAACTCACGGCCCAGCAACAAAGGAAGTTAAAGTCGAGCGCGGCGAAATCGTCTACGTCTCTGGCAACAGTGTCGTGGTCAGAATGGAAGACGGAACGCTGCGGCATTTCGACAATGTTCCTGACAGCACGACAGTGACCGTTGATGGGAAGCAACTGAACGTCCATCAGCTACAGGTCGGGATGAAGGTGGAGAAACAGACCATTACGACGACTACTCCAAAGACGATAACCACAGTCAAGACTGTTACTGGCACTGTGTGGCACATTACGCCTCCGCTTAGCGTTATCCTGAGACTGGAAAACGGTGAGAACCAGGAGTTCAAGATCCCTCAGGGGCAGAAATTCAACGTCGACGGTCAAATGGTAGACGCATTTGGCCTCAAGAAGGGTATGAAAGTCGATGCTCAGAAGGTGGTCGAAGAGCCAGAAATCGTAGTTGCGCAGGAAGTAAAGAGAACGGGAACTGCGCCTCCCGCTCCACCGGCGCCAAAAGCCGATGTCCCGATGCTGATTGTCTTGTCGCCACCAACCCCCGCACCCGCCGCGCCTGTTGCAACGGCTGCGGCCGAGCCGGCACCCAAAAAGCTGCCAAAGACAGCGAGTAATGTCCCACTAGTCGGACTGCTCGGCGTGCTCCTTTGCGCAGTTTCGTTGACGGGCATGGCGATCCGGAAGATCAGTATCCGGACGGCTGTATAGGATAAGTCGTACATCAGCGGACAGAAACGAACAGCTAGGGGCGGGTGCTCGCCCGCTCCTATGTCGATCTAAGGGCAGAGTCGTGTGTTCCGTTTGTGCCCCATTCGTAGGCGGAGCTCGATCATTAGCTTCGATCTCCGCAAAGGGAATAAGAGACGCTAAATGCAAAGTGTTAGACAAAACCGCGCTAAGAATACTGCAATGATTCGGGATTTTGGCGTGCCTGAGCGATCGGGAGAGCAAGAATTTGAGCACTACCAACGGTTGGAAATCTGTGAGGTCGGTCATCGGCTGTATCAGCGTGGATACGTGGTTGCATGCGAAGGCAATCTGTCGGTGCGACTCGATGCAGAACGGATTCTGCTTACGCCAAGTCGTGCTTGTAAAGGAGATCTCACACCACAGGATCTTTTGGTGACAGATTTGAGCGGTGCCGTCCTTAGCGGTGCGGGGCAGCCCTCTTCAGAGATGCAGATGCATCTGCTCTACTACCACTCAAGACCTGACGTACGGGCCATTTGTCATGGACACCCCCCAACAGCCACGGGATTTGCGGTAGTGGGGCGAGCACTCGAAGAAGAAATTCTTCCGGAAGTGATCATCGCGCTGGGCAAAGTTCCCCTGGCTCGTTACGGAACACCCGGTACATGGGAACTTTGCGCGGGGCTCGAGCCGCTTGTTTCTAAACATGACGCAATCTTACTGGAAAATCACGGTGTGGTTACATGCGGCAAGGATTTAAGGACAGCTTACTACCACATGGAAACCGTTGAGCAATGCGCTCGTGTATTGCTTACGGCTGAATCGCTTGGGAAGCCGCGTGTACTCCCCCGTGCGGAAGTTCAGAAGCTGATCGCCGCAAGGTCGCGATATGGCTTTATGGTCCGAGACGATCGCGTGGGACTGCATTTGGCGTCTGAATCTGCGGACGATAACTTCACGCCAACGCGGCAAGAACGGGAGTCTTTTTTCGAGGAATCTCTCAGAAAAAAAACCCACGCTTAGAAGCACCGGGACCCACCACCCATGCACGGGAGTAGTGGCGTCACGCACTCAAAAATCAAGCGGAACTCGACTGAAGTGACGTATATCTCAGTACCACAAGTAAGCGTTTGTTTAATTGTTATGGAGATCTGGACGAGCTCGCATTCGTTTTACTACTGGACCCTGCAGATGCCATCGCCCGCGCAGTAATTTTTAGATAACCCCTACAACTTCCATGGGCCTACTTCCGCCTACCACTTTCAGGCTGCTGCGGCCTTGGCGACTTATCCCGCTGTGCGGCCGGCCAATCTCGAATGTAGCCTAATTAAAGTCGTGGATAATCTCGACGGCACCATGAGATGCGATTCGCAAAGGTTCTTGCGACGGCTTACGGCGTGCCAATCAACAGCGGCCCCAAGACCAATGCCGCCCCGGGCCGAATCTCACGAAAGATCAGAAATTGTGAAATCAGGTCCAGAAGGATCGCGATGGCGATCAAATCACCTACAGATGAGAAGGCGTTTGCGAGCATCTTCTGCCGATGCTGGTCGTGGAACGCCAGCGCCCAAAGAAAGGCAGGGCTTCCCGCTCGAGCGTCCTTCGCGCCATCTCGCACGCCAAGTAAGATCGCGACCATTGGTTGTACGATAAATCTTAGCCGGCCCGGGCCCGACAATCGTGCAACCATGTCTTCAAAGAAGTGCTCGGTAAACAGGTACAAATTACCCGTCTGTATGAGCCTCCGGATTGCTCCCGGAAGCGCTGCGAGAATAATTGCAATCACCACCGTTGTGAGGATCGAACTGCGAGATAGTGAGACTTTCATTTCAAGAATGTCGATTAAGGATCGAGGCTAGCCTGCTGCCACGTCCAGCGAACAAACGCCCAGATTGCTCGTGCTGTGGAATTGAAGACCATGACTCACTTTGAAAACGGACACCAGACGTACCATTTCGCCGGTTCGCAAGACAACCAAGGATTCCGGGTCGAACTGAAGGGAGAGAGAAGTGAGTCCGTCCGGGAGAACCCGAAAAAGGATGTGGTCAGTGCTTGTTGGAAGGAACCGAAATTCCGATTCACTTCCGCCGAAGGCCAAAGCCCGCACTGAACCATCTTTGAAGATTATGCAGTTCCAGCCGGCGCTCCCACATGCATTGCCCTCTGGGAGACTGTCAGTGGGCAAAGGTTCAACGGGCAGAAGGCGGAAGCGTATTTGGTGATACTCCTCCGAGGGCACATTGGCCGGAGCTGTTAGGTGCGTAAGTGAACCCGGGTCAAAGGGGTCCTCGCTAGGGGAGAGAAGATCAATCTGAATTGGATGCACGGAGAGATCTGGCGCTAGATCCTGCCACCCAGATCCGGCTTCTGTCGCATCCAAATTTGCATGTGCCTGAATGCCACGAAGGCCGACGAATATGTGCAGGATGCCTAGTGACGAGGAAAGAGAGGAACTAAGTGCGGACCCATTGAAGGGAATACTACTCAGACGGACGGTGATCGCTCCAGAGGCTTTCGCGAACGAACAGGAGTGATTGCTGACCCCTATCGCGGCTTGCGATCCATCCCATATTGCAACATAGCAAGTATTGGCGCAGCCTGAGGTGCCGAGGCATAGGGTAAACAACAACGCAGCCAGGAGCTCCGAATACGAACAAAATTTCATGACACCGACTCAGTCAATGAGCGAACTGTGCGCAGCTAGCGGTCTAAGGTCAAAACGGACTAGATACCACTGAACGTCGAGACTTTAACGCCTGCTGGGACGAGTGGACATCTGGCAAGAATTACAGTGTCATGGCTGCCGCTGCCTCCGGTAGGGTCGGCAAAGTCGACCATGAGTCCTACACTCTTTCGTGAAAGCGGACCAGCATCTCTAAAAACCGCCCTTGTGGTTGACGCCGATCCGCAAGTCGAATCTGTGCTCGGCGCTGCCCTCGACCCTCGCCGCTGGATGATCCAGCACGCGTCCGACAATGCTCAGGCCACTGCGCTGATGCAGGCGAGTATCTATGAACTAGTGATTACAAGCGACAAGACATCCGGGAAAGAGGACGTCGCGTTGTTGCGTAAACTCCGAGCTGTTCACCCGCACACTAAGCTGATAATTCTCACAGACGACTCCACGCCAGCCGATGTACTGGCTGCGATGCGCGAGCACGCGTTCAGCTATTTCCGCAGACCACCCTCCTATCATTTGTTAGCGTACATAATTCAATTGGTTGCAGAAGGGCCATGTTGGGATGACGGCATTGACTTACTGTCTGCAGCGCCGGCCTGGATACACCTCGCGGCACGGTGTGACCTTGGCACTGCGAAAAGGTTGGTTCAATTTATCAACGAGGTTGCCGAGCTGCCGAACATTGAAAAAGAAGAAGTCGCTACTGCTTTTCGCGAGATCCTTTTAGGTGCTATCGAACATGGTGGATGTTTTGATGGCAGTCAAAGTGTCGAGATTGCTTACTTGCGGGCTCGGCACGTGGTTGTTTGCCGCGTCAAAGATCCCGGCCCAGGATTTTCGCAAGAAGCGATCCTCCACTGTGCCATGCCCAATCCATCCGATGACCCAATCCGGCACAGCGCCCATCGTGAGGAACAGGGTTTACCACTAGTTTACCATAGCATTCTGAGCGCACGAAAGTTCGTCGACGACCCCATCCACAACGAAAAGGGTAACGACACAATGCTTATCAAGTACTTGGCTGCCCGCTCAGAATAGCGATTATGGCCGTCAGCTCTCCCCATAGCGAATCCTTGGCCTTTCAGCAGGCCTTACTAAGGAGTGAGCGGCTTCGGATTCTGATCGTTTTGGGGACGATTGCTACAGCGTTCTTGCTAAGAACGATTCGAACGGTTGCCGTAGCAGGCGGCGAAAATCTCGCTTCGTGGCTTGTAACATTCGGGTTGTTCAGTTTTTTCGCGATTTACGAATGCTTTCTGCTAAGAGCGGTGAATCGCGCCATACGAAATGGCCAAAATCTTGGCAACTCCGTGTGGATTAGCAACATTGTTGTTGAGACTTTCTTGCCCGCCTGCGGACTTATCTTTGTAAGTAGTTCTGCTATTGACTTAGCTTATCGACCTTTGGCGAATCCCGCGGTTCTAGTTTTTTTTCTTTTCATAATTCTCTCCGTTTTACGCCTGAATCCTGCGCTCTGCAGGCTCTCTGGATTCGTAGCGGCATCGAGCTACCTGGCCGCCTCATCTTATCTTGGTTGGCGGCCTTCCCTTGGCGAAACAGCCCCTGTGGTTTCGCCCCAAAAGGCAGTCTTTGGGTATGCCTTAGCTCTTATTATCGCTGGATTTGTGGCTGGGGCGGTTGCGGGCGAGGTCAGAAAGCAGGTGGACGCTGCCCTTAGGGAAGCGGAGGCGCGGCGGCAAGTGGAGAGGTTAGAACACGACCTGGAGTTCGCGCGTTCAATACAACAGTCTCTGCTCCCGAGCGGAGTGCCGGAGATTGAAGGTTTCGAAATCGCCGGATGGAACCAGCCTGCTGATCAAACGGGCGGAGACTATTATGACTGGCACTGTCTACCGGATGGAAGCCTTGTCGTGACGCTAGCGGATGTAACCGGACACGGGATTGGCCCCGCTCTCCTTGCAGCAGCCTGTCGCGCTTATGCAAGGGCCAGCTTCCGCGGAGGTGGTGCACTGATGCCCGCGATGGAGCAAATCAACAATGCGCTTGCTGGCGATACTGGTGAAGGGCAGTTTGTGACTTTTGTAACGGCAGTCTGCACTCCCGGATGTTCGCACGTGGAAATGCTTTCAGCTGGGCACGGACCTCTATTCCTCTATGTCCTTAAGGAGGATCGGTTTGAGGAGATGGGTGCGCAGGCACCACCCCTCGGCATAATGGCGGACTTCGTTTCCGAACCGCCACAGACCCTCGATTTGAGTCCGGGTGACCTGCTAGTGCTTGCGACGGATGGCTTCTTTGAATGGGCCAACCCTCAAGCGGAACTGTTCGGGCCCAAACGATTGGAACACGCCATACGCACATCGAGGTTAAAGCATCCGAGCAAGATTATCTCTGATTTGTACCAAGCTGTGATTGAGTTTTCTGGCGGAACGAAGCAGCAAGATGATCTAACGGCCGTGATTATCAAGAGAAGATAACGCAGTGTCTGTTCCTGTTATCTGTCCCAGTTTTTCAGCAATGCTGCGACTCGTATATCTCTCCTCGCAGAGAAGGGTTTCTACGCCGACCATCAGATCTTCTGGGGTATCCCACTCGAGAATATAGCTCCCCTCTGAATGCGGCTCTCACAATTTAATGTTCTGATTCTATAGTCACGAAAATGGTCTTGCTTTTGGGAACGCGTTGCCGAAACTGTTCCGCCGCTCGGCCATTCTTATCCGGAAGGTTGATGACGAGGAGTACTAAATCAAGTTGCAGGTCTGCCGCCTTTTGGACGGCTTCCAGGCCACTATATGCCGCGCCCAAGATTTCCAGATCCGGCCGATTATCGAAACGTGCTCGAACCAAATTGTGCCAAAAGACAAAATCATCCACCACTAGAATCCTGGCTGAAGACCACAGAATCTCATGCAACGCCTCGAGTAGTCATTGTCCGCAAGCATCCCTGAACTTGCGCAAGAGCAATCAAGTAAGGCTTGCTAATCAAGATCAGAAATCGGGGAAAGGACGGATTCAGAGGGAATGCAGGAGTAGCTTTTCGGGGGAGCAAAGTAGAATTTTGCCGCGACGCTTTAGCAGAACCCGGTTCCGCTGCCACTCGCGCAACAGGCGGCTTGCCGTGAATCGCGTGATATTCGCCGCATTGGCGAGTTCCTCGTTGGTGGCGTCGAATTCAAGGCCTCCAGGAACCTTTTGCCCAATAAGCTCAGCCAGACAAATCACGAGCCCGCCGAGTCTCTTGCGCGCCGAATGACTCGTAAGTGCAACATGGGCGGCAACATACCAGGCCAAATAGTCTGAGGCGGTGATGAGAGCGTTCTCGAGCAGCCTTGGGTAGCGCGCGGCCAGTTCCCGAATGGCAGAGCGATCCCAAACCAAGACATGGCTATCTTTCAGCGTCTCCGTGCTCGCAAGATATGAGGATGGATTTGCCAGAAGGGCCGCACCACCTATTATCTCTCCAGGCGAAAGCCAGAAAAGTAGCAGCTTGCGGCCATCCTCCGTCGTGAAAAAGTATCGTGCGCGCCCCTTGGTCAACAGATACAGATAATCCGCAGGGTTACCCTGGCTCACAATTACAGAGTTGGCTTTGAACAGCCGTGGTCTTGCGGCTGCCAGAATAACTTTAAGACCTAGGGGGCCGATCCCTTCCAAAAATCGAGATCCGACCTCTGTCTTTACGGCCGCGATTCCAGAAGCAAGCATGGCTGGACTCTCGCCTACTATCCGTCCAATCTCAGGGTCCCTGACCGACTATCCGCGTCGGATATTCAAGATAGGCCGCGCTAGCACAATGCTCGAGTGCCAATTTTGACGCATAGCCGTTAATAACCGGGATATTCGCACGAAATCCCGGGTCAATTTCGGTCCTCCAAGCCAGGAGAAACAAAGATACGTCCTGCCAGAGTCTCCCGGATGGCGTGATCCAAATCGGTTGCCATTCGAGGCTTGACAACGTAACCGAGAGCGCCCACGAACAGACAGGCTCGCACGAAGTCGGAGCTCGAATGGACAGACAGAAAAACAATCGTCGAGGCACAACCCAAATTCTTTAGTTCTAGGGCTGCTTCTATGCCATTGAGAATCGGCATCGAGATATCCGTAACTATGACGTCCGGCTCTAGCTGCATCGCTTTGTCAACTAGAGAACGGCCGTCAGAAACACTAGCGATGATCTCGAACTCAGGCGCCAACAGGTCTGCCACCACCTTCGAGACGCCTCGGTGGTCATCTCCCAATAGTATTCTGATTCTGTTCAATTGGCCCGCCTGCTCTAGGCGCGCCGGGCGGAGCAAAACCTGGCTCATATTTCCCGCCCATGGGACCTCCCAAATGAAACAACGGTTTTGCGCCCGAACTTTCGCTGCCGTAGCGACAATACTCATCAGGAATTGAGCTTGGATGCTGGCAATTCTGCCAGTCACCGCGGACCAGCGCGCAAACGCCAAGGAGTGAATAATTTCTGTGCTACTATTTAGGCTGGGCGCACGGGTACCAAACGGGATTTCTCTGCAAGAACTTTGCGGCCGCAACCTGCTCGGAGTTCAAATGTCATGCAAATTCTGTGCATCAGATAACCTGGTGAATCTGACAGGGGAGCTGACAGCGAGTCTCCCCGACTTGAATCACCTAAGTGCCGCGCCAATATACGCGTGCCGCGAGGTTCTAGTGTGCCTGGACTGCGGGTTCACCGAACTTCGCTTGTTGGCACCGGAGCTGGAGCAACTCAGGAAAAGCAGGGAAGCAGGCACGTAAACCGTCCAATCAACGAGCTCGCGGGAAACCTCTTTTGGCATTGTTGACGAAGTCTTATTTAGTAATTACCGCTGCGGCCCACGCAGACAAGGGGCCTTTTGAAACATAGTTGTTGCGCTGCTTTCTGACAAGGAATCAAGGTGATCCCTCATTCGTCTGCGTGCCCGAAAGATTCGACTTCTGATCGTTGCAGTGCTGACTCCCATTGCACTAGCCAGTTCTTGCTGCGTCCATCCGTCAGCCTTGCAAAGAACGAACGTGTCGCGGAGGTACGGACTCAAGCAACCAAGCGCTTTTGCCGCGAGGTCGTTCGCGATGCACTGATGTTCGGGATTTGGTCGGTCATCCTTCATCTTCAGTGTCTCGAAATCCTCATCTAGCGGCGAAGCTGACATATGCCGGACAGTGCCGGTGAGCTCGCGTTTGCGAATCTTCATCAGGGCTTCGTTTATGGCAATGCGAACTAGCCATGAAGATAATTGGGAGCGTCCTTCAAATCGGTGGATATTATGGTAGGCCTTCACAAGGACATTCTGCAGATTGTCTTCTGCGTCAGCATGATTCTTCAGAATGCCTAACGACACCCTGTAAATAAGCTTCGAATTAGAGCGTACCAATTCTGGAAACGTTTCCACCGTTTGTCCAGCCACGACGTCCACCCAGCACTCCGACTTCCACTTAAAATGCTTGCTTTCCCTCATGCATACTCTCTTTGCGATTTAACGATGCCCTGAAATTCACCTTGTTAGCACTGCGTCGCGCTATTTCCGGGAGGGCAAGGACGCGGGCTGTCGCAGGCGGAATTCGATGAGCGCTTCGCTCGGGAGAGTAACCTTGCGGCCTTCCGGCGTTTCAGCGATCCGCCGACCGCGCGCTTGGCAGCTTGCTCTGAGCGCATATCCTCCGGCAGGGCTCTTTGCGGCTACGTTTCTCAAGGCTTGCGTAAGATCACACAAGCGTTGACCGAGTTTGCACTGTCAAAAATATCAGCCGCTTTGGCCGGGCCGGGAAGCGTGTCACGTCGAATGGCCGGGCGGTCCTTTTGCAGAAGGGTGCCCGCTTCAACCAATAAGCTTCGCGGACCAAGTGCGTATGGCGTATATGGCGCTTCGAACTTCGGCGTAAAGCAAGACGGTGTCTGAAACTATTTCCTACTACAGTGTCTGCGTAGCTTCTGTCAAAACTTGCAGTTGCTCGTTTTCATTTCTAACCGATAACTTCAGTAAGCTGTGCGGACCCCGCTAAAGAAAAAACTTTCGGTC
>Ga0207641_10005170_pt1 | contig 11154 bp, 8 predicted proteins | sample KBSSwiS62_FD_184306 | JGI IMG/M metagenome (GOLD analysis project Ga0207641, IMG submission 184306) | Switchgrass rhizosphere microbial communities from Kellogg Biological Station, Michigan, USA - KBS Switchgrass S6-2 (SPAdes) (version 2) | ecosystem: Host-associated > Plants > Roots >... | reverse complement strand
GTTCGGCCGCTACCGCCTCGAGACCCCGAGGACGAACATCGACGGCGCTCACGTCACCCGCGACTACCGGTGGTGGACCGCGGGCGGCGTCCGAGGGTCGATGAAGGACAGGGGCCTGACCTTCGGAACGAACGCGCGGGCCGGCGTGTGCGTCCACTTCGTGGAGCCCGTCCCCCACGTCTTCGGCTGGCGCGACCACTCGGCCCTCACGGTGACCGTGGCCGACCTCGACGGCCTGGTCGCGCTCCTCGGCGAGGCCGAGCCCCGCTCCTGACGTCCGCCCGAGGTCTAGGGTCGCCACCTCCGCAGAAGGCGAGGCGGGCGCGGTGACGCCACACTGTCGGTGTGCTCCTGGCGGACGTCGTCGACACCTCGGCCCGCATCGCGGCGACCAGCAAGCGCTCCGAGAAGATCGGGGTGCTGGCGGACCTGCTGCGGCGCGTCGAGCCCGCTCAGGTCGAGCCGACCGTCGGGTACCTCGTCGGTCGGCCCCGGCAGGGCCGCATCGGCGTCGGTTGGGCGACGCTCGGCCGTGCCGCGTCTCACCCGGCGACGACGCCGAGCGTGACGGTGGCCGAGCTCGACGACGCGCTCGGCGCCATCGACACCACGACCGGCAGCGGCTCGATGGCGGCGCGCCGGATCCACCTCGACGAGCTCTTCGGGCGGTTGACCGAGGCCGAGGCCTTGTTCGTCCGGCGCCTGCTCATCGGCGAGCTGCGCCAGGGCGCGCTCGAAGGCGTGATGGCGGACGCGGTCGCTCGGGCCGCCGGCGTCCCCGTCGCGCTGGTGCGACGGGCCAGCATGTTCAGCGGCGACCTCGGCCGCACGGCGCGGGTGGCGCTCACGGCCGGTGCACCCGGCCTCGAAGGCATCGGGCTCGAGGTGCTCCGCCCGGTGCAGCCGATGCTGGCCGGATCGAGCCCGGACGTCGCGGCTGCGCTCGCCGAGACCGGCCGGGCGTCCGTGGAGTGGAAGCTCGACGGCGCCCGGATCCAGGTCCACCGCGACGCGGACGACGTCCGCATCTACACCCGCAACCTCAACGACATCACTGACCGACTCCCCGATGTCGTCGCAGCGATCCGGCGTCTCCCGGTGCACCAGGTGGTCCTCGATGGCGAGTCCATCGGCTTGGATGAAGACGGTCGCCCTCGGCGCTTCCAGGACACCATGAGCCGCTTCGGCGCGGCGGCGGTCGTGCCGCGGGCCGGCGGCGGCGGCGCGGCCGCCCTCGATCCGGCTGTCGACCGGCTCCCCGGCCTGCAGGCGTTCTTCTTCGACGTGCTCCACGTCGACGGCGAGGACCTGGTGGACGCGCCACTGGAGCAGCGGATCGACGCGCTCGACGCCATCGCCCCCGCACAACGGCTGCCCGCGCTCGTGACGGCCGACCCGGCCGAGGCCGACCGCTTCGCCGCCACCGCGCTCGCCGCCGGCCACGAGGGCGTGATGGTCAAAGCCCTCGACGCGCCGTACCAGGCGGGTCGGCGCGGGGGATCCTGGCGCAAGGTCAAGCCCGTCCTCACCCTCGACCTCGTCGTCATCGCCGCCGAGTGGGGTCACGGCCGTCGCGTCGGCTGGCTGTCGAACCTCCACCTCGGAGCCCGAGGCGATGGCGGCACGTTCGTCATGGTCGGGAAGACCTTCAAGGGCCTCACGGACGAGCTCCTGCGCTGGCAGACGGCGCGCCTGCAGGAGCTGGCGCTCGGCACGGACGGCCTCGTCGTGCACGTCCGGCCCGAGCTGGTGGTCGAGGTGGCCTTGGACGGCGTGCAGGTGTCGCGCCGCTATCCGGGCGGCGTCGCGCTCCGCTTCGCCCGAGTCCGCCGCTATCGCGAGGACAAGCAGGCCTCCGAGGCCGACCACATCACGGCCGTCCAGGCGCTCCTCGGCTGAGGGTCGCAGCCGCGACGTCCGCGTGCCCGATCAGGACATGGCGACGACGACGAGACCGATCGAGGCCAGGTGGCACATGCCGGCCAGCACCGTGCACGCGTGCCAGACCTCGTGGTATCCGAACACCCGGGGTGAGGGGTTCGGCCGGTTGGTGGCGAGCACGATGCTGCCGCCGGTGTAGAGGACGCCCCCGGCGATGATGAGGCAGAGCTCGAGGCCGGTCAGGTGGCGGACCATGACCGGCGCGGCGGCGATCGCCGTCCAGCCGAGGGCGATGTACAGGGACCAGCCGAGGATGGTCGTGCGGTCGAAGGCGACCAGTTTGAGGACGACGCCGGCGATCGCACCGGTCCACACGACGGCCAACACCGGCAACCCCCAGGCCGGTGGGAGCACGAGCAGGCAGACCGGGGTGTACGTGCCGGCGATCAGCAGGTAGATCGTGGAGTGGTCGGCCCGCTGCATCCAGCGCCTCCACCCCGGGCTCCTGGCGAGCCGGTGGTAGGCGGCCGACGTGCCGAAGCCGATCACGAGCGTGGCGGCATAGATCGCGGCGGCGGTCCGGGCCTTGGCCGGCCCGGCCAGGAGGATCAGGGCGACGCCGATCGGAATGGCGAGCGCGAAGGCGACGGCGTGGATCCAGCCACGCCAGACCGGTGGCGGGACGGACGCCGCGGAAGTGGCCGTCGTCGGCGCCTCCCACTCGCTCGCCATCGCTGATGCTCCTCTCCGGGTCATGTCCGTCACAGCCTCGCACAGGGTCCTCGACGGTGTCGGGCGTCCTGGATCGGGTTCTGCGCGCGGTGGGGCCGGCCGCACTGCCAAGATGTTGTCGATGACCTTGCGGGTGATGACCTGGAACGTGTGGTGGCGGTTCGAGTCGCCCGAGGAGCGCGAGGAGGCCATCCTCGCCGTGATCGAGAAGGAGTCGCCCGACGTCTTGTGCCTGCAAGAGGTGTGGGCCGAGCGACGCGGTGAGGATCAGGTCGAGCGCTTCGCCGACGCCCTCGAGTACCACGCCGCCCGCACCGACGGGCCGTGGTTCGAGGAGCGCTCGTTCGGCAACGCGGTGCTGTCGCGATGGCCGGTCATCGACGCCGAGCAGCACGCGCTGCCGAAGGACGACGGCACCCCGGGTCATCGTCGCGCGCTCTACGCGGTGACCGACTCGCCCTACGGGCCGATCCCGGTGGTGTCGGCCCACCTGGAGCACCGCCTCGACGGCACCGTCGTCCGTCGCCGCCAGGCCGCGACGCTGGCTCGGGTGATCGCCGATCGACGTGGCGACCCGGACCGCGACTTCCCCGTGATCGTCGGGGGCGACCTCAACGCGACGCCCGACAGCGACGAGGTCCGCGCCCTGACCGGTCGGACCGCCCCTCCGGTGCCGGGGTTGCTGCTCATGGACTGCTGGGAGCAGGCCGGTGACGGCACCTACGGTGCGACGTGGTCGTCCGAGAACCCGCACGTGGAGTGGTCCGCCTGGCCGAACCGGCGGCTCGACTACCTGTTCGTGAGCTGGCCGAGGCCGCGTCCCATCGGCAACCCGCTCCGGTGCTGGTTGAGCGGGACCGAGCCCATCAACGGGGTGCAGCCGTCGGACCACTACGCGGTGGTCGCCGACTTCGAGACCGAGGGTTGGGATCTCGACCGATCGGACGTCGTGAGCAGTTAGGTGCCCGCACCCGTGGCGATGCTGCGGTTCTCGTTCGGCACCATGGGTTCCGGCAAGAGCACCGTCGCCCTCCAGATCCACCACAACCTGGCCAGCCGAGGGCTGCGCGGGCTCCTCCTCACCCGCCTCGATCGCGACGGCACGCAGGTGACGAGCCGGCTCGGCGTGGCGGCGGCCGCCGTCGAGGTGACCGCAGGTCTCGATCTCTACGAGCTGGCGGCCGCCCAGCCGCGGCTCGACTACCTGGTGTGCGACGAGGCGCAGTTCTACGAACCGGCCCAGTGCGACCAACTGGCCCGCGTCGTGGATGAGCTGGAAGCCGACGTCTTCGCGTTCGGGCTCATCACCGACTTCCGGGGCGTGCTGTTCGACGGGACCAAGCGGCTGCTCGAGATCGCCGACGAGCGGGTGGCGCTGCAGGTGGAGGCCCGCTGCTGGTGCGGCGCCCGGGCCACGCACAACGCTCGGCTCGTGAACGGCCAAGTCGTGTACGAGGGCGACGTGGTGCTGGTCGGGGACACGCAGGAGGACGAGCAGCCGCTGTTCGGCGATCAGGTCCGCTACGAGCTGCTCTGCCGTCGGCACTACCGCGGCGGCGACCTCGGCCCCGCGCCGTGAGCGCGCGCCGTGGTCGACCGCCGCGTTGCGTGGTCATCGGGGGCACGTCGGACGCCTCGCGCCGGGCCCTGGAAGCTCCGGCTCGCGACCGGTCGGAGCAGGGGAGACAGCCGCGAGTAGCCTGCTGACGGTGATCGACGACGCCCAGGTGGAGCGGGTGCTGGTGATCGCGGCCCACCCCGACGACGTGGACTTCGGCGCCGGCGGGACCGTGGCCGTCCACACCGAGCGCGGCGTCGCCGTGACGTACTGCATCGTGACCGACGGAGACGCCGGCGGGTTCGACCGCGACGTGCCGCGCTCGGCCGTCGGGCCGCTGCGACGGAAGGAGCAGGCCGCCGCGGCCGAGCAGGTGGGCGTGAAGGACCTCGTGTTCCTCGGCTACCCGGACGGTCGCGTCGAGGTCACCCTGGAGCTGCGCCGCGACCTGAGCCGGGTCATCCGCCAGGTGCGTCCGCAGCGGGTGATCAGCCAGAGCCCGACCCGGAACCTCGACCGCGTCGGCGCGAGCCATCCGGACCACCTCGCCGTGGGGGAAGCCGCCCTGTGCGCGGTGTACCCGGACGCCCGCAACCCGTTCGCCTTCCCCGAGCTGCTCGAGGAGGAAGGCCTCGAGGCGTGGACCGTCCTCGAGATGTGGCTGTCCTCGGATCCGGGCTCGAACCACGTCGTCGACACGACCGAGCAGTTCGAGCGCAAATGGCACGCGCTCGCCGAGCACGCCAGCCAGCTGCCCGACCCCGAGGCGACCCGCCAGCGCATCCGGAGCTGGAACGAGGAGATCGCCCAACGCTTCGGCCTCGGTGAGGGCCGGACGGCGGAGGCCTTCCGCGTCGTGGCCACGGCGTAGGCGGAGCGGCGAGAGCGCATGAGCGTCACGGAGACCTCCTCATCGGAAGGCACAAGCGCCACGCCGGGCGCGGACGCGTCGCCGGTGCCGGGCGCGGCCGACCTGCTGCTCCGCTCGTCCATCCTCGCCCCGGGCCCGATCGACCGGCGACGGCCTCAGCGGCGGGCCGCCTTCGTGTGGCTGGCGCTCACCGTCTACGGCGCGACGTTGGTGTACGTCCTCTCCCGGCCCACGCTCAGCACGGGCGAGCGGGTCATCATGGACGCGGCTCGCATGGCGCTCATGGGCCTCGGCGTCTACTGGTGCTACCGGGCCGCCGAGCGGTTGAAGCAGCCGCAGTGGCGGTTCCTCGGCGTGGTCGCGGCGGTGTGGACGATCACGATGGTCGACGGCCTGATCGACGACCTCGGCGACGGTCGCACCGCCGGCTTCCCGAGCATCGCGCAGTACAGCTACCTGATCATCGGGCCGCTGATGGTGCTCGCCCTGCTGCTCGTCGGCCTGCCGACCACGCGCTGGGTGGGACGGCTGCGCACCTTGGCGGAAGCGGCCACGCTCTCGCCAGCCATCCTCTACCTGGGCTGGACGCTGACCGTCAGCGTGCTCCCGCGCAACATCGGGGTGAGCCGCTTCCACCTCGCCCTGCTTCTCGCCATCGGCCTGATCGACCTCATCGCGCTCACGGTGTGCGCGCTCGTCCTGGTCGAGAGCCGGACGACGCCCCGTCTGTTCATGATGATGTCGTTCCTGCTGCTGTTCGTGGGCGACGTCCTCCTCGGGCTCAACTACGCCACCCGTCCCACGATCAGCGAGCGGCTGCCACTCGTCCTCTGGCTGGGCTCGGGCGTCTTCTTCGCGCTGGCCGCGCTGCAGGCCCGACCGGCCACGGTGCGCATCCGGCCGGTGCGGCCGTTGGTCCGCTCGATGGTCGTGTACACGCCGGTCTTCATCGCGTTCGCCATCGGCTTCTCCCGCATCGTGTGGGGCGGGGGACTGCGGACGCTCGAAGCGCTCGTGCTCGTCGTCACCGGCATCCTGGCCGGCGGGAACCACGTCGCCATCTTCGTGGAGAACGCCCGCCTCACCCAGACGCTGCGCACGAACCTGCGGACCCTGGCCGACAGCGAGCGCCGGTTCCGCCTGGTGCTCGACGAGCTCGCCGAGGGCGTGGCCGTGGCCGGCGCCGACGGGACGATCCGCAGCATCAGCGCCCGGATCACCGACCTGCTCGGATGGCGCCCGTCGCAGCTCATCGGTCGGTCGATCTTCGAGTTCGTCGATCCGGCCGAGCTCCCCGCCGTGCGTGCCGCCTTCGCGGCCGCGGTGGCGCGGGGGAGCGGCGCGCCGATCATGCTCCGGGTCCTGAAGACCGACGGGACCTACGCGCCCATCGAGGCCGAGGCCGGCTCCTACATCGAGGAGACGGCGATGAGCGGGCTCGTCATCTCGGTGCGGGACCTCAGCGCCCGGCTGCGGCAGGAAGCATTGCTGCGGGAGGCGGAGCAGCGGTTCCGGGTCGCCTTCGAGGCGGCGCCGATCGGCATGGCCGTCGCGACGACGGACGGCTACCTGGTGGAGGTCAACGCGGCGTTCGGGGCCATGCTCGGCTCGCCGCCGGACCGGCTGCAGGGGCGGCACCTGAGCGAGCTCAGCCCGGGGTCGGAGCTTGCCGCGCACGAGGAGGTGCTGGGCCGTCTCGCCAACGCGCCGGCCGAGACCACCCGTCGCCACCGCTTCCACTACCAGCACGCGAACGGCGGCTTGGTCGTCGGCGACACCAGCATCTCGGTGGTCGAGCACCCCGACGGGCGCCGGTACCTGCTGGGCCAGGTGCAGGACGTGACGCGTGAGAGCGCCATCTCCGAGCGTCTCGCCTACTCGGCCCACCACGACGAGCTCACCGGCCTGTCGAACCGCAGCGCGTTCATGGAGCGGCTGGCGTCCGCGCTCATCCGCCGCAACTCGAACCAGACGGTCGGCGTGATCTTCCTCGACGTGGACCGGTTCAAGCTGATCAACGACAGCCTCGGCCACGCCGCCGGCGATCGTGTGGTCAAGGCCATCGGCCAGCGCATCAAGGCGGTCGCGAGCGCCGACGCGGTCGTCGCCCGCTTCGGCGGGGACGAGTTCGTCGTCTTCGTCACCGACGTTGCCGGTGGAACGAAGGTGGACGTGCTCGCCAACGCCCTGATGGAGACGGTCACCGAGCCGCTGCCGCTCCTCGACGGCGAGACGTTCGTGACGGCGAGCATCGGCGTCGCCACCGCCGACCGGGCGTGGGTCACGGCCGAGAGCTTGATGCGGGACGCCGACGCGGCCATGTACCAGGCCAAGGACCGGGGGCGGAACCGGATCGAGTACTTCGACCCTGCCACCCGGGCCTCCGTCGTGCGCCTCCACCACCTCGGCAACGAGTTGCACCGCGCCATCGAGCGCGACGACTTCATCCTGCTTTACCAGCCGATCGTCGAGCTGCGCAGCGGGAGGCTCGCCGGCTTCGAAGCGCTCGTCCGCTGGCACCATCCCGAACGCGGGGTGATCGCACCCAACGACTTCATCGAGCTGGCCGAGGACACCGGGCTCATCGTCCCGATCGGCAAGCTCGTCATGGAACGGGCGCTCGACCAGCTCGCGACCTGGCAGCGGCAGGTCGGCCCGGGTGCGGGCGACTTCAGCATGTCGGTGAACCTCTCGGCCCGACAGCTCGGCTCGGAAGAGCTGGTCGACCACATCTCGGGCGCGCTGGCGCGCTCGTCGGTCGACCCCGCCAACGTCTGCTTCGAGATCACCGAGAGCGCCCTCGTCGCCGACCTGGACCGGTCCACCGAGGTGCTCACGACGTTGTGCGAGCACGGCGTGCGGTTCTCGGTCGACGATTTCGGCACCGGTTACTCGTCGCTCAACTACCTGCAGCGCTTCCCGGTCCAGGGCCTCAAGATCGACCGCGCCTTCGTGACCGGGCTGCGCGACGGGAGCGACGACGAGTCGATCGTGACCGCCGTGACCCACCTCGGCCACTCGCTCAACCTCATGGTCACGGCGGAAGGCGTCGAGAAGATGGGTCAGCTGTCCCGGCTCCGTGAGCTGGGTTGCGACTACGTGCAGGGCAACCTGATCGGCGAGCCGCAGACGGCGCCCGACGTCGCCGCCGCCCTGCCGGTCTGGCTCGAGGCCGGCCTCCTGGCCAAGTCCGTGACCGTCTGAGCTCGCGCGGGCGGAGCCGGCAACGGCCCACGGGGCCTCGGCTCGGCAGATTGACCCTGATCTCACTCGACGGCCCGCGCTCGTCTCACCCTGTCTCGGACGCCGTCTGTGTCCGCGTTCGGCGCACCGGGTGCGCCAGGCGCGGACACAGCTGCCGTGGTGCCCGTCGGATGTCGGTGCGCCCCGTCTGTGTCAGCGTTCGGCGTACTGGGTGCGCCGTGTGCGGACCCAGACGACATCGAGGGCCGGGCCCGAGGGGGTGACGGTCAGGCTCGGACCGGCCGGGGTGACGGGGTGGCCACACCGCGGCACATGGCGATGGCGACGAAGGCGAGGGCGAGCATGAAGCCGCCGATCGTGACGAACACCGCCACGGAGCCGAGGTGCGCGTAGATGGGAGCGGCGACCAGTGCGGCGGCACCGGCGCCGGCGAGCTGCGTGGCGCCCGCGAGACCCTGACCCGCCGCGGCCCGGCCGGGCGGGCAGGCGTCGGCCATCGCCGCCTGAGCCGCGGGGACGGTGGCGGCCTGGATGACGGCTTCGGCCATCGGCAGCACGGCGAGGATCACCGCGGAGTGGATGACGCCGTACGAGACGACCAGCGGCACGAGCGCGATGACGCCGACGATCGCGATGCGGACGTGGCCGACGCGGTCCGCGAGCCGGCCGCCCCATGCCGCCAGGAGCACGAAGGGGAGGCCGTAGAGCAGGAAGCTCAGCCCGATGAGCAGGTTCGACCCGCCCAGATCGGTGAGGTAACGGTCCCAGAGGGCGTCGTAGACCCCGACGGGCAGGAACAGCACCAGCGCGAGCACGACCGCCACCCCGATCTGCCGGTCGCGCAGCAGGACGAGGCTGGGCCGTGACGACTCGACGGTCGTCGGGAGGGCGGGGACGTGGCGCGGCGCCAGGCCGATCAGTGCGAGGAGCGCCAGCACGGCGAAGGCGAGGAAGGTGTTGCGCAGGCCGAGCGGCCCGACGAGGACGCTGCCGATGATCGGCCCGGTGACGAACCCCGCGAGGTCCACCCGCGCCAGACGACCGAGCCGTTCGCCGGCACGCGCCGGGTCGCTCCCGGCCACGATGGCGCGCGCCGCGGGGATGAAACAGCCGTCGGCGGCGCCGATGAGCGCTCGGGCGAGGAGCAGGACGGCGAGGTCGGTCCCGTAGGCGAAGACGGTGCTGCCGACGACGGCGAGCGCCAGGCCGCCGACGAGCAGGAGCTTGGCGCCCCCGCGGTCGGCCAGCGGGGCGACGAGGAGCTGGACGACGAGCCCGACCACGAAGCCGGTCGCCGTGATCAGACCGAGGCTCGCGGTCGAGATGCCGGTTGCGTCCTGTAGGTCGGAGATCAGCGTGAAGACCACGCTGGTCGAGGCGTTCAGGACGAAGGTGGCGACGAACACGAGCCGCAGCGCGTCGTCGCCCACCGGTGCGCTCGGTTGCTCGGGGCGCGCCGCGGTACCCACCCCCTGGTCCATGGCGATCGAGGCTAATGGTGGGCCGACCCCGGCCGACCGGGCTTTGCCTGCTCAGGTCATCCGGACAGCGGCCGCCGGTCGGGCGTCGTCCTCGCCGGCGGGGTCGGCTCCCTCCGGAGCTCGGCCAGCAGCTCGTCGTTGAACGGCACCCAGTCGTCGAGCGCGCCGATCTCGAACTCCCGGTCCGTCAGCACGACGACGCCCCGCTCCAGCACCGGATCGACCCAGAGGAACGTGCCGCTGCCGCCGAAGTGGCCGAAGGTCGCGGGTCCCGCGGTCTCGCCCATCCAGGACGGCTCCTTCGTGCTGCGCAGATCGAATCCCAGGCCCCAGTCGAGCGGATCCTGGCGGCCGAGGTCGGGCTGGACGCCGGCGAGGCCCGGGAACTGCACCGCGACCGCTTCGGCCAGCAGATCGGCTTCGAGCAGCACGGGATGCAGGAGCTCCCGCACGAAGCGCGACAGGTCGGCCGCGGTGCCGTACGCACCGTGCGCCGGCGACCCTCGCAGCGCGGTGGACGTCATGCCGAGCGGCCCGAAGATGCCCTCGCGGAGGTAGTCGGCGGCGCCCATCTCGGTGGCCGCGGCCAGTGTCTCACCGAGCCGCTCGTACCCGGGGTTCGAGTAGATGCGGCGCCGGCCCACCGGTCCGACCGGCGTGCGGTCGTCGAAGCCGAGACCTGAGGCGTGGGCCAGGAGGTGTCGGACGGTCGCGCCGGGCGGACCGGCCGGCTGCTCCAGATGGAGCACGCCCTCCTGCACCGCGATGAGGGCGGCGTACGCGACGAACAGCTTGGTCAGCGACGCGAGGCGGAAGGTCCGGTCCACCTCTCCACGTTCGTCGAGCGCCGCGATCGGGGTGGTCAACACGGCGGCGGCGTGGTCGACGGTCCAGGCGTCGATCCGGCGGAACGCCTCCATGGCGCCGGCCGCTCAGGCCCTGATGAGCTCGGCGACGTGGAACGCGAGCTCGAGCGACTGGCGGGCGTTGAGCCGCGGGTCGCACACCGTCTCGTAGCGGTGATCCAGCATGCTGTCGACGATGACGTCCGCGCCCCCGAGGCACTCCGTCACGTCGTGACCGGTCAGTTCGACGTGGACGCCGCCGGGCCACGTGCCCTCGGCGCGGTGGGCCCGCACGAATCCAGCGATCTCCCGGGTGATGTCGTCGAAGTCCCGTGTCTTGCGACCTCCGGCCGACGTGAAGGTGTTGCCGTGCATCGGGTCGCAGGCCCAGACGACGGGATGCGCCGCGGCGCGCACGGCCTGCAGGAGCGGCCGCACCGCGTCCTCCACCCGGTCGGCGCCCATGCGGGTGATCAGCGTCAGCCGGCCGGGCCGCCGTTCCGGGTTCAGCGCGTCGCACAGGTCGACCACCTGTTCGGCGGTGGCGGACGGGCCCAGCTTGATGCCGAGCGGGTTGTGGAC
>Ga0207641_10005169_pt1 | contig 11156 bp, 13 predicted proteins | sample KBSSwiS62_FD_184306 | JGI IMG/M metagenome (GOLD analysis project Ga0207641, IMG submission 184306) | Switchgrass rhizosphere microbial communities from Kellogg Biological Station, Michigan, USA - KBS Switchgrass S6-2 (SPAdes) (version 2) | ecosystem: Host-associated > Plants > Roots >... | reverse complement strand
ACGCATTCAGCACCTCGACGAGCTTTTGCTTGATCGGCACATCCCCGATCGTCCCCGCGGCGTAGCGCGCGCGGTGCTCATCCACCCAGGCCGCGTCGGGGTTGAACACCTCGTGGAAGGCCCAAAGCGGGTTCTTCTCGGGGTTCGTTTCGCCCGGCTCCTTGCCGGTGATGCGCTTGGGATCGGTGTACATCCCCATGACCTTCTTCTGCACCGTGTCGGCGTCGTCCGACAGGAAGATCGCGTTGTTCAGCGACTTGCTCATCTTGAGCAGTTGACCCGTCTCGGGTGAAGGGGCGCCCGTTCCCACCAGCCTTCGCACCCGCCCGAGCTTCGGCTGAATCACCGGAAAGACACCGCCGGCCGTCACGTAGTCCTTGTCTTCCGTGTGCGGGTCGACGCCGCAGTACATCTGGTCGAAGCGGCGGGCGACCTCGCGCGAGAGCTCGAGGTGCGGAAGCTGGTCTTCGCCAACGGGAACCATCACCGGGCGAAAAGCCAGGATGTCGGCGCACTGACCGACGGCGTAAAGCGGGAAGCCGAACGGGTAAGTGTCGCCGAGGTCTTTGTCCTTGATCTCCTGGGCTAGGGTCGGATTTCGCATTACCCGATTGAACGGCAGCCCAGACATCCCATACTCCCGGTCGAAGCCTACCGCATTCGGCGAGCGGCGCAATGAGATAACGATCCAAAATCGATGGATAAAGATGCCGACGCTAACGACGCCTACGAGCCACGGCTAGGTAATAGAGCAAGGAAACAACTCGAAGTTCGCATTCGTCCGCGCCAATGCGGCGCCCTGCAACATGAAGAGGAACGAGGCGAGGCGCTATCCCAGCGGCAAGGCTCGGTAGCGCCCCCGCTCTCGGCCGAATTGCTTTAACGCTTCCATTCAGCGGAATAAACTCAAATCCCCAAATGGTTAGCACTTAGACAACGATTCTCGCATTCATTGTTTGCGAATCGCTTTCATTGATGATATCGCTTGCGCGATCGGCAGGGGGCGGGTCATGGCGATATCAGCAATCGACGTTATTGAGAAATTCGCTCCGAGTGCAAATAAGGCGTATCGCGCTGCTTTTGCAGATGGCCAGTCCAGACTGGACGATGCCGGCATAACAACGGCGCTTCGGCTCGCGCACTTCATGGCGCAATGCATGCACGAGACGGGCGCGTTGACAATTTTGGTCGAGAGCGGGCGCTACTCAGCCAAAAATCTTGGTACCATGTGGGACTCAGGCAATTGGCATCGATATTTCGCCAACCGAGCTGAGTGCGTCGCAATGGCAGAGCAATGCAAGAAAGACAGCGGCGTGGCTCTATTCAGCCTTGTCTACGGCAAACGGATGGGGAACGGCCCCAAAGAGACCCACGATGGATGGAATTTTCGCGGACGAGGTATTCTGCAGACGACCGGTCGGGAATCGTACCGGATTTTTGGAGATCGCTGTAAGGTGAATTTCGAAGGCGACCCTGACCTGGTGGTCGCTTCAGAGCATGCCCTCAAGCCCGCGCTTCAGGAATGGACCGACAAGCATCTGAATGTCGCCGCCGATCGGGATGATATCGAGGCAGTGACACGCGGTATCAATGGCGGACTGGTAGGGCTAAGCAGCCGTCGCAGCTGGCTTGCGAAGATCAAAGCCTTTCTGGTGGATAACCAAGAGGTCGAACACACCATTGAGTGGCGAGTGCAGGAGGCACTGAGCAAAGCCGGCTTCGATCTCGGCAAGCCGGACGGAGTGATCGGACCGCGCAGCCGGCTTGCCATCATTGCCTATCGGGCCAAACACAATCTCGCGCCCGGCACGAAGATCGATGCAGACCTAATCGCTTCGCTCGGCCTCTGATGGATGCCGGCAATTCGGCGTTGGAAGCGCTTCTTGTCTCGGTTCCGGAGTCGGGTGATGAACGTGTTGAAGCGGATCTGGCTGCTGGTGTCGGGCGACCTACCTCCTGCCGATAATGACGATCACGAAATTGCGCGGCGTGCCTATGCCGATTTTCTCTCGGCGCAGCTGATTGGCTACGCGCCGGTCGGCAGTGAAGCGCTTTCCCAAATGCTCGGCTCTCCCTCTGATCAACAGGAAGATCAGCGCCGAGTACCGTTTCCAGTCCTAATGGGCGTTGAGACACGCATGCTCGACCTACTGAGCGACGAGCGAATCGAGCAGAGCTACTGGATTGTGCGCGACCGCATGAACCGGGTTGGCGGCGCTAGCGGGATTGCCGAACATAACAAGAGGTTGCCCGAGTCGCTTCGGGAAGACATGCCAGCAGCTCCGTCTTCGCCGATCGAGGTCGCACGAGCGGAAAAGACCGCCGCGCTCGCTTCATTAGGCGAAGCCGCGGTTGCGCTGGCAACGAAAGAAGCGGAGTTATCGGCCATCGGCCCCGCTCCGACGGCTGCACAGCTTGAGGAATTGGAGGCCGCTAAGAAAGGCCATGCGGACGCCGTCGAGGCCGCAGAGATTGCGATAAACCGGGTCGCCGAACTAGAAGAGCTTGCCCGCAATGAAGACGACGCCGACGGCGACAAGGCGGAGATTAAGTCGGATGAAATAAGGGAAGCTGACGAAGAGGAAACAGTGTCGCCGCCCGCCGTCGACACGGACGCAACACCACAGATCGACGAGGCAGCTTTGGAGCATGTCGCCGTTGAAGCCGAAGCGACGGAACGCCTCAATGTAGCCACGGAGCTCGCTGACGCGGAAGCTGGCGAGGATACGAATGAAGCGGCAGGTGAAGCTTCCGGAGCGGTCCAGACCGGAGCAGCTGAAAATACGGAGTCCGAGCCGCAGATCGACGAGGCCGCTTTGGAGCACGCGGCCGTTGAAGCCGAAGCAACGGAGCGCCTCGGCGCCGCAACGGAGCTTGCTCAAACAGAACCCAGCACTGAGACGAACGAAGACGCTGGCGAGACTGCGGGTGCGATTCAGATGGCAGCGGCAACGGATACCGAATCGGAACCGCAGATCGACGAGGTTGCGATGCGACAGGCTGCTGATGAATCAGAAGCGACATCGCGACTTCGCATTGCGACCGAGTTGGCTAAAAGTGAGGACTCATGATGGCGACGAAGCCGCCAGCCCTGCCGACCGTTTCAGCATCGCTGCTGCGCCGCGACATGCAGGCAATGCTTGTCTATATTCAGGGCGCGCGCATCGTGGGGATGGCGCGGGAAATCGAGATCAGCCGGCTGCAGGGTTGGCTGATCTATCGCTTCTGGGCGGGCGTCCTCACTGCCGCCCTGGCCCTCCTCCTTATCTACCTATTGCCAATAAATGCTCCGGTCTCCGGATTGCTTGCCGGTGTCGTCCTCTTGATCCTGGCCGCGCGGCTCGGCGCCATTATCAGCATCGGTCGACGCATAAAGGATGAAAATATCGGGCAAGGCATGGCCGGCGACTCGATCATGACGCTCGCGACCCTGGGTTCTGGAAAAAACGGCGTCGCGCTCGCATTGCTATCGGCAAACGCTTTTGGATTAATTATTTACGCAGTATTCGCGTCAGGCTTGCCGTCGACGCTCGGACTGTCGGGAGGAATTGCACCTTCGTTTGTCACCATCGAAGACGCGGCACTTCAGGCTAAAGCCGTGCTGGCTTGGGAATTGGCCACCGAGAAGCAACGTATCGCCAGCGAATGTGAAACCCCGCCCCCGCGCAAGCAGGCTGATCAAGCCAGCGGCACCCAAAGCGCTTCCACAGCCAGCGCCGACCGATTGCAGCAGGCGGCAGTCCTTCAAGGGAGCACCGCTACGCAGGCTGGGAGTCAGGTTGGTGCTTCCGGCGCGCCTCAGAAAGACACGCAGGCCATCGCCACCGAAAACCGATGCAGCGACAAAAGGGCGGAGGCGGATAAGGCAATGGCAGCTGCGCTAAATGAGGCGTCGCCGCTGTTCAAGACCGAACAGAAAGTCGGCCTCCCACTGAAGCGTGACCAAGATTGGCTGGAATCCGTCCGCTCCGGACTCAAACTTGCGGCCTTGTCTGATCTATTTAAAATGCTGCTTTGGGCATTTATCGCCGGCTTTTTCGAGCAACTAGTACCGGATATGCTCGATTCTCTTGCTACTCGAAGCCGGAAGACAAAAGTTGGTGGGGAGGCAGCAACGCGGTAATGAGATTCTGGGTTATGTTGACCTGTTAGTTGATGTACAGCAAGTGCTTCAGGTCGTTAGCGGATTCAGCGTGATCAGATTGTTTATGGTGCCGTGGACGACGTCCGTACCCATCAAGGTTTTGCAGTACGCGATATGATCGGCATGTCGAATTTTCGTACGTAATCCGCCTGAAATGTGATCGCCATTGGCGCCCACTAAGCGAGAATGGGAAAATGCTCCGTGCGCGTCTTCCCGATTGCCTGCAGAAAGAACTCGAGCAAGAGGCTAACGGTGAGTTTCTAGCAGCGATCTTCGTTTCTCCTTCCAAAGAGCCTTCCGTCGCAGCTGGGCCAGGCGGCGCCAACATCCACCCAATGGGCGCTCTTGATTTCGCCCGTGACGATGAAGATGCTGTCGATCGGCTTGTGGTGGCGTTTACAACGCAGGATCGGTACCAACGATCTCACAACCGCGACGCCGTTGCGGGTTGGAATCGCGCCACGGCGGCATTACCGTGGAGTTGATCGCGCTCGCGTCCGTGCATCCGGTGGCGTGTCGCAGTCGCCGCAAGCCTTCCGATCAGCCGGGCATTATTGCGTGTGCAGCGGTCTGAGGTTCTTCGATTGCCAGCGGCAATAGTAATGTTGCATGCGTCGATCGATGCAGATGGGGTCGGCCGAAAACGAAAAAGCGCACGGAGTAAGGCTTGCCAGATTTCAAGAAGGTCAAGTCAATAGGAGCTTCGTAACCGAGCGTTTCGTCAGCTATGTCGACATTTTCAAGAAAATAGAAAGGTATTGGAATACAACTTCGTTCATGGTCCGTGATATGTTCATTGATAACACAAAAATCATTTGTACATGAGAACTTCCAAGATTTTCCTGCGGCGCGAGCCAGTTCTCTTGCCGTGTCAACCGGATTCTCAACTTCAGGGCCGATCAGAAGCAACGCGTTGTCGATTCGCTTGGCACGGAACCCCTTATTTTCGACTGCCGTATAGATGGGTATCCATCCAGCGACCGGAGGCCTGATCGTGAGCGAGAGGCGTAGAAAGCTGCTGAACTCATCGATCACGCGCCATATGAGGGCGGCAAACCCGGCTATCGATCCAGCGCTCTTGACTACCTCGATGATGATACTATCCGCCACGCCTTCCTCCGCCAGTCATTCACCGACCGATCCGTGCGATAACTTTACCCCTTCTCTCCGCGATGAGCAATGGTGCCGGCTGCAGACAGTGACGGAGTGTTCCGCAGTCGGTCTGGCCGTTCTCAATCCCTATAGACGAGCTGCCTGGAACGAGGATCATCGCCGCAACGCCCCGATCACGGCCCCACTCGCCACGTGTCAGTTGTGGCGGGCGCACCGATTCCAGCTGCAGCGCGCGAATTCAGCTAACGCGAGCGCTCGTGTAGAGCAGCAGCCGGTTGAGCGTGACCTCAACTTCCGCGACGCGCAATGCCACACCGATGCAGCAGGTACTCCGGCGGCGACGGGTAGTGCTCGCCTGGATCGCGGATGTAGCGCGCCGTACCAGATCCATTCCGTGTCAAGTGGATCTGCTTGGCATTTCCAGCAGCGACGCGCGGGAATTCTGGAAGTCCGAGTTCGTGCGCAACACGCCGCTAATCGACCGGGTTATTCCGCGACAGCTTCCAGCCCGTATCCCATTTTTCGATCGCAAAGGTTCGCGAGAGTCTCAGTGCCTGCCCCTTGACCCAAGGTCCGCCTATGTTTTTGGTCCAACAGATACTCGCAAACTGATCCGAATCGTCGGCAATGGCAACCACGGGCACAAGGAACGTCACTTTACCTACAGGTCCCGCGATAAGGGCGTCGGCGATCGCGGGGGTGCCGAGGCTGAACTTCTCGCTGCAATCATGCTCGGTCGATACGTTTCCTCGCGCGAGCGTATATCTGCGAATATAGAATGTGGTCAGAATTTCCGATGCGAGCCGTTGCCGGTCAGCGTCGCTGAGTGAGGTGAGTTCAGCTGGAATGGTCGCGCCGCCCGGCGAAGGCTGATCTGGCGGCGCACCCGAGTCCTGATTGCTGCTGCCGCACGATGACATCGTGAGAGCAGCGGCAAGCGCCATAGACGTGCGCAGTACGGAAGTACGGTAGGGCATAACGGGCCTGTCCAGGCGCTCAGACGGGGCGATCGGAGGTGGCAAACTTCTCGGCCATCTTCTCGGCGATTGCCGTAGCCTGCTCCATCTGGAGCTGCTTACGCAAGTCCCACGTGGCGAGCATCGCCTGAATGAACCAGATAAACATGCCGAGAAAAAAGATGAAGAACAGAGGTATGGAAATTCCCCACACGATCAGATGCACAAACCCCGCGCCGAAGCGTCCTTGGGCGAAGAAGTATCCGGGCGGGAAGAATATGGCGAGAAGCATTTTCATATATGGTCTCCCGTGAGTTGGTGGTCGGCAGCTGCGCGATCATGGCGCCCGCTGGATGGTAAGGGACTGCGAACGTCCCTCGATTGCGTAGAAGGCGATGAGCGCAGTCTGTCCGCGGACAGCAGGGATGTAGACGTCGCCCGAAATGCGAGTGCCGGGCGCAAGCTCCTGGGCATGCAGAAGTCCTGCATCGATGCGTTCCGTGCGCTTTTTCCAGCTGTTCATTCCGCCGGTCATGCCAAGGAGGCTCGCTCCGTTGGCGAGGAGCGCGAGGGGCGGGAAGATCATGGTGCCGGCGACCTGCCCGGCCACTCCGAGGCCAAGCGTCCTTCCCATCGTGCCGCCGACACTCGGGGGCTTCGCGAGATCGCTCGATCCTACCGCTGAGGCGAGAACGGTCCCGTTTTCAAGCCGCGTGCGCACGTTGCCAAATTGCACCATGCGACTCCCGACGTTTGCCACAGTGAGTCGCAGCTGAACCCAATTGGGGTCCTTGGGCAGATACCCCGCGCTCCCGCGCAGGCGCACCTCGTCCACCGTGATGCGAAGGTTGCGATCCTGGGCCGGGGTATAGGTGAAGGTTTCCCCTCGACTCGCCGCGTTGGTCCCGGCCGAGGCGGTTTCCCCCGAGCCGCCACAGGCAGCGACCAGCGCCATACCTACTATGCTCGCTAAGAATCGGCCGCCCCGCATGTCCCGTCTCCCCCAACGCAGTCGAATCCTCCGCTAGGGGGTGAAGGGAGTCAATAGGGAGTTTTGCACTATGGTGAAATTCCCTGCGATTGGGCCGGCACCATGCCGAAGCCCCGCAAGTCCGCGTTCGAACAGCCCTACATCGAGATCGTCGAGCGCCTCATTGCGCGGCGGCGGGAACTCGGCATGACGCAGGCCGACCTCGCTAACGCCTACGGGGAAGACCAGTCGTTCATCAGCCGGGTGGAACGACGCCAGCGGCGCATCGACGTGTACGAGTATGTCCGGTTCTGTCGGGTGCTGGAACTGCGTCCCGGCGAGCTGCTCGATCAAATCGACTGAATATTCCATTCGTCGCATGCTCATGTCTTGGAAGTCGCCCGGCCGCTAGCTGTTGCAGCTGAACAGCCTAACTGCGCTCTGGGATGCGTACAGGATTGACCCTAAGAAGATCAATGGCGTGCTCAATCGCTGCGCAGCAGCCAAGGGCGTGAGCTTGTAGCAGCATACGTCTTCCAGTACCTGAGGATCGTCTATCCTCGCCTTCCGCGAAGGTGCTTCTCGATGAGGTCGGCTTGTCTAGTCTTCTGGCGCTTTCGAAGCTCGCGGACAAATATGACCCATGGCGGACGAATCGCGTGGCACCCAAGACTACCGGGACCAGTGTACATGCCGCCCTCAGGCCCTGAGTAAAGGCCTCCTCCGGGACCTGTGTAAAAACCGCCACCTAGCCCGGTATACATTCCGCCGTCGGGACCAGTGTAAAGGCCACCTCCGGGGCCCGTGTACAAGGCACCACCAGGGCCTGTGTAGGCTCCACCACCGGGTCCACTATAAAGATTACGAGGCCAATCCCTACCAATTTACTTTTCAGCGGTACGATACAAACTGGGGACGATGGAACGCGATAGATTTTTTACATCAGCCCCTCAGGCACATATGCTTTGGCAAGAACACCACGAGACAAGCTCAGAGAAGGCTGTTCGGTGAGCGACAGAAGTACGCTTTGCTCCTTGGCAACCTCCCGTGCGAGGTCGTCCATTTCGAGTGAGAGGCTATGCAGTCCTCGTAGCTTCGCCTCTGTATCAAAGATTTTACGTGATCCGTCAGGCACCGAGAGAGTGCGCGCGTGATCGAAGTTGCACGCGAGATGGTCCAGGTGTCGTTGCGTCTCCGCAAGAACCGCAAGCTCATAGCCGGCGCCAACCCGGAGCGCGGCGATGTCGGCGTGATACATGGTCGCGGCGATATCGAAGCTCGGCAGCCCGATGCTGGTACCCTCCTCGATCGCATCGTTTTTCACGTGCTTGCATAGCCGAATGCTCTTTTTGAGAGAGTGCAGGGTAGCGACATCCTGATCGGTGATGCGTTTAATATGTCGAAAGGGCATATTCTCGATGGTGGTCGGTACCTTCTTATCCATGATGCACACGCTACGATCATGCTTCTGCCGCGTGCGCTGGTAATCAGCGGTGTCGTGCCAATAGGACGGCACCACATCAACCGGCCGCGCAAGCGATCCTCCGGAAATATTCACCGCCTTTCCACCTGCCGTATCTACGTCTGCCTTTGGGTAACGTAGCTTGAGCGTGCCTTCGATCTGCGACCGCAGACGCTGTAGAGCAGAGAGTGGCGTGTAGCTGATCGGGGAGCGGTACCCGCCAAGTTGGGCGAAAGGACCGAGAATATCATAGGTATGGAACGCTTCGTCGAGAACCAACAGATCAACGTCGCTCACCCCTCGGATGTGAATGTTGCAGGGAACCGAGCCTTGCAACTCAAAACTGACCAAGAAGCCAGCAGGCTTTAGATCACCCATCAGTTGATTTGCGACTCTCTCCGCAGTTTCGAGGCTGACACGAGTATAATCTGGTCCGACCTCCTGCATCGAGCCCAGCGCATAGCTCGTGTAGGGTTTGTCAGCCGCACGCTTTTGGTAGCTTTCCCTGATAGCGCTTTTCTGAAGCACATCCTGCATCTGAGACGCTGCGACCCGGTTCAGTCGGTCAGTGCCTGAACGACGGGCTTTGAGTGAGACTAAGCGATTTGATATATTCCGGGCCATTAACCGTTCTCCCTCACAAGCTGCATCGTTCCAAATGTGAAGCGACCATGCCCGTTAAAATACTCTCCTTCGGCTGTCCGTTGATCGGCAGAGAAAACAAATTCAGCAAATCCTCTGTGTGCGCTCAAATCCATCTCACCGATTTTTGGTTCATTTACATAATTATACATAAGCCTATAGCCATCCGCTTCGTCATACATTAAGGCGGCTGCAATGCTGTTTGAATTAGATCGGCTAGTTTTAAGACGGACACGTATCTTATCCCAACTCTGCACAATGACTATTTCACCTTGCCAAGCTGTTCCAGAAGATTGGTCGGGCTTGAGCGTTTGGCCGTCACATCGCCATACCCCGCTGAGATTCGGCACACGAAGCAGTGCCGACAACCGAGGGATCTTCCAAGCGTATCGGTCAAACACTGCGTAAAGAACGGCATAGACCGTTCCCGCGCCAACCATAGAAAGCACAACAGGTGGAAGATTTTGCTGCAATCCAAACGACCTAGCCACATCCACGAGCATCAGCAGCAAAAAGACAATGGCCGAGGAAATCGCTGCGGCGACAAGCGCCAGATAGCGACCTATTTTGGCTCGATTTAACCCGCCCAAAAGGGCGTATTCGTGTTCCTGCCGCATGTGCCGCCCACCGCAATCACTTACATCGGGGAGTATGGGGGTGGGATGGTCACCATTCAAGGCGTTCCCGATAAGTTCCGTGAGAAATTTGCCTGGTGAAGCCGAGCCGTCTAAATACTCCCTCAGTTACCCGCATATGGCGGTCTGGGTCGATAGAAGACCGTGGTCGGCAAATTTAACATGATCGAGCACCTGGCCGCTGGGTGCGACGGAGGCACAGTGGGAAAATCAGTCTTTCATAAGCCGGGTGGAGCAGCGACGAATCGACGTGATTGAGTGAGCAGGTCCGGTCTGCCGGGCGTTTGAGCTAGGACCCAGCGCGCTGCTCGGCCATCAACTGACTGCTCCACGGGCAGGCCGACAAGCGCAGGCTATTTCCGCTAGCCTTCGGCCGAACCGAACGGCGGGTGACGAACCTTGTGCTCGTGGTTCTCACCCGTCCGATCAATGGTATGCTGGATTGACGTCACCGTACCGACTTCGATGGCTATTATCGTCGTTCGCCCGCCTGTCGAGAGAGACTGGGTTCTCGTACCCATAAGATGGTCCTTTGGTTTAGGTCCAATCGGGATGCCGCATGAGACAAGCCGACGTTCGGGCGGCCAGCACCCATTTCACCTCCGGCAACAAGCCACGTTGCGCACGACTCCGTGCCCACTGATATGCCCCTTGAGGCGGAGGTTGCAAAATGCATCGGTTGCGCTAAACGCCGAGGCGGACGCTCCGCTGGGCGTTTGGGAGACAGAAAAGAGACAGACTGCTAGCGATAGGCAGCTAAGTCTTTGATATGCGGGTGTAGCTCAATGGCAGAGCAGAAGCTTCCCAAGCTTACGACGAGGGTTCGATTCCCTTCACCCGCTCCAGTCCGCCCTCGCTGCCGAGCAGCAGCCGCCCGGGTAGCACCTGCGCCGGCGACACACCCAGCGCGGTCAATCCCGCCGGCCATGCGGCGCCCGTCACCAGCGACTCGACGATCTCGGCCATCGCCGGCGCCGTCTGCAGGCCATAGCCACCCTGCCCGGCAAGCCAGAAGAAGCCCTCCATATCGGGCGCGAACCCGGCAGTGGGCACGCGATCGGCGACGAACGAGCGCAGGCCGGCCCAGCGATGGCGGATGCGTGGCGGCGGCAGCGTCGTATAGTCCTCGACCTTCGAGGCCGCGAGCGCGATGTCATAATCCTCGGGTTGCGCGTCGACGGGCACGCTGTCGATCTCGTCGGTCGGCGACGCCATCAGCCGCCCTGCCTCGGGG
>Ga0207641_10005167_pt1 | contig 11160 bp, 6 predicted proteins | sample KBSSwiS62_FD_184306 | JGI IMG/M metagenome (GOLD analysis project Ga0207641, IMG submission 184306) | Switchgrass rhizosphere microbial communities from Kellogg Biological Station, Michigan, USA - KBS Switchgrass S6-2 (SPAdes) (version 2) | ecosystem: Host-associated > Plants > Roots >... | reverse complement strand
GACGGTGCCTCGGCGCCCACGGCCATCGTCAGGTCGAGCGACACGAGGATTTCGTCGCCGGCCTGGACCAGCGCGATCTGGTGGAGCCCCAGGACGTTTCCGGCGGCCACGCCGTCGGTCTCCTTCAGGGCGATGACGGGTTTGATCGTCTCGGTGATCTCGTCGATCGGCAGGCCGAGGCCGAGCGCGATGATGGCCGCCGACTCCGAGAGCCCGACGTGGCCGAGCTTCTTCGCGGCGACTCCGGCGGAGAATTCCGCGGGCGTCATGCCGGCGCCGACCTTGGCCCGCAGCGGTCCCCGGCGCTTGGCGGCGTCGACGACCCGCGTGACCCTGACCGATTCGACCTTCACGCAGGCCGACGCGACGGCGAGGACCAGGCGGTCCATGACGAGCCCGGGGTTGACGCCCGTCCCGAGCACGGCGACGCCCTTCTCCCTGGCCCTGCGGTCGATCTGGCGGGCCATCGGCAGGTGGCGCAGCTCCGGGTACGAGAGCTCCTCGCACGTGGACACGATGTGGAACCCGGCGTCGATGGCTTCCTCGATCTGGGCCAGGACGGCGTGGAGGCGCGATCCGGTGCAGAGCAGCACGACGTCGGCCTTTCCGCGCGCGGACGCCGAGTCCGCGTAGAGCGCGGCCGCGCTCGGGCGAATCGTGACGTTCGGGAAAGCGCCGTCGAGCAGCGCCGAGAGCGGCTTGCCTGCCTTGTCGGGGGCAGGGTCCGCGGCGCCGATGAGCTCGATCCCGGCGCGGCCCGCCAGGGCTTTTCCGACTTCGATGCCGATGGGGCCGAGGCCGACCAGGACGGCGCGGGCTTTGTGAGTGTTCATCGGGCCGGGATTCTAATGGATTCGCCGCAACGGTCCGCAATGCGGGCACAATGGACGCCGGATACTGCGCCTCCGGGGCGGAATCGCAGCGGCTCTGCGCGGGTTAAGGGGTGACATGGACAAACGACGGATCTCGGCGGCGGTTCTTCTTTCCACCCTCCTCGTGGGGGCCTGCGCCTCCAGCTCGTCCGGTGCGGCCAGCACGGCTCCCGCGGCGAAGAAGGACGCCGGGGTCGGGACGCGCATTCTCGAATGCGTGATCGAGGAGAAGGGCACGGAGAACCCCTCGACCGCCTCGGGATACAGGACCGGGGGCAACTACTACATGGTCTTCGAGGCGCGGGAGGGCCAGGCGACTTCGCGCTACCGCCTCGAGGTCACGCGCCAGCAGTGGCAGCGCTTCCAGGAAGGCCAGCACGTCAAGATCACGCTGAACAACAACATCCTCGTGGACATCCGCGCCGACGAGTGACGGCCGCACAGGCGTCCGCCCGGCAATCCCGCGGCGGCGGAGCGGCCTCGTCCGGTCGGGCTTGGGCGGCCCTCCTGTTGCCCCTCGCCGCCGGGAGCGCCGCGGCGCTGCTCTCGTGGCAGCGCTGGATCGGACCGTTCGTGGATGGATCGCGCGAAATGCAGGTCCCGGCCCGACTGGCCTCGGGCGAGCGCCTCTACCGCGGCGTCGCCTACTACTACGGGCCCGCGGCTCCCTGGATCAACGGGCTCGCGCTGCGCCTCTTCGGCCGGAGGTGGGCCGTGCTCGAGCTCGTCGGCGCGCTGGCGGCGGCCGTGCTCTTCGCGGCGCTCTACCGTCTGACCGCGCGCGCCGGCAGTTCGCTTTCCGCCGCCGTCGCCGCGACGGTGGGGGCGGCGCTCTGCATCGGCGCGCCGAACGGGGGATCGTTCCTCTTTCCGTATGCGTTCGCCTCGCTCTTCGCGATGGCCGGCGGATGGGCCGCTCTCGCGGCGGCCGGCCGTCCGCGGCCGCGGGGAAGCGATGGCGTCGCCGTCGCGGGGCTGGCGCTCGCGCTTCTGGCCAAGCCGGAGATCGGCGCGGCGGCCTGCGCCATCCTCGCGCTCGCGGCGGTGCGCGCGGCGCAGCCCCGCGCGGAGCTGCGCCGGACCGGCCTCGTCCTGGTCGGCGGCGGCGTGGCCGCCGTGCTCGGCTACGCGATCGCCTTTCGCGGGCTCTCGTTCGCGCAGCTCGCGAGCGAGGGACCTCTCGTGCTGTTCTCGCCGCCGGCCGAGTGGAAGGCCGTCTACCGGGTCGTCTCCGGATTCGCGGATCCGGGAGCCTCGGCCGGATGGATGGCGACGGCGCTCTTCCTCGACCTCGCGATCCTGGGCGCAGCGCTCGCCGTGACACGGACGGCCGCCGGCGACGGGCGGCCGCGGGCGCCGGAGCTCGCCTGGTACGGCGCGCTGGCCCTCGCGGCGGTGTTGCTCGGGACCGCGGCCGGCGGACGGATCGAGGACGGGCTTCCGCCGCTGCTCTCTCCCATGCCGCTCGTCGCGGCGGCCGGAGCCGTGGCGCTGCTGCGTCGGCCCCTCGACGCGGCGGGGCGCGCGCGATTCCTGCTCTTCGGCTTTTCGGGTCTGACGGCGATGCGCGTCGTGCTCGGGCTCGCCTATGGATCCCGGACCACGCCGTACTCGATCCTGGTGCTGCCGGGTCTGGCGGCGAGCGCGGCGGTCCTCCTTCTCGACGTCGCGGCCCGGAGATCCGCGCATCCGCTGGCCTGGCGCCGGGTCGTGACGGGAGTGTTCGCGACGCTCGCGCTCGTCGGCTTTCTGCGCCTCGCCCGGTCCGGGAACGCCTGGACGCCGTTGGCGACCCCGGCCGGCACCCTGCGGGCCGCTCCTCCGGTGGCCGCCGCGATCGCCGGGTCGCTCGACGCGATCCGGGCGCGCGCGCAGCCGGGCGACGGGCTCGCGACGTTTCCGGAGGCGGGAATCCTGAACTTCGTCACCGGAATGCCGAACCCGCTGCGGCAGGAGCAGGTTCTGCCGGGCCACCTCGATGCGGCTGCCGAGGCGCGCGTGGTCGAGCGCCTGAGGATCGGCGGGCCACGCTTTGTCGTCGTCGTGGATGCGCAGCCTCCCGGCTGGGGCCCAGCGCGTTTCGGCGTGGACTACGCGCGCGGGATCGGGGCCGAGATCGACCGTCTCTACGAAATCGCCGCGCTCGCGGGGCCGTCGGCAATGGCGCGGGTCTACGAGCGCCGCCCGGCTCCGCCGGGCCGGTAGGGCTTCCCGTCGCGCGCGACCTCGAATTCCTTCGACTTGCCCTTCGGGATCGAGAGCGACCTCCAGCGGGCGCCCGCGAAGTGCCGCGCGAGAAACACGATCTGGCCGACGTGGTACGCGTAGTGCGTGAGCTGGCGGTGCACGGCCTGCTGGACCGTGTGCGGCTCGCCACGGATGGGCACCTGCCGGGAAAGGTCTGCCTCGGTCAGGGGCGCGAGCGCGGCGAAGAGGCGATTCCATCCGTCTTCCCAACGCTCCAGGATCGCTTCGCGCGTGTCGCGGGCCTCGCGCTCGAACTCGGTGTCGCGGTTGCGGTCGGGCTTCTCGCCGTCGGTCGTGAGGAAGTCCGTCCAGCGAGAGCGCATGTTTCCCGCGAGGTGCTTGACGATGAGCGCGATGCTGTTGGATTCGGAGTCGATCGTGCGGAAGAAGTCGGCGTCCTCGACCTGGGCGAGCGCGCCTCCGGCAAGCGAGTAGTACTTGCGAAACTGCCCGATCGCGTCCGCGAGGCAGTGGCTTTCCGCCGCCGTCATGCCCTCATTGTCGCCGATCGCGGGGCCGGGCAGATCATTCGGCTCGACCGATCGGCCACGATCCGATAGTCTCCGCGGCATGCAATCCCGCCGATTCCTTTCTCTTCTGGCGCTCGGACTGTGCGTGCTGACCGCGACGGGGCCGCTGCGCGCGGCTGCCACGCAGGAGCCAGCGCCGGCGCCGGCGCAGGCGCCGCGCACGCGTCCGAAGATTGGCCTCGCGCTTGGCGGCGGCGGCGCGCGGGGCACGGCGCACATCGGCGTGATCCGCGCCCTCGAGCAGATGCACATCCCGATCGACTACGTGGCGGGCACGAGCATGGGCTCGATCATCGGCGGCCTCTACTCCTGCGGCTACACGCCCGACGAGATGGAGAAGCTCATTGGCACGATTCCCTGGGACACGCTCTTCCGGGACGCTCCCGATCGCAAGGACCAGTCCTTTCGGCAGAAGGAAGACGACTTCGAGCGCCTGATTCCCTTCGAGTTCGGCCTGAACCTCAAGAAGGGCGGGCTGGTCCTGCCGCCGGGCCTGATCGCGGGCAGCAAGCTCGGCTTCGTGCTCGAGACGGCGACGCTGCCGTGCGCCGCGGCCACGAACTTCGACCAGCTGCGCATCCCGTTCCGCGCCGTCGCGACCGACATCCAGACGGGCCAGCCCTACGTCATGTCGAGCGGGGATCTGGCCCGCGTCATCCGGGCGAGCATGGCCATCCCCGCGGGCTTCACGCCGGTCGAGATCGACGGCCACCTGCTCATCGACGGCGGCGAGTCGGAGAACCTGCCGGTGCAGACGGCGCTCGCGATGGGCGCGGACATCGTCATCGCGGTCAACGTGGGCTCGTCTGGAGCCGAGACGGCGGCCAAACCCCAGAGCGTCGGCCAGATGATCGGCCGCCTCATCGACCTGCCGCTCCAGCAGAACACGATGGCCTCGGCGAAGCTTGCGACGCTCGTCATCACGCCCGACCTCGACGGCTACTCGTCTGCCGATTTCATGAAGGGCCTGAAGATGATCCCGCTCGGGTACAAGGCCGCCGAGGCGCACAAGAGCGAGCTCGAGAAGTGGTCGGTGCCGGAGAGCGAGTACGGCCCGTGGAAGCAGCACCACGACGCGGCGCTGCCTGCGCTGCCGTACGTCGACGAGGTCGTGATCGAACCGGTCCCGGGCGTCGACCCGCGGCGGCTGGCGTACCTGGTGCACTCGAAGGGGGGCCAGGTCCTCGACACGAAGACGCTCGGGCAGGACCTGAAGCGGATCTATTCGCTCGGCTACTTCGAGATCGTGAGTTACGAGATCATCCAGGACGGGCAGAAGCGCATCCTCAAGATCATGCCGACGCCGAAATCCTGGGGGCCAACGTACCTCAAGCTCGGCCTCAATCTCGGGACCGACTTTCAGCTCACCACGGGCTTCGGCGTCACCGCGCTCGTGGACGCGACGGAATTGAACGGCCTCGGCGGCGAATGGAAGGCGGTCGTGACGGTGGGACAGCCGATCGACTTGAAGACCCGGTTCTATCAGCCGCTCACCTATCGCAGTCACCTCTTCCTCTCGCCCTACGCCGGCTGGAAGCAGGACCTCGCGCAGGTCTTCGACCAGGACCAGGTCGCCGTCGGCACCTACCAGGTTTCGCGCACGGTCGTCGGCGCGGATGCCGGCTACGACTTCGGCACCTGGGGGGAGCTGCGCGTCGGTTACGGACGCGCGTGGGGCCAGGGCCGCCGCAAGGTCGGCGACCCGACCTTCCCGAACCTCGACTGGGACGAAGGGGGGGTGACCGCCCGGATGGAAGTCGACCAGCTCGACAGCGTGAACCTGCCGCACTCGGGCTATTTTTCGGACATCGCCTTTCTCGCCAACCGCGAAAGCCTGGGAGCGTCCACGTCCTACGATCGCCTGGGTGCCGGGGCGATCGGGGTCCAGACGATCGGACGCTGGACCGGCCTCGTCAAGGTCGAGGGCGGCTCGGGCCTCGGCACGCAGATCCCTTTCTACGACCAGTTCCAGCTCGGGGGCCTCTTTCGACTTTCGGGACGCCCGATCGCGCAGCTCTACGGCAACACCTACGCGCTCGCCGCCGGGCTTCTCTACTACCGGCTTTCCGACACCGGAGGCATCATCGTCAAGAACCTCTCCCTCGGGGTCTCGATCGAGGGCGGCAACACCTGGGCCTACCAGGCCCCGGTCACCTTCTCGAGCCTGAAGTCCGCCGGCAGCGTCTTCGTCGTCGCCGACACGCTCATCGGGCCGTTCTTCCTCGGGTACGGACACTCAGGCAAGGGGAACAGCTCGGCGTATCTGTATCTAAATCGCACTTTCTAAGCTAGGGGATCTGGGCGCAACTAGACGCTGCGCGGCTGCGAATCAGTCACGCGGCCTCTATCCGCTCGCGGCGCGAATAGTCTCCCGACCGAAGGGAGGGAGGAGGTTCGCGCCGCGGGAGCCGTAGCGCAGCGAGGGGGCCAGGCGAACGGTCGAGCCCCCTCGGGCGAGCCGTTCGCCGGTGCGCCGAAGGCGCAGGCCCTCCGAGCGAAGCGGAGGCGACGGACTACAAACGGTTCAGGCCGTCGAGGCCGGCGACCTTGTACGCCTCGGCCATGGTGGGGTAATTGAAGACGGTGTCGCGGAAGTAGTCGATCGTGCCGCCGAAGGCGATGACGGCCTGGCCGATGTGGATGATCTCGGTGGCGCGCTCGCCGAAAATGTGCACACCGAGGAGCTGGCGCGTGTTGCGGTCGAAGAGGATCTTGAGCATGCCCGTGTCGACGCCGAGCATCTGGCCCTTGGCGAGCTCCTCGAACTTCGAGACGCCGATCTCGTAGGGGACGCGCTCGGCCGTCAGCTCCTGCTCGGTCTTGCCGACGATCGAGATCTCCGGGATCGTGTAGATGCCGTAGGGGATCGCTTTGCGCGCCTCGCAGTACGTGCCGAACATGTGGCAGCTCGCCAGGCGACCCTGCTCCATGGACGTCGAGGCGAGCGCGGGGAAGCCGATGACGTCGCCGGCCGCATAGATGTGCGGGGCCGCGGTCTGGAAGAACTCGTTGACGGCCACCTTGCCGCGCGCGTCGGCCTCGATTCCGGCCGCGCCGAGATTGAGCAGGTCCCCGTTGGCGCACCGTCCGACGGTGTAGAGCAGGGTGTCGCCATGGATTTCCTTTCCACTCTCGAGAAACGCCACCACGCGGCCCTTCTCGTCGTAGCCGACGCGTTCGACCTTCTCGCCGAGCAGAAAAGCCGCGCCCCGCTGACGCATGAAGTACATGAGCGAGTCGATCATTTCGCGGTCCACGAAATCGAGGACCGTCGGGCGGGCTTCGATGACCGTCACCTTGATGTTGAGCGCCGAGATCATCGAGGCGTACTCGAGACCGATCACGCCGGCGCCCACGACGATCAAGTCCCGGGGGAGAGCATCGCCCTTGAGGAGCTGGTCGGAGTCGATGATCCGCTTGCCGTCGAGCGGCACGGTCGCGCTGTGCGCCGGGCGCGTGCCGCAGGCAATCAGGATGTGGTCGCCGCGGACGCGCGTGGCGCCGTCGATCGACGCGATCTCCAGCGTGTTGGCATCCACGAACTTCGCGGTCCCGGAAAGCGTCGTCACCCGGTTGCGGTTGAGCTGGGCGCGGACGACCTCCAGCTCGCGCCCCAGCACCTTCTGCACGCGGAAGGCGAGGTCGGCGACCGTGATGTCCTTCGAAACCGTGTAGTCGCGCCCGTAGAACGTCCGCTCGCGGAACCCCGAGAGGTAGAGGATCGCCTCGCGCAGCGTCTTCGACGGGATCGTGCCGGTGTGGAGGCTGACGCCGCCGACCATCTCCTTGCGGTCGATGACGGCCACCTTCTTGCCGAGCTTCGCGGCGGCGATCGCGCCCTTCTGTCCGGCGGGCCCTGAGCCGATCACGACGAGGTCGTAGTTCGCAACATCCATGGCGTCAGCCTCTCACGGTCCTTGTGAAGATTGTATGCAGCGCCCGGGCGGCGCGTCAGCGTGGAAGCGTCGGCCAGACTTCCTGGCCCGTGTCGGCGAAGAAGAGACCGGCCCGCGCCGGGCTTCCGGTCAGGCGCTCCCAGTAGCGCCGGTAGATCGCGATCTGGGGCGCGTAGAAGGTGACGAGTTCGTCGAGCTTGTCGCCGACGCTGTCCGACTTGTAGTCGACCAGGGTCCACGCCCCCTTCTCCTCGAAGACGAGATCAATCGCGCCCTGCAGGAGCGTTTCGGCCGGGCCGTCGGCCAGGCCGAGTTCCTCGCGGCGGACCATGAGCGCAAACGGCACCTCGACCAGGCGCCGCGGTGCGGCGGACGCGCGCTTCCAGAGGTCGGAGGCGCGCACCGTCTCGGCGGTCCGCACCAGCTCGTCGAGGTCGCCGGCCGGCCGCTCTTCCTCGGCGAGCAGGTTCGCCGCGTACGCGCGCGCGTCGAGCGCCGGGTCCCGCATCAGGGCCTCCAGCAGCCCGTGGAGGACGCGTCCCCACGACATGCCGCGGCCGGTCCGCTCCCACGCAGGGCGCGGGCCGACGTGCGCGACCCGCGTCACGGGTGTCACGGCGTAGGTAGGACGCCCGCTCTGCTCCCGCCGCTTCTGCCGCCGGCGCCCGAAGGCCGCGAGCTCTTCCGGAAGCCGGGTGAGCGGCGGCGGGGGCTCGGCCGCCGTGGGAGGCCCGGGCTCACGCAGGTCCTCCGCGAGGTACGGCGCCAGCGGGCTCCACGGACCGTGCGCGTTCTCGCTCTTTCCCTGCTTCCAGATGCTGACGACCAGCATCTCGCGGGCGCGGGTCGCCGCGACATAGAGAAGCCGCGACCTCTCGGCTTCCTCGAAGGTTTCCTCGATTTCGCACATCCGGTCCCAGCCGCGCGGCTGCGCGATCTCCACGACGCCGAATCCCTCGGTCTCGCGGATGACCCGCCAGTGGCCGCGCGCCCTCGGGGCGCTGCGGTCGATCCAGAAGCGGGTGGGGCGGTCCCGTTCGCGCCGCGGGTCGGCGAGGAAGACGACCGGCGCCTCGAGGCCCTTGGCGCCATGCACCGTCATCAGTCGCACGGCGCCGCGCCGGCCGGGCCGCGCGCTCATCTCCTCGATGTATCCCTCGCCGGTGAGCCGGTCGAGCTCCGCGACGACGGCCCCGAAGTCGAGACCCCCGGTGGAGAAGGTGCGTGCGGCGGCGATCGCCTTGAGAAGGTTGCCGGCGCGGCTGTCGCCGAGCTCGCGGGCGGCGCCGTAAGCGGTCCAGCCGAGCCGGCCGCACAGTTGCGCGATCGCAGCCGCCGGCGGCAGTGCGGCCGCGAGCGCCTCGCCCTCCTGGAGGAATTCGCAGGCCTTCGCGATCCGCGGGTCGGCTCCCGCGGGCAGCGCGGCCCGGAACGAGAAGCGGCCGCCCGCCCGGGAGAAGAGGTAGAGCGCCTCGTCGTCGACGCCGAAGAGCGGCCCGCGCAGGACGGCCACGAACGGGACGGGATCGTCGGGGTCCGAGAGGGCCTGGAGCAGGGGCAGCAGCGTCCGGAGCTCTTCCGAGTCCTTGAACGCGCCGCCGCCGGAGAGCTCGTATGGAATCCCGCGCGCCTCGAGCTCCCGGGCGTAGTCCGACATGTGCCGGCGCGTGCGGAAGAGGATGAGAAAATCTTCGGGCCGGCGGGCGTTCTCGCGCACGGCGGCCTCGACCGCGCGCGCGATGCGCGCCGCATCCTGGGCGACGAGCGGCGCCGTGCCCGAAGTCGGCGTCCGCGACTCGAGGCGAAAGACGCCGGGCAGACCCTCGGCCCGCTGCGCCGCGAGCGGGACCCACGCGGCCTGCTGCGGCGTCGCCGCGGGGGGAAACTGCCGCGAGAAGGCGTCGTTGATCCAGCCGCAGAGCCGCCCCGTGGAACGGAAGTTGGCCGAGAGGTTCAGGACGCGGCCGCACTTCTCGATCCGGGAGCGGACCGCGCCGTAGGTCTCGATGTCGGCCCGCCGGAAGCGGTAGATCGACTGCTTCGGGTCCCCCACGACGAAGAGCTGTCCCGGCCGGGGCGTCAGCGTGCGCCAGTCCTTTTCCCCGGTCTCTTCCCCCGTGAGGTAAAAGAGGATCTCCGCCTGGATCGGGTCCGTGTCCTGGAACTCGTCCACGAGGATGGGCAGGAAGCGGGCCTGGAAGTCGCGCCGGACCTGCGGATGATCGCGCAGGAGATCGCGCGCGAGCAGCAGGAGGTCCTGGAAGTTCAGACGCCCGTTGCGCCGCCGCCACGCGGCGTACTCGACGGCGGCCGGCGCGATGGCGTTCAACAGGATCGGGTGGAGGTATTCACGCCAGCGGCGCTGGCCGGGCTCGATCGTGTCGCGGCAGAGCGTTTCGAATTCGATCCGGAGCCGGCCGGCATCCTTGCCCTTGTTGCGGGCCCGGCCGAGCGCGTCGAGGATCCGGGCGAACGCCGTGGCGTCCGGCGCTTCGCCGAGGGCCACGATGCGCAGGGCCCGCCGCACCGCCTCCTGGAACTCGTTCCAGCCTCCGGTGGGCATCTCGGCCGGCAGGTCCGCGCCCGCGCGCGCGAGGAACGCCGCGACCGCCGCGCGCTCTTCCGTGAAATCCGGCGGCGGTTCTTCGGGCCCGATTTCCGGCTCGACGTCCTCGTTGTCCGAAAGCGTCTCGTAGGTCTGGCGCAGGTCTTCGAGGCGGATGCCGAGGGACGCGAGCCGCGGCAGGATCGGGCTCTCGTCGGTGAAGAGCCTCTCCGTGTAGCGGCTCCAGCCCTCGAGGCGCGCCGCGGCGTTCTCGGGCTCGTCCATCTCGGCGAAGCCCGGGTCCACTCCGGCCTCGACGGGCCGCTCCCGCAGCAGGCGCGCGCAAAAAGCGTGGATCGTGCCGACGAACGCGGCGTCGAGGCGCGAGAGGGCGGCGACGAGGCGGTCGTGCTCCTGCCCCGTCGCCGCGCGCGCGGCGGCCTCGAGGGCCGTCTGGAACCGCTCCGAAAGCTCCGCGGCGGCCCGGATGGTGAACGTCACGGCGGAGAGGCGATCGATCGTCGTCGTGCCCGTCCGGATCAGCGCCGTCATCCGGTCGACGAGGCTCGTCGTCTTGCCCGTGCCGGCGGCGGCCTCGACGAGCAGCGACGTGCCGAGGTCCTCGCGGATCGCGCGGCGCGCGGCCTCGTCGGGCAGCGCGGCGACGGGCTCGGGATCAGTCTTTTTCATGGATGTCCCGGAATGCCGCGAGGGCGGGGAGCGTCGTCTTCGCCAGCTTGGTGGCGGAACGCCGCGCGGCCTCCACGGCGCCGCCGCAGACGGACTCGTAGTCGCAGAACCGGCAATCGTCCTTGGAGGCGGCATGCGGAAAGAGGCCCTGGCTCAGCAGATCGAGAAGGCGGACGAGGACGTCGCGCGTCTGTCCGACGTCGAGCGCCATCGGCATGCGCTGGCCTTCTCCCTTGCGGCCGGGGAAGAAGTAGCCGGAGCGCGCCACCGGCGCGGCGATCCCGGCGCGGCCGAGGAGGACTTCGAGCGCCATGGCATAGAGGGCATGCTGGATCTGACGGCCGCCGTGGATGCCGAGCTTTTCCTTGTGCCGCCACGTG
>Ga0207641_10005165_pt1 | contig 11162 bp, 10 predicted proteins | sample KBSSwiS62_FD_184306 | JGI IMG/M metagenome (GOLD analysis project Ga0207641, IMG submission 184306) | Switchgrass rhizosphere microbial communities from Kellogg Biological Station, Michigan, USA - KBS Switchgrass S6-2 (SPAdes) (version 2) | ecosystem: Host-associated > Plants > Roots >... | reverse complement strand
ATGATTTGCCAACATTAGGTTGACCAATGATCGCAAACTTTGGTAATGAATCTGCAAATGCCGCAGCATCCGCATCCTCTGCCGGGATCAATTCAGTAATTGCATCCAGCAGTTCACCGGTACCGCTCCCACTCATTGAAGAAATAAAAAATATTTTATCGAATCCAAGACTATAAAACTCTGAAGCGGCTAACATCCTTTCATTGTTATCCACTTTATTCACTACAAGAAAAACAGGCTTTGAACTTTTGCGAAGCATTCCTGCCATTGCCTCATCAAGATGAGTAATGCCCACGGCTGCGTCTGTCATAAACACAATTGCATTTGCTTCTTCAATGGCTATCGCTACCTGTTTTCTTATTTCTCTTTCAAATACATCATCACTATGGGGAACAAATCCACCTGTATCGATTGCATTAAAGCTTTTTCCGTTCCAATCAGTAATACCATACTGACGATCACGGGTCACACCACTTATATCATCAACGATCGCCTTACGTTGCTCAAGTAAGCGGTTAAAAAAAGTGCTCTTGCCCACATTGGGTCTTCCCGTAATTGCTAATGTAAATCCCATAAACCCTAATCCGCCAAGGCGGACATTTAAACTCTATTAAAAATTTGTTTACAATTAATGATACCCATATTCTTTTAGCCATGTATCATTATCACGCCACTTATCTCTCACTTTTATAAAAAGCTCTAAAAAAACTTTTTGTTGAATAAAATCTTCGATCGATTTCCTTGATTCTGTACCAAGCCTCTTTATCATCTTCCCCCCTTCTCCTAACATGATCGCTTTTTGTGATTCCCGTTGTACAATGATATCTGCTGCAATTTTTGTTAATGTAGTTTTTTCTTTGAACTCATTTACAACAACGGTTGCCTGGTAAGGAATTTCGTCGCCAAATAATTCAAATACCTTTTCACGTATTAATTCAGCCACAAAGAATTTTGTTTGAAGATCAGATATTTCATCGCCACTAAAAAATGGTTCTCCTTCGGGTAAAAATTCAAGTATTTCTTTTAAAAATTTCTTTTTATTTATTCCGCTTGATGCAGAAATCGTGATGACTTTTTTATAATAAGGATTATTAGAAAAAAAATCTACGGTTGTTTTTATCTTTTCCTGGCTTGCCCGGTCAATTTTATTTACAACAACAATAGCCGGCACCTTAAGTTTTAAGGCAGTAAATATCGCATCGCATTCTTTCAGATCTTCATTTACATCTACTATCAACAATGCCACATCGGCATCTTCCAATGAATTTTTTACCGCATCCATCATTTTTTCATGCAACCTGTATTTAGGCTCAATGATGCCTGGGGTATCTGAAAAAACGATTTGATAATCCTTTTCAGTTAAAATTCCCTTGATCCGATGCCTTGTTGTTTGCACTTTGGAAGAAACAATTGCAAGCTTCTCATCCATCAATGCATTCAGCAATGTGCTTTTGCCCGCATTAGGTTTACCAAAAATATTTACAAAACCGACTTTCATTGAATAGCTTATAGATGCAAGCCCAAGCCGTAAGCGAAGAAGTTGAGGAGGTAATCAAATTCTATTGCCGAGGTTTGCACCTGCAATGAATAAAACATTGAAATTATAAAAGCCTCTTACAGAGGCTTCTTTGTTGCGAAGGGGAGGATCGAACTCCCGACCTTCGGGTTATGAGCCCGACGAGCTACCGCTGCTCTACTTCGCGATGTGGAGCGCAAAGGTACGGGTTGACGCCTTACTATCCAAAAGAAAAGCGTCCCGATGTATCGAGACGCTTTTCTTTTTTTTACCCTTTATGTTTACGACTTACGAGTGACATTACTTGCACCACTTGTTTTAATATCACGGATCAACCCCTCTCCTTTGAATCTTACGCTGCTTGCGCCACTTGCTTTTGCATTTAATTCTTTATTCACGGTAATATTTACTGAAGATGCTCCTGAAGCTTCTGCAGTACAATAATTAGTGGTCATGTCAAATCCTTTAAAATCGCTGGCACCACTTGCTTCAACACTCAATTCAGCTGCATTGCCTGAGATCGTTGCATCAGAGGCACCACTGATATCAAAACTCAGCTTCTTTGCGTCGATCTTACCTTTCAGATCGCTGGCACCAGATAATCTGACTATAAGATCTTCTGCCGAAAGACCCTCTTCAAAAAATACATCACAAGCTCCACTAACATCCAACCTGTCTATTTTTTTTACAGATATATATGCTTTCAATTTTTGTTTATCACCATTCCAGCCTTTCCAGAACTTTTTATCATCATCAAAACGAATTATCAAAACGCCGTTCTCCACTTTTGTAATAATTTTTTCCCTGTATTCAGCTTTTGATGCACTGATCGCTACTGCATCTTCATTGCCCTGGGAGATATAAACTGTAAAAGCGTTAGAAATTTTGATGACATGAAAACCACTTAGATTCCTTGGTTCTGCATTAGCATCATTGATTGTTTGTGCAAACAATACTGTACTCACTAACATTCCCATCAGCATCACTTGTATCTTTTTCATGTTCTTTATTTTTTAAAAAATTATTTGCTCACTTTTTTAATGCTGCTTCCGCTTGTTTTCAAATCTCTTATAAGCCCAGTCCCTTTATAATACACATCACTGCCTCCACTTGCATTAGCGGAAAGTTCTTTATTTACTGTCACCTGGATATCGCTACCGCCGCTTGCTTCTACATTGCAAATATCTGAAGCAAGATCATATCCTTTAAAATCACTACCTCCGCTTGCATCAATTGTAAGCCTGTCAGCTTTCCCTGAAATACGAACATCGCTGCCGCCACTTGCTTGTATATTTAATTCCCCTGTTTCTACTTTGCCATCAAAATCTGATCCGCCGGATACTTCCATTGCTAGCTTTGCAACTTTAATTGAACCATCAACTGAAATATCAGAGCCACCAGATCCTTCGAGCCTGTCAATATCCTTGAAAGAAACATAGGCTTTTAACTTATGATTACTCCAGTCAAATCTCAGGTTGCTATTCCATTCATACCATATTTTTAAAACACCGCCCTTTACTTCAGTTTTGATCTTAGCCCTGTATTCATTTTTCGAGGCACTAACTGCAACTGCTTCCTCGCCCTGGCTTAAATATAAGTCAATCCCACCTCCCACTTCGATAGCATGGAAACCTGATACATTTCTTTTTTCAGCATTTGCATCATTAATTGTTTTCTGTGCTGAAACAGTTGTGATCAATCCCAATACAAATAAACTAAATAATAATTTTTTCATGGCTATACATTTTAAATTTTAGAAACATATCCACCGGTGTTGGTTCTTATTTCACGAATACCGGCATTGCCTTTATATTTTATATATCCGCCAGTATCAGCTTTTACATTTAATTCTTTTTCTACGGAAATATAAATTCCCGCACCGGTACTCATTTTGATCAGACAGGTATTTGTAGTTAGATCTTCCCCCAGGAATTTACTACCGGTATCTCCTTTTGCATCCAACACATCTACTTTTCCACTAAGAGTGACCTTCGAGCCTGTGTTTTGATCAACAGTTAAGGTGACAATATTCATTTCTGCTTTTACAAGGCCGCCTGTATTTGCCTTTAGTTCAAATGTAGTCGCCTCTAATACACCATCAATATTCGCTTCGGCTCCGGTAGTCACATAAAGCAGGTCAAGAGATTTATAAGAAACATAAGCTTTTAGGTGTTTGCTTTCGTTTTTCTTATTGATAGCGCCGGTTTTTGTTTCATAATGGATCCTCAAAATGCCACTTCTTACTTCGGTTACGATTTTATCACGGAACTCGATTTCTGATGCGCTGACTGCAACTTCTTCATTATCTCCTTTAGTCAGGGTAAGCTCGATACCCGTCGCTACTTCAATTCCGTGAAAACTGTCAACTGTCCTTTTTTCAGCATTGGCGTCATTTATAGTTCTTTGAGCGAAAGACGTGGTTATCAACCCCACAAATAATGATAATAATAATAAGGTTTTCTTCATAAACAATGATTTGTATGTTATACGAAGGGAAGCGTAGAAAGGTTACATGGGGGTGAAAAAATTTATTCCTTAATTTTGAACAGAACTTCAGCGTTTCCCCGGGGTGCCCGGCAAAGTTGCCGGAGCTGAGATAAAACCCGTAGAACCTGATCAGGGTAATGCCTGCGCAGGGAAGGTGATTTAACATCTTTCATTCCTGTAAACAGCATTCCCTCTCATTTTTAACTTTTTAAACTTAAAAAATGAAGAGGATTGCCATTTTAATTACCGCTGCTATTGTCAGCAATTCGGTAATTGGCCAAACTAAAGACAGTACAAAAAGAGACAGCTTTCTTTTGCTGGAACCTGTGGAGCTTAAAGCTATCAGGGCGGGAGAAAATTCGCCATTCACAAAAACCAATTTGACCAAAAAGCAAATTGAGAAAGTAAATCTTGGGCAGGATCTTCCCTTTATTTTAAATCAAACTCCATCGGTTGTTGTGAATTCCGATGCTGGAAATGGAGTTGGGTATACAGGTATCCGGATCCGTGGCTCTGATGCCTCAAGGATCAATGTGACCCTAAATGGAGTTCCATTTAATGATGCCGAAAGCCAGGGAACATTCTTTGTCGATCTTCCCGATTTTTCTTCATCCGTTGGAAGCATACAAGTGCAGCGTGGAGTTGGTACTTCATCAAATGGAGCTGGCGCATTTGGAGCAAGCATAAATATTAGCACTAATGAAGTGAACCTTAAACCTTATGCTGAGTTTAATAACAGCTATGGATCTTTCAATACATGGAAGAATACGATCAAAGCAGGAAGCGGATTGGTGGATGATCATTTCACCATGGACCTTCGTTTATCAAAGATCAGCAGCGATGGATATATTGACAGGGCAAGCAGTGACCTGAGATCTTTTTATTTTTCCACTGCATATATTGGTAAAAAGAGTTCGCTTCGTTTCAATATGTTTTCGGGTAAAGAAAAAACTTACCAGGCATGGTATGGCGTAAGTGAAGCAGATCTGAAAACAAACCGTACTATCAACTATGCCGGTATGGAAAGACCGGGTGAGCCCTACGATAATGAAACAGACAATTATAAACAGGATCACTATCAATTATTTTTTAACCAGGAACTGACAAGTCGTTTAAAATTCTCAGCGGGTTTGTTTTATATAAAGGGTAAAGGCTATTACGAACAATATAAAGCTGACCAGGCTTATACTGATTATGGATTGCCCGAACCTGTTTATGGAACAGATACGATCACCAACACAGATCTGGTAAGACAGCTTTGGCTTGACAATGATTTTTATGGAAGTACTTTTTCACTGCAATACAAAACCGATAAATCACAATTCACTTTTGGCGGCGGATGGAACCGGTATGTAGGCAACCACTATGGCGATGTCGTTTGGGCCGAAAAAGGTTTGGCCCTACCCGGCAGATGGTATGATCTTGATGCGAATAAAAATGATCTAACTGTTTATTTCAAACAGCAAACAAAGATCAGTTCATTGGTATCTGTTTTTTATGATCTGCAATACCGGGGAGTGAAATATAACCTGTATGGTTTCCAGGACAATCCCGGCATCATTATTAATAACAATTACAATTTTTTTAATCCAAAAGCAGGGTTAAGCTTTCAAAAAAATGAATGGTCAGGTTATCTTTCATACAGCCGTGGACAAAAAGAACCCAACCGTGAAGATTTCGAAGCAGGAATAGATCAACTTCCTAAACCTGAGAAACTAAATGATCTTGAATTAGGAATTGAAAAGAGAAATGATAAATACAATGTTGGCGTCACGGGTTATTATATGCATTATGAAGATCAATTAGTACTGACAGGTAAAATAAATGATGTTGGTGCTTACACAAGGACTAATATTCCTAAAAGTTATCGTGCCGGTGTGGAGATGGTCGCTACTGCAAAAATTACTTCATGGTTAAATGCTGCTGCAAATTTTTCAGTAAGCAAAAATAAAGTGATCGATTTTATTGAATATATCGATGATTACGATAATGGCGGACAACAAACCAACCAATATTCAAAAACAGATATTGCTTTTTCTCCAAATATGGTTGGCGGAGCAACGATAGATCTTATTCCCTTAAAAAATGCTGAGTTGAGTTTAATAAGTAAATATGTTGGAAAACAATATTTAGATAATACTCAAAATGAAACCCGCAAGCTGAATGCATATTATACGCAGGATGCAAGATTCATTTATACAATTAGCAAAGGCTGTTTAAAAGAATTAAACATTATTTTACAAGCCAATAATATTTTTGATAAAAAGTATGAACCTAACGGTTATACATTCAGTTATTATTATGGAGGCAGTTTAACAACAGAAAATTATTATTTCCCAATGGCAGGAAGGAATTTCATGGTTGGAATGAGTGTGAAGTTTTAAGTTATAGGTTGTAGGTGATAAGTTTAAAGTTCAGAGTTTATCAGTTCTGAACTTTATTGTTTTTGAATATTAGGTGATGACATAAAAGCTGGTTTCCGAGTAAAAGTAGAAAACCAGCTTTTCTTATAAATGATTTCTTAAGAAGAAGCTGTAAAAAATACTTTGAAATTCACCCGCCAACCTTCTCTTGCCAGGCAAGCATTCCGCCCACAAGATTTCTTGTGTTTTTAAATCCCATTGCATCTAAAAACATACAGGCCTGCCCGCTACGGTTTCCACTGCGACAGTATAGTATCACCTCCTTCTCCTTCAGGTCTTCTATTTCATCGATCTGCATGGCTTGTATCTGACCTAAAGGGATCAGAACGCCTCCAATATTAAAGTCGGCATTCTCATGTGGCTCCCTTACATCTACAATGTTTAATTTTTCGCCGGCATCAAGGCGCTTTTTCAATTCTTCCACAGTTATGTTATCCATAAAAAAAATTTATTGTCCAGGAATTTTTTGAAGTGTTGTATCTATTGCGGGGCGTATTAAGCTTAATCTTACATTCATGGTTTGACCTGTACGGATCTTTATGTGTTTTCCATCTTCACCAATGCGAGGCGGATCCTGCCAATTTATATACGCACTTGCTGAGTCTGTTACGTCGGGCTCCAGCATCACAGAAAGAAAACTTAAACCATTTGATTCCAGGAAGCTTTTTGCCTCGCCAAATGTCATACCAATTAAGTTAGGCACTGAGAATTCAGTTTCACCCAATCCATCACTCAAGACGAGATCAATGGAACTTCCCTGCTGAATTTTTGTACCAGGTGCGATTGGAGTACCATTATAATGTTGCTCCTGCACTGTATTTTTTGCAAAATCATGAACATAAGATGTATTGCCAACCCTCAACCCCATATTTTTTAATTGTAACTCAGCATTTCGAAAACTAAAGTCTTTCAGATTTGGCATTTCAACCATTGGTGGCACCTGGCGGTTGATGGTTAAGTAAACTGTACGGCTGATCTTAACGATACCATCTCCATCGGGTACCTGTCTTAATACACTTCCTTTTGCGGTTGTGTCAGAGTAAATAGAGTCCTGTACTTCTACATCAAAGCCACTATTATTAAGAATCTTTTGAGCTTCTTCAAAAGATTTACCCACAACATTAGGTACAGTTTTATTTTTTCCATGACGAGTCAATGGACCAAGGAAAATAGAGAGTATAAATAATAAAACTACCATCAGGATCAATCCTGCCAACAGGTTTATCCAAAGCGGTCTTTTCGTGATAAATTGAAACATTGGATTTATTTAAATTAGAAATCTTGAAATCGGCAATTTATACATTCCTTATTCCAAGATTAGTGATTAAAACATTCTTCCACCAATTTTGTATAAAATTCTTTTAGGCTCCACCCCATTGCTTTTACCTGCTGCGGCACTATGCTTGCATCACTTTGCCCGGGAATTGTATTGATCTCAAGCATGTAAGGATACTTACTGTTTTCCTCCAAAATAAAATCTATTCTTACAACTCCTCTGCAATTGAATACAGCATAGATCTTTTTTGCAGCATCACGTATTTTATCTGCCGAAGTTTCATCCAATTCTGCCGGCGTTATTTCTGTTGAAGCTCCCTGGTATTTTGCCTCGTAATCAAAAAAATCTTTTTTACTCTTTACTTCGGTCATTGGCAGCGCCACAATATTCCCTTTTGTTTTAAATACACCAATAGTAAACTCTCTTCCTTTGATCATTTGCTCTACCAACACCTGGTCGTCCTCTTTAAATGCTTTTTGAATTGCGCCTTCTAATTCTTTGGCTTCGTACACTTTGCTCATTCCAATACTACTACCTCCATTATTTGGCTTCACAAATACGGGAAAGGATAGCCCATCAATTATTTGTTGTAGTGGAACAGCAGTATGCTTGAATAAATGAAACGATCTTGATACATGAATCCCTGCCATAGCAGCAACCGCTACTGTATATCGCTTATTAAATGTGATAGCGGAGGATGCCGCATCACAGCTGGTATAAGGAATCTTTAGTGTATCAAAATAACCCTGCAACTTTCCGTCCTCACCAGGAGTGCCGTGCATACCAATAAAAACCGCATCAAACTTTACTGTTCCATTAGCTGTTTGTATGGAGAAATCATTTTTATTGACCTCGCTTTTTTTCCCATCGGCCAACTCATAAAACCATCCATTAGGATTGATATCGATCTTATAAACATTGAACTTTTCCCTGTCAAGGTGGTTATCTATAGTAGTGGCTGATTTATAGGATATGGCCGCTTCCCCGGAAAATCCTCCGGTTACGAGGGCGATGTTCTTTTTCATGTGTGGTTACAAGTGATTTACAGTTACAAATATTGAAGAAAAAATGCTGTAATAAAAACTAAACAGCAGAAAAAAGAATATTATAACATGGTTTTAAGCGACCGACATTAAAATAATAAAGGTGAAGGATGTTCTCCCTTCACCTTTTTACAGCGGAACATATCACCCGCCTGATTTCGCAGCTCACTTGCCGCTTTTTTATTTGTACTAAAGTTAATCGATTAAAAAGCACATCTCATCAATTATGCTAGAATCTTTTCCACATCATCAGCACTTTCTTAAATATGCAGTTTCTCTTTTTTAGCCAATAACTCATCAACTGTTTCTTTGTACATTTCATCCGGCACGCAGCAATCAACAGGACAAACAGATGCACACTGAGGCTCTTCATGAAAACCCTGGCATTCGGTACACTTATTAGGCACTATATAATAAATGTCAGTAGCAACAGGCGCATTCTTCTGATCCGCATCCATGACAGTGCCATCCATTAATGTGTATGAGCCTTTTACCGTGGTACCATCAGAAAGAGCCCATTCCACACCGCCTTCATAAATTGCATTATTCGGGCATTCTGGTTCACAGGCGCCGCAGTTGATACATTCTTCTGTAATCTTAATAGCCATAAAATTTTTATTAACGGGTTGAGAATTACTTTTGCCCGACAAATATAGATTGCTGAAATGAATTTACAAATGAGAATCGAATTGGCTACCCAACTTGGCCAATATATTTTATCCGGGCCACCTGAATGGCAGGAAACAAAACACAGGGCAAGTTTGATAAATCCGTGGTTTACGCCTGAATTTATTGATATAGCGGCGGGAAATTTAGCAAAGCATTTCCTGGATAAACAAAAGCTTGAAGACTGGACATCCTCCTATAAGATCGAAACAGTTAATCCAAAAAGGATCGGTATTGTAATGGCTGGCAATATTCCGCTGGTTGGCTTTCATGACTTCCTGTGTGTTTTTATATCCGGGCATAAAGCTATCATTAAACCTTCCTCAAAAGATGAGGTTTTGATCAAACATCTTGCTCAGAAACTAATTGAATGGAATAAGGGTTTAAATGAATTGATAGTCTTCCAGGAAATGTTGAAAGATTGTGATGCTTATATAGCAACCGGCAGCAATAATTCAGCAAGATATTTTGAGTACTATTTTAAAAAATATCCGCACATCATTCGGCGTAACAGGACATCAGTAGCGATCTTAGGTGGTAATGAAACAACAACAGAACTTGAAAAATTAGCTGATGATGTTCATCTTTATTTTGGAATGGGCTGTCGGAATGTGACCAAATTATTTGTTCCAAAAGATTATGAATTTATTCCTTTGCTTACTGCATTTAAAAAGTATGATCATTTCAAAGATCATCATAAATACAGAAACAATTACGATTATAATTTAGCGCTGCATATTCTGAATGGCAAATTCTATATGGCAAATGAGTCCATAATTCTATTGGAAAATCCATCTATCTTCTCTCCCATCAGCCAGCTGAATTATGAGTTTTATATAGATAAAAACACGGTAGCAGAAACCTTAAGAACAATGGATGACCTGCAATGTGCCGTTGGTCACGACTATATCCCATTTGGACAGGCACAATTACCTTCCTTAACCGACTATGCCGACGGTATTGACACGATAAACTTTCTTATCAAACTGTGAATTTTTTCTATTAGCGCCAATCAATAATTGTTACTAATTTTAAGGTGCTGAAGTACGAAGACTCTGGTAAATTAATTGTTAAACTGAACGAAAGGTCATTTTTTCAGGAAACTACTTCGTTATTTTGTATAGGCATATAATTTGAAACAATAAAAAGAAAAACTATTAACACCATGAAATTTAAAAATGTGCTTTTAATTGTGGCAATCAGCAGCGGATCTGCTCTTGCTAGTGTATGGGGTTATTCAAAATTTGCTCACAAAGACTTTGTAGCTATTCAATCAGAGACAAAGGTGCCTGCCAATTATGCAGGTTTTTTCGATGGCAATGTAGCGAATGCTCCAATTAACATAGATTTTACTCAAGCCGCTAGTACTTCTGTCCAGGCTGTTGTTCATATTAAAACAAAAATAGCAGCTCAAAAAGTTAGTAACGAGCTTCCCCGCAGTAATAACCGTAGCCGCGGTGGAATTGATGACCTGTTTGATCAGTTTTTTAATTTCGGTCCACAGATGATCCCGGAGCAAAGAGCTTCAGGTAGCGGTGTATTGATCAGTGATGACGGTTATATTGTTACCAACAATCACGTTGTTAGCGATCAAAACGGTGGTGTAGCCGGTGAAATAATGGTTACACTCCATAATATGAAAACTTACAAAGCAAGGCTGATCGGTAAAGATCCGAGTAGCGATATTGCAGTCTTGAAAATTGATGGGACTGGTCTCCCTTACCTGGTTTATGGTAATTCTGATGAAGTAA
>Ga0207641_10005164_pt1 | contig 11164 bp, 8 predicted proteins | sample KBSSwiS62_FD_184306 | JGI IMG/M metagenome (GOLD analysis project Ga0207641, IMG submission 184306) | Switchgrass rhizosphere microbial communities from Kellogg Biological Station, Michigan, USA - KBS Switchgrass S6-2 (SPAdes) (version 2) | ecosystem: Host-associated > Plants > Roots >... | reverse complement strand
ATGCCGCCCGCAAAGGCCCGCGGGCCAGCTACGAGCGATGCGGAGCGTACGTGACAAGTAAGTTGGAGCCAATTTATAAATGACCAGCAGGAGAGAATTCATCGGGATGACCATGGGAGCAGGTATGCTTGCGGCGGAACCGGCAGCGCCATACAGAATCATCGATCCACACGTTCACGTCTGGAGAAGCGACCCGGCATTTCCGTGGGCGAAGGAGACCACGAAGCCTCCGCAGAAGGATGCCAGTCCTGAGATGCTGCTGGAGCTGATGAAGGCCAACAACGTTGCCAAGACCGTCATCATCCAGGTGATTCATTACCGCTACGACAATTCCTTCCTCGCCGCGGTGCTCAAGCAATATCCCCAATACTTCCGCGGAGTGGCGCGTGTCGATCCGCTTGACCCGGCCTCGCCTGATCATCTTTCGAAACTCGTAAAGGAGCAAGGCTTCCGCGGCGTCCGGCTCAGCCCGGCGGCCAACGCCAACGGCGATTGGATCACTGGACCGCTCATGGCGCCGCTATGGAAGCGCTGCGGCGAACTGAAAGTGCCGATGACGATCCTGGCGCCCATTACGCGCATGCCCGACGTGATTCGTATCCAGGAAAAATTCCCCGATACGACTCTCGTCATCGATCATATGGCCGATTGCCCCGTCGATGCGCCGCAGGAGCTGGAAAAGCTGATCGCGTTCAAACGCTTTCCGACGGCATTCGTAAAAGTCTCGCACTGCTGGCAGATCTCCAAGCAGCCTTACCCGTTCCCCGATGCGCAGGAATACGTAAAGCGCCTCCACGCCGCCTTCGGTCCGAAGCAGTTGATGTGGGCCACAGACTGGCCCATCGTGGAGCAGCATCATACTACATACGCCCAGGCCCTGACGCTGGTGAAGAACGATATGAAGTTCCTCAACGACGAAGACAAGAGCTGGATGCTCAGTAAGACCATCGAGCGTGTCTGGCCGTTCGACTAAAACATCAGCTTAATTCCCATTTGCAACTGCCGTCCTGTGGCTGAGGATCCCGTCAGTTTTCCAAAGTTGGAGTTTCCGATGGTCAGCGCCGGACTGCTGGCCCCAGGCAGGAAAAACGTCGGAGTATTCGTGAAATTGAACGCCTCCGCGCGAAATTGCAAATGCAGCCGCTCATAGATCGCAAAATTCTTAAACAGCGAAAAGTCCAGATTGCTTGAACCCGGACCCCGCCCCACCCGCCGCTGGGCGTTGCCAAACTTAATCAACGGCACGCCAGTTGCACTCATCACCGTCTTGGGTTGAGCAAAAGCTGCTGGATTGAACCAGCCGTCCACTCCGGCATTCGGCAAATAGAGCGACTGCCCCGGAACCAGGTCCGGCACATTGATGGTCGCGAACATCTGATTGGCGGCGGGTATTTGCGCAGTCCGGATATCCGTGGTGAAGCCACTGCGGTGATAGAAAATTCCATTCACCTGCCAGCCTCCCAGTAGGTAGCTCACGGGACCGTTCTGACTCTGCCAGGCCTTGCCGCGGCCAAACGGTAGCTCATAGCCGGTGCTGGCCACAAAAACATGCGGTACATCGAGCGCGCCCAGAGCCTTCTCGTTGTGCAAATTCCACGAATCCACCGGAAACGTAGTGCCGCCGTTCTGGTTGAACGAACTCGATCCGCCGGTTCCATTGATCTCAAAATTCTTGGAGTAAGTATAATTGACAAGAAAATTCCACCCGGCACTCAGCCGCTTCTCAAATCGCAGCAGCAGCGAATCATAAGCGCTGCGCCCGGCGGCCGAATCCATTCCTACGGCATTGTTGACGTTAGGAAACTTGCGGTCCGTCTGCTTGTTCCTGCCGGCCAGAGCATCGTCGAAGGAAATCTGGTTCAGATTCACGCGGCCCACCAGGCGCACGCCGCGCAGGCCGGAGTACGCCGCTTCCATCACCGAGTTCCGGAACAATTCATACTGCACGCTGAAATTCCATTGATAGCTGTACGGATTGGCGCTATTGGCAAAATCAGCGGTCCGGATCAACGTGCTCAACGGCCGCGCCGCGGTAAAAGCGGACAGAGTTGGATCGGATGGCTGGGCCACCAGCGGCGAACTGATTGTAACCGGCGGAGTTACTGTGCCCGTCGCGCTAATAGACGGAAATACCAGGCTCGGCGTGTTCGGAATATTGCCGCCGAATTGCGTCACTTCCTGGTTCATTTCACGCCTCGAGAAAAACACGCCAAATCCCGCACGTACCGTCAGCTTCGACGAGGCGCTATAGGCAAGGCCCAACCGAGGCGCCCAGTTATTATGATCGCCATTGACAATAGCGCGGGAGAAACCATCCTTGCCCGGAAGCGTGTACCGTCCGGTGATGACGTTGAAGAGTCCGCCGCGGTCGCGGTAATCGATCGGCTGCGTGTAGAGGTCGTAGCGCAGGCCCATATTGATGGTGAGCTTGCGCGAAAACTTCCAGTCATCCTGAAAGAACGTGCCCACGAATGTATCGCGCTGACGCGACCAATCCAGCAGTTGAGTGCCCTGCGTGCCCGACGGATATCCCATCAAAAAGTCCGCCAGCGGCGCGCCCGACCCCGGAGTGTCTGACGAAGAACTGAAAATCGAGCCGAAGATATACTGCCCGCCTCCGCGGATCACGTCGTAGCGGTAGTTCCGCGCATCAATACCAGCCTTCAAACTATGGCTGCCCTTGTTGATCGAAATATTGTCCGAGAGTTGATACGTATTCTCAATGTTGAAATTCGGATCGCCGCCGCCGAGCCCCGTGAACTGGCTCTGCGAATTAATCAGTCCGGAGAAGTTAAAAGCCAGGCTCGGAAAACTCTGCACGGGGAAGGGAAATAGCGTGATGTTGTTCTTGCGCGCGAAGTCCGCGCCCGTCGGCCCAAGTCCCGCAAAGCTGCCGTTCTGCCGCGTGTAGCCCATCCGGAACTCGTTCACCACCGACGCCGAGAAAATGTGCGTATCGTTGAACGCCGCGTTCACAGCGTTGCGTATGTTGCCGCCACCGCCGCCGATAAAACCATCGAAGCTGCCCGCGCTCAGCTCAGTGGCCATGCTGCGGGAAAACCGTCCGAACATCGTGTTTTTGTTTCCAATGCGCTGGTCTACTTTGAAGTCGTACTGGTCGTTGTCGTACGGACTGGAAGCGATGCGCAGGAAGTTGCGCGTATCGGCGCCGGGCGCGCCGAAATTCGCTGGCGGCAGCAGTCCCATCACCGCCAGCGAGCCGGCATTCAACTGCTCCTGGGGAATCCTGTTTCCCGGAAACGGCGTGGAAATCACCTGACCGTTGGGCCCGAGCCGGCGCGAACGCGGATCGAAGATGACGGGCTTATACCTTGAGAAGTCACCCGTTCTGTAATCGGCAGGCGGGATATCGGCGATGCTGGAATTAGCCGACGTTCTGCGCTTTAGCCCCTCGTAGTCCACGAAGAAGAAGGTGCGGTTGTGGCCGTCATACAGCTTCGGAATCACCAGCGGCCCGCCCGCGGTGAAACCGAACTGGTTCTGTTTGAACGGCTGCCGCTTCACGCCGCCCGCATTGGAAAAGAAGTTATTTGCATCCAGTTTTTCGTTGCGCAAGAAGTCCCAGGCGCTGGCGTGCAGATCGTTGCCGCCGCTGCGCGTGGTCGCCGAAATGATGGCGCCTGCCGAACGGCCGAACTCCGCGCTGTAGTTGTTCGTCTTCACTTTGAATTCAGCCACGGCATCCACGCTCGGCGTGTAATTGATGCCGTTACGCCCTATGCTGTTGGCATTCACCGATGTATTGTTGTCGATCCCGTCCAGCATCACGTCGTTGGTCGAAAACCGACCGCCGCCCGCCACGAACGGAAGATTCGTACCCATGCCGCTTACCGGAATTGTGTTCCCGGCAAGCAATCCCAAGGCGAAGGCATTTCGGCCATTCAACGGCAAATCGACAATTTTCTTGTTCTCGATCACCTGCCCCAGTGATGACGTAGCTGAATCTACCAGTGGAGTCGCTGCAGTTACTTCAACCGACTCCGTGATTGACCCGACGGTCAGTGCGATCGGCAGGGTGACCGTCTGGTCGACGCGTACAACAATTGGCGAGATCACCTCGGTCTTAAACCCATCGCGGCTCGCCGAGATGGAGTAATCGCCGATGCGCAGAACGGGCGCGTTGAACTCGCCGCGCTCATTGGCAACGATCTCGCGCGCCTCTCCGGTCGCTAAATGACGTAGAGTGATCTTGGTGTTCGGAAGCGCAGCGCCGGACGAATCGGTGACAGCGCCGACAATTGTGCCCGTGGAACTCTGGGCTGCGGCTATCGCGGCGAGAACACTCGCGACGGCCAGTAATCTCGCGCCAAAGCGAATTTGTTGCCAAAGAAAAGACATCATGGACTTCTCCGTATTGACCAAATACTATTACAGAACCATGCGCAATAGCATCTTTACGTTCGTTCTGCTGGCGTCACCCGCCTTTGCACAAACTGTCTTTAGCGATCGCTCTGTTCCGCAACTGGTGTTTGCGGCTGCGGAATTGTCACGCCTGCCGGGCGTATCGAGTTCGCCCCTGGACCAATTCACCTCCGCCTCCTGCAAGGTCTGCGTTGTCCTGGCCTCCGGTCCTGCACAGTCCGCGACGCTGGCGACCCAGCTCAAAGTTGCTCCCCTGAACTCGGCAAAGCCTCAGTCGTATGCAATCCGGCGCTCCCCTCAAAATGGCCGCGACATTATCGCGGTTCTTGCGTCTGATGCAAACGGCGTGATGTATGGCGCGCTCGATGTAGCGGAGTCTCTGCGGCTGGGAACGTTGAGTGAGCTTCGTAACTCCGATCACGAGCCGCACATCGAGAACCGCGGCATCAAGTTCAACGTTCCGTTAGATGCCCGTACGCCGAGCTATTCCGATAATGCCGACGCGGCCCAGCACAATATTCCCGAAATGTGGTCCTCCGATTTCTGGCACGAGTTCCTCGATGAGATGGCCCGCTACCGCTACAACGTGCTCTCGCTGTGGAACCTGCACCCATTTCCATCTATGGTGAAAACGGCGGAGTATCCCGATGTAGCCCTGGCTGATGTGAAGCGGACCAAAACGCCGATGGACGACACGTACTCGCTCACCGGTTCGGATATGGTCCGACCCGAGCTTCTTGCCAATCTCGAGACTGTGAAAACGCTTAGCATCGATCAGAAGATTAGCTTCTGGAAGGAGATCATGCAATATGCCAGGGACCGCGGAATCTCTGTTTATGTCATCACGTGGAACATTTTCACGTACGGCGCCGAGGGAAAGTACGGCATCACCTCCGATCAAACCAACCTGAACACCATCGCGTATTTCCGCGCCAGCGTACGTGAAATGGTCCGCACATATCCGTTACTTGCTGGAATCGGAATCACTGCGGGCGAGCACATGCAAAACCTGGAAGGGGAATTTTCCAAGGAGCAATGGCTTTGGAAAACCTACGGCGAAGGAGTCCGCGATGCGTTGAAGACCCAGCCTGGCCGTGAATTCCGCATGATCCACCGCTACCACCAAAGCGGGCAGGACAGTATTCTCCAGGCTTTTCGCGATTATCCCGGTCCTTTCGATCTCAGCTTCAAGTACTCTATCGCTCACATGTATTCCATACCCAATCCGCCGTTCATCCGTGAGCTGCTGCCGAACATGCCGGCCGGAAAGAAGACATGGCTCACCGTTCGCAACGACGACATCTACAGCTTCCGCTGGGGCAATGCGGCGTATGCCCGCGAATACGTCCGTAACATTCCGGGTCCAGAGAAGATTGCCGGCTTCTACATGGGATCTGACGGCTACATCCCGGGACGCGAGTTCCTTTCCCGGCAGCCAGACAATCCGCACCAGCTCGTCATTTCCAAGCAATGGTATTCATACCTGCTTTGGGGGCGCTTAAGCTACGATCCCGATCTGCCCGATGGGCTATTCGAGAAGATCGTCGCCAATCGCTTCCCGGAGACCGACGGCAAAAAGTTACTCACGGCCTGGTCGGAGGCCTCAGAGGTGTTCCCCTTGATTACGCGATTCTTCTGGGGCGATATCGATCTGCGCTGGTTTCCCGAAGCCTGCATCAGCCATCCGCGCCGCCACCGCGGCTTCTTTACCGTGCGCCACTTCATCGAAGGAGAGACGATGCCCGGCAGCGGTGTCTTGAATATCATCGACTGGCGGAAGACGCAAACCGGCGGCGCGGCGGCGCAGGGTACAACACCCTTGCAGATTGCCGATCAGTTGGAGCAGCACTCCAAACGTGCACTCGGCACTCTACCCGCCGCAAAGAAAACCGACGGAAAAGAATTGCAAGCCACGCGCACGGACATCGAAGCCATGGCCCACCTGGGTGAATATTACGCTGAAAAAATCCGCGGAGCCGCGGCCCTGGCACTCTATGACCGTACTTCAAGGACGCCGTCGCAACAGGAGGCAATCCGTCATCTGGAGGCGGCCGCCAGCCAATGGCGCCAGTATGCGCAAGCGTACACGTCTCAGTACACAACGCCGCATTTGTACAATCGCGTCGGCGTGGTGGATATGAACGGCCTCACCGCTAAGACATTGCAGGATGTCGAAATCGCCCGCGCCTGGAAGCCGGGTACCATCGATGACGACCAGCTAAAACGCAACAAACCCGATACGCCATTTTCAAAGTGACGACGTAACAGCCTTCTTTTGCGCATCCCGGAACGACTTGAACGCGACCACCAGATAGATGCCGGTCAGCAGCGCCATGGCCGATTGTGACCACACGGCTGCGGGCCGCGCCACTTCCTGGTGTGCCAGCACCATCGGCAACTTGAACAGCCCCGGCACGCACGCGATGAAACCAAGTGCCGCCAAACCCATGGTAATTTTCATCGCGAGCCTTCGCCTATCCGCATTCCCCGCCAGAACGCCGCAAACAGCCATGGCCAGCCCAAACGCAGCGGGAATCAAGGCCGTCAAGCTGCTCGTGCCGGTCCCGTAATAGCCGCCAAGCCCAAGGGCGATCAACAGCAGTCCAAACACCATCACCGTGGTTGCCACGTCAACTAGTATAGGAGTGTGGACCGAAAGCGAGAACTTGAAGAACGGGGCTATATCATCCTCGAAAACTTCATCAGCCCGTCAATGCTGGAAAGTTTGCGCGACCGCGTGGAAGAACTATTCGAGGCGGAAGGCGAGAATGCCGGCTCGGAATTCCGCCAGGAAGCGGGCACCCGGCGGCTGGCAAATCTCGTCGATAAAGGCGAGCTGTTCCGCGAGATGATCGTCACGCCGGAGATTCTGGAACACATCGAAGCGGTCATCGGCTCCCACTTCAAGCTCAGCAGCCTAAACGCCCGGTCCGCCAATCCCTATTCAGAGAGCGATCAGCCGCTGCATGCCGATGTGGGCGGCATTGCCGACGAACACGGCTATTGGGTCTGCAACACGGTCTGGTTGTTGGACGATTTCACGGCGGAAAATGGAGCCACCCGTGTGGTGCCAGGAACTCATCTGTTGAAGAAACTGCCGCAAGACCTATTGCCCGACATTTTTGCGCCGCACCCGAATCAGGAATTGATTCTGGGCAAAGCCGGGACAGTTGTTGTCATGAATGCTCACGCCTGGCACGGCGGCACCGCCAACCGCACGGGAGTCGCCCGCCGCGCGCTGCATGCTTTCTATTGCCGGTCGGACAAGCCGCAGCAGCAATACCAAAAGCAGCTACTGCGCCCGGAGACGCAGTGTGCTCTCACGCCGCTGCAGCGAAAAGTGCTTGCCCTGGACGATCCGCTCAACGACGAATTGAGCTCGAAAACCACTCGGCAGAGCGGATTCCTGCGATGATAGTAGTGTGGCTGTAATCGATGCCCAGTCCGTTCGGGCGACTCGCTTGGCCATGCGAGTGTCGCTGGGTGTCGGCGTGTTTCTGCTGGTGGCCAAAACTGTTGCTTTCTCCCTGACCGGCTCCTCAGCGATTCTGTCGGACGTAGCCGAAGCACTGGTCCACATCATTGCCGTCAGTTTTGCCGCCTTCAGTCTTCGCCTCAGTTACCGCCCGGCTGACAGCCGCTTCCGCTACGGATATGAGCGCGTCACATTTTTCTCCGCGGGTTTTGAGGGAGCGACCATCATCGTCGCGGCAGTCTTCATCATCGCCGTTTCCCTGTACAAATGGCGGGCGGGCACTTTCCCGGACAACCTCGGACTGGGATCCGGCTTGGTGGCTGCCAGCGCCGCGATCAATCTGGCTCTTGGCTTCTTCCTCATCCGTACCGGCCGCCGTTCCCAGTCCCTTTTGATTGAAGCCCACGGCAAACACGTGTTGACTGACAGTTGGACCGACATAGGCGTAGTGGCCGGCCTCTGCCTGGTGATATTCACGGGATGGAAGCCGTTTGATCCGTTGATTGCCATTCTGGTGGCCGCAAACATCCTATGGTCGGGTGCTCGCCTCATACGGCAGTCGGTGAAAGGTCTCATGGATTATGCAGATCCGATTACCGGGGAAGAGATCACAAAGCATCTGGATTCCATCTGCGCCGAGCTCAGCATCCGGCATCACGGCCTCCGGTTCCGCCATACGGGGAACCGGGTGATGATCGAAGTGCACTTGCTGTTTCCTTATAACGAACCTGTGGGCCATGCTCACAGTCTGGCCACCATTCTGGAAGAGCAACTAGTCAGTTCACTCAGCTATCCGTCGGAGATTATCACCCATCTGGAGTCGCTTGAAGACCACGAGGAAGTGCACCTGCGCAAAAGAGAATCGGGCCGCCTTGCGTGATTTACGCGGTCCGGAACAGAATCTCTACCACGTTCCTTACGTACTGTTCATCGCTGATTTGTTCCGTGGCTTCCGGCGGAAACTCAACCAGCGCACGATAGTGATCGGCGATCTCTCCGAACAGGCTGACGCGCGCGCCGGCATCCAGTTCGTCACGTCGAGTCAGCGCTTCCAGTCCAATCCCGGCTGCCTGCGGCGATACCAAATGCCGCAGCCGGGCCGCTAGGTGCGGATAGGTGAGCAGGGAATTGAAGCGTCCCCGGATCAGCTTATCTAAATCGGGCTGCCTCACAACCGGGTTCCGGATCACGATCGTATTGCCCGCCAGGTCTCCCAGCCGCTGTGAATAGCGGTTGAGCAGGCTGACCACGCCGCCGACCGCGTAGAGCAACGGCAAACTGTCGATGGCGCGCAGCAGATTCCGCAGCACGATCTGATTCGGAGCCAGGTGAAGTCCTCGCGCATCCAGTACGCGCAGGCGAAGCGCACGCTTCCCCGGAGTCTGCCCCCGCCAGCGAAACTCGAACAAGATCCCGTAACCGATAGAGATGACGAAGTACATCATCAGGTAGGTAGCTTTGGCCACGTCGGCCGATATCACCGGCAGCAACGAGAGCATCTTCCCAAGCACCGCGGCGGCTCCGAGAATAAAAGCGAAATCGATCAGCCATGCCAGCATCCGGCTCACCGGACTCGCCAGCAGGAAAGAGAACGAGATACCCTCCGGCGTCTGGATTCGCAGTCTATCCATCTTTGATGCCCGCCCTGGTGAGGTACACAATCAGTAACACCAGTTCCACGCAGCCGAACGCTATCTTGGCCGCGTAAGGAATAACCGGCTCGTGATACTGCGACAGAAAAGCTTCCACAATCCCGGCCCAGATCAGCATTACTGCCACCCCGGCAATCAACGTAACAATATCCGGACCAACGTCGCGGAATCGCGCCCGCAAAGGCGTTCGCTTGCCCCAGCCGATCAACGCTCCGGCCAGTAAAAGCCCCGCCTGGCCTGCGAGCAGGATGGCTGGAATTTCAATTACCCCGTGAGGCAGCAGCCAACCCGCCAGAAACCGTGATTGTCCCGCACGGACGTAGTCGAGCGTCACCGCGCCCAGTGTCACTCCGTTATAGAACAGCACCACCACGGTCCCGATGCCCCAGGACAAACCGAAGGACATAGCGGTGATGGCGACCCGCGTATTGTTGGTAATGAGCTGCGCCGAAAAAGCAGACTTCTGTCCACTGAGTTGGCGGCCTTCCATCTTTTCTTCCTGAGCTACGCGTTTCGCAGGATCGCTTTGTAAACCCTGGAAAGGCATGATGGCATCCTTGGCTTCCGGGTCTAAAGTCAGCGCCACGGCGCCAAACAGACAACCTGCCAGCGTAAGTGCAACCGATAAATGAAACGGTCCGCTTCTTCGCCGGAATGTTTGCGGAAAGGTTTCAAAGAACCACTTCGCGGGCGTGAAACGCACCGCCGCTTGGCGCTCTTCGTGAATCTCTCCGTAGGCACGCGCAACCAATGATTGCAGGTAAGGACTTACAGGTGGCTCTACGGCTGCCGACGATAAGCGCCCCAAATCCGCTGAGCAGCGCTGGTAAAGGTAATAGAATCGCTGCGATTCTTCAAACGTCATCGTGTATTGCGCGCGATCTTCCAGCTTCATTAGGATTTTGCTCAATTCGTCCCAGTAAGGCCGTTCCTCGGCGACAAAGCGGTCCAGGTCGATGATCACAGTAGTTGCCTCTGCTTCACAGATCGATACTGTGCCGTCAGTTGTAGCGCCAGGTTCTCCGGTTCAAGCAACGAGAAATGCACGCCGCGCTGCTTGAGCCGTTTGGTGACCTCCTGCAGCTTCTGCCAGCGCATGTGGCTCGCCAAGCTGTTGTAAACGTCCTGCTCAGAAGCGACGGCAGCATCCTGAAACAGCGGACCCATCCCCACTGGCTTCAGTGCATTCACCAGCACCACGTGTTTGCGGCTGATCAGCCGGATGCTACGTTCGAAGGCCTCGGCCAGAACCGGATCATCCAGTTCGGTCAGCACCAGCAGCAGCGCGCGCCGCCGGAGGCGCAGCCGGATGAAAGTGCAAAGTTCATGGAAATCCGGCGAGACCAGCCGTTCCTTCACGGTATAAAGCGCGTCGCGGCAGACGCCGTAGTGGCTCTTTCCACTCTTGGCCGGAACGAATCGCTCCACGCGGTCGCTGAAGCTAATAAGTCCAAACAAATCGCCCTGGCGCTCAGCTGCCACGCCGAGCAGTAAACCGGCCGTAATAAATCGCTCCAGTATCGAGTCACCGCCAGACTGCCGCGCGGAGAGCCGCGAGGAATCAATGAGTACGTAGACCTCCTGCGTCTTCTCAATCTGAAACACCTTGGTGATCGGATGGCCCCGCCGAGCGGTGGCTTTCCAGTGAATCTCA